>Ga0182736_1000557_pt1 | contig 53908 bp, 35 predicted proteins | sample eDN5th30CKraftBY_FD_128882 | JGI IMG/M metagenome (GOLD analysis project Ga0182736, IMG submission 128882) | Enriched backyard soil microbial communities from Emeryville, California, USA - eDNA 5th pass 30_C Kraft BY (version 2) (version 2) | ecosystem: Environmental > Terrestrial > Soil >... | reverse complement strand
CCAGTGGAACGCGATGAGCCAGAAGATGTGCACCGCGCTCAAGATCGCCGGGGCGTGCCGGTTCAACATCGTCATTTCGGGCGGGACCGGCTCGGGCAAGACGACGATGCTCAATGCCCTCTCCAAGATGATCGACCCCGGCGAGCGGGTGCTGACCATCGAGGATGCGGCCGAACTCCGCCTCCAGCAGCCGCACTGGCTGCCGCTGGAGACCCGCCCGCCCAATCTGGAGGGGCAGGGCGCGATCACCATTGGCGATCTCGTCAAGAACGCGCTGCGCATGCGGCCGGACCGGATCATCCTGGGCGAAATCCGCGGGGCGGAATGTTTCGACCTGCTCGCGGCGATGAACACGGGGCATGACGGCTCGATGTGCACGCTCCACTCCAACAGCCCGCGCGAATGCCTTGGCCGCATGGAGAATATGATCCTGATGGGCGACATCAAGATCCCCAAGGAAGCTATCTCCAAGCAGATCGCCGATTCGGTGGACCTGATCGTGCAGGTGAAGCGCCTGCGCGACGGCTCGCGCCGGGTGACCAACATCACCGAGGTGATCGGCATGGAGGGCGATGTGATCGTCACGCAGGAGCTGTTCCGCTTCGAATATCAGGATGAGGATGCCGACGGGAAGATCATCGGCGAATATCGGGCCATGGGGCTGCGGCCCTATACGCTCGACAAGGCGCGCGGCTTCGGCTTCGATCAGGCGCTGCTCGACGCCTGCCTCTAGGCGGGCCTGACCGGGCCGGGCGGGCGTCCCGGCTTGCGCTTATAGGGACATTGCGACATGCTCCGGCGGCAACGCCTCGCCAGGAGAGAGCCACATGTCCGTCATGCGACCCCGCCTGTTTATCGCCGCCACGCTGCTGGCGCTGGGGGGCCTGCCGATGGCGCCCGCCATCGCACAGAGCAGCGCGACTCCGATCAGCGCGGAGATCGCCGCCGCTGTCGCCGCGCCGGGCCGCACCGCCGCCAATGTGGCGCGTGACACCTATCGCCACCCTGCCGAAACATTGAGCTTCTTCGGCGTGCAGCCGGGCCAGGTCCTGGTGGAATATATGCCGGGCGGCGGCTGGTATACGGAGATATTGGCGCCGCTGCTGCGCGATCAGGGCATTTTCTATGCCGCGCAGCCGGCCGGGCGCGGGACGGACGCCCTGCGGGCCATGCTGGATGGCGACCCCGAGCGCTATGGCAAGGCGCGGCTGGTGAGCTGGCCGGAGACGGGCATCGCGCCCGGCAGCGTCGATACGCTGCTGACCTTCCGCAACATCCATAATATGGTGATGCGCGGCACGGAGGCGGAGCAGTTCCGCGCCTTCTACGCGCTGCTCAAGCCCGGCGGCACGCTCGGCATTGTGGACCACCGCCTGCCGGAGACGCGGGACAGCGCGCTGGAGAAGACGAGCGGCTATCTCAAGGTCTCCACGGTGCGCCGGCTTGCCGAGGCGGCCGGTTTCGTCTTCGAGGACAGCGCGGAAATCAATGCCAACCCCAAGGATAGCGCCGATTGGGAAAAGGGCGTGTGGATGCTGCCGCCGACATTGAGCAATGGCGCGGTGGATCGCGACAAATATCTTGCCGTGGGCGAGAGCGACCGGATGACGCTGCGCTTCAGGAAGCCGCTGGACTAGGGCGGATCGCCATTCACCGCTGACGGCCGGCAAATGGCGTCTTTCCGCGCGTCCGGTGCTCAGATGCCGTCAGCACGCTGCACCGGAATCGCGAAAATCCATTATTTTCGGCAACGTCATCGTTTGAATGTTGATCGGCCCCTAGGCGGTGCGGGCGGCTTCGCACCGCGGTTTTTTGCGATAGGGTGCTGGGCGGGCGGCGGCCTGCCGGACTGTTTGGCTGCCCATATTTGCTGGCAGGGGGGTAGTGGGCGACCAATGGATTCGGTTGTGCAGGGCGGTCCTCGCTTCGCGCCATGGCGACGGCTGGGAGGTCATCACGGCTCGCTGCTTTTCTGATAATGAGCGGTCCCGATGGCGCGCCGGCAATCGGTGGCGGTCGTCCGGATATGTCACGCCGTTTCGCATGGAGGAAAGATCGACTTCATGTGTTGGCCGGTCAGACTATCGCGCGCGATGCGAGCTTCCATCTCGACAGATGCTGGCGGCCGGCCATCCCATTATGAGGGCCGGGCCGGCACGGCGGGGCATTGCGCGGTTTCTCGATAATTGACGGCTCATAGGCGCCTGGCACCGGCAACAAGGCTGTGGCCTTGCGAACGCGGTAATGCCGGCCGGCTGGCACCCCCGAGCGCATCGTCGTAAACTTTTGTAAAGGGATGTAAACTTTTGTAAACACTGTCAGTGCAACGCGGCCCCGGATGGGATGATTGGAGGTTCGACGGGGTTGATGGTGTGCTCAGTGTATGATGGCGGTGGACGGCGCAAATATCTGACCGGAAGAGAGCGTGAAGCTTTTCTGCGGGCTGCGGCGAAGCGGGACGCTCATGTTCATAGCTTCTGCTGGATGCTGGCGATGACCGGATGCAGGATTTCCGAGGCGCTGGCGCTATCGGCGCGCAGCATTGATTTCGAGGCCGAGCAGGTCATTGTGAAATGTCTGAAAAAGCGCGGGCGAAAGATATTCCGCACCATTCCGCTCTCGCCGGAGTTGCTCGACCTGCTGGGCAGAATGATCGATGCCGGCGCGATCAAGCGTGAACGGCTGTGGCCCTGGTCGCGCATGACGGGCTATCGCCGCGTTCAGGAAGTGATGCGCGCCGCCGGCGTTGTGGGGCCGCATGCCTCGCCCAAAGGCCTGCGCCATGCCTTCGGGGTGTGTGCGATCCAGTCCAACGTGCCCCTCAATCTCGTGCAGCGCTGGCTGGGCCATGCCGATATCAAGACGACGGCGATCTATACCAGCGCCGTGGGGCCCGAGGAGCGCGAGTTTGCATCCCGCACATGGCATTTCGGCAAGAGCCGGCCTCCCGATTCGCAAGTGCGCCGCAGGAGACGATCCGTGAAAAGCGCCGCTCCCTCGCTGACTGCGCCGGCCGATCTGGCTGTTGCGCTGGAAGATTTGTACCATGCCGCTCGCCAGATGTTCAGCGTCGTTGGACGATAGGCTGACCGCGGCCTGGATATAGCCTCGGCGCGAAAGACGATAGCCGATCGGCACGAGCGCCCGGATACGCCCCCACCATCAACTGACCGCATGAGATGCCGGGCGACCTGACGGCTGCACAAGGATGCAGCGATCGGCGATCCGGCGACGGGGCGCCAAGCCTGCGCCATGATTGCTCCCAGTGGGATTGCCTGCCGGTGGGGGCACTGCCATGGGTCTCGCCCCGGCTCCCGGCCATCCGCGATGCTATGACTGTGACAGGATCGTCTGCCGGCCAGCGCGTGGTCGCGCGGAAACCTTATGCGCTTTATCACGTTCCTTCGCCCGCCGATGATGCAACGATCATGAGGCGCCACTCACGCCATAACAGCCAATCAGGAATGGATAAGCCATTGAAAAACAACGATATACCTTGTGACACTTTATCCAATTCTGTAACAAATGGCAACAGACGTTCTTCGCGAGATAGAAGAGGCTCGCATGGGCGGCGTTTCCACAGGGCTGAATCCCGTGTTGAAGAGGGTTAATTTCCGCGCCTGAATTGCCGCGATCGCATGCCGGTGCGGCGGCTCTGGCGCGCAGAGAAATGACCGGCCGGGCAGACGGTGCGCTGCCCTCGCCAGATGCCGGGGCCGGCTGGCGGACAGGGCGCATACCCGCGTTCGGACCGTGCCACATGCGCGAGGCGATCTCGCGCTCCTCCGGCCCCATGGCGCTGGTGTAGATCGCCGTCGTCTTGATATCGGCATGGCCGAGCCACTTCTGGACCAGCGTGAGCGGGACATTGGATTGAATGGCCCGGACGCCGAAACCATGGCGCAAACCCTTGGGCGTCGCATAGCTGCCGCTGATTCGCGCGGCGGTCATGACCTCGCAGATCCGGCGGTAACCCGTCATGCGCGACCATGGCCAGAGCCGCTCGCCGCCGGGCGGTTGCGCCTGAAACCAGCGCCGCAGCAATTGCAGATAATCGGCCGGTAGCGGGATGGCCCGGAACAGGCGCTTGCCGCGCTTCTTCAGGCTCTGGATGATGACATGGCCCGCCTCGAAATCGATGTTCATTCTGGTTAACGAGAGCGCCTCCGAGATGCGGCAGCCGGTGACCGCCAGCATCCAGCAGAAGCTGCGCACGCAGATGGCGCTCCCTCGCGCCGCAGCGAGAAAGGAATCGATCTCTGCGGCGGTCAGATACTTCCGCTGCCCGCCATGGTCATAGATGGTCCAGGGGGTGGCAACCCCGCTGCTCTGCGTGGTTTTCGGCCGGATTATGTCATCCCGTCCGGGCCCCTCGCGCGGGGCCCGCCGGGCCGCTGTTACAGAATTGGATATTCGGTAGCCAGATCGGCTGCTCCTTATGCCCGGTCTGTGGGGACGCGCATGGCAGGACAGTCGGCAAAGGGGGGGAGAGGCGGAGCCATTCACCATCTATTCCCCACGACGCGCCAGTCTGACGACCGGGACGTCAGCATCGCGCTGCGCTGCGTGAACCTTGCGCAGATCGGGCGCGCTTATGGCGAGGAGGTCTGCCGGCTGGCATTGCGCCATGTTGCCCGGACCGTCGCGGAGCTGCTGGGCGAAGGCGGCTTCGTCAATATCGAAGCGGATGACCGGCTTGAGGCGGTGCTGCGGGACCGCAAACTGTTGAGCGCTGGCCCGCCCGGACCGGCCTGCGACGAATTTGTCCGCTCGCTCTGCATGGCGATCATGGCGCGGCCTTTCGAGCATGGCGAGCATCGCATCCATCTTTCCTTCACTGGCGTCTGGTCGATGCCCGCCACGGCCGCGGCGGATGGCCGGGTTGGCCTGCCTGCCGGGAGTCGCCGTCCGCACGATCATGGCCGGCCCCGCAATCATGGCGCCTTCCCCGCCGATGAGGCGCGGGCAGGCGATGGCCAGGCCAGCCGCTACCGGGCGGATATGGCGCTGGCGAGCGGGCTGCTGGGCCTGATGGCGGCGGACCGGCTGACGCTCGTATGGCAGCGCATCGCCCGTGCGCCGGACGAGGGCGACATCCTCTATCATGAAGCGCTGCTGCGCATCGTCGCGGATGACGGTGCCGATCACGCGCCGGCCGACATGCTGGGCGCGCTGGAGCGGCTGGGGCTGGCGCGGTCGCTCGATCAATTTGTGGTCGCGCGGGTCCTTGACGAGCTGGAGGCGCATCCGGCGGCGACGCTGGGCGTCAACATCTCCGCCCAGAGCGCGGTGCTCGACGCATGGTGGGCGGAGGCGGAGCGGCGGCTCGCCGGCAACCGGGCGTTGGCGCGCCGGCTGGTGATCGAGATTACCGAGACGGCGGCGCTGCCCTCCATCTCCGAGGCGATCCATTTTGCCGACCGGATGCGGGCGCTGGGCTGCCGCATCGCAATGGATGATTTCGGCGTCGGCCATGCATCCATCCGCCAGCTGATCGCTCTGAAGCCGGACATTGTGAAGGTCGCCGATTTCTTCATGCGCCGCGCGGCCAGGGGCGAGCGCACGGAGCTGGGCCACATGATCGGGCTGGCCCGCAGCATCGCGCCGGTCGTGATCATGGAAGGCGTGGAAAATGCGGCGGACAGCGAATTCGCCGCGCAGGCCGGCGCGCGCTGGCAGCAGGGCTGGTTCTGGGGACGGCCCGGTGCGGCGCGGTCGCGGGGCGAGCGCGACGCCTGCGCGCAGCCCGCCGCGCTCCTGCCGGTGCCCCGGCCGGCAGGCCCCACGGAGGCGTGGCGATGACGGGCGGCCGCGCGCGGTATCGGGCGGGCGATCTCCCGGTGAAACGAGCGTCCGGCCCGGCCGGGCACGCCGGAGTGACGGGCGGCCACATGCCGGATGGCGTCATGGCGGCGTGCGTGACGCCGGCCTGCGCTGACGAGGCGCAATGGCCGGACGACGAGGCGGGGCGGTTCTGCAAGGGGCTGCTGTGGGCGCTGCCGATCTCGGCTGGCCTGTGGCTGGGGATCATCAGCCTTGCGGGGCTGCTCGGATGAGCGCGGCGCAACCGGAGTCGGCCCGGCGTGGGATTGCGCGGGGCACGCCGTCATGCGGCAGGAGCGGGCATCTGCGCCGCCCGGTATTTTTTCTTCATTCCGTCCGGCTCGTTGCGAGCCTGACCGGAAAGGGGCGCGGCAATCATGGGTATCCCACAGCCCATTCGCATTGCTGCGCCCCACCCTGTTGCCATGCCCCCGCGCCATAGCGGCCCCGCGGCGGACCAGAGCCAACTGCCGGATAACGGCGATAATTTTCAGGATGTCAGGAGATTCATGATGGCTATTAAGAAGACACTGGCAACGGCCAGCAGCATGCTGGCGCTCGCCTTGGCAGGGACCAGCGCGCAGGCGGCCGGTGGCGGCGTCATCGTCGAATCCGGCGGCACGATGACGCTGTCTGGCACGACGGTCAGCACATCGGGCAAGGGCGCCGATGCTGTGGTGGCGCGCGACGAGGGCAGCGTGATGACCCTCACCGACAGCATCGTCAGCACCGATTACCGGCGCGGGCCGGGCGGCGGCAATGCCGGCATCGATACCCATGCGCTGCTGGCCGAGGACGGCGGAAATATCACCGGCACGGGCCTGACGATCACCGGCTCGAATGACGGCTATTTCGATGGCGTGGTCTCGGTCCGCGCGGGATCGACCATCACGCTCGCCGATTCGTCGATCAGCAACGAAATGCCCTATGCGGACTTCAGCGCCGCCGGCGCGACCGCAGCCGGCGCGGAGGCCGTGTTGACGCTGAACGGCACGAGCGTCTCCGTGGCCTCGGCCAAAATCTCGAACGGCTCGTCGGCCGGCGCGATCGGCGCGACCGACGGCGGCACGGTCAACATCAACAAGGGCGCGGTGGCGGTGGCGGCCGGCGATCGCGACCGGATCGAAAGTACCGGCAACTGGGTGCGCGGCATCGTCGCGGCAAACGGCACGGGCAATATCGTCGATGCCAATAATGTCGCGATCACGACGACCGGCGATAACGGCCATGGCGTTCAGGTCGGCGGCGGATCGTTGGTTCGCCTGAGCAATGCGGGCATCCACACGACCGGCAACAATGCCGAGGGCGTGACCATCTTCACCGTGGATGGCGAGACGGCGCAGTTCGTCGGCCATAATCTGGATATCACGACCGAAGGCCGGGGCGCCGATGGCGTGGTGGCCGAGGGTGCCGGCAGTTCGGCCCTCGTTACGGGCGGCACGACGATCGCGGTGACCGGTGCGGGCGCCTATGGCGTGTCCGCCGTCAATGGCGGCGCCATCACGCTCGATGGGGCATCGGTCAGCGCGAACGGCCGCGCCTTTTCGGCTGTCGGCGGCGCGATCGGCGCCGCCAATGTGGCGCTGTCCGCGACGATGGCGAGCGGGAATGTCGAGGAAACCGGCGCGGTCTATGCACTGAACGGCGGGACGGCGACGCTCGACGGCGGCCGCATCGATGCGACGGGCGGCCGCGTCAACGGCCTGTTCGCACTGACCGATGGCACGATCGGCACACGCAACGTGGCGATCACCGCCAGCGGCGACCGGGCACGCGGCGCCTATGCGAGCGCCGATGAAACGGGCGGCGGCATGATTGGGCTGACCGGCGGCACCATCGAGACGAACGGCCTGCTCGCGCATGGCCTCTTCGCCAAGCGGGAGAGCGGCACCACGGCCAACAGCAAGGCGTGGATCATAGCGTCGAATGTCGCCATCACTGTCGCGGGTACGGATGCCAATGGCGTTTATGCCGATGTGGGCGGGATCATCGATATCACCGGCGGCTCGGTCGCCACCACCGGCCTGCGCGGCCATGCGCTCCATGCCCAGAAGGGCGACGATGGCATGACCGGCGCGGGGATTTTGACCGCGACCGGCGTGACCATTGCCACCGGCGGCACCGGCGCGATCGGCGGCTATGCCGAGAAGGGCGGATCGCTCGCCATTGACGGCGGCTCGATCACCACGGCCGGCAGCCTTGCCTATGGCCTGGTCGCGCGTGACGCCGGGAGCACCGTCTCCAGCTCCGCCAATATAACCACGCAGGGCGACTGGACGTTCGGCGCCTATGCGGTTGACGGCGGCGCGATCGCACTGACCGGCGGCATCGTGACCACCCATGGCGAGCGGGCACATGGCCTGCTTGCCGAGAAGGGCGGCAGCATCGCAAGCAGCGCCACCGTCGCGACCCATGGCGACCGGGCGCATGGCGCGGTGGCGGGCACCGCTGCGGGCGGCGGCGATATCCTGCTGGCCGGCGGGACGATTTCCACCACGGGCGACCATGCCTATGGGTTGCAGGCGTTCCAGGGCACGATCACCGGCAAGGCGACCATCAGCACGGCCGGCGCGGGGGCCTTCGGCGTCGCGGCCGATGGCGACGGGCATATCACCCTCACCGGCGGGCAGGTGACGACCAGCGGCGCGGGCGCCTATGGCCTGCTCGCCGTCTATGATGCGCGCGCCGTCTCGGCCGGCATCGTGGAAGGCAAGATCGACGTGACGACCGCCGGCGCCGGCGCCCATGGCGCGCTGGCCCATGAGGGCGGCGCGATCCTGTTGACCGGCGGGACGATCCACACCACGGGCGCGGGTGCGAGCGGCCTTGCCGCCTCCGGCGCGCTGGCGGGGCAGCTATCCTCGGTAACGGCCAGCAACGCGCGCATCGTGACCGACCATGCCGATGCGGCCGGACTCGCCATTGCGGGAACAGGCACGATCAGCCTGACGAACAGCGTCGTGACGAGCGCCGGCCCGGCCATGGCGGCCGCGATGACCGACGGATCGACCGCCCGTTTCACCGTGACCGGATCGACCGTGACGGCCGGCAACGGCGTGCTGCTCGACGTCCGGCGCGATGCGGGCGGCAAGGCCGGCATCGTCGAGGCGCATTTTGCGGGCGGATCGGTCCTGACCGGCGACATTCGCGATTCGGGCACCAAGGGGACCGGCTATACCGATGTCACGCTTGACGGCGCGGAGCTGCGCGGCGCGCTGGCCGGGGTGCGGACGCTCAGCCTCGCGCATGGCGGCATGTGGAGCGCGACGGGCAATGGCGATGTCGCCAGCCTGGCGATCGGCGCGAATGGCGGCGTGATCAACACGCTGGCCAGCGCGGTGACCATCAGCGGCCCGCTGACCGGGGCCGGCGCGCTCACCAAGACCGGCGCGGGCACCTTGCGGATCGCCGGCGACAATGGCGGCTTTACCGGCACCACCACGATCGACGCCGGCACGCTGCTGCTGACCGGATCGCTCGCCAGCGACGTCACCATCAAGGCGGCCGGCACGCTACAGGTCGGCGATGGCGGTAAAAGCGGTGACCTCACCGGCGATACGCGCAACGACGGGACGCTGATTTTCGCCCGCAGCGACGATTATGACTATATCGGCGCGCTGAGCGGCACGGGCAGCCTCATCAAACGGGGCGACGGGCTGCTGCTGCTCTCCGGCGATTATCGCTATACCGGCTCGACGACGATCGAGGGCGGACGCGTCAAGCTGGCCTCGGCGCTCGATTCGGCGACCGACCTTGCCATCGACGGCGGCGAGCTGGATCTGGGCGACCGGACGCAGGAAGTGGCGGGTCTTAGCGGGGCGGGCGGCACCATCGCCCTTGGCACGACCGGCGCGCTCACCGTCAACCAGAGCGAGGACAGCAGCTTTGCGGGCAGCCTTGCCGGCAGCGGCACCTTCACCAAGACGGGCAGCGGCTCGCTCAACCTGACCGGGGTGAGCAGCTTCACCGGCGCGGCGCATGTCGATGGCGGCCGTCTGGCCGTCAACGGCACCTTGCCCGCCGATGTGGCGGTGAATGCAGGCGGCACGCTCGGCGGCAACGGCACGGTTGGCCGGATCACCGCCAATGAGGGCGGAACGGTCGCCCCCGGCAACTCGATCGGCACGCTCCATGTGACGGGCGACGTCGCCTTCGGCGCCGGCTCGGTCTATGCGGTCGAGGTCGATGCGGACGGCAATAGCGACCGGATCGTGGCATCGGGCACCGCGCACCTGACCGGCGGCACCGTGTCGGTGCTGGCGGCGGCCGGCAATTATCGCTGGACGAGCGACTATGTGATCCTGACGGCGGCCGGGGGCATTGACGGGCAATTTGCCGGCACCGACGTGGACCTGCCCTTCCTCACGCCGTCGCTGGGCTATGGCCTGAACGACGTCACGCTGACGCTGGTGAGGAACGACCGCACCTTCGTCAGCGCCGCCACGACCGCCAACCAGCGCGCGGTCGCCGCAGCGCTGGATGGCAGCGCGACGACCGGCGGCCTTTATCGCGCCGTGGCCGGGCAGACCGACGAGGCCGGCGCGGCGCAGGCGTTCGACGCGCTGTCCGGCGAGATCTGGGCGAGCCTGTCGACATTGCTGGTCGACCAGTCGCGCCGCTCGGGCGAGCTGGTGTTGGGACGCCTCCGGGAAGCCGACGGGGTGACCCGCGCGCTGGCCGGGCAAGGCAGCGCGGCGCGCGAGACGCATAGCGGCGGCACGGCCGTCTGGGGGCAGGCGATCGGCGCGTGGAACCGGCTGAAGAGCGACGGCAATGCCGCGCCGGTCAGCCACCACCAGTTCGGTTTCATCACCGGCCTCGATACGGCGATCGGCGCATGGCGGCTCGGCGCGGCGTTCGGCCATAACGAGGCCAAGGTCCGCGTCGATCAGCGCGCCAGCTCGGCCACCGCCACCACATCGACCGTGGCGATCTATGCCGGGGGCGGCTGGGGCAACCTGCGGCTGCATGCCGGCGGCGCCTATGCCTGGCATGATGTGGACGGACGCCGCGACGTCACTTTCCCCGGCTTCACCGAAACCGTCACGGCGAGCTATGATGGCAAGAGCCTCTCCGGCTTTGCGGAACTCAGCTATGCCGCGCAACTGGGGCAGACGACGGTCGAGCCGTTTGCCGGCGTCAACCATGTCCATCTGAAGAGCGATCCCTTCACCGAGGCGGGAAGCAGCGCGGCGCTGGAAGCGGGCCGGATCAAGCGGGACGTGACCTTCACGTCGCTCGGCCTGCGACTGGGCACGCAGATGCCGCTCTCCGACCGCGCGGTGCTGACGCCGCGGCTTTCCGCCGCCTGGCAGCACGGCTTCGGTGATGTGACGGCGCACGGGCCGGCCCGCCTGGCAAGCGGCGCGGCCTTCTCCGCCCAGGGCCTGCCGCTGGCGCGCAACGCCCTGCTGCTGGAAGGCGGCGCCACGGCGAACATCCTGCCGGGCGGCTCGCTCAGCCTCGCCTATACGGGCAACATCGCCAGCCGCTGGAGCGACCATGGCCTGAAAATCGGCTTCTCCTATGGCTTTTAAAGGCATTGGCAACAGGCCGGCCGGGGGCAACGGGCCGGCCGGGGGCAACGGGCCGGCCGACATGGCGAGGGACAGCCGCAACGGGGCGGTGGCGGCCATCCGCTGCCGCCACGGCGGGCCGATGCGGTCCGCGCCATGATACGGCCGAGATCCATCGGCGGCGTTGACAAGGGCCGCAAACCGCATCGCCGCCATGGTGCGGCATGGGACGGCGCGCGCGTCGGTGCTGGCGCTACGGTTGCTGTTGCGGCTGCAACGGCAACCGCAACAGCAACCGGGGCCGCCGTGCCCGCGCCGCGCGCCGCCGCTCATCCCGCCGAACTGGAGCTGATCCGGCTGGCGCACCGCCTGCGCCTCGCCGCCGCGAGCCGGAGCGGCCGGGCGATGTCCAGCGCGTGCGACGATGCCGCGCGGATGCTCGAAAGCCTCGCCATCTGTGCCCCGGTCAAACTGCGCGACCCCGGTGAGATTGAGGCGATCCGCAAATGGCTCGCGGTCCGCAACAAGGGATCGATATTGCTGCTGCTGGAACTGCTGGAGGCGCCCGGCAACATCCTGCGGCACCGCGACCTGCTGCACGCGCTCGACAGCACCCGGGGGGCGCTGAAAGTCTATGTCTGCGAACTTCGCAAGGCGCTTGAGACGAGAGGCGCGGGCGACCCGATACAGACGATCTGGGGCGTGGGATATTGCGTGCCGGCAGTCGATGCCGTGCGTATCCGAAAATTGATGGAAGATGCCGGCATTAAATTTAGATCATGAATGCATGAATGATCTGAAGAATTATATCCAATTTTAAGAATACCGGCAAAATTTACTTAAAAATTGATCTGATTATTTAAATCTGGGGGGTATATGAACAAGCAGGCAAAGCTTCTGACTTCGGCCGCGGTGATGGCGATTCTTGTGACGGGCGCCTCCGCCGTGTCCGCGCACCCCGGGGAGCCCGGCGAACCAATCGTCGTCAATGGCAACAACGCCACCGGCACCGTCGTTTCGGGCAACACGTCGCTGATCGGCAATGGCAATGTCGTCGGCAATCATCTCTCGGTCGGCGAGAGCGATACGCAAACCGTCTATACCAATTTCCGCACCGAGGGCGGCGCGGGCTCCGGTGGCGGCGGCGGACTGGGCGGCGTCTTTTTCGTGGACAATGGCGCGACGCTTTCGCTCACCAATGTGAGCTTTGCCAATAATATGGTCAAAGGCGGCGAAGGCGGCGGCATCGCCACCTCCTCGGTCGCGCCGGTCGCCACCTCCGTGGTGGGTGCCTCGGCCGATGCCTCGGCCACGAGCATCCTGCAACCCACGCTGAGCGACATGACCTATAATGGCGATGGCCAGTTTATCGTCAACAAGATCATCTCCATCGGCGACAATGCGCTCATCCAGGCCGGCGCGGGCATCGCCCAGAAGCTCGGCGACGGCTCCAACGGGCAGGTGAATGCGACGATCACGGAGATCAACGCCGCCGGCAGCAACAGCTATGGCCCGCTGAACGAGATCAGCCTGTCGCAGGGCATCGCCCTTGCATCCTCCAATGTGGTCAGCGGCACCGTGATCGGCACGACCGTCACCCTGACCGCGCCGGTGGCGGCGGCCGACGTGATGAAGGGCCAGACGGTCTATTATAAGGATAGCGACAACGTCACCCGGACGGCGACCGTCAGCAGCGTCAATTACAATAGCGACAATCAGGTCACATCCTATGATCTGGACACGCCGATCATCGCGATCGGCACGGTGGTGGAAACGCCGGCGGTTTCCGCCTTTGCGGTCACGCGCTTCCAGTCCGCAGCGGTATCGACGCCATCCACCACCATCACGCCGACCGGGCCGCTGGCCGGCTTCGCCGTCGGCATGACGGTGACGGGCAACGGCGTGCCGGCCAATACGGTCGTCACGGCGGTCGACCTGAACAGCGGTGTCGTCACGCTCTCCAACGCGATCGATCTGCAGCAGGTGACCTCGCTCCAGGCGTCCTTCAACCCGCTGATCGCGAACAGCGGCGGCAGCGCGACGATCCAGGTCGGCTCGACCACCGGCTTCGCGGTCGGCCAGACCGTCTCGGGCATCGGCATCCCCGTGGGAACCGTCATCACCGGGATCGACCCCGTCACCAAACAGGTCACGCTCAACAATGTGATCAACGCCACCGGCGTCGCGGCCATCGCCAGCGGCAAATTCGTGCTCACCAGCGATCCGGTGCTGAGCATCAACAGCAGCGCGGGGACGGTCCGGCTCGCATCGGTATCGGGCCTGACCGTCGGCAGCCTGCTGGTCGGCGACGCCGGAATTCCCGCCAATGCGGTGATCACGTCCATCGATACGGCGACCAATACTGTGCATTACAGGATCGACGCCGCGGCCGGCAACCTGAACAAGGGCGGCGCGATGAATGGCCTGCTCTCGTCCGGCGTGGCCGGGTCCAATGGCGGCAACGGCCAGTCGGGCAGCTCGTTCAACGCCGTCCTCGTCGATGGTGAGGGGTCCGACGGGACGAACGGCTATAATGGCGGCTCCAGCACCAGCGGCGTGGGCGGCAATGGCGGCAAGGGGGGCAGCGGCAGCAGCGGCAAGCCGTTCAACACCACGCTGATCAATGCGGTGGCGCAGGACGGTGTGGAGCTTGGGCTGAAGATCGCCCAGGGATCGGCCTCGCTGGCCAACTTCCCGCCGGCAGCCGCGCTGTCCGCCGCCTTCTATGTCGAGGTGGCGGCGATCGGCGTGCAGCTTGCCCTGGATACGGCCAATCTCGTCACCTGGAATATCGACCTGGCCGACGGCAAGGTCGGCCATGGCGGCGGCGGCGGCCAGGGCGGCCAAGGCGGCAATGGCGGCACATTCTTCGGTGGCGGTGAGGGCGGCAGCGGCGGCGCGGGCGGTGCGGGCGCCTTGTCGAACACCGATGGCGGTGCGGGCGGCACGGGCGGCGCCGGCGGCGCGGGCGGGTTTGGCGCGGGCGGCGGCTCGGGCGGATCGGGCGGTGCCGGCGGGGCCAACGGCCAGAGCGTGGAAGGCGCGGACGGGCTTGGCGGCACGGCCGGCTTTGGCGGCGGCGCGGGCTCGTCCGCTGGCAATGGCGGCGATGGCGGATCGGGCTTCGGCGGCGCTATCTTCGTGCGTGACGGCGGCACGCTGTTCATTCAGGGCAATTCGATCTTCGAGAATAATTTCGCCCTTGGCGGGTCGAGCAACAATGGCGGTCAGGCCGGGCAGTCGGCTGGCGGCGCGCTCTTCATGATGCGCGGCTCCTCGGTGACATTGGCGCCCGGCGCCGGCAACGTCATCACCTTCCGCGATACGATCGCCGATGACAGCGCGACGAGCATTGCCGGCTCCAGCCTGGCCGCCGGCAACGGCGCGGGCATCCGGATTGCCGGCGGCGGACTGGTGCAGTTCCAGGCGGCGAACAGCTATAGCGGCACGACCGACATCAACGGCGGCACGTTGCAGGCCGATGACGGCGTGGGCATCCACAGCGCGAGCCACATATTGTTCAGCGGCGCGGGCACCCTTGGCGGGGCAGGCGCGGATGCGCTGAACCTCGCCAATGCCGGTGTTTTGCTCACCTCCGGCAACGTCATCCGCTCGGTCGGTCACAATCCCAGCCAGCTCTCCTGGACGGATTCGACCGGTGCGACGAGGGGCAGCGGCGGTTTCGCGGCGACAGCGAGCGGGCTGACCGTCAATCTCGGCTCGCTCCATGGCAGTGTCGGGCCGACGCTTTACTGGAATGCGGGCGGCTTCGTCGCCAACGGCCAGACATTGGTCTTCGGCTCCGATGCGGCGGAAGCGACCGGCGTCGTGACGTTCCGCAACAGCATCAATATGAATGGCGGCACCGGCCGGATCGCGGTCTATGACAATGCGGCGCAGACCGATTATGCGGTGATGACCGGCGCGCTCACCAATGGCGCGCTGATCGCCAATGGCGCGGGCTATAACGGCACACTCTATCTGACCGGCGCCAATGCGCTCACCGGGCTTACCGTGCAGGGCGGCACCGTTTCCACGACGCTCAACGGCCAGACCGGCCGGCTGATGAACGGCACCACCGGCGGTTCGGTGGATGTGACGGCCGGCAAGCTGCTGCTGGCGGGCGCGGAGAAGCTCACCACCGTCAATGTGGGGGCCGACGGCACGCTGGCGGCGATGGGGGCGATCGACAGCGGGGCGATCGCCAATGCCGGCCTCATGCTGATCGCGGGCGAGGCGACAACCGGCGTGATCAGCAATAGCGGCCGGCTGCTGATGACCGCCGATGTCGATGCGGCGAGCGTCGCCAACAGCGGCGTCTGGGCGATGCAGGCGGATCTCACCACGCAGGGCGCGCTGACCAATGACGGCCTGCTCTATGTCGTCGGCACCACGCCCGACACGCAGGAAGGCGCGACGACGCGGACGATCACGACGGCGGGCCTCGCTGGCAGCGCCGATGGCGTGATCCAGCTGGGCGGCCTTTCCGGCGAGGTCGAGAATCTGCTCATCCTCGACCAGTCGGGCGACAGCAGCTATGGCGGCGAGATCATCGGCATTGGCGCGCTGACCAAGCAGGGTGCGGGCAAGCTGACCCTGACGGGCGCGAACAGCTTCACCGGGCCGCTCACCATCGCGGCGGGGGAAATCGACACGACCGGCGGCGGCACGCTGGCCGACACGCTGGCCGTGACGGTGGCGGCGGATGCGCGCTTCACCCTGGGCAGCGCCGACGTCATCGCCTCGATCACCAATGCGGGGACGCTGACGGCCAATGCCGCTCTCGGCCTTGCCACGCTGACCAACAGCGGCAGCGCGACGCTCAATGCCCTGCTACTGGCGAGCGGCGACGTGAACAATGCGGCGGGCGCGACGATGACGGTGGCGGCCGACGCCAGCGCGGGCATCAGCGGCAAGCTGGACAATGCGGGCAGCTTCACCAGCGCTGGCGCGCTGCAGGTGGATGGCGCGACGACCAACCGGACGGGCGCGACGATGACGCTTGGCGGCGCGGGATCGACCTTGCTGGCGAGCCTCGACAATGCGGGCACGCTGACGGCCGGCTCGCTGCTGGGGGTGACGGGGCTGGTCCAGAACCGGGCCAGCGGAACGATCACGTTGAACGACGGCGCGAGGCCGCAGTTCGGCAGCCTGACCAATGCCGGGACGATCAACGCCAAGACCACGCTCATCGTGGCCGGCGCCTATGCCCAGAATGGCGGCAGACTGGCGACCGCCGACAATGCCAATCTCGTCACCGGCAGCTTCTCGGGCACGGGCGGCACGGTGGCGCTGAACGGCACCAGCATATTCGCGATCGACCAGACGCAGGACGGCACCTATTCCGGCGCGATCACCGGCACGGGCGCGGTGCAGAAGACCGGCGCGGCGACGCTGACGCTGGACGGCGAGGCGGGCAGCTTCGCGCCCGTCGCGGTGACCATCTTCGAAGGCGGGCTGACGGCGCAGAGCGATCATCTCTTCACCGCCGCGCTGCTGGCGAATGTCGCGGCGGAGGGCATGTTGACGCTCAACGCGGATCAGGCGATCGCCAGCCTCTACAATGAAGGCCGCACCGAACTGGGCGCGGACCTGACGACGAGCGGGCTGGTGACCAATCAGGGCACGCTCGCGGTGCTGGGCGCCGGCGCGGCGCGGACGATCCATACGGCCGGCTTCCAGGGCGATGCCAGCGGCGTGGTGGATCTGGGCGCGCATGCGCTGGTGATCGACCAGTCCGGCGACAGCAGCTATGCCGGCACGGTGGCGGGCGCGGGATCGCTCCGCAAGCAGGGCGCAGGCACGCTGACCCTGACGGGCGCAAGCAGCTTCACCGGCGGCCTGACCATCGCGGCGGGCGCGGTGGACACGACCGGCGGCGGCACGCTTGGGGACAAGCTGGCGGTGACGGTGAGTGCGGGCGCGCGCTATGTGGTGGGCACGCATGATCTGATCGGCTCGCTCGCCAATGCCGGGACGCTGACAGCCAACGCCAATCTCGGCCTCACAACGCTGGCCAACAGCGGCAATGCGGCGCTCAATGCCGTGTTCCTCGCGAGCGGCGATGTGAGCAATGCGGCGCGCGCGACGATGACGGTGGCGACGGGGGCCAGCGCAGGCATCAGCGGCAAGCTGGACAATGCGGGCAGCTTCACCAGCACGGGCACGCTGCAGGTGGACGGCGCGACGACGAACCGGGCCGGCGCGACGATGACGCTTGGCGGCGCGGGGGCGAGCCGGCTGGCGAGCCTCGACAATGCGGGCACGCTGACGGCCGCCTCGCCGCTGGCGGTGACAGGGCTGGTCCATAACCGGGCCGGCGGGGCGATCACGTTGAACAACGGCGCGACGCCGCAGTTCGGCAGCCTCGCCAATGCGGGGACGATCAACGCCAACGGCCCGCTCATCGTGACCGGCGCCTATGTGCAGGATGCCGGCCGCCTGACCGCGCGCGAAGGGTTGGCGGTCGGCTCGCTCTCCGGCGCGGGCGGCCTCATCGAGATCGGCCAGGCCGGGATGACGATCAACCAGACGCAGGATGGCAGCTATGCCGGCTCGATCGCCGGCAACGGCACCGTCGTCAAGGTCGGCGCGGCGACGCTGACGCTGGCGGGCGGCGTGGACAGCTTCGCGCCGGTTGCGCTGAAGGTCAATCAGGGCGGCCTGACGGTCCAGAATGCGGGCATATTGGACAATGCGCTGTCCGTCGACATCGCGCCGGTGGCCACGCTGACGCTGGAGGCGGACCAGACGATCCACGACCTGACCGGCTCCGGCACGCTCGACCTTGGCGCAAGCATCCTGACGCTGGCGACCGGCGGCACGTTCAGCGGCCAGATGAAGGGCTCCGGCAACATCCGGCTGGCATCGGGCGAGCTGACGATCGACGGGGCGGCAAGCTCGACCAGCGGCACCTTCACGGTCGAGCCGAACAGCACGCTGAACGTCGCCTCGACCAGCTCGGTGACGGCGACCGACCTTGTGGTCACGCAGGCCCGACTGAACCTGGAAGGCACCGCGACCGCGCAGACCGTGACCATCGGCAATGGGGCCATCGTCCGGCTCGGCAACGGCATGGACATGGGCGCGGGCGGCACCGCCGGCACGCTGACCAGCGAGGTGACCTATGTGACGGGCGGCAGCCAGTTGCGGGGCAACGGCACGATCAACGGCCACACCATCATCGGCGGTGCGAGCATGGGCACCCTCTCGCCCGGCAATTCGCCCGGCGTGATGACCTTTGGCGACCTGACGCTGGACAATGCATCATCCACCCTGATGGAGATTGACGGCATGGCCGGTCCGGGCGTGGCGGGCGGCTATGACCAGCTTGCCATAACCGGCAAGCTCGCCATTCAGGGCAGCGCCGCGCTGGTGGTCGGCAACGCTCCGGGTTCGGCCGATTATGCGATTCCGCTCGGCGCGGGGGTCCGTTTGTTCAGCTTCGCGCCCGGTCATGTGAGCGGCCATTTCGGCTCGGTCACCAGCGCCGACGCGGATGAAGCGCTGACGCTCAACCTCTCGAACGGCACGCTCTATGGCCTTGGCACCTATACGCCAGAGAGCTTCAACGCGGCCGTATCCGCCAGCCCGCTCGGGCAGGCGGCGATGCAGGCGATGTTCGTCACCGATGCGGGCGGCGTGTCGCAATATTATGGCGGCAATCTGATCGGCTCGCTGACCGCCGCCCTTGCGGCCGGCGGCACGGACGCGCTGCAATCCGTCCTGACGCTCTGGTCGCCGGGCAGCTATGGCGGCATTGTCGATGCCATGAAGGTCTCGGCGCTCAACAATCTGCAGGCGCTGGGCGGGTATGACCGGCTGTCGCCGGGCCGGATCTTCGCGACCGGATCGGTCCAGCATCAGCGCATGGATAGCAGGAACGCCGCCGGCTATGCGGGCAACCGGTTCGACGATACCGCGTTCAATGTCGGCTTTGCGGGCGACCTGTCCTTCGCGCAGATCAGCCTGTCCTATGGCCATAGCACCGGCGGGTTCAACGGTGCCGGCATCAAGGCCGATCTGGAAGGCAACCAGTTCGGCCTCGGTGCCTCGGTTCCGCTCGACCAGGCGCAATCCTTCCGCGTGCTGGGGCGTCTGGTCTATGGCGATTTCGACGCCAGCGGCGAGCGCGACATGCTTGGCGGCAAGGCGGCCTTCTCCTCGGTCGGCGGATCGACGCTGATCTATGGCGGCGGCTTCCAATATGTCACGGCGAGCAACGCCCTGTCCTTCGACGCGACGGCCGAGTTGCTCGGCGTGCGGCAGGTGCGCAAGGCGTTCTCCGAGCAGCTGGCCGTGCCGGGCCTCGACCAGTTCAACGTGCGGCGGACGAAGCGCACCGATGCGGTGGCGAAAATCGACGCGAAACTTGGCTACGCGTTCGGCCCGACCGTGACCGGCTATGCGCGGATCGGCTACATCCACGACTTTGGCGACGCGCTCACCAATGTGACGGCCGATGGCGCGATCGATCCGATCACCGTCTCGGTGGCATCGCCCGGTCTGGCGAAGGACCGGCTCCTCGGCGGGCTCGGTCTCCAGATGCAGGTCAGCTCGAACATGCAGTTCACCCTTGACGGCAGCGCCGGCACCCAGAGCAGCTATCGCCTCGGCGGCGGCGTGCGCATGCAGTTCTGATCCGGTCCGGGCGGCCTGCCTCCAGCCGGCCGCCCGGATGTTGGCGAGGCGGAGAGTGAGCTTGTCTTCATTCTCCGCCCGGCCGGCCGCCGCTCAGTCCACCGGGACAGCCGGCCTGCCATCCTCCTGCGGACCATCGGCCGGCAGCTCATAGCCATGGCTGGTCATGCTCGCCTCCGGCCGGTGTCGGCACGGAACGCAATCGGGCCAGAAATTCTCCGGCAGCCGGCCGCTGACGAGGTTTCGATAATGAAACCACATGGGCAGGATACCCGGCCAGGAAATTGTTTCTCCGGTCCCGCCGCGAAACCCCTCTTCCCGCCTGCCAAGATCGGTCAGCAATATATCGGGCGGATATGTGGCCACGATGGGGCTCGGCGCAGGGCGCTCCCCGGCGGCACGCGGCTTGGCGCCCGACCATCCGCCCTGCCATGTGGGCGATGTGAAATAATGCTCGTCAATGGTGATGCTCCACAGGCGCCAGACGCCGTCTTCAAGGACGAACTGGTCGTTGGGATACATGCCGCTCTGGATGGCATTGGGGTTGGGCTTGCCCGCGCCCCTGTCATATTTGCTCGTCCGCAACTGGAACAGCCGCGTGCGCGACGTTGTCGAGCGGCCATCATGCGAGACGAGGATCACCGGTTGCGGCCGCCAGTGGAAGACACCGGCCTCGCGCCGCGCCGGCTGCGTGCCGGCGGGCCCGTAACGCGCCGTCGCGGCGGCGGCGATACGATCCTTGCCGATATAATAGCCGGCAAACGGGGATTGTTTGTTGCCATGGCTGGCGAACAGGCGGGACATATCGTCCCAGCGCCCGTCCCCGAGATAATAGCCATAGGCGGCCGAGACATTCATCGTGCTGTCATAGGCCAGCGAGCGCAGATAGCGACGGCGCAGATCGGCAAGGCGGGGTCTCGCCGGCGGTGCCGATCTGGCGGAGGAGCCGGTGAGCGGCCGCGCGGCGAACAGCGGCCGGCCATGCGGCAGGACCGGACGCCCGGTGGCCGGGTTGGGGCCGAGAAAGGCCGGCATGGCGACGATGGACGGGCCGGTGCCGCCATCGCCCCAGCCGGTGCGATAATCCGCCTTCATCAATGGCTGGACCCGCATCTCGCGAATCTTCCAGAGGCTGCCCTCCTTCACGAAGCGGTTGCGGAAGATATTCACCTCCCAGCTGGCCTGCCCCTGATCGGCCCGGCCGAGCATCGCCAGCTCGATGCCGCGCGCGAAGGCTTCGGAGCCGCTTGCGGACACCTTCACCAGCGTGTCGAATTGCGGCCGGTCGTTGAGCTCGCCATGGCGGAGGCCGGCGGGGCCCATCGCTTCCATCGCCCGGCGGACGCCCGCGCGGCCGGAATAAAGGCCCAGACCGGCGATTTCGACAACGCCATCCTCGGCAAACAGATCGACGACGTCATCCCACATCTTGCGGTCCACATAATAGCCATAGCTATGTTGCAGGTTCCGCACCGCATCCTCGTCGTTCAGCATGGCGATACGATGTTGCAGGGACACCAGCGTTGCCCCGCTCTCCGGACCGGGCCGGACGGACTGCGGAACGGGCCTGCCCGCACTGTCCGGATCGAAATGATAGGGAACGGCCGGCAGATCCTTGCCGCCGGGATTGCCCCAGCCGCTGCGATAATCGCCCTGGAATTGCGGATAGACGTGCAGGCTCGCGATCTTCCACCTGCCCCCCTCAAGCACATAGTCGTTGACGGCCATGCCACCCTCGATGCCGGTCCCGCCCTTGCCATCGCCGGTAAAGGCCAGCAGGCGCCAGCGCGCCGTTGCCGAGCGGCCATCCGGCGCCAGCGTAACCAGCGGATCATCGATGAGCAGGAGGTGCAGGGCACCGGGCGCGAGGCCGGGCGGCCCAAAATGATCGCGCAACCAACGGGCGATCGCCTGACGACCGGAGACGGTCTCGTCGCCCCGGACGAGCCGGCCGCCGGCGGTGAAAAGGGCGGCCATCTCGGTCCACAGGCCGAACTGGGCATATTGCGCATAGCTGCGCTGCAAATCCTTGACGGCGCGCAGCGATTCCAGATGAGCGACATCGCGCGATAATCTGTCGATATCGCTGGCCGGGGCTTTGGCGACGCTCGCCTGCGCCGCCAGCAGCATCAGCAGGGCCGGGACATGCAGAAATCTGCGGATCATCGCCATATCCTTCTCACGCCGCCACCGCCCCACTACCGCCGAGGCCGGAGGGATGAGGGCGGCGTGGCGGACATCACGCCCTCAAAATGTCGCTTAGTGGCCGGTTTCGCTCTCCTCGCCCTCCGCGCGATGATCGAGGCCATGGCGATTGAGGAACGCGCCGAGCAGGTCCGCCACGGCCACATTGTTGAGGTCGGCAAAGGGGATGTGGGTATTGCCCTTCAATCCCATGTCCGGCAGGTCCAGCATCTCCGCCTTGCCGCCATGGGCGTTCACCAGATCGACAAATTGCTGCCCGAGCCGGCGGGAATCCGCCCAGCTTTTCGACTTGTCGATATTATCGCCCCAGACGAGCTGGATCGGAATCCGCGCGAGCTTCGCAAACTCGTCGGGCGAGACATAGACCGGCCCGAAGCGCCCTTCCTCCAGACGGGGGCCTTCCCCTTCCGGAAAAACGAAGCCGGGCGTTTCATAGGCCACGATACCCACGACATTGTCCGTTCTGAGCGCTGTCAGCAGCGCGCGAAAGCCGCCTGCGGAATTGGTCACCAGAACGACGCGGCCGATCCGCTCGATCGCCGCCGCTGCGGCTGCGGCTTCCAGCCTGGCGTTCGCGACGGTGTCAAATTCATCATAGCGCGCGCGAACGGCCTGATTCCACGCTTCCGGATCGTCCGTGGGGAACTGCACCCCGTCGAACCATTGCTTATATTTCGCACCGAGCCGCCAGGCGATGAAGCTCGCCTGATCCCGCCCGACCCAGGGCCGGTAGCGCTGCTCCTCACACCCCCAATTGGCCCGGCCCACGCGCGGGCCATCCCATAGATAGACGGGATATCCGCGCCGCAGCCATATGCTTTGAAAGCCTTCTCCCCCATCCCAGCGGCGCTGCCAGACGGCCGCGCTCGAACTATGCCAGAGAAACAGCGACACGGCCCGGGGCGCGACCGGAATCTGATATTCCACATGACCATGGTCACAGGAAATCGATGCCGTGGCGGCCTCGCCCTCCACGCGCCCTCCCGCCTCGAACGAACCTTGTGTCGCGATCATGAGCGGCGGCGTGTTGCCGGCATCGCCCGGGGCGGCGAGCAGCGCCGGCGCCTCCACCGCGCTGATGCCGGCGGCAAGGCCGATCGCGGACAATATCAGGCCAAATCCTGTTCTTCCCATGTCATCCTCCCGTTGACCGGCCATTCCCCGGATTATCGATCAAGCCGTAAAAATGTCCGGCGGCCGCTCGGAATGGCCGCCGGACCCTGTTTGCGGGAGATCAGAATTCGAGCCGTGCGCCTATCTGGAAACGGCGGCCAATTGTGTCGAACAGCGCATTGGTTGCCGTTTGCGGGCCGAGCACGCCATTTGGCGTGATGGGCGGATAGGCATTGAACAGGTTGGAGATGCGACCGAAGACCGAGAAATGATCGCCGATCTGCTGTTCCGCGCTCACATCCACATAGGTGCGGCCGGGATAATCATTTTCGTTGATGTCGATCCCTTCGATATAATCATTGTCGAACACGCCACCCTGAATCCAGCGGATCGCGACATTCGCCCGGAAGGGACCGTTCGCATAGGTCGTGTTGAAGTTTGCGCGCCAGTGGGGGATCGCCTCGCCGGCATTATCCGTCGGAACCCCGCTCGCCGTCGTGATCAGATGCGGGATATAGTTGACCAGCAGGCGGAACGAGAGATTGCCCCGTGCGTCGCTGAATATCTCGTCCAGCCCCAGCCGGTAGGCCGCTTCAATATCCACCCCGGACGTTTCAAGCTGATTCGCATTGAACCGCAGGGCGTCGACACTGTCGATGACGTTGGTTGCCGGGTTGATATGAACATAATCGCACAGGTCCGTCTGGCCGCGCAGATAGCATCCATCGAGCACGGCCTGCGCGCCCAGCGTCGTGATCACATCCTCGATCTTGATCTTGTAATAATCGATCGAGAATTGCAGGCGCGGAATGAAGCTGGGGGTCAGGACGACGCCGCCGGTGAAGGTGTCCGCGATTTCGGGATGCAGGTCGGGGTTGCCGCCCGACGACCAGAAGATCGAAATATTGGAATTGTCCCGTGGATCGCGGAACGAGCCGACATTGGCGCCGCGCGACTGGAAAAGCTCGTTGAGGTTGGGCGCCCGAATATCCCGGGACCGCGTGGCGCGGAACCGGATGTCCGGGGTAACCTCGTAATTCACGCCGACCTTCCAGGTCTTGACCTGCCCGCTGCGGCTGTAATCCGTGAGACGGGCGGCCGCGTTGATCTCAAGCAGTTTCGCCACCGGCAGACCGGCCAGAAGGGGGAACACAATCTCGGCATAGCCTTCCTTGACGCCGAGCTTGCCTTCGGTGGGCTGGGGATTGAGCACCCGCCACTGTTTGAGGAGCGAGGTTTCATCCGTCGTGCCGACGAGCGCATCCCGGCGATATTCGGCGCCCAGCGCGACGGCCACATCGCCCGCCCAGTTCTTAAACAGCGTGCCCCCGACGTTGAACGCGACATCATGCTGGGTCTGCGTCTGAACCAGATGGGTGGTGCCGGTCGAATAAGCCGCGGCTGCCGGCGAGATCGCCCCCGGCCCGAAAAGATTGGCCGGCACGCATCCATTGCCCGGATCGGTCAGGGTCGATCGGCAAACCGGCTGCCCGGTGGCCGGATCGTTCACCGCGTCGATCGAAAGAGCGAACAGCGTGTTGTTGCGGTTGTTCAGAATCTTGAGATCATAGGTGTTGCGGCTATACTGATAATATAATTCCCAGTTCCAGCTATCGGCGAACGTGCCCTTGAGGCCGCCCGCGACGCGGCGGACCCGATAGATTGATAATGGCTGGTTCCAGCCCAGTTCCTCATGCGACCGCCCGATCATGACCGAACTCACGCCGCTCGCGTCCATCCGGGCAGCAAGCTCGGCGGGAAGAAATGCATTGTCCCGCGTGATCCGAATGGTGCCGATATCGAAATTCGGCGTGATATCGTAAGTCTGCCGTGCGCGCGCGTAGAGGCCTTCCACCCAGAGCCCGACATTGTCGGTCAGGTCGTAAGTCGCATGGCCGAAGCCATATTGGCGCGACAGGACCGGCGCCAGATTGCCGGTCGAGGAATATTCGATGCCGCCGCCGCCGACCATGAACTGCGACCCGACATAATCCCCATATTGGAAATCCCGCAGCGTGCCGCCCGTGCCGAACTCCGTCCCCTTGAGCGGGCCCGACACGATCAGGCCGCCGTCCGTAAGCTGCGAGAGGCGCACATTAGGGGTGATCAGGATGCGGGGCTGCCCATTGTTCGAGCCGGCAACATAGAGCGGATTGGCGATCTGCCCCCAGGCATCGCGCCCCCATGGCCGATCGGACTGGTCCAGCAGGCCGTCATTCGAGAAAATACCGCCGGCGACCACGATATGACCGCGTCCGTCGGCAAAGCTCGTGCCACCGGTGAGGGAGGCCGAATGTTCCTTGAAGTCGCCATATTGGCTGACTCCGAATGTATAGGCTGCCTTGATCCCTTCAAATTTCGTGTTCAGGGACAAGTTGACCACACCCGAAACGGCGTCCGAGCCATAAGCGGCGGATGCGCCCCCGGTCACCACCTCGATCCGCTCCAGCAGCGTGACCGGAATGATGTTGACGTCGACCGTGCCTTCCGGGCTGGTCGGGGCGACCCGCCGCCCGTCGATCAGCAGCAGGGTGCGGCTTGCGCCAAGGCCGCGCAGGTTCATGGTCGAACCGCCCGGGGGGACCGACACCATCTGATTGGCCTGATTGGGGATGAGGACCGGCATCTCCTGCTGGATATGTTGCGCGGTCTGTGCGCCGGTCAGTTTCAGCTGCTCTTCCGAAAAGGCGGTGATCGGCGTGGGAGAAACGAAACCCGGCGTGGAGATGCGCGAACCGGTGACGACAATCGCATTGCCCGAGGAGGACGCATCCTGCTGCCCGTCCCCGTCAATCTCGCTTGCGCCGGCCGCAGGCGCATCATCCGCCTGCTGCGCGGCGGCAAGCTGCGGCGCCGACAGGCAGAGCATCAGGCCAAGCGCCTGAAGACTGACCGCGCATCGGCGAATGCGGCGTTTGCCGACGCCGGCACCGGCATTGCTGAACGTTCCCTCGATGTTCATGATTGTCCCTCCTGAATTATAATGTTTCGATCTTGTCATCCCCGCAGAGGGCGCGCGCCGGCGGCCCTCTCATCGACTGTCGATGACCTCCGCCGGGAGCGGATATTCGGCGGCGTTCGCCACCAGCCCTTCCCGCAGTGAAAAATCCACGCGGGGCGGCGCGAAGACATCGATCAGCCAGCCGGGTTCCTCGCCGCAGTTGCGGCTGGTGTGGATCGTCGTCGGCGTGATTACGAGCATCGACGGGCTTTGCAGATCGATGTGCTGATCCTCTCGCCAGTCGGCCATATCCGGCGACCATGGATAGCGCAGATGGTGGATGTAATTGCCGCTGAGCGTGAGCGAGCCCTGCTCGAAATCCGCATGGGAATGGGGCGTCAGCTTGCTGGTGTCGCGCGGCTGCTCGCGCACGGTCGTGACGTTCAGCATCAGCCCGCGCGACCGGAAGATCCGCATATTGCTGCCCTCCCGTATATAATCGGCGAGCAGGTAATTGCGCAGCTTGTAGCCGCCCTCCGGCATGGGCCAGAGCGTGAGCGGCGCGACGTCCGGCGTCGGATCGGCATAGGCATCGGCATTGCCCGCGCGCGCGGCGAGATCGGCCGCTTCCTTCGTGAAGACGCGCACGACGGGGCCGGCGCCCAGCGCGACCGCCTTGCTGGGGCCCGGCGGCACGATCGTCACCGTCTGCGGCGCGGCTTCAAGGCGTTCGCCGCCAGCCTCGATCGCCACGGCGGGGCCGGCGGTCAGCAGCATATATTCGTCGGCATTGTCGCGGGAGAGGATGGCGCCTTCTTCCACGTCACTGAGCACGATCACGAAATTCGCGCCGCGACAGATCCAGCTCTTCGTCCCCGGGTCGATATCGGTCAGCGGCGGTTCCGCATAGGGACGAACCCAGCTTGCCGGCCGGGCAGGTTGCGTGGTCATTGGATCATGCCTTTCATCTTGGGAGGTGCTGCGGCCAGCGCGGCAAGTGGCGCTGCGGCCTGACGCAACAGGGATTGGTCGGAGCCGACGATGAACCAGTCGACCCCGGCGGCCGCAAAAGGAGCGATCTCATCGCCTGAAGCGACGAACATGCCGACGCGCTTGCCTGCCGCAAGGCCGGCGGCCACGATCCGGCCGGTGGCCTCGACCACGGCCGGCGCGTCTATGCTCGTCTCGCCCAGCGAAAGCGACAGATCCGCCCTGCCGATGAACAGCCCGTCAATCCCCTCGATCGCCGCGATCGCCGCCGCCGCCTCGACAGCGGGGGCGCTTTCGATCTGGCAAAGGATCAGCGCTTCGTCGCCCCGCGTCAGCGCGGCCGCGCGACCGAGACTGCCATAGCCGGCAAAACGCGGCGAACCGGAATAGCCGCGCTGGCCCAGCCGGAAGCGCGCCGCGTCCACGATGGCCGCGGCCTGATCGGCGGTATCGACATGCGGAATGACGAGGCCGGCGGCGCCCAGATCCAGTGACGAGAGAATCGTGGCGGGCCGGTGATCGGGCACCCTGACCAGCACGTCGATGCCCGCCGCGCGCCCCGCCATGACCATGAGATCAATCTCGGCGCGGCCAAAGGGCGCGTGCTCCGCGTCGATCACGACGAACCCCAGCGCGCTTGTCGCCAGCACTTCCACCAGTTGCGGCGCGCAGGTCTTGACGAATGTGCCGACCTCCAGAGTCACGATTCGATACCCAGAAGCCGGGCGGCATTGCCGCCGACAAGACGGCGGATTTCATCATCGTCATAGCCCAGATCGATGCACAGGCGGATGACCGACCGAAAGCCGGTGACCGGCGTCGGATTTTCGATCTGGCCGAGATCCGAGCCGAGAATCGTCTGATGGGTGTCGCCCGCCTCGATCATCGCGCGCAGCTCTTCGGGCGTCCACTTCTTGAAGCGGGATTCGTCGATGAACATGCAGACCGAATGTTCGACGAAGGCGCCGCCGGCCGTCAGTTCGGTAATGTCGGCGAGCGTCGCGTCGATCGTGTAGGTCGGATGCTGCACGACACGGCGTTTCACGCCGCGCTTCACGGCCTCCTCGAACAGCGGCCAGATTTCCGAAATATGCAGATGTCCGGCGGACAGGACGGCATCGAACTCGGCGATCTGATCGAGTATCTCCTTGACCACATCCTTGATGTGGCCGTCCTCATCCACCACGGTGAGCATCTTGGCCGGTTTCATCGCCACCTTCGTTTTGAGAAGATGTTTGGCGCGATTGTGGCGAATATGATTGGCCGCCGAAAAGGTCGGCATCCATACGAATCTGGCGCCCAGCTTGAGGCCGTGATCGACCGCATAGGGGTTGAGGCCGCCGCTCGTGTCGTTGAGCGGAACACCCGAGAGCAGCTTGACGTTGAGATCGGCATAATGCGCGCTCAGCAACTCCGTGATGGGCGTGACCGAATAGAAGTGATCCTTGAACAACAGGGCCGCGAGCCCCGCTTGCGACGCTTCCTGCATCGCTTCGATATGATCGAGGCAGCGCGGCATGACCGAGGGCCCGCTGTGGCAATGCATATCGACGGCGCCATGCAGCAGCGCCTCCACGCGTGCATCCAGATCGGCATTTCCAATATTGTCTGCGGCTGGCGTTTCCATATCTACCCTTTCCCGAAACCGAGCGGCATTCTGGTGCGCAGGCCCGTTCATGCGGAAGCGCAGAGTTGATGATTTTCGCTGCGCGGACAGTTTCGTGGTCCGGAAAAGCGAATGGCAGGGTTTGAACGAGCGCGGTTTTGGCGACATCGTTCGCGCGACAGACAGAGCAGATTTGGGTGCGAGCGAGGATGGCAATGCCGGCGAACAAGACGATCATCTCCTGCGCCGTCACGGGTAATGTGGTCCGCCCCGAGCAGCATCCCCGTCTGCCCGTCACGCCCGAGCAGATCGCCCGCGCCGCCATCAAGGCCGGCCAGGCGGGCGCGGCCATTGCTCATATCCATGTGCGCGAACCTGATAGCGGGCGCCCTTCGCTGCGCCTCGACCTGTTCCGCGAGGTGGTCGACCGGATCAGATCGTCGGGCTCCGATATCCTTATCAATCTGACGACCGGGGAAGGCGGGCGGTTCGCGCCGTCGGACGATGATCCGCGCATTGCCGGACCGGGAACCACGCTGCTGCACCCGCTCCGCCGCATCGAGCATGTGGTGCAGCTGAAGCCGGACCTGTGTTCGCTCGACTTCAACACGATGAATTCGGGCCAGCAGGTGGTGATGAATACGCCGGCCAATGTGCGCAAGATGGCGGCGGCCATCGTTGCGGCGGGGGTCAAGCCCGAGCTTGAAGTCTTCGATTCCGGCGACATCCACATGGCCAATGACATGATCGCCGAGGGGCTGCTGCCCGGTCGCCCGTTTTTCCAGATCGTCACGGGCGTCAAATATGGCTGCGCCTCAACGCCCGAGACGATCGCCTATATGAAATCCATCCTCCCCGCCGGGGCGATCTGGTCGGCCTTCGGGATCGGCCGGCAGGCCTATCCGGTCGTTGCGGTGGCGCAGGCGCTCGGCGGGCAGGTGCGCGTGGGCATGGAGGATAATATCTATATCCGGCGGGGCGAACTGGCGCGCGACAATGCTCAGCTGGTCGAAAAAGCGGTGGCCCTTCTCGACATGATGGGCGCGGAGCCGGCAACACCGGCCGAAGCCCGCACCCTGCTCGGCATAGGCGGATAATATGTTGCAGCAATCAGATATTGACGGGCTGGTGGATCAGCTCGATGCCGCCGCAAACCAAGGCGCGGCCATCCGCCCGCCGGCGGCGCGCTATCCGGGCCTGTCCCTTATCGACGCCTATCGCGTCCAGGAGGCCTGGGTCGCCCGCCATCTGGCGCGCGGGCGCCGGCGGGTGGGATATAAGCTGGGGCTGACCACGGCAGCTGCGCAGCGCAATCTCGGCATCGACCGCCCGATCTACGGCGTGTTGTATGCGGATGGCGAGACGCCCAATGGCGGCCGGCTGGCGACCGGCGGCCTGATTGCCCCGCGCGCGGAGCCTGAACTCGCCTTCACGATGCGAGCGCCTCTGGCTGGCGAGGTCAGCGCCGCCGAAGCGCTGGACGCCATCGCCCATGCCGCGCCCGCGCTGGAGATCATCGACAATCGCGTGCTCGCCAAAGACCCTGAAACGGGCCGGGCCCGCTGCGCGCTCGACATCATTGCCGATGGTGGCGGCGCGCTGGGGTTCATCATCTCCGAGCAGCGTTTCGATCCACGGACGGTGGATATGGCGGCGATCGAAACAGTGATTTGCGTTGGCGAAAATTGCCAGACCGGCCGTTTCGACGCCGTCTTCGGTAGCCCGGAGAAGGCGCTGGTGGAACTGGCGCGTGAACTGGCGAGGCGCGGCGAAGGCCTTGCCGCCGGCGATATCGTGCTCACGGGGTCACCCCTCGGTCCGGTTGCGCTGGCCGCCGGAGACCATGTGGTTGCCGATTTTGGCGCGCTGGGGAAGATTGAAGTCACCGCACAATAGGACCTTTGCAACAGGCGCAAGCAGAGGCGGATCGGGAGAGGGCGCATGGCGATGAACGGCTTGGCAAAGGCATTTTTCGGATCATTGGCGCTGTTGACGCTCCTTTCGCCGGCCGCGACCTCAATGGCGAAGGAGCCGCAGGGGGGCATGGCGCGGCCTTACCGCATCGGCGTCATCACCTATGCGGCGCCCGGCGGTGAAGCGCTCGTCAAACGGGAGCTGGAGCGCCTCGGCTACAAGGAAGGCGCCAATGTCGTCTATGAAAGCCGGGCCGGTCAGCGCGATATCGATGCAACCAGACGGGGCGCGATGGAGCTGGCGGCCTGGAAGCCCGATCTGATCATCTCGCTGATGACCAATGCACATGTCGCGGTGCAGGAGGCCATGCGGGAAAGCCAGACGCCCGTGGTCTTCTGGTCGGCCGATCCCTATGCCACCGGCGTTATAAAAAGCTATCGCGAGCCGGGCACCAACTTCACCGGCTTTTCCTATGAGCCGCATACGCAGGAGCTTGAACTCCGGCTGCTCAAGCTGGCTATCCCAGACCTGAAATGTGTCGGGCATCTCTACAATCACACTTATGCGCCGGCATCGGGAACGCTCCGCAATCTGGTGCGGGCGGGCGAATTGCTTCAGCTACCCGTCCGGCTACACGAGGTGCTGCGCGAGGACGAACTCGAACCGCAGATCGCCGCGATTGCCGCTGCGGGCTGTCAGGGCTTCGTCGTCGGTCCGCATGAGATGCTCAATCGCAATGGCGGCAGGATCGGCCAGCTTGCGCTCAAATATCGCCTGGCGGCCGTCAGCATTCAGACATCCGTTACCAATGGCGGCGGTCTCGCAGCCTTCTCCCCACCCTTCCGGCGGGGCTGGGCCGCCATGGCCGGCGTTATCGACCGCATATTGAAAGGCGAGGATCCGGCTACCATCCCGGTGGAGCGCGGCTTCAAAAGCCCGCTGCTCCTGAACCTGAAAGCCGCACGCGAGCTGGGGCTGCAACTGCCCCCGGAACTGATCGACGAAGCCGACGAGCTGATCGAGTGACGCGGCGATCATGCTCCGGAGGGGGAGAATATTCCGGGCGGGGCGAGCCGGCCTCGCACCCCGCGAACGGTGCTGAAAACGACGCGTCCGGCAGGAGTTTCGCTGACCGGAACGCGGGCCGGCTGGTTCTTGCCACCGGCAGAACGTGGGCACATCATCCGCCGCACGGCTGGCCCGCCGATTTTTCGGGCGGAAGCGCGGCAGGACAAACGGGAGAGGGCCTCGCATGAAATTTATCGGCCGTACATGCACGCCGGATGAAGAGCGGTGGCGGATTTACAACAAAATCGCCGTCAGAATCCTCCCGCTCGTCTTTCTCGGCTACACCATCGCCAGCATCGACCGGATGAATGTAGCCTTCGCCAAGCTCCAGATGGGCAGCGATCTGGGCCTCAGCAACACGATGTACGGGTTCGGCGCGGGCATCTTCTTCATTGGCTACTGCCTGTTCGAGATACCGAGCAACATGATCCTTCACCGCGTGGGCGCGCGGGTCTGGCTGGCGCGGATCATGATCATGTGGGGGCTGCTGTCCGCCGCGACGATGTTCGTGCAAACACCGATGCAATTCTATGTCCTGCGCTTCCTGCTCGGCGTGTCGGAAGCCGGCTTCTATCCGGGCGCGCTGCTCTATCTCACTTACTGGTTCCCGCGTTATGCGCGCAGTCAGGCTGTTTCCTATCTGCTGCTCGGCACGAGCTTTGCGGCGATTGTCGGCGGCCCGCTGGCCGGATCGATCATGCAGTTTCTCGATAATGTCGCCGGCCTGCGGGGCTGGCAATGGGTGTTCCTTATCGAAGGCCTGCCCGCCTCGATCCTGGGCATCATCGTCCTCATCGTGCTGAAGAACCGACCGGCCGAGGCGAACTGGCTTACGGCGCGGGAGAAGGAAATCGTCATTGGCGACCTTGCCGAAGACGCCCGCATGCAGGCCAGCCGGGGCGGCGACCGCAAACGGTTCGGCGACGCGTTCAGAAACGCCAATATCTGGTGTCTGGTGTTTGCCAATTTCTGCAACCTGTCGACGCTTTACGGTGTGCAATTCTGGATACCGACGATCATCGAACGGGTTGCCCGGACCAGCGTTTTTGCGACCGGGCTGGTGACCGCCGCCCTTGCGGTGGTGCCGGCAACGGCGCTTATCCTCGCCGCGCGCCATTCGGACAAGACAGGCGAACGGCGATGGCATGCCGCCGCCGGCTTCCTCACCTCGCTTGTCGGCCTGACCCTTGCCGGGACATTCAGCGACAATGCCTATCTTGCCCTGACCGGCCTCGTCCTCGCCAATTGCGGCGTATCCATCGCGGCAACCGCGATCTTTGCGCTGCCGGCGACCTTCGTTGTGGGCGCGGCCGCCGCGGCCGCCTTCGCCCTGATCACCACCGTCGGGAATCTGGCGGGCTATGCCAGCCCGTTCCTCATCGGTGTCCTTCGCGACGCGACGGGCGGTTTCAGCCTCGCCTTCTATGGGCTCGGCGCGGTGGCGCTGACCGGTGCGATCATCATCCTTTCAACTCCGGCCCTGCGCAGTGGACGCCCGATCGCCCCGCGCCCGGCCGAGACGGCCGACCCGGCGCCGCAGGCGGCGGGGCAGGAGGGCATATGAGAGAAAGGCGCGGGGCAGCGCTGGTGCGGTGGTGCATGCTTGCCCTGTTCTGCCTGCTGCCGTTCGGGAGCGCACCGGCCCGTGGCGCGGACAAGGCGGATATGCCGGGCCTCGCCATCGCCAGGCTGGCCCTTGATACCGAACGCAGCGACGCCATCCGGCAGATCAAGCGGCTGGAATATGCCCATGCCCAGCTTCTCCAATATGGGGCCTGGGACGAGGCCGCCTCGCTCTACAGCGAGAAGGCCGGGATCATATCCGGTGAGGAGCGGCTGTCCGGCCGGGATGCGATCCGCCAATGGCTCATAGCAACGCTTGGCTATGGGGACGCGACGCCTCATGCGAAATCCCTGCATGTGCGGCTGATGCTGCAGCCGGTCATCACGCTTGCGGATGACGGCGAAAGCGCGACGGGACGCTGGACCGAACTGACCATGACCGGACGCTTCGGCGAACGCGCCGACTGGGCGGGCGGAACGCAGGTGAACCGTTATGTGCGGGAAAATGGCGTGTGGAAAATTGCTGCTGTCCATCGTCATGAACAGTTTGCCGGCCCCTATGAGCAGGGCTGGCTGGCCACCGGAGACGCGCTGCCGCTCATCCCTTATCATTTCCTGCCATCGCAGGCGGGGCGACCCGTCTCCGATATTCCCGGTGGCATTCCGATTGCCCTGCCGGCGAGCGACGATGAGGCAGTGGACCTGCTGAGCCGGACCGAAGCGAACCTTGCTGCGATGACGGCGGAACAGGATGTGCTCAACCTTCGGAACGTCTATGGCTATTATATCGACCGGAAGATGTGGGACGATGCCGTCGATCTGTTCGAGCCCGACGCCCGGTTCACGATTGCGGGCGTCGGCGATTATCGCGGCAGGGCCGGCGTCAGGCGGGCAGTTGAGCGTGATGGACCGGCCGGTTTGCGATACGGTCAGGTCAATGATCGCATGCAGCTGCACATGATCGCGGACGTTGCGGCTGGCGCGGACGAGGCGCGGGTGCGCGGCCTGCAATTCGGGATCATCACGCCGGCTCTGGGCGAAGCCTATTGGGAACTGGAGACCGTCGAGAGCCGGTTCATCCGGCGGGGCGGCACGTGGCGCATCGCCGCTATGACTATCTATCCGATGATGCGCAGCGACTATTATCAGGGCTGGGCGCGGCACTGGACCGGCCCGCAAGCCCGGCCGGACAACGATATCGCAGCCTATCTGAAACAGGCGGCAATGGCGGCGCCGCCATCCGACAGGACCGCCATCGCCGCGCGGCTGGACGCGGCCGGACTCAGCCTTGCACGCGCCCGCGCTTATGACGCGACCGAAAATATATCGAGCGCGCTCGGCTATTATCTCGATGATTTCCAATGGCATGCCTTTTCGGATTCCATGACGGTCGATGGCTGGAAACCGCGGCTGGATGGCTATTATGTCGGGCGCGACGCGGTGTACCGCTCCATGACGCAGGCTTATATCCCGGCCCCTTCGCCCACCAGTTTGCGAACCAATATACGGGCGCATATCCGCACCCAGCCGGTGATCGATGTCGCGGCGGACGCGAAAACGGCGAAAATCCGCACACGCCTGTTCCTCTACACGATCGATACCGAACGGCCGGGGAGCTTCCACAGCGGCATGTATCCCAATGATATGGCCGCGCTTGAGGAGGGGGTGTGGAAACTGTCCGTCGCCGGGGCCATCGACGAAAAATACTTCCAATCCGACAATTACAAGGATGGTTGGGCCAGACCGGCATCCGACGGCAGCCCCCGCGCGCAGTCAGCTGCGGCGCCGATGGGGCCGGTTTCGGCCGCCGGGCGGCTCGGAAACCCGATCGACTTTCCCTCGCAGGTCAAGTTCGCCTCGATGCCGACGCGACTGGCCGGTTTTGGCCGGACAAGCGCCGGCTGGCCGCAGATCAGGCCGATGTGGTTTGCTTATCCCAACCCGGTGAGCGGCCGCATTCCCGAACATTATTGCCCCGATCTCAGAAGTTGCGAAGCAGATGCCGCGCGGCGCGCCGCGCAAGCGGCGGACATCGCCCGATGATCGGCCGCAGGCGGTTCCTCGGCACGCTGCTTGCGTCCGGCGCGGCGGTCGTCCACCCGGCGCTCCATGGCGCCGAGCCGGACGCGACACCCGAGCGCCGGACGGGGCGGCTGCTGGCGGGCCTTGAACGGGTTGAAGGCGTTCGCGCCGTCAAAATGTTGCAGAACAGCTATGCGCAATATCTGCAATATGGCTTGTGGGACGCTATAGGCGCCTTGTTCGCCGACGATGGCATATGCCAGTGGGACGGCGTTACGGTTGCGGGGCCGCGGGCGATCGCCGCCCATATGCGGCGCGTGATCGGCGGCGGCGCGGACGGGATATCACCGGGCGCGCTTCATACCCAATTGCTGATGATGCCGGTGATCACGCTTTCGCCGGGCGGGCAGCATGCGCATGGCCGCTGGCATGAGGTGCGCATGCTCAGCGGGCAGACCGCCTGGGCGGCCAGTCTGCTCACGGTCAGCTATATACGCAGCGGCCAGCGCTGGAAAATCGCCCGTCTGGTCAGCCACCCGATCTTTGCCGGCTCCTATGACGAAGGCTGGCGCAATGTGGTGGAGGACCTGCCGGTCGTTCCTTATCTCATCTCACCGCAGAGCGCCGGGCGACCGGCAAGCGAGGCATGGGCGGCGCCCCGGCCAGTCGCCGATCTTGCCGGGGTTCAGGGCCGATTGGTAAGGCTCGCCGCGGAAGATGCGGTCTGCAATCTCCAGAACGCCTATGGCTATTATCTCGACCGGAAGATGTGGGACGATATCGTCGATCTGTTCGCCGCAGATGGAAGTATGTCGATCGACGGTGTCGGGCAGTTCAAAGGGGCTGTGAATATCCGCCGCGCGCTGGAGCGCGACGGACCGGCGGGCCTGCGCCACGGGGAGCTTAACGACCATCCCCAGATCAACATGACGGTGGAGGTCGCACCTTCCGGCCGTGAGGCGCGCGTTCGCGGCCTTGATCTCGGCATGGTCGGGATCAATGGCGCGGAAGCAAGCTGGAGTTTGACGACATTCGACAATCGCTTCGTCAGACGTGGCGATGGCGTCTGGACGATAGCTGAAATGCGCCTCTATCCCGAACTGAAAGCCGATTATGACCGGGGCTGGGCGACCGATGCCCGGCTCGACAGGCCTGTGCCGCGCACGATAGCGGCCTTCCCGCTCCATCCCGCGACCGGGGCGGCCATCGCCTATCCGGCCGGGCTGCAACCGGTTGCCGGCGCGTTCGACAGTCATGCCGACGATGGGCTCGCCCGGCCGCCCGACCTGGACGAAGCCGAGCGCATGCTGGCGCGAGCGGCCGCCGTCAATGCCATTGAGACAATTTCCAGCGCCATCGGCAACTATCTGAACGATTCCCTCTGGTATGAACTGAGCCGGCTCTTTGCCGCCGATGGCTGGCGCAAATCGCCTTCGGCCGGCTATTATCGCGGCCGCGACCGCATCTGGCAGATGCAACTCACGCGCAACGGGCCGCCACGCCGCCCGCGCACAAGCCTGCCGCTTCATTTGCGGCTCCAGCCGGTGATCCATGTGGCCGAGGACGGGCTTACGGCCAAGTTGCGCACCCGCCTGTTGCAATTCAACAGCAGCTTTGCGCGTGAAGGATCGATGACTGCCGGCATGTACGAAGATCGCGCCGTGCTGGAGGACGGCATATGGCGGCTGTCAGTCGACGATATCGAGCATATCTGGCGCGCGCCGAGCTACGCGAAAGGATGGGCGCGGATCGAGGAAGGGTCCGGTGAACGGCTGTCGCGCCCGCCGGACCATTTACTGGCGGCCATGCCACCGGACAGGCCGATCACGGGCGCGCGTTTCCCGTCCTTTCCCGATATCGCACCGCTGTCGTTCCATTATCGAAACCCGGTGAGCGGGAGAGCGCCGCCCCATCTGCTGCCGGACTGATCGGCCCGCGCCAAATGGCGATCGGCCTTAGAGCGCTGCGAGATAGCCGCCGTCGAGCGCGATGGTCGATCCGTTGATATAGGCGCCCGCACGGGAGGCCAGAAAGATGCTGAGGCCTTGCACATCCTCGGGCGTTCCGGCCCTGCCCGCCGGGATGTAGGTCGCGATGCTTTTCTGAACGGCGTCCGAGGCGGTATCGGTAAGCCGCGACTGGAACGGGCCGGGCGCAATGGCGTTCACGAGAATATGGTCCGGGCCGAAGCGCTTGGCGAGACTGCGGGTCAGATGATGGACCGCCGCCTTGGACGCGCCATAAGGGTGCGCTTCCCAGTTTGGAACATGCGCGCCGCCGATGGAGCCGATATTGATGACGCGTGCGGGCGAGGATGCGCTGGCCGCGGCGCGCAATTGAGGCAGGACCTGCTGGGTGAGGAAGAATGATGCGCGCAGGTTGACCGCCAGCACCATATCCCAGGCTTCGACCGTCATTTCCTCGATGGAGCCCCGCGCGTTGGCGCCGGCATTGTTCACGAGAATGTCGAGCCTGCTCTCACGCTCGGCAAGGCGACGCGCCAAAGTGGCCGGGCCATCTTCCTGCGCCAGATCCGCGCACAGGCCGAAACATTCGCCATGTTGCGAGAGTTCGGCGGCGACCTCGTCGCTTCGCCCCTGATCGCGAGACGCGATATAGGTCTTCACGCCGCGGCTCACAAAACCATGGGCGATCATCCGGCCAATGCCGCTGGTGCCTCCGGTGACCAGCGCGATCTTGCCGCTTACATCGAACAGATTGTCGCCACTCATCGCCTTTTTCTCCCTGCCGAACCCACGGCGCGAGCAGTGTCGCATCCGAGAACCGACTTCAAACCGTTGCACCATAGTTTTCGCCAGACGGAACCCCGATCCGCCCGAAACGTGTATAAGGCGCGAACGGCCGGCGAATGATCGGCACGCGAAAATGGAGGAGAAGGAGATGTTCCAGCAGATACTCGTCGACAACCCCATCGCGATAGGGCGTGAAGAGAAGCGCGAATCGATCCGTTCCGTGGAACGCGCGATCGATCTGCTGCAGGCGCTGAACCGGCGGCCGATCTCGACCTTGCATGACCTGCATCTCGAAACCGGCTTGCCCAAGCCATCGATCGTGCGCCTTTTGCGGACCCTGGCCGGCAAGGGACTCGTGGCCCAGTCATCAAGCTACGGCACCTATCAGCTGCTCAGCCACGTCAAGACGCTGAGTTGCGGCTTCCATCACGAACCGCTCATCATCGAGGTGGCGGATGAAATCCTGATCGAGTTCACCAAGCGGGAGGGATGGCCGCTCGCACTGGCGCTTTTCGATATCGACGCCATGGTCGTGCGGGCGAGCACAATCCCCTATACGTCGCTCTCCCTGCTGCACTCATCCCTCAACATGCGGCTGGGCATGACCAGCCGCGCGCTGGGGCGCTGCTATCTGGCCCATTGCTCGGCCCATGAACGCAAGACGATCATCCAGATCGTGCGGCGCAATGGGAGCGAGGAGGATCGCGCATCGCTGGCGGACCGGCCCCGACTCGCCAGCCTCCTCAAGACCGTACGGAGGCAGGGCTACGCCTTGCGGGACCGCACGATCGAGCCGCGCTCATCAACCCTCGCGGTGCCCGTCAAAAGCCAGAACCGGGTGATCGCCTCCCTCGGCCTGACCTGGATCAGCGTGGCGATGACGGAAAGCCGGGCAATCGACGCCTTCTATCCAAAACTCGTCGAAACCGCTCACCGGATATCGGAGGCGCTGCATGCGCAACTAAGGCGATCCACCGCCGACCGTATGCAACGACCGTTCCACGATCACGGATATGATCTGACCGGCGACTTGGCGGGTGCGGCGATGGAATGTTGATCGCCCGAAAGCAAAATGCAGACGGGCGTTTTCGGTAGGCTTGTTGGAGCCGTCCCTAATAGGTGGCCGGGGGGTCGCTGGCGGGAAAGGATTCGTCCGAAGCCTGATCCACCTGATCCCAATTGTCGCCCTTCTCGTCGCGCATCGCATCGGGGCCGGCGTCCCTCGTTTGCGCAGGCGAATCCTTCGCGGCGCCTTCGCCTGCAAAGGCGGCGGCCGGATGAAGGCCGCTGTCCGGCCGTGTCCGGCGACTCCACCATAGATAACCGCCCAGACCGGCGAGCAGCCCGACGAGCAACTCTCCCTTAAAGGTGTGTGTCGACATCATTGCGCTTCTCCTCGGCGAAACGTCGCTGCCAAAGCGGCGGCGGGGTCTCTATTCAAAGCATCCGCGGAAATTTCGTTCCCGCCGGGGCGGCGGCATGACGCCGGGCTGAACGGCGCGCCGGACAGGGCGTGCGCCGCCCCGATCAATATCTGCAAAGGGCGCCGTCCGCTGCCTGTTGACGATCACCGGGCGAGCGCCAGATCCGGGCGGTGGCGGTCTGGATATCCGACGTCGATATCCTTTCTGCCATGAGCGCCTCATGGTCGAAGAGCGGATCGGCTCCCGCGCCTGTCGCGCGGCCGGATGTTTCCGCAGCCATCGTGGCCGCGTCGGCCCTTTTTGCGGGAACATCGCGGATCGCGGTGCGTCTTCCCTGTGGATAGATGGAGGATGCCATGACGCTGCTCGCCCGGCCGATCAACTGCACGCTCAAAGCCGACAGGAACGAGGCAAGCTCGACCGATGCGATGATCGGCCTGCTTGCGGCGGAATTTCGCAAGCGCGGCGTGGAGGTGGCCGATACGCTGCGCATCGCCGCTTATGATGTGCGCGCGGGCGTCACGTCCGACGAAGGGGAGGGCGACGCCTGGCCGACGCTGCGATCGGATATATTGGCGGCGGACATATTGATCTTCGGCACGCCGATCTGGCTGGGACAGGCCGGCAGCGTCGCCAAGCGCGTGCTGGAGCGGATGGATGCTTTTCTGGGCGAGACCGATGCGGCCGGCCGCATGCCCTCCTATTCGAAAGTCGCGGTCGCCGCGATCGTCGGCAATGAGGATGGTGCGCACGCCGTCTCCGCCCAGCTTTTCCAGGCGCTCAACGATGTGGGGTGGACCATCCCTGCCGTTGCGGCCTGCTATTGGGTGGGCGAGGCGATGGGCAAGCGCGATTTCAAGGATCTCGAAACCACCCCGCCGGCCGTCGCGAAAACCGCCGCCATGGTCGCCGCCAATGCCGCGCATCTTGCCGGATTGCTCAAAAACGCGCCTTTTCCGGGCTGAACGCCATGGCGAGCGGGCGCAAACATGTCGTCCATGCGGCGCTGGCCGGCAATCTCGCCATTGCGGCGGTCAAAGGCGCCGCGGCGGCGATCACCGGCAGTTCCGCGATGCTGACCGAGAGCATCCACTCGCTGGTCGATACCGGCAATCAGGCGCTGCTGCTCTACGGGCTGCGCCGGTCCGAGCGACCGGCGGATATCGTCCACCCGTTTGGCTATGGGCGCGAGCTGTATTTCTGGAGCTTCGTCGTCGCGCTGATGATCTTCGCCGGGGGTGCGGCGGCCTCCATCTATGAGGGCATCGTCCATATCCGCAACCCGGAGCCCATTGTGCGGCCGCTCATCAACTTCATTGTGCTCGGCCTCGCCTTCCTGTTCGAGGGCGTTTCCTGGACGATCGCGCTGCGCGAATTTCGCGGGACGGTCGGCGCCGACGGCTGGTGGCGGGCGGTCCGCCGCAGCAAGGACCCCTCCACGCTGGTCGTGCTGTTCGAGGACAGCGCGGCGCTGGCCGGGCTCGTCATCGCCGCCGCCGCCATCGGCCTGGCGCTGTGGACGGGCGATCCCCGCTATGACGGGATCGGCTCCATCCTGATCGGCGTGGTGCTGGGCGTCGTCGCGCTGCTGCTGGCGCGGGAGAGCAAGGGGCTGCTGATCGGCGAGCGCGCCAGCCCGGTGCTGAGCGACGCGATCGCCGCCATCGCGCGGGCGGAACCCGGCGTTTGCGCAGTCAATGAAGTGCTGACCATCCATCTTGCGCCGGAACAGGTGGTGGCGACGGTGAGCCTCGATTTCGACGACGATCTCAGGACGGGTCAGATCGAGCGGGCGGTTGCCAATATCGAAAGCGACGCCCGGGCGCGCCATCCCGATGTCGCCCGCATCTTCATCCGCCCGCAGGCGGCGCCGCCATCACAAGGCCAGCGGAATCCGCAATGAGGTGCGCACATCGGGCGCATCCTCGGTCGCGCCGACTTCCACCGTCCAGTTGACCTGCATGGCATCGCTGAAGCGGTGGCTCACGCCGAACAGGAAACGCCCGATCTGGAGATCGCGCGAGCGGTTGCTGAGCGCCGCGCCGGTCGGCTCGCCACTGCGCTCGTCAAGCTGGCGCACGGTCGTCCGCGTGCCGAAGGACCAGGCGTGATTATAACCGAAATTGAGCGAGGTCCGCTCATTGAGGGCAAGCCCGATACCCGCCGAGATATTGATCTGGTCGCCCGGCTCGATCCGATCGATCTGCACGGGCGGGATACGCGTATCCACATTCTGGCCGAGGTTGAACGTGTAGCCCAGCGTGCCGAACAGCACGGCGGGCTCGCTCGGCAGGATCGCCGTGATGCTCGGGCTGATTCCCCAGAATCCCGCACCCGTCGCGATCTGGCGGGCCACGCCATTATCATCGCGCCGGACGGAGAAGGGATCGCGCCCGGTGGGGATGACGGCCTGTAGATTGGCGATCAGAAAGGGCGTGTTATGACCGCCATTGTTCAGCTGATAGCGGGCCGTCACCTCGATATCGCCAAGGCCGGCGCCGTTGACGCTGTTGTCGATCGTCCGCGCATCATCATTATTGGTGCTGCCGGCAACAGGCCCGGTCACGAACTTGTCGGCACGGTAAATGAAGGGCACGCGCATGCCGATCTCCAGCCGGTCGCTCACGCCGTAGCGCAGCGCGGCCGAGCCGGTGAGAATATCCTGCCGGCTCTCATTGATGTCGAACACGCCGACCAGCACCGTCTCGATCAGCTCGACGCCGCGGAAAATGGCGCGATTGCGATCGGCCCGGGTATAATCGAAGCCAAGCTCGCCGATCAGCTGGCCGCGCCGGGTGACGACGCTGCCCTGTTGATCCAGCACGGCGACGGTGGGCGCGCGGTCGGCATCGGCGGGCGGCTGGCCGACCTGAATGGCGGGGCCGGCGGTTGCACTCGCGGTTGCGGCGGCGGGCGTCCCGGCCGTGCCGGGGGGAGCGGCGGCAGCGAGCGCGCCCGCCGGCGGCGTGTTGGCGAGGCTGGTCAGCCTTTGATCCATCTCGTCCATGCGGCGCTGCTGCTCGGCAAGCTGGCGCGCCTGATCGGCCAGCAGCGCGCGCGCCGCCGCCAGCTCCGCCCGCAGCGCCGCCACATCGCTTGCCTGCGTGGCGGCGGGCTGGGCGAGCGCTGCGCCGGGCAGCACCAGGCCGGCAAGCATGAGGGCCGCAACGGGCCCGCGCCATGAATTGCAACGATCAACCATCCTATCCCCCCGTGGCACGCCATATCGCCGCATCCAGCCCCAGCCCCTCGACGCGGAACCCGGCCGATCCCAGCGCCAGCGGCTGCACATCGTCGAGCTGGAGATTGATCATGAGCTGGCTGTCCACCATGCGGCCATCGGCCGTATTGACGACCAGCGATGAAATTTGCCGGCCGATTTCGTGGCGGACGAGCATTTGCGGCAATTGCGTGGTGGCGACGAGGCCGGCATCGTTCAGCGTGACGATGGTGCTGCCGGCATCCGCTATGTTGGCGCTGCCTGCGGGCGGATTGGCGGACGAGCCGGCGGGGGGGCGGCTGACCGGCGTGCCGGCGCTGCCGCTCGCCACAGGACCGGCGGTGGCGGCTGGCGCGGTGCCGGCGAGCGAGAGGGTGGCACCGCCGCTGACCGATGCCTTGCCGGCGACGGTGCTGTTCTCGACCTGCGCGCCGGCATGATCGGCGACGGCGTGCAGACCGCCGATCGTGACCTCGACCCCGGCTGCCTGAGAGCCGCCGACGACGACGGTGCCGGCCGTGGCCGTCGCGCCGTCCGGCCCGGCCTGCGCCGCAAGATCGCCGATCGTGGCGCCCGCGCCGGCGCCCTGCCCGGCCTGCGCCGAGGCGCTGCCGGCGGCCGCCTCGCTCCGCCCGTCGCCCGCCTGCGCCGACGATGCGCCGGTGACCGACGGTGGCGTGCCCACCGCGGCCTGCACGCTCTTCTTCACCGTGTCGCCGATCACCTGCAACGTCGTCTCCAATATGGCGACACCGTTCATGCTGGTGCGCATGAGAATGCCGAAATCGATCTTCATGCCGTTGGGCAGATCGAAACCGCCGCGCGCCTCCGCCAGCTCCTGATCGCTGAGCGGCGGGCTGGCGAACAGCGGATCGGCACCGGCGGGACCGTCGGCCGACGCCAGCGCCATTCCCATCATCAGCGACAGCAGCGGGCGGGTCAGGCGGCGCATGGCTCAAAACTCCCCGAGAACGGGCGCGGTGCTGCCCAGCCGCACCACATCGCTATCGACAGGGCGGGAGAGGGGGCCGCCGAGCGGCGCATTGCCCACCACCGCCCATTGCGCGGCGCGGTTGAACGAGGCCTGCCCCACGGCCCGCGCGCTGGTGATGACGAAATACAGGCCGTCCCAGATCTTGCCGAACTCGGCGCGCGTATAGCGGATGAGGCCGCGCGAGGGATCGCCGACCAGAACATTCTCCCCGCTTACGCCCTTGATGACGACGAAATGGCGATAGCCTTTGGTTATGGTGAGCGCGATGCCGGGCACGCCGGTGCTGGCGATCTGATCCAGCGTGACGCGGAACCCCTCGGTTTCCAGCGCATGGGCGGCCAGATAACGCTTCATGTCCAGCAGCGAGAAGCCGGCGGTGCGGATGGCCGCCTGATCGCCTTGCTCCCACATGCCGGTAAACGTATCTTCCTCGCCGACCGCGATGCCGTAATGATAGCGCATGAGCGTGGCGAGCGCGGCGGAGCCGCAACTATAATCGAAGCGCTGGCGGATGACGGAATAGAAGCGCCGATCGAGCATCGTGCCCATATCGACGCGAAAGCCGCCCCCCGGCAGGCTGGGGACGATGAAACTGCTATGCTGCGCCTGCACCGGGCCGGCCATGCCGATCGTCGCCATGGCGGCGGCCAGGGCGAGCCATGGGCCGCGTCGGCGGCCGGGATGCACGGCGCGCGCCATCAGGGGGCGACCGGCGCGAAGTTGATATGGACGTTGACGCTCATCGCGGCATTGATCGAGCTGTTATTGCCCGTATTGAAATTCACCATCGAGATGCCGCTGACATTCTGGAAGGCGGAATCCGTCACATTGACGTCGCCGGTCATGACATTGTCGCCGACCTGATTGCCGCTGACGACGGCATTGTTGCTGGAGGAGGCGTTCATCCAGCTGCTCTTCTCGCGGCCGGTCGTTGCGGCCAGCTCCGCCTCGGAGATCGGCGCCTGCCCGAACAGCATATCGGGCGCGGCGATAGTGGCAGGCGAGAGGGCGGCAGGCGCGGGGATGGCAGGCGCGGGCGTTGCGGTAGCCGGGGCGGCTTGCGCGTCGCCTGCAGGCTGCGCGCCCGCCGCGCTGCCGGCCATGGCCAGCCCCGCCAGCAAGCCGCTCAGCATGATCGGGTGACGATCACCCAGGATGAAACCGGACATGATGCGGTCCTTCACATTCACGGCCGGCGCATGTGAGGCACGCACAGGGCCATGCGGGTCCGATGCCGGGGCGGAAGCCGGCCCGCGTCCGATGGATCGAACGCGCGCCGGCTCCTCATCGCGGCGGTCGCGGGATCAGAAGGCCACGTCACCCGTGGAGACGGATGTGGTGACCGAGGCGTTTTGCGATGCGCCCGTGCCGGTATTCTGGTTCAGCGCCTGCAAGCCGGCGAAGTTCTGGAAAGCGCTGCCCGTATTGGACAGGCGGTTATCCGCCGTCGTCGCGCTCAGTGCCGAGGCATTGGTCACGCTCACGCCGGTCACATAGCTGGCCAGTGTGCTGGTCGAAACCTGCGCGCCGTTGCCGAACCAGTTGGAGGTCTGCGCCTGCGCGGTGTTGCCGGACTGGGTGACGGCGAGCTGCACGGAATTATCCGAACTGTCGTTGCCGGAGTCGGCGATGTTCACGGAGTTGTCCGAACTGTCGTTGCCCGAGTCGGCGATGTTCAGGGAGTTATCCGAACTGTCGTTGCCCGAATCGGCGATGTTCAGGGAATTATCCGAATTGTCATTCCCCGAGTCCGCGATCGATACGTTGGTGTTGGTCGAGTTATCCGAACTGTCATTGCCCGAATCGGCCACGCTCAGCGCGGTGTTGCCGGAATCCGCGACGCTGGTGTTGGTCGAGTTGTCGGAATTGTCGTTGCCCGAATCGGCGACGTCGATGCCGACATTGGTGGAGTTGTTCGAATAATCATTGGCGAAATCGGACACGCTGGTATTCGTCGAATTGTTCGAGCTGTCATTGCCCGAATCCGCCACGTTCAACGCCGTGTTGCCATTATCGGATACATTGGTGTTGGTATTGGTGGAGTTATTCGAGAAATCATTGCCCGAATCGGCGACTGACAGGGTCGCGTCGGTATTGGTCGAATTATTCGAGCTGTTGTTGCCCGAATCGGCCACGTTCAGCGCCGTATTGCCGTTGTCCGATACATTGGTGTTGGTGGAATTGTTCGAGCTGTCGTTCCCGGAATCGGCGACCGACAGATTGGCGTTGGTATTGGTCGAATTGTTCGACGAATCATTGGCCGAATCGGCCACGCTGACCGCCGTGTTGGCGCTGTCGGTCACATTGCTGGTGTCGGCGGAGTTGCCGCTATCGGCGATATTGGCGGCGATGGCGCCCCCGTTTGCGGCGTTGCCGCCATTATCGGCATTGGCGTCCTGCGCCAGCGCGGCGGCCGGCAGCGCCGCGAGGGCGAAAGCAACGGCCGTTGTTGCAAGAAGCGTTTTCATGATGAAGATCTCCCACATTCATGGGGCCGACGTCGCCGCAAACCCCGCCTTCCGCACTGAAGCGCGGACCGGTGCAGAGTCTTAAAATCCGGTAAAATCCGCTATGGCCAGTTGGGGTAATTCGTGGGCGCAGACAGGGGCGGGCACCCTCCCGAAATGGGGGTGCCACAAGGCAGCGAGATGAGCGGCAGGGCGCGGAAAAGCAGCCGGCGGAGGAGCCGGCCGGAACAGGCATGGCGGCGCGCCGTCCAGCAGCGCACGGCGGAACGAATGCCCCCGGCTCAATAAAGCGCCGGCAGCATCCCGTTTTGCATCAGTTGCATCAGCTCGACCTGCCGGTGCGTGCCGGTCTTCTGGAAAATCTGCTTGAGATAGGTCCGGACCGTCTGCACCTTGAGCTGCATGGCATTCGCCGTATCCTGCACGCTCAGCCCTTTGGCGAGCTGCCCGGCCACGCGGGCTTCCACCGGCGTGAGGTTGAAATGCTCGGCGAGCGGGTGAATATCCGGCTCGGCGGCTGCCGTCGGACGGGTAATGATGAGGCAGGCTTGCGGCTCGCCCATATTGGCAGGCAACCGCGATATGGAGATAAGCAGCGGCGCCCCGTCCTTGCCGCTAATGGCGATCATGTGACGATGCGGCGCTGCCGGGCGCGCCAGCGCGGCCCGCAACGCCACCTGAAACCGGATGGCGTCATGCGAATCGGTCAGGATCATGCGATTGGCGACAAGGCCGACGACGCCTGAACTGGCGAGCAGACGGCGGGCCGGGGCATTGGCCAGCCGGACCTGCTGATCCACATCGAGCACCAGAACGCCGAAGGGATATTGCTCCGCCAGCAGGTCGGCTGGCTGCGCTTCCTGTGATGCGGCCGGCTGGGTGGCGTCGTCGGCAAGCTCGCCATGGATGATCCAGGCCATATGGACGAGCTGCCGAATCCGCTCGACCGCCTCGCTCAGCTGTATCCGCACGGATGCATGCCAGGGGCGCGGATGCAGAAACAGCGCGGCCCGGCCGGTCGCCCGGTCGCCGAGGGTGCAGACGATGTAATTCTGCACGTCGAGCGCGGAAAAGGACGGCGGCAGGCTGGAGAATAGTCCGGGGATGGCGTTGGCGGCGGCGATCGTCCGCTCCGCCTCAAGGCGCTGAACATGGCCGATCGTGGCGAGAGGCATTTCGACGGTGCCCTGATCCGTCAGCAGCGACAGCCAGGCGCCGGTCGCGATATCCAGCGTGCCGGCAAGGTCCAGCAATCTGACGAGCTTCTGGTCCTGGCGCTCTGCGGCAAAGGGGGGCTCTGCGCTTGCCGCGAGAAACCGGTCATGCGGGGCGCACGGACCCCGCATCAAATGCTTTTCCAGCATAGCATCCTCTCCACATGCGGACCGCCGAGTTGAAGCTCGCCGTTCCGATTCCCACTATGTTCTGAGGACCCGGATTAAGTTTATCCCGCTTCAGCCCGAATCTGCAAGAGAAAAGCCGATTCCGCCCGGTGTGCGGGCGCCGGGCGATCGTGCTCCGTCGGCGGTTGAGGCAGCGGCGGCCGATCATCAGGATGCTTTGTGCTTGAGAATGGCGGCGTGACCGTCCGCCAGTTACGCGACTGCTGCGCAGCCGCGCCGATCAGAACTTGCCGCGCAAGGTGATGCCATAGGTGCGCGGCTCGGCCAGATAGGCCGAGAAGAGCTGGTTCGCCATGGTGCCGAACCGGCCAAGCTGCGCGGTCGACTGGTTGTTCGGGCTGGAGCTTTGCAGCGGGCTGTTGAAGGCCACCTGCGTATAGCCGGCGTTGAAAATATTCTGGCCCCAGAACTCGATGGCCCAATGCTCGTCCGGCCCGCGAATGCCGATCCGGGCATTGGCGACGATATAGCCGTCCTGCTCCTTCTCCGGATAGAGATCCGAGCCGGTATTATAATCGTCCGTCATCCGCCCATCGACATAGAGGAGGCCGGACAGACCCGATGCGCCGAGCGGCGGGGTCCAGGCGAGGCTGGCGGTCGTCACCCAGCGCGGCGCGTTGCTGTTGATATTGCCCGGCAGCAGGAACAGTGCCGGATCGAGTGGCACCGAGCCGCTGGCATTGCCGACCAGCCGATCGGCGAATCGGGCCTTGGTGTAGGTGACGCCGGCCGCGCCACGCAGATAGCGGGTGGGCGCGATATAAGCCTCCAGCTCGACGCCCTGGCTGACGAGGCCCGGCTTCGTCTCCGCGCAACTGCCATTGGCGGCCATATCCCCCTTGCAGCCATTGATATTCTGCACGACGAAGCTGGTGCCGTTGAACGTATTGAGCTGGAAGTTGCTGAACTCCTCCCGGAACAGCGCGAGATTGGCGCCCCATGTGCGCTTGCTCAGCTTGACGCCGATCTCGAACGCATCGACCGTCTCCGCGCCGAAACGCAGCGTGGCGGCATCCGCATTGCTGCGCGGCGAGAAATAGGTGAGCGGCGCGAGACCCGGCGCGATGCCGCTATTGCCCAGCTCGAAGCGATCCAGATTATAGCCGCCCGCCTTATAGCCGCGCGAATAGCTGCCATAGAGCATCACATCGCTGTTTGGCCGGTAGGACAGCACGGCGGTGCCGGAAAACTCCCCGTCGCTGAAACGGTCGTGCAGATCGAGCCCATTGAGGCCGGTGCTGGCGTTGCCAAGGCAGCCGAGCGTCAATATGCCGCCGGCCAGCTGCGCCGCTGCGCCGAGCTGCGGCGTGGTGGCCAGCCCCGGCAGGGCGGAGGCTTGCAGCGCCGCGCAGGTGGCGTTGTTGTTATTCAGGTCCGCGCGGAAATCCTTGCTCTCATGCGTGTAGCGCAGGCCCAGCGTGAGATCGAGCTGGCTGGTCAGATGGATGATATTATGGGTGAAGAGCGCCCAGTTCTCGCTCTTCTGATAATAGCGCGAATCGGTGTCGCCCGCGCCGGTGGGGATGGTGGCCAGTGCGACGAGGCCTTGCCCCAGTCCGCCGGAAATCGCGCCGGCCTGCGTCGCGCCGACGGCCGGCGTGAGCGCGGCGTTGAGACTGGCCTGCGTGCCGGCGATCAGGGAGCCGATATTGGGCACGGTGGCGGTCGTGTAAGGCACCGCGCATAGGCCGAGCTGCGCCGCGCTCAGATTGCTCGTGTCGCCGGCGCCGGCCATCAGGCGGCAGGCCGCGAACCGGCCATAATCGGCGCCGAACCGGATATTATCGCGCAGGGTCAGATTTTCATGCGCATAATAGCCGCCGACCAGCCAGTCGAGCGCCTCGCCAAAGGCCGAGCCTTGCACGCGCAACTCCTGCGTGAAGGTCCTGAACTGCCGGAAGGTGCCCGGATCGCGATAGAGAAGATCCGCCGTCGCATAATCATAATCGCCATAATCGGCGGATCTATAATGGCGATAAGCGGTGATGCTGGTCACTTTCGCGCTGCCCAGATCATAGTTGATCTCGGCCGAGACGCCCCAATCCTCAAGGTCGCTCACATAGTCGCGGCCGGGCGTGATGCTGACGTTGCGCCCGTAAGGCTGCTGCGTATAGGGCGTCGCGCCATTGGGGAATTGCGTGCCGAGCGCGCCCAATATGTTGACGATGCGGTTGGCGGGGCTGCGCGTATAGCCGATCGGGCCGGTGCCGAGGCTCTCATCGGCGGCGATATAGACGGCGCCGCAGCAGCTCTCGTCGCGATTGGTATAGTCGCCGATGATGCGCACCGAAAGCTCGCTTGTCGGCTCAAACAGCAATTGGCCGCGCAGCAGATAGCGGTTGCGGTCATTGGTATCGCCGATTTTGTTGCCGCTGGCATCGACAATGTCGAGAAAACCGTCGCGCCGCGACCAGACGCCATCAATGCTGGCCGCGATACTGTCCGTAATCGGACCGGTGACACGGGCGGCGGCGCGCCAGTAATCATAATTGCCATAGCTGATCTCGCCGCTCGCGCCGAATTTGAAACTCGGCGATTTCGTGACGACATTGAGGAGGCCCGCCGAGGCGTTGCGGCCGAACAGCGTGCCTTGCGGCCCGCGCAGCACCTCGACGCGCTCAATCTCGCCCAGTTCGGTCAGCCCCGCGCCGGTTCGCGAGCGATAGACGCCATCGATGAACACCGCGACCGAGCTTTCCAGGCCGGGATTGTCGCCGACCGTGCCGATGCCGCGAATGCGCGCGGTGCCGTTGGCTTCCGAGCCGGTGGAGGATACGAGCAGCGAGGGCGCGAGCTGGTTGAGCTGGCGGATATCATTGGCGCCGCTGTTCTGGAGCGACTGGGCGGTGACGGCCGACACCGCGATCGGCACGGCGGACAGCGGACTGGCCCGGCGCGTGGCGGTGACGATGATATCGCCGCCGGCAGATATATCGGCGCTGCTGTCGGCCGCCTGCTCGGCAGGCTGAAGGGAATCCTGCGCCAGTGCGGGGATGGATTGCGCGCACAACAGAGCGGCGATGCTGGCGGAAGAAAGAATAGACAGGCGCGTCATGGAACCATCTCCCCGTACGTCTGCGTTATCAACGCGCGATGGCGCCAATGGTTCAACATCATAGGCCATGCAGGTCTCGATTTGAAATGGCCTGTAGTTGGTCGTCGCCCAACTGTTGTTAAATTGTGACAGTAATGGAAAGTTGAAATAGCTCAGGCGAGCATGGAGAAGCGCAGCAGCCGCCCGGTCAGCGGGACGAGTGCTTCCCCGTCTTTGCCGATAAGGGCGCGGATGGCCGGCGCGCCTGCATCCAGCCCGCCGGTGAAAGCGCCGAACGCCGGGACGATGAGCCGGCGCTCGCCCAGCACGAAACAGCGGCGCGAGACGGAGCGGCCGCGCAGGGTGACGCGCCATTTGGGATGGAAATGACCGGAAATCTCCGGCTGGACCTCTCCCGGCCGGGCCTCATGCCGCAGGAGCAGGCCGTCCAGCGCCGCTTCATGCGCCGTCTCGCCGCCAAGATCGCCGATGGGAACCGGATCATGATTGCCGGTGATCCATGTCCAGCGCCGCGCGCGGGTGAGGGCGGCGAGGCGCGTGACGGTCTCGTCGCTCATCCGCGCCTGCGCGCCCATATCGTGGAAACTGTCGCCCAGGCACCAGACTTCACGGGGGGCGGTGGCAGCGATCACGGCCTCCAGCGCATCCAGGGTCGCGTGGCTGTCATAGGGGGGCAGCATCTGGCCGAGGGCGGCGAAGGCGCTAGCCTTCTCGAAATGCAGATCCGCCACGATCAGCGCCGCGCGCTCGCGCCAGAACAGCGCGCCTTGCGACAAGGCTTGCCAGCTTTGCCCGGCGAAGGAGAAGGGGGGCGCGGCGACCATGGCCCCGCTATGCCGCGCCGCACGCGGGCTTTCAATCATGTTGTCGAACAAAGGCGGAACTTTTGTGCACGAGGGCGCGGTGCCGGACGATTGCGGCGGGGAGCCTTGGGCGGCCGGCCTCCGGCTGCGGCGCGCTCACGGGCGCGGCGTGGCTGCGGCGTCCGCGAGCCGGGCGTCGGCATCCGCCTCGCTGCGCCTGAGGCGGAAATCGACATGGCGGTTGCCGAAATCAATCGCCACCTGATCGAACATGCGCAGCATCCGCATGCCGAGCAGCATCGCCGGCTTGTCGGCCAGATCCAGCTCCGCAAACGGGGCGGCGTCGAGAAACACCATCGGCACGTTGGTGAGTTTGACTGCGCCGATGGCGATGGTCCGCACGACGGTGAACAGCGCCGGAACCTGCGTGCCGGTCACGCTGGTGAGCATGGTGGGCGTAGGCGGGACGACCAGCCGCTTGAGCTTCAGCTTGTTGAACAGCGCCATATTGCCGACGCTCACTTCCGCGCCGGTATCGAGGATGACGCTGACCCGTTTGCCATCGATGCGCGAATCGACAAGGATGAGCTGGCCGAAGCGGCTGCGAGCCTCCACGACGATGGTGTCCGGGGCGCTCTCCTGCGGGGGCGGGGCCCGGCGGCTTTCGCCTACCTCCATGCGCCGCGCCTTGAAATCGAGCGTCAGCCTTTTATTGCGCAGGCCGTCCAGCCCGATGATCCCGGCGCTGCCCAGATCGCCCTGCGCGATGCTGAGCGCGTTCATCCGATCGACGGCATGGTCGCCATATCTGAGGCCGGTCAGGACGACGGCGGCTACGGTGACGCGCCCCGCCATGCTGATGATCTCCACCGGCGGCAGCGGCAGCAAGGCGAGCTTGTCCGCCAGTTCGGTGGCGATGATAGTGCGCTGCGAGCCGGTATCGATCACGAAATCATAGGTGCCGCCGCCGACAATCTCGACCGGCATGGTCATGAGGTCGCCCGCATCCCGGCCGATGCGGATCGGCTGGCCGGCAACATCGACATGATCCGGGTCAGACGTGGCCGCGCCATTGCTCGGGGTGATGATGAAATCGCCGGCGGGAGAAGCGGCCTGCGCGCCGGCGGGGGCGGGGAGCAGGGCGGCCGGGAACAGGATGGCGGGGAGCAGGACAGCAGCCGGCAATGCGGGAAACATCTTGGCGAGGCGTCGTCGGACCAGCATCAGCCCATCCTTGTCCGCGCCAGAATATCATGAGTGCGGGCGAGTTCAAAATACTGTCGTCAGTCTGGCGTCATGGCGAGGCTGGCCAGCGCCTCGGCCTCGATGAGCAGCGCATCATCCGTCTCCCGCCGGGCGACATGCTCGCGGCCGATCATGATGAGCACCGGCACGGCGAGCGGACTCACCCGATCGAGCGGGACATGGAGCATCGTGGCCGCCGCCCGGTCGATCAGCTCGCCCAGCCGGCCGACATCGGTCATCCGCGCCCGCGCATCCGCCCAGGCCGCCTGTAACAGCAGATGGTCGGGCTCGTAGCGGCGCAGCACATCATAGATGAGGTCGGTCGAGAAGCTCACCTGCCGGCCGGTCTTGCGCTTGCCGGGCTGCTGGCGCTCGATCAGGCCGGAGATGACCGCCACGTCGCGGAAGGCGCGTTTCAGCAGGCTGCTCTCCTCCACCCATGTCACGAATTCATGATCCAGAATATCGGCCGAGAAGAGCGGGGCGGGATCGGTGACCGGCTCCAGCCCGTAAACGGCCAGCGCATAATCGTTGGAGACGAAGCCGACGGGCTTGAGGCCGCGCTCTTCCATGCGGCGGGTGAGCAGCATGCCGAGCGACTGATGTGCGTTCCATCCCTCGAAGCTGTACACCACCATATGATGCAGCCCCCCATGCGGGAATGTCTCGATAAGCAGTTGATCCGGGCGGGGAAGGACGGAGCGGACGGCCTGCATCGCCAGCCACTCATGCACATCGGCGGGGAAGCGATGCCATTGCGCCGGATCGGCGAGGAAGCGGCGGACGCGCCCGGCCAGATGCGTGGACATCGCCATGCGCGTGCCGCCCCAGCTGGGGATTTGCGCGGACTTGCTGCTCGCCCGCACGATCAGTTGATCCTCGGTCTGGCGGACCAGCTCCAGGCTCATGCCGGAAAAGAAGAAGCGATCGCCCGGCGCCAGCGTGGCGGCGAACATCTCTTCCACCGTGCCGAGCTTGCGGCCATTGGCGAAGCGGATGGCGACCGCCGGCTGATCGACGATGATGCCGGCATTGAGCCGGTGCGCCTGCGCGAAGCGAGGGTGGGCGAGCCGCCAGCGCCCGTCGCGCTCCTGCACCAGCCGCTGGAAGCGATCATAGGCCCGCAGCGCATAGCCGCCGGT
>Ga0182736_1000556_pt1 | contig 53911 bp, 47 predicted proteins | sample eDN5th30CKraftBY_FD_128882 | JGI IMG/M metagenome (GOLD analysis project Ga0182736, IMG submission 128882) | Enriched backyard soil microbial communities from Emeryville, California, USA - eDNA 5th pass 30_C Kraft BY (version 2) (version 2) | ecosystem: Environmental > Terrestrial > Soil >... | reverse complement strand
CGCACCTGGAGCGCGCCACGAGCCGCGCTGAAGATCCACTTCGGAGACCGCTACCCCGGCTAGACGCCACCACTACCAACCACCAGTCACGACGCCCCTACACACAGTTCGTCGGACAGCCTCCCAATCCGCGCGATCGGTGTGGTTACGCAACCATCCGTGACCGCGCACGATAAGCACAGCCGCCACACCGCATTCCAGGTCGGCGCGACTGGAGAGGCTGGACTGCTCGCCCGAAGCGACCTGTGGGTCGTCCAATGCCCCTGCCATCTGCGTCCAGAACGCTTCCAGCTCCTCCTCAGTGAGCTGCTGATGCCGGTCCAGCAAGCCGCGTGCCTGCATCGGGAACGACGACCAGAACAGGTCGATCCGCGCCTGCCGAGCCCCGTCATTCATTTCCGCGACCGCGTTCTGCAGCTCATGCGGAGCGACGAACTCGAACCCGATCTGTCCCGGTGTGACTTCGACCCGCCGATAGTTGGCCGGGTCAAAAACCGCGATCTGGAGTCGGTACCAGCCGATCTCCGGGTCGCCCCCGTCGAGCCGATCCGTCCACCGGGCCCGCACCGAAGCCCAGAAGTCGTTCAGCTCGTCGGTCTGGACGACGGTGTGGATGGCCAGGTCATAGAGGTCGCGGCGACGATGCGGGAGCTGGCTCCACTCCCGATGCGCCTTCGCGATCCATTCGGGTTCCAGCCCTGAGCTCAGATAGACGTGGGCACTAACCGAAAACTCGCCGAGGACCTTGCCCTGGCGGTCCCAATGCAGCAGCTGCAGCGATGCCATCAGAGGCCTCAGTGGGCCGTTCAGCAGCGCGGGTTCTCGGCATGCGAGCTCGGTGAGGACTCCGAGAATCGCGACGGACTTCGTCTCGGAGAACAAGCGGTCGAGGACGGCGGTGATGTCGTGTCCTACGTCTCGCTCGTCGTAGAGCCAGCGCTCCAACGCCATCAGCGCGCTGGCCAACACTGTCGAGTCGTGCCCGTGACCGCGATGCCAGAACAGCAGTCCCGCATCACCGGTCCAGATGTCCGGGTCGTCGACGCCGATGTCGATGGTCCTCACGGAGTTACCGTTGTCGCGCTCGCGCGCCGCCCACGCCCGCGTCGCGCACTTGACGAGCGCGAGGATGACGGTGATCGCGTGCTCGGGTGCCTCTTTGAGGAACGCCAGGAACGGGCCGCGGACCGGCAGCGGAACGTGCCAACGCGGCGCGTTTGTGACGTCGGCGGCCATCATCAACGGCACCGGCGGCGCGTACTCGCGGCCGCGACGTGGCAATGGCCGGCCCAGGCTTGCCCGGATCAGGATCTCCTCTGCCGTCGCGGGCGCACGAGCCATCACCGGGACAAGCACGTCCGTGTCGAGCAGAACCTTTCGCAGGCTCTCCTGTGCCGCACCCTTGAGGCCCGGAAGCCCGTCGGATTCGTCATCCGGATCGAAGGACTCGAGGTCGAACTCGCCGATCGACTCGTCGTAGCGACCGGTTAGCGCCGTGTTGACGAGCTCAAGTGTCTCTTCAGGCCGTTCGGCGCCCGCCGACAGCGCGTAACGCCACGCCTTCTCGTCCGCCTCGTCGCGGAAATGCACCCCCGCTTGCAGAGCAGCCAACGTCCGTGTCCCCGTCTCCAGGGCAAGTGTCGCGGCGACGTCTCTCAGTGGGAAGTCGTCCGGCGTGCCCCGCAGCCAGAGCGCGGCGACCTCGGCGATCGGGATCAGGAGGCGTTCGAGCACGTCGTCGTCGGCGTGGTCTCGCAGCGCCCGGAGCACCGGCAACCACAACGGCACGATCGGGAGCCGGTGGATCGCAGCGGCGTACGTCTCCAGCGCCGGATCAGTGGCCTGAAACAGCCCGACGGTTCTGGGGTCGGGGAACGTGGCAACATGCACGAAGCGGCTCAGCATCCGGGCGAGCATGGAGCCATGCCCGGTGGTCAGATGCGGCCACGCACGACCGATCGTGCTGTAGGCGTCGTCGGCTTCGAAGACGGCATCAAGGAAGATGTCTCCGAGCAGCTCACGGCCGGCCCCCGAGATCCGCTCTCGTTCGCTAGCCCAGATTTGCACGCCGGCGGGCTCAATGAGCAGCCCCTGCGCGAAGAGCCGGAGCGCGCGATGCCAAAGCGGAGAGCTACCCGTCGCATCGAGAAACTCCGGCAACCCAGCGCGGTTCTCGAGGAGCACCGCGTAACGCACCCAGTCAGCGAACAGGTCGTGGACGAACCTCAGCGCCCCCTGCTCGACCACGATCAGCCCGTCAAGCTGGAGCGCCTTGATCGCTGCAGCCTGCGTTACGGCGTACGGCAGGTCACGCACCGGGACGGTCGCCTTGAGACGCTCGGCCTGCACCCGCGCGAGTTCCGTGAGAACGAGGGCCCGCTCGAGGCCAGTCCCGTCGGCCGGGCTGGTCGCCCGCGTCCAGAACCAACGCGCCAGCGCCGCCTCATCGGCCCCGCCTGGCAACTCGACCGACAAATCGGTACGACCGGCCAACAGATCAAGAACCTTGGGGCGTAGCAGCGCGCCCGACATAGGCACCCGTACACGCAGTGCATCGAGTTGCGGAAACTCGCGAGCTACCTCCGCGAACTCCGAGAGCGCGACGTCGCCGACCGACACGGTTTTGAACGGATTCCGGACGTTGAAATCAGCCAGCCGCGCGCTCACTCGCGCCCATTCCGCCTCCTGGCAGGGCACGACCACACGAACGCACGGTTGGTCACCGTCGCGCGCGTACGCGAGTCGGATCAGCTGCGATGCCGCCGCCAATGTCGCGTCGTCAAACGCGCGGTCAGACCGTCGATGACAATCCGAACCTCTCCGGGGGCGCGCTTGATGGAGTCCCGAAGTGGCTCTGAGAACTGATGCACTCTCTCGAACTGCGGCAATCCACCCGCGAGGTCGCGAGCGTGAAGCCAGACGGCGAACGAACCTTCGCTATCGGAGAGCCATTTCTTGGCGAGCGCGCTCTTGCCGGCTCCGGACGGCCCGAGCACGGCGACGCTGCGATGACCCGCTGCGGCTGTGCGCAGGGCTTCAGCCTCGGCATCGCGATCCAATTCGACTCGACCGGCAATCGTCGTCGGAACCAGGTCGAGCGCGTCTTCGGTGTAACGGGCGATCGCTTTCCAAACTGCCCTGAGGTGCTGCGGGACCGCCAGCGCAAATCGGTCGCCCAACTGCTCGGCGAGCCGGGCTGGAGTGACGTGCCCGGCGTGCCCTCGAAGTTCGCGGACCCAGATCTGAAGTGCTTCCCACAGCTCCTGCTCTCGACCTGGATGGGCGAGCGCTCGGGCACACCGCCCGACGGCCGCGGCATCGTCTTGGGAGACTGCGTCCTCGAAGTCGAAGCGCAGCGTGACCAGCCTGTCGAGCAGCCGGGCTGGTGATGTTGCGGCGTCCACGCCATGCTCGAGTGCCAGATCTTCGGGGCATCGGAAACTGTTGAAGAGCTTCAGTTTGCTCGCGCTGTAGATCCCGGTCTGGGACCGTCGGCTCAGGTCCTCAGGTGTTTGCGATCGAGCGTCCTGGATGAGCGCTTGGAGATCCTTCCAGCGGGTCTGGCTGGGCGTCGCCGTAACCAGTCCGACCAGGTCGCGCTGCTCGACGAATTCCTGTCGCAGAATCTGGCGCCAAGCGAGCGCTACGAAGCTCGCTAGAGCGGTGGTCTGGAGCATGTCGTAGCTCTTGATCGAGCAGCAGCATCTGACCTGACCGGACGGCGTGGCCCAGTGGATGAGCACGTCATCAAGCAGCCAGCCGTCCGCTTCGACTTGGAAGTCCAGGCGGGCCGGCGGCCCGAGTTCTGGCTTCAGCGGCGCCTCGCCAGCAAGCATGAACGCGGCCAGCGCCGCGCCGACTCGATCTTCAAAGGCGAACCCGCCGCCTCCCGTGTTCTTGGTCGGTTTGGCGTTGCTGGGACGATCACCAGCGTCGTCACCTGAGTGCTCGTCCGGAGTCATCTCCCCTGAGAACATACGATCGCCTCCGGTCGGTGCCGGCGAACCTGCGATCCACAGCGTCCTACGACCTAGTCGCTTCCGTGTCAGTGCGCATGCCGAATCCGCGCGGCGAGCCATCGTCGCTGTCGACGCGATGCATGCCGAACGGAGAACGTCACGGGAGAGGTTGAGCCGAGGATGCCGGCGACCCAGACGCACCAGACGAGCGACGAAGGCCGCCGCGTGGTGCATGCCGACGAGCCCGTGGACGATCATGCCGGCGCCTACGAACGGCTGAAGATTACGGCGGGCTTGCTCGAGCAATAGCGATGTGACCCAGGAGGTCCCCGCCTCCCCGAGCCGACATACGGTCCGGGCTTGTCGACCGGGTTGCAGTGCTCGTGTGCAAGGACCCGGACGAAAGGCAAGGATCAGTGGCGTGAGCCGGCCGAGCGAGCTATCTTCCCCGCGCCTTGCGTCTCGGCTTGCGCTTCTCGTTGGTCCGGCTCTGGCGATCGCTCGGGGCCCGTCCCGACCGCGACGACCGCCGCACGGGCCGCTGGGGAAATCGACAGGGAAATCGAGCTTGGCGCCGCGGCGCTCCCTAACGCCGAAATCCCTGCGTTTGCAGCGATCTCGTGAGAGCCCTCTGCCGGACTCGAACCGGCGACCCCTTCCTTACCATGGAAGTGCTCTACCAACTGAGCTAAGAGGGCGAGGACGAGCAGGGTAGCGCCTACGCCGCGTCGAGGCGATCCACGATCACCCGCGCGATCGCCAGCGACGACGTCGCGGCCGGCGACGGGGCGTTGCGGACGTGCAGGGCGCCCTCCCCCGCGGCGAACGCGAAGTCGTCGAGCAGGGCTCCGGAGCGCGAGATCGCCTGGGCCCGGATGCCCGCCGGGCCGGGCAACACGTCATCGACCGTCAACGCCGGGACGTACTCCGCGCACGCCGCGACGAACGCGCGGCGGCGCGCCGCGAAGCCCATCTCCGTGAGTCCCGTGCGCCAGTAGCGCCCCGCCATCCGCCACGTCCCGGGCCAGGACAGCGTCGACCGCACATCGGAGAACGACAGCGTCCGCAGCGAGTACGCGCGGCGCGACGGCGCCAGCAGCGCGGTCGGGCCGAGCCAGACCTCACCGTGGATCGTCCGCGTCAGGTGCACCCCCAGGAACGGCAGTGACGGATCCGGCACCGGATAGATCAACCCCCGCACCAGCTCCCGCGCCGCCGGGCGCAGCCGCAGGTACCCGCCGCGGAAGGGAACGATCCGCGGGTCACCCGACGAGCCTGACGCGACCGCGAGCCGGTCCGACCACAGCCCGGCGCACGCGACCGCCCGCCGCGCCGGGATCGGCCCTTCGGACGTGTGGACGACCGTCGCGTCCCCCGACCGCGAGAGCCGGGACACCGCCACGCCCGTGCGGATGACGGCACCCGCCGCCCCCAGCTCAGCCGCCATGCACCGGGCCACCGCCGCGAAGTCCACGATCCCGGTCGACGGCGAGTGCAGCGCAGCGACCCCGACCGCGTGCGGCTCGATCGACGCGATCTCCGGCCCCGCCAGCCGCCGCAGCCCCGGCACCCCGTTCGCCCGCCCCCGCTCCTCGAGCGCCGCCAGCGCGGGCAGCTCGGCCGCCGAGCGCGCGACGATCAGCTTCCCGCAGCGCTCAACCGGGATCGAATGCTCCGAGCAGTACGCGTACAGCCGCGCCCGCCCCTCCGTGCACAGCTGCGCCTTCAGCGACCCGGGCGCGTAGTAGATCCCCGCGTGCACGACCCCCGAGTTGTGACTGGTCTGATGCGCCGCCAACGCACGCTCCCGCTCGAGCACCAGCACGCGCGCGTCGGGCGTGCGCGTCAGCACCTCGCGCGCGGTGGCGAGCCCGAGGATCCCGCCCCCGACCACGACGACGTCCCAGAGCATCAGTGGATCGCCGGCTCCCCGACGCCCCCGGCGCCCTCCAGGAAGTCGAAGTCGCAGCCGCGGTCGGCCTGCGTCACGTGGCGGGCGAACAGCTGGACGTATCCGCGCGAAGCGGGAAAGACGGGCGGCACCCAGACAGAACGGCGCGCGGCGAGCTCCGCTTCCGGGACCAGCAGATCGAGCCGGCCCGCGTCCACGTCCAAGGACACGAGGTCCCCGGACTCCACCAGCGCCAGCGGCCCGCCGACGAACGCCTCCGGCGCCACGTGCAGCACGCACGTCCCGTAGGCGGTCCCGGACATGCGCGCGTCCGACACGCGGACCATGTCGCGCACGCCGGCCCGCAGCAGCTTCCGCGGAATCGGCAGCATCCCCCACTCCGGCATCCCCGGCCCGCCCAGCGGCCCGGCGCCGCGCAGCACCAACACGGACGAGGCGTCCACCGCCAACGCCGGATCGTCGATCCGTGCCGCCAGATCGGAGTACCCATCGAAGACGACCGCCGGCCCCGTGTGGCGCCGCAACGACGCCGCGCTCGGCTTGATGACGCACCCGTCCGGCGCCAGCGACCCCCGCAGCACCGCCAGCCCACACGCGGCCACGGGATCCGACAGCGGCCGGATCACGTCCTCGTCCCAGACCGGCGCGTCCTCCAGCGACAACGGCCCGACGACCGTGTCGATCGGCTCCAGCGCCAGCCGCGCCATCAGCCCCCGCAGCCCTCCCGCCTCGAAGAAGTCCTGCATCAGGTACTTCCCGGACGGCCGCACGTTGGCCAGCACGGGCACGTCCAGCCGCGAGAAGTCGTCGAGCCCGAACGCCACCCCGGCACGCCCCGCCATCGCCACCAGGTGGATCACCGCGTTGGTCGACCCGCCCAGCGCCAGCACCACCCGCGCCGCGTTCAGGAACGCCGCCCGCGTCAGCGTCACCCGCGGCAACGACACCGCCAGGCGCCCCGCCGCCACCGCCATCCGCGGATGCGCGGCGTCCGCCGCGGGGATCGACGCCGCCCCCGGCAGCGTCAGCCCCAGCGCCTCGACGGCCGACGTCATCGTCGACGCCGTCCCCATCGTCATGCAGTGCCCGGGCGTCGACGCGATCCGCTCCTCGAGCGAGGACCACTCCGCATCCGACAGCGCGCCGGCCCGCCGCTCGTCCCACGCCCGCCAGACGTCGGATCCCGAACCGACCACGGCACCCCGCCAGCGCGCCCGCAGCATCGGCCCGCACGGCACGAACACGAACGGCAGCTCGGCCGACAGCGCGCCCATCACCAGCCCGGGCGTCGTCTTGTCGCACCCGCCCAGCAGCACGGCGCCGTCGAACGGGTACGACCGCAGCAGCTCCTCGGTCTCCAGCGCCAGCAGGTTCCGGTAGAGCATCGTGGTCGGCTTCATGAACGGCTCGCTCAGCGACAGCGCCGGGACCTCGACCGGGAAGCCGCCCGCCTGCCAGACGCCCCGCTTGACGTCCTCCGCCCGCGAGCGCAGATGCGTGTGGCACGGGTTGATCTCGCTCCACGTGTTGACGACCGCGATCACGGGCTTGCCCTCGAAGTCCGCCCGGTCGTAGCCCATCTGGAACGTCCGCGACCGGTGCCCGAAGGCCCGCAGGTCGTCCACGCCGTACCACCGCGTGCTGCGCACCCCCGCATCCTGGCACTACCACCACATCCACGTCTCGCGCTAGCCGCACCGCGATCCACCGGCTGCCCGCGCCGAACCTCCCCGCCCGAACCAGCAAGCTACGTCCCGTGCTGAAGCGAACCTCCTCTCCGCTCCCCAGCATCGCCGCGGCCGCCAATGCGCTCCCCAACCGGCGGTCGACGCGTAGCGGACATGGCAGCGCAGCCATGCCGCGCCCCGCGTTGGTGTAAGACCACGCCAACGCAGCCATCTTCGCGATAGCGGCGGAGCCACCCGGGCTCCGCCGCTATAGCCTGCGCGCTTCGTGGACGACGCGGAGCTCAAACGCCGCCTCTGGGAAGGCTTCGCCGCCCTCCAGACCCTGCTCGGCTCGAGCGCCCGCCGTGGCCGCGTGCTCGAACGCCCCGGCCTCGTCGCCAGCATCGTCCCGAGCGCGCCGGACTCGCCCGCGCTCAACGCCGCGGTCGCGCTCGAGCCTGACAAAGCGCCGGACGCGCTCCAGGAGCTGGAGGTCGCCTACGGCGGCGCCGGCGTGCGCCGCTGGGCGATCTGGGTCGACGGTGCCGCCCGCGACGTCACCGCCGCGTTCCGCGCGCAGGGCCTGATCGTCGCCTCCGCGAGCCCGGGCATGGGCGCCGTGATCGACGAGCTCGGCCTCGACCTCTCCACCGCCAACGAGCGCCCGAACGCGGGCCTGCGCACGGTCGGGCGCGTCAACGACCTCGCCTACGGCAACATCGACGCGCGCCTGGAGCGCACGCTGAGCACGCTCGAGGAGGGCGTCCTGCGCGGCTACAAGGCCGAGCTCAACGGCGCGCCCGGCGCGGTCGCGCTCGCGCTGCACCACGGCGACGACTGCGGCATCTCGTTCGTGGCGACGGCCCCGCAGGTCCGCCGCCACGGCCTCGCGACCCAGGTGATGCGCAGCGCGCTCGCGGACGCCAAGCGCCACGGCCTGACCACGATCACGCTGCAGGCGACGGAGCTGGGGGAGCGCCTCTACCAGCGGCTCGGGCTCAAGCGCCTGGGCCCGATGGAGCTGTGGGAGCACCGCCGGTGAGCCTGAACCCGGCGCTCGACGACGTCCGCTTCTGCCCGCGCTGCGGGGCCCCACCGCACGTCGAGGCACCCCGCAGCATCCGCTGCGACGCCTGCGGCTACGCCGCCTTCTACAACCCCAAGCCGGTCGCGGCCGCCATCCCCGTCACGCCGGACGGCGCGATCATCCTGATGCGCCGGGGCTTCGAGCCGCGGCGCGGGCACTGGTCGCTTCCCGGCGGGTTCGTCGACCTCGGCGAGACCGTCGAAGCCGCCGCGATCCGCGAAGTACGGGAAGAACTGGACCTTCGGATCGAGCTGACCCGGCTGATCGGCGTGTACTCGCGCGAGCAGGATCGTACGGTGGTTGTGGTCTATGCGGCGTCGGCCCGGGGCACCCCCTCCCTCACGGAGGAGGCGCTCGAGGTCCGAGCGTTCGCGCCGAACGAGATCCCATGGCAGGACCTGGCCTTCTGGAGCGAAGAACACGCATTGCGAGACTTTCTCGCCGGCTGCTCGCGCTCTCGGTCGTCCTGATCGCGACGTTCGCCGGCGGCTATCTCGCACTCGTCGGCTACCACGATGACGCCCGGCTCTCGGTCGGCGAGATCCGCATGTCGATCGATCCCGGCCACACCGGCGCGCTCGACGTCTACGTGCCGCTCGTCGACTGGGGGGCGCGCTTTGAGGCGATCCGCGCGCCCGTCCGCCTGCGCGTGGACCTGCAGACGATCGACCGCGACGTCGCCCAGGGGCTCGCGCAGGGCCGGTCGCTCGACGTCCAGCAGGTGCGCGATGAGGCCCGCAACGCGCTCGCGGACTACCTGCGCCGGCTGATCGCGCTGGTCGTCGCGGCCGGGATGCTGCTCGGCCTGCTGGTCGCGTTCGCGATCCGCTCGCGCGCGCTGCGGCTGCGCTGGACGAGCCTGCTGAGCATCGTCGCCGCGCTCGGCATGGGCGTCGCCCTGGTGGTGCTGATCCCGCCGCGCGGGGAGATCTCCGACCCGCAGTACTACGCCCACGGGCCGGACATCCCGCGCGCGCTGGAGGCGGTCGAGGCCGCCCGGCGCACGTCCGGCGTGCTCGACCAGGAGCTCGACGCGCAGCTCGTCGGCCTCGCCCGGCTGGTGGTCGCGCCCGGCCGGCGCCGCTCGCTGGCCGACCAGCCCGTGATCACGGTCGCGTCGGACCTGCACAACAACACGGTCGGGCTCGGCGTGCTCGAGCGGCTGTCCGGCGGCGGCCCGGTGTTCTTCGTCGGCGATCTGACCGACCGCGGCTCGCAGCTGGAGACGTCGCTCGTCCGCCGCGTCGCGCACAGCGGCAAGCCGTTCGTGTTCGTGTCCGGCAACCACGACTCCGACTACCTCTCGCGCGCGCTCGCGGGCGAAGGCGCGATCGTGCTCACCCGCACCGGCCGGATGCGCGAGGACGGCTCGACCGACCACCGCCTGGTGCACACGATCGAGGGCCTGCGCGTGGCCGGCTACGACGACCCGTACGAGCGCCGCTCGGCCGAGTCCTTCCGCGACCGCTACACCGACGTCCCGGACCCCGCCGAGCAGGACAAGTTCACCGGCTGGCTGGCGCCGCTGATCGGCAAGGTCGACGTCGTGATGGTGCACGAGCCGGCGCTGATCGCGCCCGCGCTGCAGGTGCTCAAGACCGACCCGCCGTCGCGCCCGCTGGTGTTCCTGGTCGGCCACACGCACCGGGCCGACCTCGCCCAGCAGCCCGGGGTGACGGTGATCAACGGCGGCAGCATCGGCGCCGGCGGCACCGGCAACCTGACCGAGGGGACGAGCCTCGGCATCGCCCGCTTCGTCTTCACGCTCGAGCCGTCGTTCCAGCCGCTGGCCGCCGACCTCGTCTCGATCGACCCGGGCACGGGCTCGTCCTCCGCGCGCCGCGAGCGCCTCGATCCCGGCGAGTGAGTCGACAACGGCGGGGGGTCGAGCGTCCGGGTGTGATCGGTAGGGTCATCCCCGCCTTGTGGGATGAGCTGCTGGAGATCGACCGCCGCCGCGTGTGGCACCCGTACGGGCCGCTGCCCGCGGTGGTGCCGCCGCTGCCGGTCGTGTCGGCCTCCGGCGTCCGGTTGACGCTCGCCGACGGGCGCGAGCTGATCGACGGGATGGCGTCCTGGTGGTGCGCGATCCACGGCTACCGGCACCCGGCGCTCGACGCCGCCGTGCGCGAGCAGCTCGACCGGATGGCGCACGTGATGTTCGGCGGGCTCACGCACGAGGGCGCGATCCGGCTCGCCGAGCGGCTGACCGACTGGACCGGGCTCGACCACGTGTTCTTCAGCGACTCCGGCAGCGTGGCCGTGGAGGTCGCGATCAAGCTCGTCCTGCAGTACTGGCACGGCGAGCGGCGCACGCTGCTGACGTGGCGCGGCGGCTACCACGGGGACACGTTCGGCGCGATGGCGGTCTGCGACCCGGACGGCGGGATGCACGCGATGTGGAAGGGGACGCTGGCCGAGCACGTCTTCGCCCCGCTGCCCGAGTGGACGCCGGAGTGGGAGGCGACGGTGCGCGAGCTGTTCGAGCGCCACACGCTGGCCGGCGTGATCGTGGAGCCGATCGTCCAGGGCGCGGGCGGCATGCGCTTTCACCCGCCGGAGTGCGTGCAGCTGCTGCGCGACCTCTGCGACGAGCACGGCGTGCCGCTGGTGCTGGACGAGATCGCGACCGGGTTCGGGCGCACCGGCACGCTGTTCGCGGCCGCCGAGCACGCGGACATCCTCTGCCTCGGCAAGGCGCTCACCGGCGGCTACATGACGCTCGCGGCGACGCTCTGCACGGCGGCGGTCGCGGAGCGGATCGACGGACCGCTGATGCACGGGCCGACGTTCATGGCCAACCCGCTCGCGACCGCCGCCGCGCTGGCGTCGACCGGTCTCCTGCAGGACGGGTCGTGGGCGGCGGACGTCGCGCGCATCGAGCGCGGGCTGTCCGCCGGGCTGCGGGGCGTCCCGCACCGCGTGAAGGGCGCGATCGGCGTGATCGAGCTCGACCACCCCGTCGACGTCGCGCGCGCCACCGCGATCGCGGTCGAGCACGGCGTCTGGCTGCGCCCGTTCCGGAACCTGATCTACGCGATGCCGCCGTACGTGACGCCCGACGAGGACGTCGCGCGGATCGCGGCGGCGATGGTGGCATGCGCGTCGTCGTGACCGGGACCGACACGGGCGTCGGCAAGACGTACGTGTCCGCCGCGCTCTGCACCCCGCGGTCGACCTACGTCAAAGCGGCGCAGACGGGGGACGACGACGACGCGGCGACCGTGCGCGCGCTGTCCGGCGCCACGACCCACACGCTCGCCCGCTACCCGGACCCGCTGGCGCCGGAGCGCGCCGCGGCGCGCGCGGGCGTGCCGTGCATCACGCCCAGCGAGATCGCCGCGTTCGTGTCCACCCTCGACGGCCACGTCGTGATCGAGGGCGCCGGCGGACTACTGGTGCGGTTCGGCGACGGCGGGACGATCGCCGACGTCGCCGCGCTGCTCGACGCGCCGCTGGTGGTCGCCGCCCGCGCCGGCCTCGGGACGCTCAACCACACCGCGCTGACGGTCGAGGCGATCGAGCGCCGCGGCCTGCGCTGCCTCGGGATCGTGATCGGCAGCTGGCCGAGCGACCCGGACCTGGCCGCGCTGTGCAACCTTGACGACCTCGAAGCGATCGCGCCCATCCTCGGCCGGCTCCCGGAGGGACGGGCCCCCAGACTGGAGATCCCCGCATGATCCTCGACATCGCCCGCGAGCAGGTGCTGGAACGCGGCGTCGGCCTCGACGAGGCGCAGACGCTCGAGGTCCTGCGGCTGGGAGACGACCACGTCGACGCCGCCCTGGAGCTCGCGCACGAGGTGCGGATGCGCTGGTGCGGCCCCGAGGTGGAGGTCGAGGGGATCGTCTCGATCAAGACCGGCGGCTGCCCGGAGGACTGCCACTTCTGCTCGCAGTCGGGCCGCTTCGAGACGCCGGTGCGCGCGGTGCGGCTGGACATCCCGAGCCTGGTCGAGGCCGCGCGCCAGACCGCGGCGACGGGCGCGACCGAGTTCTGCATCGTCGCCGCCGTGCGCGGCCCGGACGAGCGGCTGATGGCGCAGGTGCGCGAGGGCGTCGCGGCGATCACCGCCGCGGTCGAGATCAACGTCGCCTGCTCGCTCGGCATCCTCACGCGCGAGCAGGGCGTCGAGCTGGCCGAGCTGGGCGTCCACCGCTACAACCACAACCTGGAGACGGCGCGCTCGCACTTCGGCCACGTCGTCACCACGCACACGTGGGAGGAGCGCTGGGAGACGCTGCAGCTCGTGCGCGAGCTGGGGATGGAGGTCTGCTGCGGCGGCATCATCGGCATGGGCGAGACGCTCGCCCAGCGCGCCGAGCTGGCGGCGCAGTTCGCCGCGCTGGACCCCGACGAGGTGCCGCTGAACTTCCTCGACCCGCGGCCGGGCACGCCGTTCGCCGACCTCGAGCCGGTGCCGGCGCAGGACGCGCTGCGCACGATCGCGGCGTTCCGGCTCGCGCTGCCGCGCACGATCCTGCGCTTCGCCGGCGGCCGCGAGCTGACGCTCGGGGACCTGGGTGCGCGCCAGGGCATGGTCGGCGGCATCAACGCGGTGATCGTCGGCAACTACCTGACGACGCTCGGCCGCGACCCGCAGGAGGACCTCGACCTGCTGGCGTCGCTGTCGATGCCGGTCAAGGAGCTGTCGAAGACGCTGTGATCACCGAAGCGCAACGGCTCGCGCTCGCGCCCTACTGCGACGGCTGCGGCCGGCCCGCGGCCGTGGTCGCCCACGCGCACTGCGGCGGCGCGACCGACACGCCGCGCTACTGCGCGCGCTGCGGCCGCAAGCTCGCCGTGCAGATCCTCCCGACCGGCTACACGGCCCGGTGCGTCCGCTGCCCGTGATCGACCCCGCGCTGCACCGGTCGCTGCGGACGATCGAGAGCGCGCAGGGCCCGAAGGTGACGCTCGACGGGCGCGAGGTGCTGCACCTGTGCTCCAACGACTACCTCGGGCTGGCGGGCGACCCGGAGGTCCGCGAGGCGGCCGCGCGCGCCGCGGCCGACTGGGGCGCCGGCGCGGGCGCCTCGCCGCTGGTGAGCGGGCACATGGCGCCGCACCGCGAGCTGGCGGCACGGCTGGCCGAGCTCAAGGGCACCGAGGCCTGCGTGCTGTTCGGCTCCGGCTTCCTGGCCAACACGGGCGTGATCGCCGCGCTGGCGACCGACGGCGTGGTCGCCAGCGACGCGCTCAACCACGCCTCGATCATCGACGGCTGCCGGCTGGCCCGCGCCCGCACGGTCGTCTACGCGCACGGCGACGTGCCGCGCGGCGCCGACGTGATCGTCACCGACGCCGTGTTCAGCATGGACGGCGACGTCGCGGACCTGGCCGCGCTGGTCGAGACCGGCGCGCGCGTGATCGTCGACGAGGCGCACGCGACCGGCGTGATCGGCGCCACCGGGCGCGGGCTGGTGCACGAGCTCGGCCTGCAGCGGGACGTGATCACGGTCGGGACGCTCGGCAAGGCGCTCGGCAGCTACGGCGCGTTCGTGTGCTGCGACGCGCGCACCGCCGACGTGCTCGTCAACCGCGCGCGGACGCTGATCTACTCGACGGCGCTGCCGCCGCCCTCGGTCGGCGCCGCGCTGCGGGCGCTCGAGCTGCTCCCGGCGCGCGTGCCGCGGCTGCACGCGAACGCGCGCACGCTGCGGGCGGCGCTCGGCCTCGAGGTCACCGCCATGCCGATCGTGCCGCTGGTGCTCGGCGCGCCCGAGACGGCGGTGGACGCGTCGGCCACCGCGCTGCGCGCCGGCGTGTTCGCCCAGGCCATCCGCCCGCCCACGGTCCCCGCGGGCACGTCGCGCCTGCGCCTGGTCGCGACCGCCGCGCACGCGCCGGAGGACCTGCGGCGCGCCGCCACGGTTCTTAATGAGATCGTGATGAAGCCGGTCGGCTAGGCTGTCCTCACGCGAAGGGAAGTAGTCCCGACGGGTGGCGTACGTCAGCACGGCCGAGAGGCCCGGCGCCACCGGCCTCGTACGCGAGGCGGACGAAACCTTCTCCACTGCAACCGGAGAAGACCCCCTTGCCTCTCGCCGCCGTCGACAAGCTGAACCTGGACATCTCCCTCGGCACCTGGGGAATCCTCGCCGCGATCATCGCCGTGATGCTCGCGTTCGACCTGTTCGTCTACGCGCGCGGACACGTTCCGAGCGTGCGCGAGAACACGCTCTGGTCGATCGGCTGGATCGTGGTCGCGCTCGCGTTCGGCGCGCTGCTGTGGTCGTGGCAGGGCAGCGAAGCCGGCTCCCAGTACCTGGCCGGCTACCTGCTGGAGCGCTCGCTCTCGCTCGACAACCTGTTCGTCTTCGCGGTGATCCTGAGCTACTTCGCCGTGCCCGGCGAGCGCGTCCAGGGCAAGGTCCTGGCCTGGGGCATCATGCTCGCGCTCGGCCTGCGGCTGATCTTCATCCTGCTCGGCGCCGCGCTGCTGGACGCGTTCCACGTCACGTTCTACGTGTTCGGCGCGCTGCTGCTCTACACGGCCTACAAGCTCGCCCGCCACGACGACACCGAGGTCGAGCCCGAGCACAACCCGCTGCTGAAGCTGCTGCGCCGGCGGGTCACGATGACCGACGACTACGACGGCGAGAAGCTGTTCACCCGGCTGGGCGGCAAGCGCGTCGCCACGCCGCTGCTGGCCGTCTTCGTCGTGATCGCGTCGACCGACATCATCTTCGCCGTCGACTCGATCCCGGCGATCTTCGCCGTCACGCAGGAGCCGTTCATCGTCTTCGCGGCCAACGCGTTCGCGCTGATCGGCCTGCGTGCGCTCTACTTCCTGCTGGTCGGGCTGATGGACCGCTTCGTCTACCTGACCCAGGGCCTGGCGTTCATCCTCGCGTTCATCGGCGCCAAGATGCTGCTGATCGACGTCTGGCACGTGCCGATCTGGCTCTCGCTGATCGTGATCGCCGGCACGCTGGTGCTGACCGCGGTGCTGTCGCTGCGCGCGGAGCCCACGAAGACGCACGCCTAAGGAACCGCTGATCTATCGGCCATTCCGCGCGGCGACGCGCTGCGGCCGGCGAGACAGGTCTCGGCGGTGCTGCTGACAGGCTCCCGCTGCCCTTCCGGGCCCCGGCGGCGGGCCCGTCAGGCGGTTTCGGGCAGGCTGACGCCTGACCGTCACCCCATCAGGGTGACGGCACGGGCTCGCATCAGCCAGTTCGCCGAGGCGAACGCGACATGGAGATGGTTGAGGTTCTTGCCGATCCCGCGGTAGCGGGTCTTGGCGAACCCGAAGTCACGCTTGAGGATCAGAAACGGGTGTTCGACCTTCGCCCGTACCCCAGCCTGACGTGACTGTGCAGCCCGATCCGGCTCAGCCATCGCCTTCAACTTCCACTTGCGTGCCGCGACCCGCCACTCGATGTTCGAGAGGTGTTCGTCGTCGGCGATCTCGGGACGCTTCTCGGCTCCTTGGTAGCCGGCATCGGCATAGACCACCGCGTCATCATCACGGACCAGGTGGGCTGCCTCGTCCAGGTCATGCACGTTCGCCGCGGTCGCACTCACCGAGTGGACATACCCGGTGCCGGCATCAACCCCGATGTGGCCCTTCATCCCGAAGTACCACTGGTTGCCCTTCTTGGTCTGGTGCATCTGCGGGTCCCGGGTGCCGGTGGCGTTCTTCGTCGAGGACGGTGCCGCGATGATCGTGGCGTCCACGATGGAGCCGCCCCGCATGATCCAGCCCTCGGTCTCGAAGATCTCGTTCTGCGCCGCGAACAGCTTCTCCCCGAGCTTGTGCTTCTCCAGCAGGTGCCGAAAGTGCAGCAGCGTGGTCGCGTCGGGGACCTGCTCCACGGTGAAGTCCAAGCCCATGAACCGCCGCATCACATAGGAGTCGTAGATCGCCTCCTCCACGCCCTCATCGGAGAGCGAGAACCACACCTGCAGCAGATACATCCGCAGCATCGTCTCCACCGGCTTGGCCTTACGGCCCCAATTGCCCGGCCTGTCGGTGTAGTAGCGCGGCTCGATCAACCCGACCCACACTTGCCACGGGATCGTGGCGTCCATCGTGGTCAGGAACTCCTCACGACGCGACACCCGCCGCCGGTTGCCGTACTCGATGTCGGTGAAACTGGCCTGGTCGCTGTCCATGACCCCATGATTTCGCGGATCCAGGACCAGCGCACCCGACTCACCGAGACCGGGCCCGAACTATCGAGGCTCTTCCCAGTTGAGGGTGTAGCGGTCATGTGAGGTGATCGACGCGCGTCGGTCCAGGGATAGGTGTCGAGGTCTCCCGAGGATGGGAGTTCTGACACTCCCCATCTGGAAGACCTCGACGTGCCTGACGCTACCTTTCACCAGCCCTGACCTGACCACGTTCTGCCGGCTCGACGAGCTCGGCCTCGAAGTCACTGGGCAGCGCCTGGCCCCGGATCGTGCAGTCCTCGCGTGCCGGGTCGTCGAACCGGACGGCTGGTGCCGTCGAGACCGGCGGCTTCAGACCCCCCACCTACACCCTCGATTGGGATGAGCCCTTTATCGTCGGTCCATGACCACTCGACTGAACCCCTACCTCAGCTTCGCGGGTGATGCCTCGGCCGCCCTGGCGTTCTACCAGGACGTCTTCGGCGGCGATCTCACGATCAACCACTTCGGCGACTTCGGCACCGACGATCACGGCATGGGCGACCAGGTCATGCACGGCCAGCTGGAAACAGCGTCTGGCCTCACGCTGATGGCCGCCGACATGCTGCCGGGCGAGACGTTGCGGCCCGGGAACAACCTCGCGGTCAGCCTCGGCGGGGACGACACCGAGGAACTGCGCGGCTATTGGCAGGCGCTTTCGGACGGAGGGACCGTGACGGTCGAGCTGGCCACCCAGCCGTGGGGCGACGAGTTCGGGATGTGCGTCGACCGGTTCGGGACCTCGTGGCTGGTCAACATCGCCGGGGGCGGCTGACCTACCCGATCCGCGCTGCGCCCGGTCGGTCAGGCTGTCCGTCGGTACCGCAGGTCGGCGATGCCGCGGCCGGCGGCAGGTCCCCTTGCGCTCGAACCTCGTCACCGGCCGCTCGGCCCAGCGATCGACCACGCCACCCTCGAGACCGGCGGCTTCAGACCCCACCTACACCCTCGATTGGGATGAGCCACTATCGAAAAGATCAGCGCATCCCTAACCCCGGGGTTAACCCTGGGGTGCGCGCGCGGCCGTGGCCGGCAGACTGCCGGCCATGGGCACCAGACAGGGATGTTTCGGCGTGGCGCTCGCGTTCGCGCTCTCCGCCCCCGCAGCCGCCGAAGCGGCGCCGACCGTCCGCGCGCTCTCGGACGTCGCGTCGGTGGCGCCGGCCGGGAGCACCGCGAACGGCGAGACGCTGCTGGCCGCGCAGCGCACGGCGATGTGCAAACGGGTGACGAAGCCGCGCACGGTCAAGTTCACCGCGGCGCTGCGGACCGCCGGCCGGGTGGCCGGCAACGCGCGCGGCGCCAAGCGGCTGAGCCGCAGCGCCGACGGCCGCACCCACGCGCGTGCGATGAGCGCCGCGGCCGGCGCGCTCGCCCAGGGCCGCCCGAAGGGGGCGCTGGCGGCGCTGCTGCGCGCGCACCACCTCAAGCCGCGCGATCCCGGCACGCTGATCTCGGCCGCCGCGGTCCTGGTCGAGCTCGAAAAGCCCAACGAAGCGCTGGCGCTCCTGGCGCGGGCCGACGGCAAGGCGACCGCGAAGCTGCGGCGCAGCGGCGCGTTCGACATCCGGCCGAGCGCCGCGCTGGCGAACAACCGCGGCTACGCGCTGCTCGCGCAGGGGCGCTGGAAGCCGGCCGGACGCGAGCTCGCCAAGGCGATCCGCCAGGCCCCGCTGCTGGCCGAGGCGCGCCGCAACCAGGCGCACGCCGAGCTCTGCCAGGGCAAGGTCGCCGCCGCGCACCGGACGCTGATCGCCGCCGCGCGCCGGCAGCCGGCGACGCCCGGCGATCCGCCGAAGCCGGCCGGCGAGCTGCTGGACCTCGCGCACGGCACCGCGCCGACGCTGCCCGACATCGAGATCCCGGCGACGACGCCCCGCGGCAAGGCGCTGTCGGACTCGCTCGCCGCGGCGTACTACGCCAACTTCGAGCAGAGCAGCGCGCTGGCGCTGGCCGACGGCGAGGCGACCCTCGCGCTCAACGCCGCGCTCAGCAACAAGCCGCCCGCGACCGCCAAGCGGCTCGCGGCGGTCCTCGCGGCCAGCCGGCTCACCGGGACCACCGCGCCCGACCCGGAGCTGCGCCGGCTGGCGGAAGCCGAGCGCACGGCGTGGCAGCAGATGTCCCATGCGCGCTCGGCGGCGTTCGAGACGCCGGGCGACACCGGCGAGAACGCCTTCTGCGTCCCGGCCCTGCGCGACGCGCTCTACCTGCAGATCGTCGCCTATGACCGGACGATGCGCGAGTACGCCGTCGCGGAGTACCGCTACCGGACCGCGATCGCCGCCACGGTCGCCGAGCCGGCCCTGCACCGCGTGCTGATGGTCGAGGCCGACCAGAAGGTGGCGATTCACCTCGCCTCGCTGCTGCAGGTCCTCGCGCTCACCGGCTCGATCACCGACTGGGATCGCGGCTGTTACAAGCCGCCCAGCGAGCCGGACGGCGCCGGGTACGCGCCGCCCGGCCTGCCGGACTCCGCGAGCTGCCCGGCCGGTCTGCGCGACATCGGGTTCCAGGCCAACCTGACCGTGGCGACCGTGACGATCAGCTGTCAGGAGGCCAGCCTCGAGCTGAGCACGCCGGGCTGGCTCGGCGGCTTCGCCCAGATCACGCACAGCCCCGGCAGCACGCCCAGCGGGCTGCGGCCCTTCGGAACGAGCTCGAACGCCACGACGACGGTCTTCGCCGGGCCCAAGGCCCAGAGCAACCCGACCGGCTTCGGCCCCAACACCACCGTCAAGGACGGGGTCTACGTGACGTTCGGCGCGGACGGCGGCGTGCAGGACGCCGGGCTGCGCGTCGACGTCAGCGCCGACGTGTCGATCAACGGCACCGGCGCGGCGGTCCAGGGCACCACGATGGACTTCACGTTCGTGGGCGCCGGCGGCCTCGGCACCTAGGACGCCACGCCGGTGAGCTCGCCGGCCGGGACGGGGCGCCCGAACAGGAAGCCCTGCCCGAGCCGGCAGCCCAGCGCGCGCAAGGCCTCGGCCTGCTCCGGCTGCTCGATGCCCTCGGGGATCAGGACCAGCCCGAGCGACTCGCCCATCGCCACGATCGCCCGCAGCAGCGCGTTGTCCTCGCAGGCGTCGCGCGTGAAGGAGCGGTCGATCTTGAGCACGTCCATCGGGAACCGGCGCAGGTAGCTCAGCGACGAGTAGCCGGTGCCGAAGTCGTCGATCGCCAGCCGCACGCCGAGCCGCCGCAGCGCCTGCAGCCGCTCTGCCTCGGCCGCGCCGACCAGCGAGGACTCGGTGACCTCGAGCACGAGCCGCGCGGCGTCGAGGCCGGCGCCCGCCAGCGCTTCGGCGACCTCCTCGACGAACGCCGGCTGCTCGAGCTGCGCACCCGCCACGTTCACGCTCAGGTAAGGCGCGCCCGCCCACGCCGCGGCGTGGCGCGCCGCCGCGCGCAGGACCCAGCGGCCGAGCGGGACGATCAGCCCCGTCTCCTCGGCCAGCGGGACGAACTCGCCCGGCCCGAGCAGGCCGCGCTGCGGGTGGTTCCAGCGCACGAGCGCCTCGAACCCCTCGGCGTGCCCGCCATCGAGGTCGACGATCGGCTGGAAGTGCAGGACCAGCTCCTCGTTCTCGATCGCGCGCTCGAGCTCCTCGCGGCGATCCAGCCGCTCGACCGCGTTGACGTGCATGTCGCGCGTGAAGATCGCCCAGCGGTTGCTGCCCATGGCCTTGGCCGCGTACATCGCCAGGTCGGCGTTGCGCAGCAGGTCGGGCCCGGCCTCGGTGGTGGCGACGCCGACCGACGCGTGCAGGTGCAGCCGCTTGCCCTCGAGCATGACCGGCGCGGCCAGCACGTCGAACACGCGCGCGGTCAGCGTGTCGATGTCGTCGACGCCGCGGGCCAGGATCGCGAACTCGTCGCCGCCGAGCCGCGCGACCACGTCGCCCGCGCGCACCGCGCGGCGCAGCCGCTCGCCGCAGATCTCCAGCAGCCGGTCCCCCGCGGGGTGGCCGAGCGAGTCGTTGACCTGCTTGAAGTCGTCGAGGTCCAGGAACGCGACCGCGGCCGGCTCGTCGCGCGCCAGCGTCTCGGCGATCCGGCGCTCGAACAGCGGCCGGTTGCCGAGCCCGGTCAGCGAGTCCTGGTACGCCAGCCGGCGCAGCGACGCGTCGTGCGCGCGCCGGCGGCCGGCGCGGTCGAGCAGCGCCAGCAGCGCGGTCAGCGCGATCGCCAGCAGCGTCATCACCACGATCGTCCCGAACCAGGCGGCGCGGTCGCTGTCGCGGGCGACGCGGCGGTTGCGCTCCGCGCTCGCGCGCAGGTCCGCGCGCAGCGCCGCGATCTCGGGCGCGAGCCGGGCGTCCGCCGCCTCCGCCTCCGCGAACGAGCGCGCGCGGCGCAGCGCGACCGCGCGCTCGATCCGTGGGCGCAGCGCGAGGAAGCCCCGCAGGCCGCGGACGCCGCCGGCGGCACCGCTGCGCTCGAGCACGAGCAGCTGCCGCTGCATGTGGTCGAGCGTCGTGCCCAGCTGCGCCTGCAGGATCAGCGGGACCTGCCGGCGGGCGCTGGCCTCCCATTCGAGCGCGCTCACGCGGTCCGCGCTGGCCTCGATCTGCACGAAGTGCTCGTAGCGCTCGCGCCGGTCGGTGGCGCGATGGTGCAGCAGCCCGATGCCGAGCGTCGCGACCGCGGCCGCGACGGCGACGACCGCGGCGGTCAGGATGGTCCGCTTCCCCTGCATTCACCCCGGTGGTCGGTCACCGGGACGCGCGCTTTACCGCAGCGTCGCCTTCGTGACTTTTCCGAGCGCATTGCGCGGGAGCGCGTCCAGGTAGCGAACCGCGCGCGGCCGCTTGTGCGGCGTCAGCAGGCGCGCGACGTGGTCGGCCAGCTCGCGCTCGCTCGGCCGGGCGGCGCCCGGCTCGACCACGACCCAGGCGACGATCCGCTCGCCGAGGTCGGCGTCCGGCTCGCCGGTGACCGCGGCCTCCGCCACCGCGGGGTGCTCGACCAGCGCGTTCTCGATCTCCCCCGCACCGATCTTGAAGCCGCCGCTCTTGATCAGGTCGGTCGCGCGCCGGCCGACGATCCGCACGTAGCCGTCGGCGGCGCGCGTGGCGACGTCGCCGGTCGCGAACCAGCCGCCGCGCATCGCCTCCGCGGTCGCGTCCGGCCGGTTGAGGTACTCGAGGAAGAGGTTCGCTCCGCGGACCTGGATCTCGCCCACGGTCTCGTCGTCGACGACGTCCAGCTCGGCGCCCGCCTCGTCGACCAGGCGCAGCTCGACGCCCGGCAGCGGCGGCCCGACGGTCCCCGGCCGGCGCTCGCCGTCGGCCCGGATCGCGGTGTTCATCAGCGTCTCGCTCATCCCGTAGCGCTCGACCGGCGCCTGCCCGCAGGCCGCGGCGATCCGCGCGTGGTCGGCGGCCGGCAGCGCCGCGCTGCCGGACACCAGCAGCCGCGCGCGCCCGACCGCGCGCGCGAGCGCGGGCGACGCTTCGAGGTCCGCCGCCAGCCGGTGGTACATCGTCGGCACGCCGAACAGCATCGTCGCCCGGTCGGCGAGCGCCGCGCCCGCCGCCTCCGAGGAGAAGCGCCCCAGGTGCCACGCGCCGCCGCCCAGCCGCAGCGGGCCGAGGACGCCCAGGATCAGCCCGTGCACGTGGAACAGCGGCAGCCCGTGCGCGACCACGTCCTCGCCCGTCCAGTCCCAGGCGCCGGCGAGCGCGTCGAGCGTGCTCGCGAGCGCCCGCCGCGGCAGCACGACCCCCTTCGGCGGCCCGGTCGTGCCGGACGTGTAGACGATGATCGCCGGCGCCTCGCCCTCCGGCTCGGCGGCGGGCAGCGCGCCGCGCGCGCCGACGTCGACGTCGCGCAGCACGAGGTCGGGCGCCGAGTCGCGCAGGATGTGCTCGAGCTCGCGCGTGCCCGCCTTCGGGTTGATCGGGACGATCGGGACGCCGGCGCAGAGCGCGCCCACCACGGCCACGCACGTCTCCAGCGCGGGCTCGGTCCACACGGCCACGCGGCGCGCGCCGGCGAGCCGCTCGGCCACCGCGCCGGCGGCGTCCGCCAGCTGCGCGTAGGTGAGCGCGCGGTCGCCCACGCGCACGGCCTCGCGCCCGTCAGGGGTCTGCAATCCGGTCAATAGCACGTCTGAGAGTTCTATCTTCTCGCGCCGCTGCCGATCACCCGGTACGTGATGCCCCGCGCACTCGTGGTCGACGACGCCCCAGAAAGCCGGATGCTGGTCAGCGCGCTGCTGGTCCAGCAGGGATTCGCCGTGGATCAGGCCGCCGACGGCGAAGCCGCCGTCCGCGCCGCCAGCGGGCAGCCGCTGGACCTGATCGTGCTCGACCTCGGGCTGCCGGACATCGACGGCGTCGAGGTCTGCCGCCGCGTGCGCGAGTTCAGCGACGCGCACGTCCTGATGCTGACGGCGCAGGACTCCGAGCTCGACAAGGTCGTCGGGTTCGAGGCCGGCGCCGACGACTACGTCACCAAGCCGTTCAGCGTCGCCGAGCTGACCGGGCGCGTGAAGGCCGTGCGGCGGCGGGCCGGGCTCTCGCAGGTGCGGCGGTTCGGAGCGCTGACGATCGACGCTCCCGCGCGCGAGGCCAGGCTCGACGGGGACACGCTCGACCTGACGCGGATCGAGTTCGACCTCCTGGACACGCTCAGCGCGCAGCCGCGGGTGGCGTTCTCGCGCGCGCAGCTGCTCGAGCACGTGTGGGGCGAGAACTGGTTCGGGGACGACCACCTGGTCGACGTGCACATCTCCAACCTGCGCCGCAAGCTCGCCGACGATCCGCGCTCGCCCGACTTCGTTCGCACCGTGCGCGGCGTCGGGTACCGCATGGGCCCGGGGCGGTGACCACGGAGCTCGCACTGCCAGAGGCGCTCGAGCAGGGCGTCCTCGTCTGGGATCCCGACGGCGTCGTGCTGAGCGCCAACGAGGCGATGGCACGGCTGATCGGCGTCCCCGTCGAGGCGCTGATCGGCCACCCGTCGGACCCGAACCGGCTGCTGGCCCCGGAGGGCGGGACGATCCCGCCCGAGCAGCTGCCGGCGACCCGCGTGGCCCGCACGGGCACGTGCGTCGAGCAGGAGTTCGGCGTGCCGCACGCCGACGGCGGGCACGTCTGGCTGTCGGCCCGCTCGGCGCCGCTGCCGGACGGCACGATCGTGATGGCGTGCACGCCGATCACCCGCGCCGAGGCGCGGGCGCGGGCGTCCGCGCGGATCGCGATGCTGGTCGACGACTCGCCCGACCTGGTGTGGATGTTCGACGCCGGCGGGCAGATCGAGTACGCCAGCCCGGCGCTGGCCGCGGCGCTCGGCGTGCGCCAGGACGAGCTCATCGGCCGCCTGTGGCGGGCGCTCACGCACCCCGCCGACGTGCCGGTCCTGCGCGCCGCGCTGGCGGCCGCCTCGCCGCACGACCCGCGGACGGCGCTGGTGGAGCTGCGCCTGCGCCGCGCGGACGGCGACTGGGTCTGGGTCGAAGGCCAGGCGACGCTGCGCTTCCACGGGGCGACCGCGGTCGCGATCGAGGTCGTCGGCCGCGACGTCACGCGCGGGCGCCGGCTGTCGGACCGGCTGCAGGCGCTGCTGGCGGGCGCGCCGTACGGGATCGCGCTGATCGACGAGGTCGGGCGGATCGCGGCGATCAACGAGCAGGCGTGCTCGCTGCTGGAGCTCGAAGCGGGGCCGGACGCGCTCGCGGGGCGCGAGGCCGGCGTGATCGACCGCGCGCTGCAGCGGCTGCTGGTCGACCTGGAGGACGCGACCGCGCTCGCCGACGCGCGCTTCGTGCACTTCGACCGCGCCGACGGCGGCCGCATCAGCGTCGACCACGTGCCGCTCGACGAGGGCGGCCGGCTGTGGACGTTCCGCGACGTCACGCACCTCAAGCTGGCCGAGCAGGAGCAGCGCGCGTTCCTGGCCACGATGAGCCACGAGATCAAGACGCCGCTGTCGGGCATCGCGGGCGCGGCCGAGCTGCTGCGCGGCGCGGCGCTGCCGGCGCGCGAGCACGAGCTGGCCGAGGTGATCTCCGACGCCGCCCAGGCGCTCGGGGACCTCGTCCGCGACGTGCTCGACGTCACCCGCGCCGAGGCGGTCCGCGAGGAGCCGGAGGCCGCCGACTACGACCCGCGGCGGCTGCTGACGTCGGTCGCGGGCGTGCTGCGCCCGAGCCTGCGCGGGCGGCCGCTCGAGCTGCGCGTGGAGGTCGACGACGCGGTCCCGGCCGCGCTGCGCGGCGACGCGGCGCGCGTGCGCCAGATCGTGCTCAACCTGGCGTCGAACGCAGTCAAGTACACGGCGTCCGGGCACGCCACGATCGGCGCGCGGGTGGCGGGCGAACGGCTGCTGATCACGATCGCCGACACCGGGCCGGGGATCGCCGCCGAGGACCTGGCGCGGCTGTTCGAGCCGTGGACGCGCAACCACACGAGCGCCTGGGCGGGCACCGGGCTCGGGCTCAGCATCGCGCGCCGGCTCGCGCGCGCGATGGGCGGCGACGTGACCGCGCGCTCGGCGCTCGGCGCCGGGTCGGCGTTCACGCTGGAGCTGCCGCTGGAGATCGGCACGGCGGTCGCGGCCGGCGCGGCCGTCCCGGCGCCGACGCTGGCGGGCGCGCGCGTGCTGGTCGCGGAGGACGACGACGCGCTGCGGCGGCTGATCGGCATCCAGATCGAGCGGCTTGGCGCCGTCGCGACGCTGGTGGCGAACGGGCGCGCCGCGGTCGACGCGGCGGCGAGCACGACGTTCGACGCCGTGCTGCTGGACCTGCGCATGCCGGTGCTGGGTGGGCTCGACGCGGCGCGCGCGATGCGGGCCCGCGACCCGGACCTGCCGATCCTGGCGCTGACCGCCGACACCGCCGCCGAGGATGTCGAGCGCTGCCGCGAGGCCGGGATGGACGGGCACCTGGCCAAGCCGGTCTCCCTGAGCGCGCTGCGCGACGCGCTGGACCGGCGGATCGCGCCCGTGCTCGACGAAGCGCTGCTGGACGAGCTGGCGGAGTCGCTCGGCGGGCGGGCGCTGGTCGATCAGATGCTCGCCGTGTTCCGCGCCAGCCTGCCCGAGCGGGTCGCGGCGCTGCGGACGGCGGGCGACGCGGAGGCGCGGCGGACGGCGGCGCACGCGCTGCGCTCGCCGAGCGCGGGGTTCGGCATCGCGCGGCTCGCGGCGCGGCTGCGCGCGATCGAGTCCGGCGTCACCGACGACCTCGGCCCGGCCCTGATCGCGGCGGCCGACGCCGACCGCGCGCTCGCCGCGCGCTGGAGCTGACCAGGCGGTTTTCACCGAGCGCCCGCAGGCGTATGCTCGGCCGATGGCCGACATCGCCGTCCCGCCGCCGGTCGCCGCCGGGGCGCCCCCGGCTCCGGCGCGCCGCGACTTCCAGATCGTTCCGCTCAAGGGCCTGCCGATCGTCGCCGCGGTGTTCATCGCGCTGATCGTCGCGATCGCGGTCAACAAGCTCTGGGCGCTGGAGCTCTTCCACGTCGGCGCCGGCGCGCTGTGGACGTCGTTCGACCTCTTCCTCGGCTTCGTGCTCGGGCCGATCCTCGGCTCGCTGGCGATCCCCGCGCGGATCGAGCTGACCACCAAGCTGATGCCGAAGCTGCTGCTGATCATGCCGACGATCGTCACCTGCACGCTCGCGTCGGGCTGGCAGCTCGGGCGCCTGCTCGGCACCGTCGACAGCAGCTACTACCACCACGGCTGGCTCGTGGCCTCCTACATCGTCGTCGGCGTGATGGCGGTGATCGCGCTCGGCGTGCTCGAGCCCGCCAACGTCGCGGTGCTGTTCGAGCTCAAGAAGGAGCGGCCGGACCCCGCCGTGATCGGGCAGCTGATGAAGCGCTTCATCTACACCGCGGGCATCACCGGGGCGATGCAGATCGCGACGATCGTGATCATGACCAGGATCGCCGTCGGATGAAGCTGCCGCCCGTCACCCAGATGGCGGTCGCGTCGATGGCGCTGATCGTCGCCGCCGGCATCTACCTCGCCGCGCACCTGCCGAACCGGGTGCCGCTCGGCCCGGCGATCGCGCTGCTGGCCGCGTCCGCGCTGCTGCTGGTGATCAACGGCGTCGCGCTGGCGCGGGTGCCCGGCTTCAACTGGCCGCTGTTCTTCCTGGTCGCCCGCTGGGCCGCGCTGGCCTACGGGATCACGGCCGGGATGCTGCTGTTCGTGTTCGTCAACGACGGCACGCGCGGCGGCCAGCTGGTCGTGCTCACGCTGTCGCTCGTCGTCTACGCCGTCCACGTGCCGCTGCTGATCGGCTTCACGGTCGCCCGCTACCAGCCGCGCTCGGCGCTGGTCTAAGCGGCCGTCGAGCACGCCGGCGCGAGCCAGCGGCGCAGCAGCAGCGCGAGGTGCGCGACGGCGGCGCCGTCGGTCAGCATCGAGTAGTGGTCGCCGCCCGAGCCGAGCCGCTCCACCGGCCCGAAGCGGTCCCACCCGAGCGCGGGCGCCTCGGGCGCCAGGCTGCGCGCGGCCTTGACCACGGTCAGCGGCGCGCCGGACGGCGCGTGGGTCTGCGTCAGCCGGTGGTCGCGCAGCACGCGCCGCTCGTGCTCGGCGTACCAGCGCTCCAGCGACGCCCGCGACGTCTCCGCGCGCAGGGCGCCGGCGCTGACCGCCGCCTCCAGCACGTCGTCGAGGTCGCGCGGCGCGCCGTCCAGCGCGCGCCCGCGGCGCGCGCCCAGGAACATCGCGAACGAGCGCAGCCGCGCCGCCGTGTCCGGTGCCTCGTTCAGCGCTCCCGGCGCGAGCCCGTCGAGCACGACGACGCGGGCGGGCGGCGGGGCCAGCGCGTCGGCCACGGCGCCGCCGGCGCCCCAGCCGACCAGCAGGCCCGGCGTCCCGAGCCGCCCGCGCAGGCGGTCGGCGAGCGCCGCGACGGTCAGCTCCGGGTCGTCCGCCCAGAAGCGGTTGACCGCCTCCAGCTCGAGCACCTTCACAGGCGTCCCGGCCGGCAGGTGCGACGCCATCCGCGCCCAGCAGGACGCGGACAGGCCGCCAGGATGGATCAGACACAGCTCGGTGGCAGGCATGTGCCACACAGAGCGCGCCGCGCGCCGCCTGATACGTCAGGCGATGAAGTCCCGCACCAGCGCGTGGTACTCGGGCACGTCCATCAGGAACGAGTCGTGCCCCCAGGGCGAGACGACGTCGTGGTGGCGGACGTCGACCCCGCGCGCGGCCAGCTGCTCGCGGATGAACACCGAGTGCTCGGTGCCGAACCGCCAGTCGCTGTCGAAGGACACGAGCAGGAAGCGCGTCGACGGCGTGCGCCCCGCCGGCTCGCCGAACGGGTCGAAGTAGTCCATCACGCGCGACAGGTACAGGTACGTGTCGGGGTCGAACCGGGTGAGGAAGATCGCCGCCTGGTGGTCGAGGTAGTGCTCGACCTCGAAGTCCGACCGCAGCGTCATCCCCGCCTCGGGGACGCGCCGGGAGCGGTCGAACTTGCGCCGCAGGCTCTCGTCGCTGACGTACGTGATGTGGGCCATCATGCGCGCCACGTCCATCGCGTCGTGCGTGAGGATCGCGTGCCGCGCGACCTTCGAGAACGCGATGTTCTGCGCCGTCAGCCGCGCCGTCGCGCACACCAGCACCGCGTGGCCGATCTCGTCCGGGTGGTCGAGCGCCCACTGCAGGATCTGCATCCCGCCGAGCGACCCGCCGACCGCCGCGTGCAGCCGCGTCACGCCCAGCTCGCGCAGCAGCGCCCGGTGGACCGCGACCATGTCGCGGACCGTGAACAGCGGGAAGTCGCGCCCGTAGCGCTCGCCGGTCGCCGGGTTCAGCGAGCCCGGCCCGGTCGTGCCCTTGCACCCGCCGAGGATGTTCGAGCAGATCACGAAGTGGCGGTCGGTGTCGACCGGCCGGCCCGGCCCGATCAGCGCCGCCCACCAGTCCGCCGCCTCCGCGTCCCCGGTCAGCGCGTGGCAGATGTAGACGGCCGGGTTCGCCGGGTCGCCGTACGTCGCGTACGCGATCTCCAGCGGCGCCAGCCGCGCGCCCGACTCCAGCCGGACGCCGTCCTCCACCACCAGCGACTCAGCCACGCGTGCGCTTGGAGGAGATGACGCCCGTATCGAATCCCGCCAGGTGCAGGCCGCCGTGGAACCGCGCGTGCTCGATCTTCACGCAGCGGTCCGAGACGACGTCGAGCCCGGCGCCGTGCGCGATCTCGGCCGCCTCGTCGCTGTGCAGCCCGAGCTGCATCCAGAACACGCCGGCGCCGATCGCGACCGCTTCGCGCGCGACCGCCGGCAGCTGGTCCGGGCGCCGGAAGACGTCCACGATGTCCGGCACGCCGGGCAGCGCCTCCAGCGACGGGTACGCCGGCACGCCGAGGATCTCCGTCTCGTTGGGCGTGACCGGCCAGACCTCGTAGTCCGCGCTCGAGGACAGCAGGTAGGTCAGCACGAAGTTCGACGCGCGCGCCGGGTTGGCGGACGCGCCGACGACCGCGATCGTGCGCGCCCGGCGCAGGAAGCGGCGGCGGTCCGCGGCGGTCGGGGGAGTCCACGCGCCGTTCATCCGAGCGCCCGGTCGAGGTCGTAGATGATGTCGTCGACGTCCTCGATGCCGACGCTGATCCGGACCAGCTCGGGCAGGACGCCGGCGGCCGCGAGCGCTTCCTCGGACAGCTGGCGGTGCGTCGTCGACGCGGGGTGAATGACAAGCGTCCGCGTGTCCCCCACGTTAGCCAGGTGCGAGCACAGCTCGACCCGGCCGATGAACGCCTCGCCCGCTGCGCGCCCGCCCTCGAGGCCGAACGAGAACACGGCGCCGGGCCCGCGCGGCAGGTACCTGGCCGCCAGCGCGTGGTTCGGGTCCGACGGCAGGCCGGCGAAGCGCACCCAGCTCACGCGCGGGTCCGCCTCCAGCCACTCGGCGACGGCCTGGGCGTTGGCGACGTGCGCCTCCATCCGCAGCGGCAGCGTCTCCATCCCCTGCAGGATCAGGAACGCGTTGAACGGCGACAGCACGCCGCCGAGGTTGCGCAGCCCTTCGACGCGCAGCTTGGTGGCGAACCCGTACTCGCCGAAGTTGTCCCAGAAGCGCAGGTTGCCGTACGTGGCGACCGGCTCGGTCATCACCGGGAAGTTGCCGTTCGCCCAGTCGAAGCGGCCGGAGTCCACGATCACGCCGCCGATCGACGTCCCGTGCCCGCCGAGGTACTTGGTCGCGGAGTGCAGCACGATGTCGGCGCCGAAGTCCAGCGGCCGGCACAGGTACGGCGAGGCGAGCGTCGAGTCGACCGCGAGCGGGACCTTGGCCGCGTGCGCGATCTCGGCCAGCGCCGACAGGTCCGCGACCGTCCCGGCCGGGTTGGCGACGATCTCCGTGTACAGCAGCTTGGTCCGCCCCGGCTCGACCGCGGCCGCGAACGCCGCCGGGTCGTCGGGCGCGACGAACGTGGTGTCGATGCCGAGCCGCCGCAGCGTGACGTTCAGCAGCGTGTAGGTGCCGCCGTAGAGCGCGCTGGACGCCACGATGTGGTCGCCGGCGTCGCACAACTGCGTGAACAGCAGCAGCTCGGCCGCCTGGCCGGAGCTGGTGGCGACGGCGCCGATGCCGCCCTCCAGCGACGCGACGCGCTCCTCGAGCGCCGCGACCGTCGGGTTCCCCAGCCGCGTGTAGATGTTTCCGTATTTCTGCAGCGCGAACAGGTCGGCCGCGTCCTCGGTGTTCTCGAACACGAACGAGGTCGTCTGGTAGATCGGCACGGCCCGCGCCCCGGTCGTCGGATCAGGGCGCGCGCCGGCGTGAATCGCACGCGTGCGCAGCCCCCAGTCCCGGTCCTCAGGATCGGTCATTTGGCCAAGACAGTACCGGCGCTCTGACGGATCCACGTCAGAAGCCAGACATTTGCAGACGAAAGGTGCATTGCATCGACGCCGAGTGATCGAACCGGTGCATTGCCAATACGCGCGATCGACCAACAAATGGAGTGACTGCGTGGGGACACGTCCCCACTACGTCACTGATCTTCCGTATAGCTTCCCCGGGCGAAACGGACACACCGGGCGGGGGAGACATGAAGCGAAGGACATTCTTGGCGACACTGGCGGCCGTAGCCGGGACGATGGTCGTCGCCGCACCAGCCTCGGCCCACCCGAGCCCCGACGGCTGCCGCGCCAACGGCCTCGACCTGACCCTGGCCAAGACCGCGCAGGTCCTGCGCCAGGGGGACACGATCACGTTCCTGGTCGGCGTGCAGAACACGAATTCGTTGCTCGGCCTGCCGTGCGACATCACGGGCGCCTCGGTCGGCATCCACCTGCCGCAGGCCAACGGCCAGTACGACGCGAACTCGCCGACGGCGACGGTCGTGTCCAACCAGACGTTCGCGAGCGGGTTCGCGTTCAAGCAGATCGGCGCCTTCGACTGGGTCGTCAAGCTCAACCCGGGCGTGACCTACGCCTACGCGCTGGCGCGGGTCAGCGGCACGCTGCACGACACCGACCCGGACCGCACGTTCGCGAACATCGTCAAGGACATCGGCTTCACGGTGACCAACCCCTCGCTCACCATTGACAAGACGGGCTCGATCGTGACCGGGCAGGCGCCGGCCAACGTCACGTACACGTACGTGGTGACGAACACGAGCCAGACGACGGTGCCGATGGACCGGGTCGCCGTCTCCGACGACCTGTGCGCGAACCCGACCTACGCCAGCGGCGACAACGGCGACGGCGTGCTGTCCAACGGCGAGTCGTGGACGTACACCTGCAGCACGCTGCACCAGACCGCGGGCACCTACGTCAACACCGCCCGCGCGTGCGCCTACAGCCGGGTGCCGGACGACACGAAACGGCCTGTCTGCTCGCCGCCCGACACCTGGACCGTGGTGCTCGACGCGCCGCCGCCGCCGGTGCTCAACTCGCCGCCGCCGACCGCTCCCGACACCCCGGTCAGCTCGGTCCGCCCGCAGAGCGTCAACCAGGCGCCGTGCGACGTGGCGCCGCCCAGCGGCATCACCGTGCGCGCCGGCCAGCTGAACACGATCAAGGTGCGCACGCGCAGCATCGACGCGGGCACGAAGGTCACGATCACGCTGCCGGGCGGCAAGAAGGTGACGGCCAAGACCGACAAGAACGGCGTCGCGACGCTGCGGGTGCGCCCGACACGCACCGGCAAGGCGTCGATCCGCGCCGCCAAGTGCTCGGACGTCGCCCGCGTGAGCATCCGCCCGGCCCGCCGCACGGTGGCCTCGAAGGCGCCGCGGGTGACCGGCTGACGTGCTGGGCCGCGTCCTCGTCAGCGCCGCCGCGATCGCACTGATCGCGGCGGCGCCTGCGCGCGCCGCGAAGGTCGAGAGCCTGCAGAAGCTCGGCAAGCTCTCCTACTTCGCGTACGTCGAGCAGGCCGCGAAGGCCAAGGCGGAGCCCGACGCGTCGGCCAAGACCGTCGGCAAGCTCACCAAGAAGACCGGCGAGGGCACCGACGACGTCGTGCTCGTGCTGTCGCGCACGACCGACGACCAGGACCAGGGGTGGCTGAAGGTGCGCCTCCCGGTCCGGCCGAACGGCACCACCGGCTGGGTCCCGGAGAGCGCCGTGAGCGAGCTGCAGCCCGTCGACACGTGGCTGAAGATCTCGACCAAGACGTTCAAGGCCACGGTCATCCGCAACGGCAAGCGGGTCTTCAGCGCGTCGATCGGCGTCGGCCAGCCGCAGTGGGCGACGCCCAAGGGCCAGTTCTACATCCGGGCCAAGCTGACCGGGTACAAGGACCCGTTCTACGGGCCGCTCGCGTTCGTGACCAGCGCGACGTCGGACACGCTGACCGATTGGCCGGGCGGCGGGATCGTCGGCATTCACGGCACCAGCCTCCCGAACCTGATCCCGGGCCGCATCTCGCACGGCTGCGTGCGGCTCAAGAACGCGGACATTCGCAAGCTCGACAAGCTGGTCGGCGTGGGCACGCCGATCACTGTCACCTGATAGCCCGCAGTGGGCGGGCGCGGCGCGCCGGACTGACCTCCTCCCAGTCCGGCGCGCCGCCGGTACTTTTGGATCCATGAGCTACCGGCGATTCGTCGCCCTCGGCGACAGCACCACGGAAGGCCTCATGGACCCGCTCCCCGACGGCAGCGGATTCCGGGGATGGGCGGACCGGCTGGCCGAGCTGCTGGCCCTGCGCGAGCCCGACCTGCGCTACGCGAACCTGGCGGTGCGCGGCAAGCTCGCGTGGCAGGTGCGGGCCGATCAGCTCGACGCCGCGCTGGCGCTCGAGCCCGACCTGGTGAGCGTGCTGGCCGGGCTCAACGACATGCTGCGGCGCGCGGTGGACGTCGGCGCGGTCGCGGGCGAGCTGGGCGCGATGGCGGCCGCCGCGCGCGGGGTGGGCGCCGACGTGCTGCTGTTCACGCTGCCCGACCCCGTGCCGGTGAACCCGCTGGCGCGCGCCGCGGCCGCGCGGCTGATTGCGCTCAACGCCGCGATCCGGGAGCTCGCGCGCGAGCCGCGCACGTTCCTGGTCGAGCTCGACGCGCACCCGGTGGCGTCCGACCGCCGGCTCTGGAGCGAGGACCGCCTGCACGCCAACCCGGAAGGCCACCGCCGGATCGCGGCCGCCGCCGCGCACGCGCTCGGGCTCCCGGACGCCGACGCGTCGTGGGCGGCCGCGTTCACCGATCCGCTCGGCCGGCGCTCGCTCGCGTCGCACTCGGTCTGGGTCGCGCGCTACCTCTCGCCGTGGCTGCTGCGGCGCGCGCGCGGGCGCTCATCCGGCGACGGGCGCGTCGCCAAGCGGCCTCAGCTCGGGCCCGTGCGCTGATCCTCCTCGGTCAGGCGCTCGCCGGGGGCCACGCGCGTGCGCACGATCAGCTCGGCGATCACGGTCGCGGCGGCGAGCTCGACCGCGACCAACGTCAGCAGCACCGTGAGCTGGACGCGCGCGGCCTCGGCGGGCGACGCGCCGCCCAGCACGAGGCCGACGAACGTGCCCGGCAGCGTGACCAGGCCGACGTTGCGCGTCTGGTCGATCACGGGGACGACGCCGGTGCGGATCGCGGTCCGGACGGTCGGCGCGAGCGCGGTCCGCAGGCGGTCGCCGAGCGCGAGCCGGGTCTCGATCGCGTCGGCGTCGTCGTGCAGGCCCTCGAGCAGGCGGCGGCCGGTCAGCGTCGTGGCGATCATCGCGCCGCCGGTCAGGATCCCGGCGACCGGGATCACCTCGCGCGGGGTCGGCTCGAACGCGCCGACCGCGATCAGGATCGCCGCGGCGCCGAGCGCGGGGGCGCCGATCGCCGCGCCGGCGCGCCGGCGGGCCTCCGGAACGCCTTTGATGCGGCCGCCGCTGGTCAGCGTCGCGGTGACGACCATCACGGCCACGAACGCGAGCGCCAGCGCGTCGATCTCGAAGACGAGCGCGATCAGCGCGCCGACCGCGGTCAGCTGGACGATCGCGCGCACGGCGGCGATCACGATCTCGCGGCTGAGGCCGAGCTGGAGCCGGTGCGCGAGCAGCGCCGCGCCGGCGACGAACGCGACCGCGCACGCGACCTGCAGGACGGCCGCGCTCATGCGGCGGCTCCGTCGCGCCGTCGCCGCGCGCCGCCCGCGTCTCGCCGTGCGCCCATCACAGCCGCAGCGTCGCGTCGGCGACCGCGCCGGCCAGCTCGCGGTCGTGGGTGGCGACGATCACGGCGAGGTCGCGGCGCGCGAGGGCGACGATCGTGCTCGCGACGTGGCGCGCGGTGTCCGGGTCCAGCGCGGCGGTGGGCTCGTCGAGCAGCAGCGCGTGCGGGCCGCGGGTGAGGGCGCGGGCGAGCGCCACGCGCGCCCGCTCGCCGCCGCTCAGGGCCGTGGCCGGGCGCTCGGCGAACGTCGCGTCCAGCCCGGAGGCCAGCAGCGCCTCGTCGCGCGCCGCCGGGCTCAGCGCGTCGAGCCCGTACGCGAGGTTGTCGGCGACGCTGCCGGGCAGCATCACCGGCAGCTGCGCGACCAGCGCGACGCGCCGGCGCAGCAGCGGCGGCGGGGGATCCCGGATGTCCTCGCCGTCGAGCTCGATCGTCCCCGCGTCCGGCTCGGCCAGCCGGTTCAGACAGCGCAGCAGCGTGCTCTTGCCGGCGCCGGACGGGCCGGTGAGCGCCAGCACCTGGCCGCGCGGCGCGTCGAACGAGAGGTCGCGCAACACCGTCCGCCCGCCGCGTGAGACCGTGAGCCCGCGTACGCGGATGCCGCCGTCCATCCCGGTAGTTTCCCGCGCCGATGACCAACGAGGACGCGCACTGCTACGCGCGCGAGCACGGCACGTCGACGTTCTTCTACGGCGGTGCCCGGATCCTGCTGCGGCCGATCGCCGCCGTCTGGTACCGGATGAGCGTCACGGGCCGCGAGCACATCCCCGCCGAGGGGCCGGTGATCATCGCGCCCAACCACCGCCACATCAGCGACCCGTTCTTCATCGGGCTGGCGACGAAGCGGCGCGTGCACTACATGGCCAAGAGCGAGCTGTTCGACAAGCCGGGCGCGCGCGTGCTCAACCGGCTCGGCGCGTACCCGGTGCGGCGCGGCGAGGCCGACCCGGAGGCGCTGGAGACGTCGCGCGTGCACCTCGAGCGAGGGCGCGTGATCGCGATCTTCCCCGAGGGCACGCGCTCGCGCGACCCGGAGCGGCTGCGGCGGCCGCGCAAGGGCGCGGCGCGGCTCGCGCTGGAAGCGCAGGCGCCGATCGTCCCGTGCGCGATCACCGGGACCGACCGGCTGGCGCGCGGGCCGGTGAAGATCCGCGTGGCGTTCGCCCCGCCGATCCAGCCGGCGCAGCTGGAGGTGACGCCGGACGCCGCCGCGGACCTGATCGCCAACCAGGTCTGGCCGGAGGTCGAGCGCGAGTACGCCCGGCTGCGCGCGCACCCGGGCGTGATCGCCGCGATCCTGGGGGCGCTCGGCGCGGGCGCGGCCGGCGGCGGCGTCGCCTACCGCCGGCAGCAGCGGCGCAAGCGGAAGCGCTCGCGCAACCCGTTCAAGCGCTCCTAGTCCGCGGCCTGGACGACCATCAGCGAGTGGCCGTCGGGGTCGCGGAACCAGAACATCGGCGGCACCGGGCCGCCCATCCGCGAGACCTCGGCGTCGACGTCGACGCCCTTGGCGCGCAGGTCGGCGTGCAGCGCGTCGATGTCGCCCGTCGTGAGCGTGATGCCGGTCTCGCTCGGCGTGACCGGGGTCCCCGGGCGCGGCGGCGCGAGCGCGATGCCCGCGGTGCCGGACGGCGGGTAGACCTCGACCCAGCGGTAGTCGCCGCCGAACGGGACGTCCGTGCGCTTCTCGAACCCGAGCTGCTCGACGTAGAACGCGATCGACCGGTCCTGGTCCGCGGAGCCGATGCAGATCAGGCTGATCGCGCGAACCTGGCCGACGGTGGTGGTGCTCATGTCCTCAGACCTCCGGAGTGGTGCTGTACGACGTATAGACCGTCCGCCGTCCGGAAACTCATCGCCCCGAGCCGCCCGGCTGCGTGGACTCCCGGCGCAACGGGCGTAGACTTCGCCGCAGTCCTACGCAGGAAGGAGCTCCAGATGGACGACAAGCACGTGGGCCGCTTCAGCGAGGGCGAGGAGCAGCTCCCCGACTCGCCGGAGAAGGAACGCGTCGGCCGCTTCAGCGAAGGCGAGGAGCAGCTGCCGGACTCACCCGAGAAGGAGCACGTCGGCCGCTTCAGCGAAGGCGAGGAAGAGCGCCCCGACTCCGAGCAGGACAACCGGATCGGCAGCTTCGGCGACCACGACGAGTAGCGCTCAGCCGTCGACCTCGACCACCAGGGCCGCGCCCGTGTCGCCGGCCGCGCAGCCCGCGAACAGGCCGCGGCCGCCGCCGCGCTCGGCCAGCGCGTGGATCAGCTCGACGACGCCGCGCGCGCCCGTCGGGCCCTGCGGGTGGCCGTAGATCAGGCTGCAGCCGTACGGGTTCAGCGCGTGCGCGTCGACGCCGGTCTCGCGCGCGAACCAGAGGTCGTTGACGACGAACGGGTTGTGCGTCTTGATGACGTCGATCGCGCCGATCTCCAGGCCCGCGGCTGAGAGCGCCGCCGCGCTGGCCGGGACCGGTGCCTTGGGCATCTCGCCGGGCGCGACGCGCGCGAAGCCGGACGCCAGGATGCGCGCGAACGGCCCGCCGGCCCGCTCCGCGGTCGTCACGATCAGCCCGGCCGTGCCGTCGGCCGGGTGCGTCTGCGTGCCGTAGCTGACGACGCCGCCGTCCTGGACCGCGCCGAGCCCGTCCAGGCCCTCGGCGGTGGCGGGCCGGATGCCCTGGTCGGCGTCGATCACCGTGGCGCGGCGCCCGCGGCCGACCTCGATCGGGACCATCCAGCGGCGCTGGAACGCCCGGTCGTTGGCCAGCGCGTCCTCGTACTGCTCGTAGCGGCGCACGGTCAGCGCGTCGAGCTCGGCCTTGCTGAAGCCGCCTTCGGCGGCGACGCGCTCGGCGGTGGTGAGCATCGAGGCGCCGGTCAGCGGGTCGCACTCGAACGAGTCGAGCACCCAGTTCTCGCTGTCGACGGTGCCGCCGGGCGCCGCCGAGCGCGGGTAGACGAGGTGCGGGCCGTTGCTCGTGCGGTCGGTGGTGACGACGAGCCGCGTGCCGTCGCCGTGCGCGGCGGCGGCGTGGATGGCGGCGACCGAGGTCGCGCACGCCTGCGCGATCATCGGGCCGCTGACGCCCGCGAACCCGAGCCGCGCGGCCAGCGTCGGCGCACCGTAGAACGCCTCCTTCTGCGGGATCGTCCAGCCCAGGACGAGCTCCTCGACCGGCCAGTCGGAGCCCTCCAGCGCGCGGGCCGCGACCTGGCGTGCGAGCTCGAGGCTGTTGACGTCCGCGGCCGGTCCCTGCCAGCGGACGAAGGGCGACGACCAGGCGGCGCTGAGCGGGATGACGGCGTTCTCGTATCTCATGACGTGAGACACAGTTGTAACGGACGTGGCAAGTGTGTATAAGTCGCCAGGACGGAGGGAGAGACTGATGTCGGACAACAGACGTCAGAGGAAGGCCTTTGCGCCCGTGCGCACCGGCCGGAGCTTCGAGCTGGTGCTGGACGCGCTGCGGCGCGCGATCGAATCCGGTGAGCTGCGCCCGGGCGACCGGTTGCCGGCCGAGCCCGCGCTCGCCGAGGAGTTCGGCGTCTCGCGCTCGGCGCTGCGCGAAGCGCTGAAGGCGCTCGAGCTGTCCGGCGACGTCGAGGTCCGGCGCGGCTACGGCGGCGGCACGTTCATCGCCCAGCCGAGGACGGTGGAAGAGCACGCGCCGGTCATGAACGCGCTGGCGATCAGCGCGGCGCAGCTGCTCGACGTGCGGCGGGCGCTGGAGCCGGCGGCCGCGCGGCTGGCGGCCGAGAGCGGCAGCCCCGCGGCGCGCGCGCTGCGCGAGGCGGTCAACGACATCGACGTGCTCGACGAGCGGCCCGCGCGCGTGCTCGCCGCCGACATCGACTTCCACGTCGCGGTCGCCGAGGCCACCGGCAACCCGGTCTTCGCGTCCGTGCTCGCGAGCCTGCGCCCGGTCGCGTACCGCGCGCTCAACGAGGCGGCGCAGTCGGCTGCGTGGCGCGAGCAGGCGCGCACCGACCACGAGCGGATCGCGTTCGAGATCGCGCGCCGCAACCACGTCCTGGCGGAGACGCTGATGCGTGAGCACATCGAGCACGAGTGGGAAGTGCGGCGCGCCGAGCGCGAGCGCCGCGGCGTCGAGGCGGCGCGGTGAGCGCGGCGCGGCGTCGGCGTGACCGGGCGGCGCGCCGCGGGCGCGACGGAGCCGCGCGATGACCGACCCCGCGTACTGGCGCCCGGAGATCGAGACGCTGCCCTGGGCCGAGGTGCCGGCGCTGCAGGCGCCGCTGCTGGCGGCGCAGCTCGACCACCTCCTCGCGAGCTCGCCGTTCTACGCGCGGAAGTTCGCCGCCGCCGGCTTCGACCCCGCGCGCCACGCGCTCCAGGACGCGCCGTTCACCACCAAGGACGAGCTGCGCGACAGCCAGGCGTCGCACCCGCCGCTGGGCGCGCACCAGGCCGCGCCGCTGCGCGACGTCATCCGCATCCACTCCTCGTCGGGCACGACCGGGCGGCCGAGCTACGTCGGCGTCACCCGCAACGACGTCGCCGGCTGGACGGAGACCGTCAGCCGCGTCTACTGGTGCGAGGGCGTGCGGCCGGACGACGTCGTCATCCACGGCTTCGGGCTCGGGTTCTTCGTCGGCGGCCTGCCGCTCAAGGACGCGATCGAGAACATCGGCGCGACGTTCGTCCCGATCGGCACCGGCGCCAGCGACCGCATCGTCACGTCGATCCAGAACCTCGGCGCGACCGTGCTGACGTGCACGCCGTCCTACGCCCAGTACCTGGCCGAGTACGTGCGCCAGCGCCACGACCTCGACCCGGCCACGCTGGGCCTCAAGCGGATCATGCTCGGCGCCGAGCCGGGCGGCGGCATCCCCGCCGTGCGCGACCGGATCGCCGCCGACTTCGGCGCGACCGTGACCGAAGGCCTCGGCAACGCCGACCTGATCCCGGTCTACATGGCCGCGTGCGGCCACGGCGACGGCATGCACGCCGTCGCGCCCGACCGGCTGCTGCTGGAGCTGATCGACCCCGAGACGCTGACGCCGATCCCGTGGGAGCCGGGCGCGACCGGCGAGCTGGTCGCCACCCACCTGGACCGCGAGTGCGTGCCGCTGGTGCGCTTCCGGACGCGCGACCGCGTGCTCGTCCACGGCCTCGGCTGCCCGTGCGGGCGCACCGGGCCGCGGATCACGTGCGTCGGCCGCACCGACGACATGCTGATCATCGCCGGCGTCAACGTCTGGCCGAGCGCGATCAGCGACCTGATCTCCGGCCTGCGCCCGTTCACGTCGGGCGCGTTCCAGATCCTGCTCGACGGCCCCGGCCCGAAGGTGCCGCCGCCGCTGCGCCTGCAGGTCGAGTACGGCGACGAGGCGACCGACCTCGACGCCCTGACGAGCCGGATCGAGCAGCTGATCCGGGACAAGCTCGTGGTCCGCGCGCGGGTGGAGCTCGTCCCGCCGTCGACGCTCGAGCGCTACGAGATGAAGGCCCGCTACATCCGCACGGGAGGAGACACATGACGGCGCGCTCGTACACGGTCGACATCGACATCGGCGGGACGCTGACCGACGGGCTGTTCGGCGACGGGACGCAGGTGCACGCGGTCAAGGTGGACACCACGCCGCACGACTTCACCCGCTGCTTCTTCGACTGCCTGCGCGAGGGCGCGCGCCGCATGGGCCACCCGGACCTGGCGTCGTTCCTGGCGCGCGTCGCGGTGCTGCGCTGGTCGGCGACGATCGCCACCAACGTGCTGGCCGAGCGCAAGGGCCCGCGGATCGGCCTGCTCACCAGCCCAGGCCAGCTGGAGGGCAGCGCCGCGGTCGGCACCGTGATCGACCCCGCGAACGTCGTGGAGCTCCCCGACGACGCCACCGACGAGGACCTGCTGGCCGCGATCCGGGCGCTGCTCGAGCAGGGCGTGCGCCGCGTGTGCGTGAGCTTCGACGGCGCGTTCGCCGACCCCGCGCGCGAGCTGCACGTCAAGCGCCTGATCAACGAGGCGTTCCCGGATCACTTCCTCGGCGCCGTGCCCGTCCTGCTCGGCAGCGAGGTCTGCCGGCACCCGGACGACCTGACCCGCACGCACATGGCGCTGATCAACGCGTACGTGCACACGCCGCTGGCGGTCGCGCTGTTCAAGGCCGAGGACGAGCTGCTGGCCGACCACGGCTACCGGCGCCCGGTCTACATCGGCCACGTCAACGGCGGCGTCGCCCGCGTGGCCAAGACCAAGGGGATCGACACGACCGAGTCGAGCCCGTACTTCGGCCTCTCCGCGTGCGCCTACTTCGCCCGCCGCTACGGCCTGGACAGGGTGCTGGCGCTCGACGTCGGCGGGACGACCGCGAAGCTCGGCGTGATCCGCGACGGCCAGCTGGTGACCGCCGACGGCGGCGAGCTGTTCGGCGTCCCGCTGCGCACGCCCTGGCCGCTGCTGCGCAGCGCGGCGGTCGGCGGCGGCTCGATCGCCCGCGCGCAGGACGGCGCGGTCGCGCTCGGCCCGGAGAGCATGGGCGCCTACCCGGGCCCGGCCTGTTACGACCTCGGCTCCGAGCGGGCGACGCTGACCGACGCGTTCCTGGTGCTCGGGCAGCTCGACCCCGAGGGGTTCCTGGGCGGCAAGCGGACGCTGTCGGTCGAGCGCGCCCGCGCGGCGATCGCTCGCGACGTCGGCCAGCCGCTCGGGCTCGACGTCGAGCCGGCGGCCGAGCGGATCGTCGAGCGCGGCGTCGAGCTGGTCGCGGCGGTGGCGGAGGAGCTGCTGCCCGACCGCGACGGCTTCACGCTGTTCTGCTTCGGCGGCAACGGCGGCAACTTCGCCGTGCCGGCGGCCGAGCGGCTCGGGATCGAGCGCGCCGTGGTCTTCCAGCTCGGCCCGGTGCTGAGCGCGTTCGGCTCCTCGGTCGCCGACGTCTGCCACGTGCTCGAGGTGTTCCCGTACGCGCCGCTGGAGGACGGCCTGGTCGAGCAGCTGCGCGAGACCGTGCTGCGCGACCTCGAGGGCGAGGGCTTCTCGACCGCCGACGCGGTGCTGACCACGGAGTACACGGCCGGCGGCCGCACGACGTCCGAGCCGCCCGGGGGCGAGGTCGAGCGCGTCGCGGTGCGCGGCACGGTCGCCGTCCCGCGCTTTGACCCCGCGGTCGCGACCGACGACGGCACGGCGCCCGAGAGCGTCGGCGAGCGCGCCGGCGCGCGGCTGTACCGCTGGGGCGACCTGCGGCCCGGCGTCGTCATCGACGGCCCGGCCGTGCTCGAGTCCGACACCAACACGTGCGCGATCCCCGCCGGCTGGCGGCTGCGCGCGGACGAGTTCACCAACGGCGTGCTGGAGCGGTCATGACCAGGATCCGGATCACCGAGTACATCGACCTCGCGGTCGAGGACGAGCGCTGGCGCTGCCGCGTGTGCGACACCGAGCTCGGCTCCGCGCGCGAGAGCTACAAGCACTTCCTGCGCCTGTACGAGCGCGACCCGCGCGACGTGCACCGGCCCGTGCTCGACGGCGAGTACACGTTCGCGCCCGATCCGGCGTGGGTGCGGATCGTCGAATTCTACTGCCCGAGCTGCTCGACCCAGGTGGACACGGAGTACCTGCCGCCGGGGCATCCGATCACGCACGACATCGAGCTCGACCTCGACTCGCTGCGCGCCCGGCTGGCGAGCGGCGAGCTGACCGTCCGCGACGACCGCGTCTTCGCGTCATGAGCGGTCGCGACACGATCGACGTCGACGTCGGCGGCACGTTCACCGACCTCGTCATGACCGTCGGCGGGGAGACGATCTACCGCAAGGTCCCGACGACGCCCTACGACCTCAGCATCGGCTTCATGCAGGTGGTCGAGGAGGCGGCGTCCGCGCTCGGCGGCACGCTCTCCGAGCGGCTGGCGGGCATCGACACCGTCCGCTACTCGACCACGGTCGCCATGAACCGGCTGCTGGAGCGCAGCGGCCCGCGGATCGGCCTCATCACCACCCAGGGCCACGAGGACGCGATCCTGATCGGCAAGGGCGCGCAGTGGATCGACGGCACGCGGCTGGACGAGCGGCGCTCGCTGCCGCACCAGGACAAGCCACTGCCGCTCGTCCCGCGCGAGCTGATCGTGGGCGTGCGCGAGCGCGTCGACGGGCGCGGCACCGTGATCCGGGCGCTCGACGAGGACGACGTGCGGCGCAAGGTGCGCGTGCTCGTGGACCGCGGCGCGCGGGCGATCGTCGTCTCGCTGCTGTGGTCGTTCGTCAACCCCGAGCACGAGCGGCGCGTGCGCGACATCGTGCGCGAGGAGTACCGCGATTACCACGTCGGCTACCTGCCGGTGATCCTGGCGTCGCAGGTCGTCTCGCGGCTCGGCGAGTACGGGCGGACGATGTCGGCGATCCTCGACGCGTACCTGCAGCGCTCGATGCAGATCGAGCTCTCCGGCACGTGGGACAAGCTGCGCGAGGCCGGCTACCGCGGCCCGTTCTTCATGATCCACAACACGGGCGGCTGCGCGGACCTGTTCAAGACGACCGCGTCGCGCACGTACAACGGCGGGCCGATCGCGGGGCTGGTCGGCGCGCGCGACATCGCCCGCCACCTCGACGCGCCCAACGTCGTCACCGCGGACGTCGGCGGCACCAGCTTCGACATCGGCCTGGTGGTCGGCGAGAGCGTGCGCAACTACGAGTTCAACCCGGTCGTCGACCGCTGGATGGTCGCGACGACGATGCTGCAGTCGCTGAGCATCGGCGCCGGCGGCGGGTCGATCGCGTGGATCAACGAGGCGCTCGGCGGGCGGCTGGAGGTCGGGCCGCAGAGCGCCGGCTCCTACCCCGGGCCGGTCGCGTACGACCTCGGCGGCACCGAGCCGACCGTGACCGACGCCGACCTCGTGCTCGGCTACCTCGATCCGGACAACTACTTCGGCGGCCGCATGCTGCTCAACAAGGATGCGGCCGAGGACGCGATCCGGGAGCGGATCGCCGAGCCGCTGGGACTGGAGACGATCGAGGCGGCGGCGCTGATCAAGCGGCTGATCGACGAGAAGATGGCGTCGGCGATCCGCAAGGAGGTGACGCTGCGCGGCTACCGGCCGAGCGAGTTCGTCGTGTTCGCGATCGGCGGCGCCGGGCCGACGCACGTCGCCGGCTTCATGGGCGAGATCCCGCGCGCGGTGATCTTCCCGTTCAGCCCGGTGTTCTGCGCGTACGGGTCGTCGATCATGGACGTGGTCCACCTGTACGAGCAGTCGCAGCGGATGATGCTGATCGAGCCGGTGACGCAGAAGCCGGCGATCGACTACGACGCGTTCAACGCGGTCGTGTCCGGGCTGATCGAGCAGGCGCGGCGCGAGCTGCAGGCCGAGGGGCTGCCGTGGGAGGACGCGATCTGCTCGCTGGAGCTGGACATGCTCTACGGCGGGCAGATCAACTCCAAGCGGACGTCGACCCCGGGGCTGCAGCTGACCTCGCCGGACGACGTGTGGCGCTTCTACGAGCAGTTCGAGCGGGAGTTCTCAGAGGCGTTCAGCCCGCTCGTGGTGAACCTGGCGGGCGGCGTGTACGTCGACACGTTCGTGCTGCGCGTGACCGTGCCGGGCAAGCGCGTGGAGCTGCCGGAGCTCGAGGTCGTGGGCGCGGACGCGACGCCGGCGCGGACCGGCTCGCGGCGCGCGTACTTCGACGGGTGGCGGGACACGCCGGTCTACGCGCTCGACGCATTGAAGCCGGGCAACGTCCTGGACGGGCCGGCGATCGTCGAGTCCGGCTACACGACGGGGGTCATCCCGCCCGGGCGGCGGTTGAGGATCGAGGACCACGGCCTCGGCGTGATCGAGAACGGGAGCTGAAGCGATGCCGATTCCGACTCCGGACCAGAAGCTCGACATGATCCGGCTCGCGCCCGTGCGCGCTTCCGACGAGGCCGCCGCGCGAGCGCTGAAGCCCGGCGACTACGAGGTGGGCTTCCAGCGCACCAACGACATCCTCGACGAGGCGCTGGAGGTCTTCCAGCGCTCGTCGCGATCCTCGATGGGGATCGCGGGCGACGTGATGATCGCGCTGTTCACCGCGGACGGCGACCTGGTCAACGCCGCTGCGGGGACGTACCTGCACGCGATCATCCAGCCGATCGTCATCAAGTACATCCTGCAGCACTACAGCACCAACCCGGGGATCCGGGACGGCGACATCTTCTACGCCAACGACGCGCTCTACGGCGGCATCCACAACCCGGACCAGGTGGTCGTGCTGCCGATCTTCGCCGACGGCGAGCTGGTGGCCTGGGCGGGCGCGGCGAACCACACGACCGAGACGGGCGCGATCGAGCCGGGCGGCATGCCGGTGTCGGCGACGTCGCGGTTCCACGAGGGCATGAACATGCCGCCGGTCAAGATCGGCGAGAACCATGAGCTGCGCAACGACTGGCTCGAGGTGTTCAACGCGTTCGGCCTGCGGGCGCCGCAGATGATCGTGACCGACCTGAAGGCGCGCTCGACCGCGGCCGACCGCGTGCGCACGCGGGTGCTGGAGGTCGTCGAGAAGGAGGGGCGCGACTTCCTGGTCGGCGTGATGCGGCGGATGCTGGAGGTGGCCGAGCAGGGCGCGCGGCGGCGGATCTCGTCCTGGCTGGACGGGTCCTACCGGTCGGTGAACTTCTCCGACCTGGTGGGCGCGCAGCCGGGGCTGGTGCGGGTCGCGTTGACCGTGCGCAAGCGGGGCGACGAGCTGACGCTCGACTTCACCGGCACGTCGCCGGAGAACATGTCCTCCTATCACGCGCACGTGCAGTCGGTGGTCGGGCACGTCGCGAACTACGTGTACTCGTACCTGTTCTTCGACCTGCCGATCTCCTCGGCCACGTTCGCGCCGCTGCACTTCGAGATCCCGCGCGGGACGGTGCTGAACCCCGACGACCGGGCGGCCACGTCGTGCTCGGTGATGATCGGCGCGGTGGTCATGAGCGCGTGCGCGGGCGCGTTCGCGAAGCTGATCTTCTCGTCGGGCGACACCTGGGACCGCGTCGCCGCGTCGGCGTCGAACGCCGGCAACGCGATGGTGATCGCCGGGCTCTCGCAGTGGGGGCTGCCGTTCGCGGACATGATCGCCTACTCGATCAACAGCGAGGGGATGGGCGGGCGGCCGCGCAGCGCGGGGATCAACGCGTTCGGGTTCCCGTGGTGCCCGTTCGGGCGCGCGCCGGACGTCGAGCTGATGGAGAACGAGTTCCCGCTGCTGGTGCCGATCTCCCAGCACTGGTCCGACAGCGCGGGCGCCGGCAAGCACCGCGGCGGGGCCGGGACCGTGCAGCTGTGGGTCGCGCACCAGACGCCGATGCTGTTCTTCATGGCGATCGCGGACAACTCGAAGATGCAGACGGCGCAGCCGCTCTTCGGGGGCTACGCGCCGGCGACCTGTCCGGGGATCGCCGTGCGCGGCGCGGACCTGGTCGCGCGGCTGCAGTCCGGCTCCGGGCCGGCGGATCTCGACTTCCGGGCGCTGATCGCCGACCAGGGGATCGAGGGCGCGTGGGAGGTCGAGTTCATGGGGCGTTCGGCGCGACCGTACAGCGAGGGCGACGTGGCGACGTTCGGGTTCAGCGCGGGCGGCGCGGGCTACGGCGACCCGCTCGAGGCCGATCCGTCGGTCGTCGCCCAGGACCTGTTCGAGGGGATCGTGTCGCCCTGGACGGTCGCGCAGGTGTACCGGGTCGCGATCGATCCGGACTCGCCGGTCGGTGAGCCGCTGCTGGACGAGACGGCGGCGCTGCGCTCCGCCGCGCGGGAGGAGCGGGCGGCGCGCGGCGTCTCCTGGGACGAGTTCGCGGACGCGTGGTCCTCGAAGCAGCCGCCGGAGGAGATCCTGTTCGCGTTCGGGTCGTGGCCGGAGGGCGAGGTCGTCCAGCCGGTCATGCGGATGTAGATGGCGCCGCGCATCGCACCGCTGATCGCCGCGCTCGGGGGCGAGGTGTCCGGCCTCGCCCCGCGTGACGTGCTGTCGGACGCGACGAAGCTCGCCGGCTCCGTCCGCGACCTCGCGCGCTCGCTCGGGGTGGACGTGGCGACGGTCGAGTTCGCGAGCCGCTGGGACCTCGGCGCCGCGCTGGACTGGTCCACGTACCCGCCGGCGGTGCGGCCCGGCCAGACGGGCGGCGACGCGAGCGCGGGTCGCGGCGCCGCGACGCTCACCGGCGCCCCGGGCCCGGGCGGCGGCGCCGCGACGCCGGGCGGCGATCTCGCGGGCGTGCTGCTCGACGCGGTCGCGCGCGTGCGCGCCGAGCTCGACGCACGCGTCACGGTCGCCGCGAGCGTCACCGGCCCCATGCTCGCCGCGCGGCTCACCGCGGCCGACCGCGCCACCGACGCCGTCGCCGCGGCCGCCAAGCGTGCGCTCGGCGCCGTGCGGGCGTTGGCCGAGGCCGGCGCGGGGCTCATTTGGCTCGTCGAGGACGCGCAGGCGCCGCCGGACGATCCGCGCGCGTACGCCCGGGCGCTCGCGCCCGTGCTCGGCACCGCGCGGTTCTACCGCGCCGACGTCGCCCTGCACATCGCCGGGGCCGCCGACGGCTGGCTCGACGCCGTCCGCGGGCTGCGCGGCGCGATCGCGTGCTTCGACCCCGCCGCGTCGCCCGCGCTCGCCGCCGAGCCGCGGCCGTTCGGCGTCACCGTCGCCCCGGGCGCCCGCGCCCTCGCGGCCGACGCCGCGCTCGTCACCCACGACGGCGAGCTCGCGGGCCGCGTCCCGGCGCGTGACCTCCGCGCCGCCGTCGACGCCCTGAGACCTTGACCCCGGGGGTGTGGCCGCTGGGTCGCCTGTCAGGCGAGTTTCCGGACACACCCCCCGACCTGCGCCCCCGGGGCGTCGCGCGGCGCCCGAGCCCGCGTAGCCTGAACCACGTGAGCGACTTCGAGCAGCTCGCCGCCGCACTCGACCTGCGCGGCAAGACGATCGTCGACGTGGGCTGCGGCGACGGGGCGTTCGTACGCCGGCTGCGCGCGGCAGGAGCCGACGCCATCGGGATCGAGGTCTCCGCCGACGCGGTCGCCCACGCCCGCGCCGCCGACCTTGACGGCTGCTACCTGCGAGGCACCGCCGAGGCGCTCCCGCTGGAGGACGCCTCGGTCGACATCGCGACGCTGATGCTCAGCCTGCACCACGTCCCGGACCCGCGCGCCGCGTTCCCCGAGCTCGCGCGCGTCGTCCGCGAGCACGTGTGGATCGCCGAGCCCCTCCCCCACGGCGACTTCTTCGAGCTCATGCGCCCCGTCGACGACGAGACGGCGGTCCGCGCGAACGCCCAGCGCGCGCTCGCCGCGCAGACCCACTTCGAGCCCGAAGCGACCACCCACTACGACGTCACGTTCGCGATCGACAGCTTCGACGAGTTCAAGCGCCGCGTGCTCGCCGCGGATCCCGAGCGGACCGCCCGCTTCACACGCCTCGAGGCCGCCCTGCGCCGCGCCTTCACCCCCGGCGACTTCACGGTCCCCATGCGCGCGGACCTCCTGCGCCGCCGCTGACGTGTCACGCGCGCCGGGCGTGTCTCGTCGTAGGGACCATGCTCGAAACGCTCACCCGACAGCGCAACGTCCTCCTCACCACCTACAAGCGCGACGGGACGCCCGTCGGCACCCCCGTGCACATCGCGATCGACGGCGACCGGGCCTACATCCGCACCTACGGCAAGGCCTGGAAGTGGAAGCGCGTCCGCCGCACCCCCGACGCCGAGATCACCCCGAGCACGGTCCGCGGCCGCCCGACCGGCCCCGCGATCGAAGTCCGCGGGCGGATCCTGGAGGGCGAGGAGGCCGCCACCGCCGCGCGCGCCCTGCGGAGCAAGTACCCGATCCTGCACGGCGTCCTGATCCCGTTCTCGCACAAGCTCATGCGGACGCCGACGATCCACATGGCGTTCGTGGAGCGCGGCTCCGGCCGGTGACAGCGCACCGGCCGGAGCCCGCGACCTACGGCGTCGTCGCCGAGAGCGTGAAGACCAGCGTCTTCGAGTAGCCGCCGACGCGCAGCGAGTCCGCCGCCGCGACCGGCTGCTTGAACTCGACCGCCACCGGCCGCGCGCCCACCGGCTCGTTCCAGGCGGTCAGCGTCAGCGCCGCCCCCGTCTCCGACAGCGGCGCGAACGCGCCGCTGTCGGCCCGGACCTGCAGCGCCTGCGGCATCACCACGACGCCGTTGACCAGGTGACCCGTGCCGACCGCGCTCGGGTCACGCACCGTCAGCGCCGCGGCCGTCGCGCTCGACGTCACGGTCGCCGCCAGCGAGCCCGTGTAGTCGCGCGTGACGCCCGGCTGGAACGTGCCCAGCCCGGCGTTGCCGCCCGCGAACGAGAGCGCCAGCACGCCCGGCACGGTGCCGCTGACGCCGACCTCCACGTCACTCCCACCGCCCGCGGACGACACGGTCACCGTGACCGTCCGCGTCGCCGACGCGCCCGTCGGATCGCTCACCTTCACGACCGCCGCGTACGTCCCGGCCGCCGTGTAGGTGAAGGACGGGCTCTGCCCGCTGGTCTCGAACGACCCGTCGCCGTCGAGATCCCACGCGTACGTCAGCGCGTCCCCGTCCTCGTCGGTCGCCGTCGCGCTGAACGCGACCGCCAGCGGCGCGACCCCGGACGGCGGCGTCGCCGTCGCGGCCGTGATCACCGGCGCGTGGTTCTCCGCCGGCGAGACGCCGCAGGCCGCGGACGGCAGCACACCCGCCGCGATCTCGACGCCCGCGCCGATGTGCGACAGGATGCCGGCCTCCGAGAAGGACGACTGCGTGTGCCCGAGGCCCGTGTACCACGAGCGCCCGCCGTCGTAGCGCTGGCACCACGAGATCGGATGGTCGTCGTCGACCCCGTCGGACCCGTCGTCCTCCGCGTAGGTGGACTCGTCCATCGTCAACAGGACGTGCACGCCGGGCGTGTTCCGCGGGCTGTAGTCGTCACCGCTGGAGTTGTCCGGCTTCTTGTAGTTGTACCACTCGTCCACGCGGCTCCAGCGGGCCGGCAGACCCTGCGTGGACGGGTCCGTCGTGTCCTCCACGACGACCGTCGCGGTGGGCGTCCCGGCGGGGTGGTTGCGGAAGTACGCGCCCACCAGGTTGCCGTACCAGTGCCAGTCGTACTCGGCGTCGGCGGACGCGTGGATGCCCACGTAGCCCTTGCCGGAGCGGATGAACCGCTCGAACGCCGCCTGCTGGGCGTCGTTGAGGAAGTCGCCGGTCGTGGAGACGAAGATCGCCACGTCGTAGTGGCTCAGCACCGCGTCCGTGAACAGCGACGCGTCCTCGGTCGCGTCGACCTGCCAGTTCTTCTGCGTCCCCAGGCTCTGGAGCGCCGCGACCCCCTGTGGGATCGAGTCGTGCCGGAAGCCCGCGGTCTTGGAGAACACCAGCGCCCGCAGCTTCGCGGACGGGTTGTCGGCGGCCAGCACCTGCACCGGGATGTCCCGGGTCGCGGACCCGCCGCGGCCGTCGCTGACCGTCAGCTTGACGGTCTTCGTGCCCGCGGTGGTGAACGTGGTGGACGCGGTGGCGCCCGTCGCGTCCGTGCTGCCGTCGCCGTCGAAGTCCCACGCGTACGTGAGCGCGTCGGCGTCGGCGTCGGTGGCGTTGGCCGAGACCGACACCGGCAGCGGCGCGAAGCCCGCCGTCGGCGTCGCCGTGGCGGACGTGATCACCGGGTTGGTGTTCGTCGTGCCGCCCGAGCAGCCGGTCGAGCCGTTGACCTTGAAGTAGTCGAACGTCGCGGTCTGCCCGGAGCCGTCCACGCCGGCCGTGTAGACGCCGAAGCGCGGCGCGGACATCTCGTTGGTGACCGGGTCGCCGACCTTGGTCCAGGCCGTGCCGTCGTAGGAGATCTCGCCCTGGTAGCTGGTCCCGGACTTGGTCAACCGCAGCCAGATCGCGGTGACGCCGGCGGGGACGTTGACCTGCGGCTGCGGGTTGACGATCGTCCCGGCGACCTTGGAGCGGGTCTCCGAGCGGTTGATCCGCGTGTTGTTGTTGTCGGAGATGGCGTTGAACTTGACGTAGTTCTGATCGTCCGCCCAGACGAGGATGCCCGCCTGCTGGAACTGGTTGGACAGCGTCCAGGCGGAGAGCTTGGTCTCCAGGACGTAGTCCGGCGACGTGTGGTCGGCGGTCTGGAGGATGAAGTTCTTGTTCCCTCCATCCACGTCGGCCTTGACCGTCGTCATCGTCAGTGCGCCGTCGGCGACCGTGTAGAGCGAGGTGTCCTCGCGCACGATCCCGTTCCAGCGCGTCTTGTCCAGGCTCGTCCCGTCGAACTCGTCGCCGGCGCCGCCGCTGCCGCCGCCGGGCGTCGTCAGCGTGAACCAGTCGAACTCCGACGTGACCGTGGTCGCCGCCGCGTTGCTGAGCGCGAACACGCCGACGCGGACGTTCCCCGTGGGCAGCGCCGCCGGGCGGCCGGTCAGCGTCCAGTCGGTCCCGTTGGCCGAGTAGTAGCCGCGGATCTGCGTCCCGTCGGACTCGATCTTCATGTAGAAGTCGGACGGGAACCCGGTGCCCGCGAGCTGCGGGCCGGCGTCCGCCGACTCGTTGCGCGGCGTGCCCGCGACCTCGTTGATGAACTCGAAGTGCTCGGTCACCCCCGCGGTCGGCTGGTTGTCGGCCAGGCGGTCGAACTTCGTGTAGTTGTCGTCGTCGCCGTAGACGATCAGGCCCGCCTGGTGGTACTGGCGGTTGCCGGCGTGCTTGACCTTGGTCGTGATCGTCCAGGGCCCGGACGGCGCCTGGCGCAGGACGATGTTCTTGGCGTCGTTGGCGCTGCCGTAGACGTCGCCGGTCTCGGTCGGGATCTTCAGCGTCCCGTCCGAGACGACCAGGTTCTGGTTGCGGCGGACGACCTCCCAGCCGGCGCCGAGGTCGGTGCCGTCGAAGTCGTCGCGGTAGGACGTGCCGCAGCCCGCGGGCGCGGTCACCTTGATCGCGAACGACCGCTCGGTCACGCCGCCCTGCCCGTCGGTGACGGTCAGCTTGGCGTTGTAGTCGCCCTGGTTGGCGTACGTGTAGCTCGGCGACGCCTGCGTGGACGTGTCCGCGTCGGTGCCGGGCACGCCGAAGTCCCACGCGTAGCTGATCGTGCCGCCGTCGGCGTCGGTCGCCGTCGCCGTGAAGTCGACCTTCAACGGCGCGGGGCCGGACAGCGTCGAGGCCGTCGCGGTGACGTCCGGCGCGGCGGTGACCGCGGCGCCCTTGCCGATGAACTCCATCCAGTTGATGTTCAGCAGCCCGCCGGTCTGCGACGGGTTGCGCGTGATGACGAATAGCTCGTGCGTGCCCGCGGGCACGTTCGTGAGCGGCGCGGACACGGTCTTGAACGTCTGCCAGTCACCGGTCGGCATGATCATCTCGGTGGTGCCCAGCAGCGGGCCGGTCGGCGAGTCGTAGCGCAGCTCGATCGTGCCGCCCTGGCCGGCGGAGGCGACGCGGAAGCGGGCCTCGGTGATGTCGGTCAGGTTGAACGGCTTGTAGGACGTGTAGTCGCCGTCCTCGATGAACCCGATGTTCGAGCCGCCGCCCGCGGTGTCGATGGTCGTCTCGACCTGCACGCCCGGGTCGCCGCCCGCGGTGCTGCCGGCGACGCGGCCGGTGGAGGCGAAGAACTCCGCCTGCTTGGTCTTCGGCTGCAGGATCGCTTCGGCGCGGCCGGTCAGCGGGACGATGCCGCCCGGCCCGCCGCGGTCGGTGTAAGCGACGCTGATGACCGTGAACGTGTTGGCCTCCGGCCCGTGGCCGGCGGTGAGCCCGGTCTGCAGCGTGCCCTCGCAGCCGGTCGCGCTCGACAGATCGTGCGCGTGCTCGTCGTGGCCGAGCGAGATCTTGACCTGGACGTCGTCGCAGGAGATGCCCGCGCCGGTCGTCCCGTCCTCGGGGTCGGTGATCGTGACCTTGTACGGGATCTTGTCCGTGAACGAGGCCAGCTTGCCGTTGAGCGGCGTGTCGATCGTGACCGTCGGCGCGCGGTTGCCGACCGAGATCAGCACGTTGGCGACGCCGGTCAGGCCCGTCTGGTCCTTGACCGTCAGCTTCGCCGTGTAGGCGCCGTTGGCGGTGTACGTGTACGCCGGGTTCGGGTCGGTCGAGTCGACGTTGCCGTCGCCGTCGAAGTCCCACGCGTAGGTGAGCGGGCCGCCCTCGGGGTCGGCGGAGCCCGTGCTGGAGAACTGCACGGCCAGCGGCGCGAGCCCGTTGGTGACCGACGCGGCCGCGTGCGCGTCCGGCGCCTTGTCGCCGGCGACGTAGTCGATCCGGTAGACGCCCGAGTCGGCGTTGTCGCCGCCGAAGCCGGAGCCCCACTCGATCACGTACAGCGCGCCGTCCGGACCGAAGTCGAGGTCCATCGGCCGCTTGTAGCCGGTGCCGAGCGCGAACGGGTCGACCTTGGTCATCGAGCCGTCGGAGGCCAGGTTCGCGGTCTTGATCCAGCCGTTGTTCCACTCGGCGATGAACCACTTGTTGTCGTAGTAGGCCGGGAACTTGCGGTCGCTGTCCAGCGACGGGTCGAAGTGGTAGCGCGGGCCGCCCATCGGCGCGCCGCCCGTCCCCAGGTCAGGCCGGAAGCGCGGGTCGGTGTCGCTGAAGCCCATCCACGCCGTCGCCGGCTGGGCGGGCGGCAGGTTGGTCAGGCCCGTGTTGTTCTTGGAGTCGTTGACCGGCGCCGCGCAGTTGAACTTCGCCCCGCTGGTCGCGGTCGCGAAGTTGTAGTCGTTGTACGGCACGTTGTCGCGGATGCAGTAGGGCCAGCCGTAGTTGCCCGACTTCGTGAGCACGTTGTACTCGACGGAGCCCTGCGGGCCGCGGTTGGCGTTGGTCGTGCCGGCGTCCGGGCCGTAGTCGGCGCTCAGGACCCAGCCCGTGGTCTGGTCGACCGTGAAGCGGAACGGATTGCGGAAGCCCATGCCGAAGATCTCCGGGCGCGTCTGCGCCGTGCCCTCGGCGAACAGGTTGCCGGCGGGGATCGTGTAGGTCGTGCCCGGGCCGGGCGCGCCGAGCGGGATCTCCATCGGCTTGATGCGGAGGATCTTGCCGTTGAGGTCGTTCGTGTTGGCCGACGTGCGCTGCGCGTCCCAGTACTCGCGGCCGGCGCGCTCGTCGATCGGGTTGTAGCCGTCGGAGTCGAACGGGTTCGTGTTGTCGCCGGTCGAGATGTAGAGGCTGCCGTCCGGGCCGAAGTACAGCGAGCCGGACGAGTGGCAGCACTGGTCCGTCTGGTGCTGGAACGTGAGGATCTTCTGCTCGGAGCTGAGGTCGAGCGTGTCGCCGTTGACCTTGAAGCGCGAGATCACCTGCGTGAGCGTGTTGTCCGGCAGCTACGAATAGAACAGGTACACCCACTTGCTGAACGCGAAGTCGGGCGCGAGCTGCAGGCCGAGCAGGCCGTTCTCCTGCGACGTCGTGACGGGGACGCGGCCGGCCTGCACCGTCTGGCGCGTGTCTGAGGCTGTCCGACGAACTGTGTGTAGGGGCGTCGTGACTGGTGGTTGGTAGTGGTGGCGTCTAGCCGGGGTAGCGGTCTCCGAAGTGGATCTTCAGCGCGGCTCGTGGCGCGCTCCAGGTGCG
>Ga0182736_1000554_pt1 | contig 54021 bp, 51 predicted proteins | sample eDN5th30CKraftBY_FD_128882 | JGI IMG/M metagenome (GOLD analysis project Ga0182736, IMG submission 128882) | Enriched backyard soil microbial communities from Emeryville, California, USA - eDNA 5th pass 30_C Kraft BY (version 2) (version 2) | ecosystem: Environmental > Terrestrial > Soil >... | reverse complement strand
GATCCGGTTCGTCGGCCGTCAATTGCCAGTCCTCGGCCGCGGCGTCGTCGGCGTCCGGGTACCCGGGTAGGTCGGTGACGCCGTTGCTCATCGCCTTGCGGGATTCCCGACTTCTCTTGCTGTAGCGGTGATGGCGAGCCAATGGCGTCCTCCCCGGAGAATCCGATGTTAATGCCGGTTCGATTTTTCCAAATTTACTCTGGAAGTAAGGTAACCGTCGGGAGAAATGTCTAAAAGTTCGGAGAAATGTTACTTATCAGATGAGGTCAGAGCGCGGCCAACAGCACCGCGACCACGGTGGTGGTCCATTCGACGGTGGCGCCCAGCACGTCGCCGGTGATACCACCGAGCCGCCGCACACAATGCCTGACCAGCAGCGACGTACCGCCCAGCGCCACGGCAACGGCCACCGGCCCGTGCCAGGGCGCCGAACCGGCGATCGTGGACCCGGCCGCCAGCACCAGCGCCCAGGTGATGGCCACCGGCACCGGTTGACTTCCCGCCACGGTGGCGCCCAACGTGCTGCCCGCCGCGGCGGGCACCGAACGCCGACAGGCCAGCACCGCCGCCACTCGGCCCGCGCCGACCGCGACCACGATCCCGGCCGCATTCAGCATCGGCAACGCCAACGCCTGCAGGCCGATCACCAGCACCACCGCCGCCACGCCGAACGGCCCGGTCGATCCGTCCCGCATCACCTGCAGCGCCTGCGCCGCCGGCCGATAGCTGCCCAATCCGTCGGCGGTGTCGGCCACCCCGTCGATGTGCAGGCCGCGGGTGGCGGCCAGCAGCACCGCCACCGCGAGCAACCCGGTCAAGGCGCTTCCCGGGCCGAATGCCGACCCGCCGGCCCAGACGACGCCGGCCGCCAGTGCCCCCAGGGCGGCCCCGATGATCGGAAACGCCGTCAGCGTCCCGCGTCCCGGCGGGCCGTCGGCGCCGGGCAGCCGGACGGCCGTCCCGAACGCGACCGCCGAGGCCAGCGACCGGATCACCCGGGGGCTCCGTCTGTCGCCTCGGCGGGCCCCGAAACGCCCGCTTCGGCGAAGGTGGACATCGACGCCAACGCCGCGACCGCGGCGCGCAAGACCGGCAGGGCCACCGCAGCGCCGGTGCCCTCACCCAGCCGCATCCCCAGGTCGAGGATCGGCTCCAGTCCCAGTGCCGCACAAGCCAGCGCGTGGGCCGGCTCGGGGGAGCGGTGACCGGCCTGCCACCACGCCCGGGCGCCCGGGGCCAGCCGTTCGGCGACCAGGGCGGCGGCGGTCGATGCCAGGCCGTCGAGCAGCACCGGCGTGCGCCGGATGGCCGCCTGTGCGCAGAACCCGGCCAGCGCCGCCAGGTCGGCGCCCCCGCAGCAGCGCAGCAATCCCAGCGGATCAGACACTGCGCGAGCGCGGAACAGCGCATCGCGCACCGCCGCGGTCTTACGCGCCCAGCCCGCGTCGTCGATGCCGGTGCCATGGCCGACCGCCTCGACGGGCTCGACGCCGGTCACTGCCGCGATCAAAGTCGCTGCGACAGTGGTGTTTCCGATACCCATATCGCCGGGGATGAGTAGATCCGCGCCAGCGTCGACTTCACCGTCGGCGATCCGGCGGCCCGCCTCCACGGCAGCCACGGTCTCCTCGGCGGTCAGGGCGTCTTCGGCCGAGATGTCGCCGCTGCCCCGGCGCACCTTGTACGCGCTGAGATCGCCGGCCTCGGTGTCGATGGCCATGTCCACCACCCGCACGCCCGCGCCGGCGGCGGTGGCCAGCGCGTTGATGGCGGCGCCTCCGCGGTCGATGTTGGCGGCCATCTGCGCGGTCACCTCCACCGGGTACGCGGACACCCGTTCGCGGGTCACGCCATGATCGCCGGCGAACACCACCACCCGGACCCTATCGAATTGCCTTGGCGGGCAACGGCCTTGACATGCCGCCACCCAGACCGACAGCTCTTCGAGGCGGCCCAGCGAACCCGGCGGCTTGGTCAGCGAGTCCTGCCGGGCGCGGGCGGCGGCGGCCGCCGTCGCGTCAGGCGGGCTGACCGGCGGGAATTCGGCGAAGTCCAAAGCTGTCGGCCCCCGAGCCGGACTCAGCCGAGGCGTTCGCCGCGCCGCACCTGTGGGCGCGGTGCCCGCATCCGGCGCAGCGTCGATGCCCTGCTGACGGCATAGATCCCCAGCTTCCACCGGGCTTCGGTGTTGTCGGGGTACTTGGTGTCGACCAGCCTGCCGATCTTGCGGGCGAGCAGGACACCGTCGACGGCCATCAAGAGCATCAGCAGCATCATCGCCGGCGAGATGTAGAACTGGATCTGCGGGACCGCCATCATGACGAACATCAGACCCAGGGCCATCGGCATGAACAGGCCGAGCAGGTTGCGGCGGGCGTCGACGACGTCGCGGACATAGCGGCGCACCGGGCCGCGGTCGCGCTCGAGCAGGGCCCCCTCGTCGCCGGCGAGCATCCGCTCCCTGCGCTGGGCCATCCGCTCCCGCCGTTCGGCCTTCTGGGCCCGGCGCTCTTCCTTGCTCGGTTTCGGCCCGGCCAGGCTCTTGCGCCTGGCCCGGGCCTCCGCGGCGGTCATCGGCGCCGGCGCCACCGGGCCGCGACGTTTGGCCGCCGCGTTGCGCTTGGGGGTGGGCCGGCCTTTGGGGGCGGTGCCGCGGATACCCCTCGATTCGGCGCTGTCGAGGTCGACGGCACCGCCCACGGAGTCGGCGGCCTCCGCGGAACCCGCCTCATCTTTCCTGCGTCCCGGCAACTTCACGCCCGCCAGATTACTTGCCCGGGCTGCCACGCCGTCCGTGTGGCTCTATACCCTGCCGGTATGGCTGACCACCCCGGTGCCGGCGCCTCAGCCGCCTCGGGGACGCCCCTGCTGCGGGTGCTGATCGCGCCGGACTGCTACGGCGAGAGCCTGACCGCGGTGCAGGCCGCCGCCGCCATCTCCACCGGGTGGCATCGCAGCCGCCCCCACGACCGGCTGGTGATCGCCCCGCAGTCCGACGGCGGACCGGGTTTCGTGGCGGTGCTGGCCGCCGTGGTGGGCAGCACCGGCACGGTGCAGCGATGCCGGGTCAGCGGGCCGTTGGACGACCCGGTGGATGCCGAGTGGTTCTGGGACGCCGCATCCACGACGGCCTACCTGGAGTGCGCGCAGGCCTGCGGCCTGGCGCTGCTCGACGGTCCGCCGACGCCCGGCACGGCCCTGGCCGCCCACAGCAGGGGCGTGGGCCAGCTCATCGAGTCGGCGCTGAGTGCCGGGGCGAGGCGGATCGTCGTCGGGCTCGGCGGCAGCGCCAGCACCGACGGCGGGCGGGGCCTCATCGATGCGCTGGGCGGTCTGGCCGCCGCCCGGCAGCGGCTCGCAGACGTCGCGCTGATCGCGGCCTGCGACGTCGAATACCCGCTGCTGGGCCCGTGGGGTGCGGCGCGGGTGTTCGGGCCGCAGAAGGGCGCCGACGCCGCCACCGTGGCCGTACTCGAAACCCGCCTGAACGCGTGGGCCACCGAACTCGACGCGGCGGCCGGCTGGCAGGTGAGCGCCGCCTCCGGGGCCGGCGCCGCCGGGGGAATCGGCGCGGCGCTGCTCGCCCTCGGTGGCACCGCCGAATCCGGGGCGGACATCGTGGCCCGCCACACCGGTCTGGCCGAAGCGCTCGCCGACACCGACGTGATCGTCACCGGTGAGGGCCGGATCGACCAGCAGTCGCTGCACGGAAAGGTGATCGGCTCGCTGTGCACGGCGGCCCGGGCGCGGCAGCTGCCGGTGCTGGTGCTGGCCGGCCAGATCGACCTGGACGAACCGGCGCTGCGATCGGCCGGCGTCATCGCCGCCCGGGCGATCGCCGACCACGCCGGCTCGGTGCGGTTAGCCCTGGTGGACGCGGCTAACCAGCTGATCGGTCTGACCACCGTGCTGGCGGCGCAGATCGGCAGCGGGCCGGCGCGGACACCGGGCCCGGCGGCTCAGTAGGGAACACGCCGGCGCAAGGTATCGTTGTGACGGTGGGTTCGACGCCTCGAGCGGAGGCGAGCCCGCCCCCAATCAACCGCAATAGGGAGACGCAATGACTGTCCAGGATCAGTCGACCACCGAGTCTCAGGGCGTGGTCTTGACCGACGAGGCCGCGGCCAAGGTGAAGTCGCTGCTGGCCCAAGAAGGCCGTGACGACCTGACGCTGCGCATCTCGGTGCAACCGGGCGGCTGTGCCGGCCTGCGCTACAACCTGTTCTTCGACGACCGCACCCTCGACGGTGACGTGATCGCGGAGTTCAACGGCGTCAAGCTGGCCGTCGACCGGATGAGCGCCCCGTACCTGCAGGGCGCCGAGATCGGCTACGCCGACCAGATCGACAAGCAGGGTTTCACCATCGAGAACCCCAACGCCGGCGGCTCGTGCTCGTGCGGCGACTCCTTCAACTGACCGCCTGACTCCGCCCCTTGACCCGACGTCTTGGCGCTGCCCGGCGATGGGCCGGGTTCGACGGACCGCTACCGTGGGAACCCACATCGAGGTCCACGTTGAACACACGAGGGGGATAGTCAGTGACGATTGCGGTGACCGGTTCGATCGCGACCGACCATCTGATGCGCTTTCCGGGTCGGTTCTCCGAACAGTTGCTGGCCGATCACCTGCAGAAGGTCTCGCTGAGCTTCCTGGTCGAGGACCTGGTGGTGCACCGCGGCGGGGTGGCGGGCAACATCGCCTACGCGATCGGCGTACTCGGCGGTGACGCCGCGCTGGTCGGCGCGGCCGGCGACGACTTCGCCGACTACCGCAACTGGCTGGTGTCGCACGGTGTCAACTGCGACAACGTGCTGGTCTCCACCACGTCGCACACGGCGCGGTTCACCTGCACCACCGACATCGACATGGCCCAGATCGCCTCGTTCTATCCGGGCGCCATGTCCGAGGCCCGCAACATCTCGCTGGCCGACGTGGTGCGCAGCGTCGGGAACCCCGAACTGGTGATCATCGGGGCCAACGACCCCGAGGCGATGTTCCTGCACACCGAGGAGTGCCGCAAACTCGGCCTGGCCTTCGCCGCCGACCCCTCACAGCAGCTGGCCCGGCTGACCGGCGAGGAGATCCGCCGGCTCATCGACGGTGCGGCCTACCTGTTCACCAACGACTACGAGTGGGACCTGCTGCTGTCCAAGACCGGCTGGACCGAGGCCGACGTGATGAAGCAGGTCGGGTTGCGGGTGACCACCCTGGGCGCCAACGGTGTCGACATAGTCCACCCGGACGGCTCGCGCGTCCACGTCGGCGTGGTCCCGGAGAAGGCGCAGGCCGACCCGACCGGAGTCGGTGACGCCTTCCGGGCCGGTTTCCTCACCGGACGCAGCGCCGGGCTGGGTCTGGAGCGGTCCGCGCAGCTCGGTTCGCTGGTCGCGGTGCTGGTGTTGGAGTCCACCGGAACGCAGGAGTGGTCGTGGGATCGCAACGCCGCGGTCGGCCGGCTGGCCGACGCCTACGGTGACGCCGCCGCCGCCGAGATCGGCGCCGCGCTCAAATAACCCGGCGAACAGACACAGAATCGCACTCGCGGGGTTCCCGCAGTGCGATTCTGTGTCTGTTGGTGTCAGAGCTGGACGGGGTAGGCCGGCTCGCTGATGGCGGGCACGACGGACTGCTCGACGAAGATCGCGTGCCAGAGCATGAAGATCAGCATCGTCCACAGCCGGCGGCTGTGATCGGCGGTGCCGGCGCGATGCTCGTCGAGCATCGCGCGCACCGCGGCGACGTCGATCAGGTGTCCTGTAGCGGTGGCCGCCACCGTGGCGTATGCCCACTCCACCAGCTCACCGGCGCGCAGCCAGTGCCGCAACGGCACCGGGAAGCCGAGCTTGGGCCGGTGCAGCACGTGCCCGGGAATGATCGGCTCCAGCGCACGCCGCAGCGCGTATTTGGTGGTGGTGCGGGTGATCTTGCCCGACACCGGCAGCCGCGACGCCACGGCGAACACCTCCGGGTCCAGGAACGGCACCCGTAGTTCCAGCGAGTTGGCCATCGTCATCTTGTCCGCCTTGACCAGGATGTCGCCGCGCAACCAGGTGAACAGGTCGATGTGCTGCATGCGGGCCACCGGGTCCCAGCCGGCCGACTCGGCATACACCGGCGCGGTGACGTCGGTGTGGGTCCAGTCGGGGGAGAAGCCGGGCAACACCGCCCGCAGTTGCTCGTCGGAGAAGCTGCGCGCATTGCCGTAGTAGCGTTCCTCCAGCGTCAGCGACCCGCGGTGCAGCAGGCTTTTCCCGCGCATTCCGTCCGGAAGCGGCCTGGACACCTTGCCCATCGACCGGCGCACCGGTGCGGGCAGGTAATTGAACGGCCGCAGCGACAACGGCTCGCGGTAGATCGTGTAGCCGCCGAACAACTCGTCGGCGCCTTCCCCGGAGAGCACCACTTTGACGTGCTTGCGGGCTTCGCGGGCGATGAAGTACAGCGGGACCAGGGCCGGGTCGGCGACCGGGTCGTCGAGGTACCAGACGATCTCGGGCAGGGCGGCGACGAACTCGGCCGGGCTGACCACCTTGACCACATGACGGGCACCGATCGCCTCCGCGGACGCGGCGGCCACGTCGACCTCGGAGAAGCCCTCCCGCTCGAACCCGGTGGTAAAGGTGATCAGGTTCGGGTTGTGGCGCATCGCCAGCGCGGCGATCGCGGTGGAGTCGATCCCACCGGACAGGAACGCGCCGACGGTGACGTCGGCCCGCATGTGCTTGGCCACCGAGTCCTCGAGCACCGCGGTGATCTCGTCGTAGCGCGCCTGCTCGGTGTCGCGGGTGATCGGGGTGGCGTCGAATCGCGGCGTGAAGTAGCGGGTGATCTCCGGGACCGACCGGTCCCGGCTGATCCGCGCCCAGCAGCCCGACTCCAGCCGGCGCACCCCGCGGTGCAGTGTCTCGGGTTCGGGCACGTACTGCAGCACCGTGTAGTGCTGCAGGGCGCGCATGTCGATGCCGTCGTCCCCGGCGTCAAAACCCACCAGGTCGGCCATGTCCAGCAGCGACTTCTTCTCGCTGCCCACCGCCGTGCCGCCGGGCCCGGTCGCCATGAACAGCGGCTTGATCCCGAACGGATCGCGTGCGCAGAACAGCTCACCGCGCGCCGTGTCCCATATCGCGAAAGCGAACATGCCGCGCAGTCGCGGCAGCACCTCGGCGCCCCAGTGGTGGTACCCGGCGACGATCGCCTCCCCGTCGCCGTCGGTGTGGAAGACCGCGCCGTGCGAGGCCGCCAGTTCCTCGCGCAGTTCGAGGTAGTTGTAGATCTCGCCGTTGAACACCAGCACGTAGCGGTCCGGCTGCTCGGGCGGCCCCCAGCGCAGCGGCTGATGGGAGTGTTCGATGTCGATGATCGACAGCCGGTTGAAGCCGAGGGCCACACCGTCGCCGGTCCAGGTGCCCAGCTCGTCGGGCCCCCGATGGCGCATCAGGTGCGCCGCGCGTTCGACCCTGGCGGCTATCGCGGTGAGGTCGGCGGTGCCGGCCGGGGCACACACGAAGGCCAGCAGTCCACACATCGGGTCCCAGTATGCCGCACCGGTATCGGCCTGGGCCTGCGCAGGGCTGGTAGGCGGCGGGACGGCCGGACTGGTGGCAACACACCGGGACCGGCCAACCGGCAGGTCACGCGAACCACGGTGATCCGGGTGGTCTACGCTGCGTAGTATTCGACTGCTCCGCCGGTTCGCGCCGGCCCGGTCTGTGACTCGAGGAGGCACCAACGTGACACGTCGCGGGCAGGGCGTTGTGCTTAGCCGTCTGCTTCGACCGCTGGCGGGGGCCGGCGTGCTCGGCCTGCTGACGGTGACGCTCAGCGGCTGCAGCTACGACTGGACCGACGTGGTCGGCTTCGGCTGGCCCAAGGGCATCACCCCGGAAGCCGAGGCCAACTACAAGCTGTGGATCGGCATGGTGATCGCCTCGGTCGTGATCGGCGGGATCGTCTGGGGAATGATCTTCTGGGCGGCGATCTTCCACCGCAAGAAGGCGACCGACACCGAGCTGCCGCGTCAGTTCGGCTACAACATGCCCCTGGAGCTCGGGCTCACCGTCCTGCCGTTCCTGGCGATCGCGGTGATCTTCTACTTCACCGTGGTGGTGCAGGAGAAGATGCTGCACCACGAACCCGACCCCGAGGTGGTCGTCGACGTCACCGCCTTCCAGTGGAACTGGAAGTTCGGCTACCAGAAGGTCAACTTCCACGACGGCACGCTGAGCTACGAGGGCGCCGAGCCGAAGCGCAAAGAGGCGATGGCCTCCAAGCCCGAAGGCGTCGACAAGCACGGCGAGGAGCTGGTCGGACCGGTCCGCGGACTCAACACCGACGACCGGACCTATCTGAACTTCGACAAGATCGAGACGCTCGGCACCACCAACGAGATCCCGGTGCTGGTGGTGCCCAGCGGCAAGCGCATCGAGTTCGTGTTGAACTCCGCCGACGTCATCCACTCCTTCTGGGTGCCGGAGTTCCTGTTCAAGCGTGACGTCATCGCCTGGCCTGAGCGCAACAACCAGGTGAACACCTTCCAGGTCGCCGAGATCACCAAGGAAGGGGCGTTCGTCGGCCACTGCGCCGAGATGTGCGGCACCTACCACGCCATGATGAACTTCGAAGTCCGGGTGGTCTCGCCCAACGACTTCAAGGCGTACCTCGACCAGCGCATTGCCGGCAAGAGCAACGCCGAGGCGCTGGAGGCGATCAAGCAGGAGCCGCTGGCCACCACCACGCGCCCGTTCGATAGCCGCCGCGGACTGCTAGCCCCCCAAGCCAGCAACAAGTAGGGACACAACCTCATGCGCATCGAATCCAGGCTGTTCGAATTCGTGGCCACCTTCTTCGTGGTGGTCGGGGTGATCTACGCCGTACTCACGACACTGTTCGCCACCGGTGGGGTCGAGTGGGCCGGCACCACGGCGCTGGTCCTGACCGGGGTGATGGCCCTGATCGTGGCCACCTTCTTCCGGTTCGTGGCACGCCGGCTGGACACCCGCCCCGAGGACTACGAGGCGGCCGAAATCAGTGACGGCGCCGGCGAACTGGGCTTCTTCAGCCCGCACAGTTGGTGGCCGATCCTGATCGCGCTGTCGGGATCGGTTGCCGCCGTCGGCGTCGCGTTGTGGCTTCCGTGGCTGATCGCGGCCGGCGTGGCGTTCGTGTTGTCGAGCGTGGCCGGGCTGGTCTTCGAGTACTACATCGGCCCCGAGAAACACTGAGCCGGTCCGTCGGGACCGCCGTGTCAACCCGCTTGGGTAGGGTTGCCGGTGCACAATGACCAACGGCGGTAGTTATCGGACCGCGGTGGGTGTGGCGCGCGCGAGCGCTGCGGTTGGAACAGGATAGGCGGGAATGAGCGGGCCGAATCCCCCGGAGGCGGGCTCTGGAGACGAGGACGCCGGCAACGGTCAGCCGGTCTCGGAAACGGTCCCCGGTGCAGCCGGTGACCGGGAAATCCCACCGATCGACGAGGTAGCCCCGGCCGGGAACCCGGACAACACCGCGTACTCGCAGGCCTATTCGGCCCCCGAGTCCGAGCAGTTCTTGAGCGGGCCCTACGTGCCGGTGGATCCCCGCCTGTACGACTACGACAACTTCGACACCCCCGACGAGCCGGATCCGCACGGCAAGACCCCGCGTTGGCCCTGGGTGGTCGGTGTGACCGTGATCATCGCCGCGATCTCGCTGGTGGTCTCGGTGGCACTGCTGTTCGCCCGCACCGAGACTCACGACCTGGCCACACCGGCCACGACGAGCACCACCGTCTCCCAGCCACCGGTGCAGGACGAGATCACCAAGACCAGCAACCCCACACCCACCACCACCGCGCTGCCGCCGCCTCCGCCGCCGTCCAGCGAGGAGCCGCCGCCTCCGCCGCCGTCCAGCGAGGAGCCGCCGCCTCCGCCGCCGCCGGCCGAGGCGCCGTCGCCCGAACCACCCACTGCGACAACGGAGCCCACCACGACCACCCAGGCCAAGCCGATGCAGGTGACGTATTCGGTCACCGGCACCAAGGCGCCGTTCGACCAGATCACCATCACCTACGTCGACGCCTCCGGGCAACGCCGGACGCAACGCAACGCCTACATCCCGTGGTCGCTGACACTGACGCCGATCTCCCAGTCGGAGATCGGTTCGGTGGAGGCGTCCAGCATGCTGCGGCTGAGCAAGCTCAACTGCTCGATCACCAGCAGTGACGGTAGAGTGCTGTCATCCAACAACAACGACGCACCGGCGACGAGCTGCTGATGTCCGGTAGAAACATTGCAGACCGTTTCGTCCACCCCGGGCAGTCCCCAGAGGTGGTGGACCGGGTGCTGCTCGGTGTCTGCGCGGCGATCTGGCTGACGCTGTTGGGTCTGGGTGTGGCGGCGATGGTCGCGCTGGTCGACCTCGGCCGGGGCTTTCATCAGCCGGCGGAGGATTCGCACACCGGCCTGCTCTACATCATCATCGGCGTCTCCGCGCTGGTCATCCTCGCCGCAATCCCGGTTCTGCTGCGTGCCCGCCAAGTCGCCGGGCCCGTGCGGCCGGCCGGTCTGGCGCCCCAGGCGGGTGCGCCGGCGCGGCCCGGTGCGCCGCTGCCGCAACGCGGGTTCGACGCTCCCGGTCGACGGTCGGCCACCGAGCGCCCGGTGTTGCCCAACCAGGCCCAGGTGGACCGGGTGCTGCTGCGCGGCGTCACTGTGCTCGCCAGCGCCGTCGGTGGTGCGCTGAGCTTTGTCGCGGCCGCGACCTATCTGATGGCGGTCGGCAAGGACACCGGCTCGTGGGTCTGCTACGGGCTGGCCGGGGCGATCACCGTGGCCATGCCGGTGATCCCGTGGCTGTACCTGCGCCGCCTGGGCGAGGTGCTGGAACTGCCGTCCCGTTTCGGCTGACGTCCCGTCAGGGCCACAGCAGAGTCGCAGACCACCCCTCGGCGTCGCGTTCGTACCGCAGTCTGCGATGCCGGCGATCCGGATCCGACTGCCAGAATTCGACCGTGTCGGCCCGCACCGCATACGACACCCAGTCGGCGGGGACCAGGGTGGGGGACCGCTCGAGTTCCAGGCGGGCCTTCGCCAACGCCTCGGCGACCTCCGCGGGGGCGCGGTAGGGCTCGCTCTGGCGTCCGGTCAGCGCCATCGTGCGGGCGCCCGGGGACCGGGCCAGGAAGTCCGCGGCGGTCACTTGGGGCGGGTCGGCCAGCGCGATGCCCTCGATCCGGACCTGGCGCCCCACGGCGGGCCAGTAAAACGTCAGCGCCACAGCCGGATTGCGCGCGAGTTCGGCGCCCTTGCGGCTCACCGAACTGACCGCGAAATGCCAACCGGCGCTGTCGAGGTCCTTGAGGATCAGTACCCGGGCCGACGGCCGCGAGCCGGACACGGTGGACACCGTCATCGCATGGGGTTCGGTGACACCGGCGTCGATGGCATGCAACAGCCACTCGACGAAGAGCGCGACGGGATCGGCCGGGGCCAGCGCCGGATCGAATTCCGGTGCGGCACAGACCAAAACGGGCAGCCCGCGCAGTAATGCGCGCAGGCTGCCCGTAGGCTGCGGCCTCCTAGTGCTGGCCGTCGCCGTTGGTTTCCTGACGCTCGGCCAGCGCGGTGAGCGCACGCCGTTCGCTGGCATGCGCGGCCTCGTTGAGCGCGGCGTCCTCGGAGGCCGGGTCGGCGGTCAGGAAGCTGCCCCGACCGGGGGAGCCGGCCGAGCCGAGCTTGTTCATCTTCTTGGGTAGCGCCGCACCGGCGTATTCCAGCGGGATCGGGTGGCCGTGCTCGTCGACCGGCCCCAGCGGCTGGTGCAGCTCGATGTAGGCACCGTGCGGAAGCCGCTTGATGATGCCGGTTTCGATGCCGTGCTCGAGCACCTCACGGTCACTGCGCTGCAGGCCGATGCACCACCGGTAGGTGGCGAAGAAGATCAGCGGCGGCAGTACCACCATCCCGATGCGGCCGATCCAGGTCGTCGCATTCAGCGAGATGTGGAACTTCCACGCGATGATGTCGTTCATCGCGGCCAGGGTCAGCACCATGTAGAAGCTGATCGCCATGGCGCCGATCGCGGTGCGGACCGGTGCATCCCGGGGGCGCTGCAACAGGTTGTGGTGCGCGTAGTCACCGGTGAACCGCTTCTCCAGGAACGGGTAGATCATCAGCAGGATGAAGACCGCACCCATGATCAGCGCGACACCGACCGGGCCGGGCACGGTGTGGCCCAGGAAGTAGAACTCCCACGCCGGCCACAAGCGGGCCAGCCCCTCGGTCCACATCATGTAGAAGTCCGGCTGGCTGCCCGCCGACACCTGAGAAGGCCGGTAGGGGCCCAGGTTCCAGATCGCATTGATCTGCAGCAGACCGCCCATCAGGCCGAGGATGCCGGTGATCATCGCGAAGAACGCGCCGGACTTGATCGCGAAGACCGGCAGCACGCGCACACCGACGACGTTGCTCTCGGTGCGCCCGGGCCCGGGGAACTGGGTGTGCTTCTGGAACCACACCAGCGCCAGGTGCACGCCGATCAGGGCCAGGATGATGCCCGGGATCAACAGGATGTGCAGTGCGTAGAGCCGCGGGATCAAGATGGTGCCAGGGAAGTCGCCGCCGAACAGCGCCCAGTGCAGCCAGGTGCCGATCACCGGCATACCCAGCGTGATCGACGACAGCGCGGCACGCAGGCCGATACCGGAGAGCAGGTCGTCGGGCAGTGAGTAGCCGAAGTAGCCCTCGAACATGGCCAGGATCAGCAGCAGCGACCCGATCACCCAGTTCGCCTCACGCGGCCGGCGGAACGCGCCGGTGAAGAAGATGCGGGCCAGGTGCACCATGATCGACGCGGCGAACATCAACGCCGCCCAGTGGTGCAGCTGCCGGACGAACAGCCCGCCGCGGACCTCGAAGGAGATGTTCAGCGCGGACTCGTAGGCCCGGGACATCTGCACGCCGTTGAGCGGCTGATAGACGCCGTGGTAGACGACTTCGGCCATCGACGGGTCGAAGAACAGGGTCAGGTAGACGCCGGACAGCAGCAGGATGATGAAGCTGTACAGCGCGATCTCACCGAGCAGGAACGACCAGTGCGTCGGGAAGACCTTGTTGAACTGGCGGCGCAGCGCGGCCGCCGGGTGGTAGCGGGTGTCGATGTCGTCTGCTTGGCGGGCGAGCAGGTCGCCGATTGCAGGGCTCATGAGGTGCGCTCCCAGAAGGCCGGTCCGACAGGTTCGACGAAGTCGCCGTTGGCGACCAGATGCCCGTTGGCGTCAATGGTGATCGGCAGCTGTGCCAGTGCGCGGGCCGCCGGGCCGAAGACCGGCTTGGCGAAGTGCAGTGCGTCGAACTGCGACTGGTGGCACGGGCACAGAATCCGGTAGGTCTGCTGCTCGAACAGCGATGACGGGCAGCCCAGGTGCGAGCAGATCTTCGTGTAGGCGAAGAAGTCGCCGAAGTTGAAGCTCTCCTGGCCCGCTCGTTTGACCACCCTGGGCATGTCGTCGGGGCGGATGCGGATCAGCATCACCGGGTTGCGGACGCCCATCATGATCTCGTTGAGCTTCTCGCGGGATTCCTCGGTGGTGCCGTCACCGTCGGATTCGCGCCACGGGAAGACGGTCTCCATGCCGCCGGCGTCGAGGTCCTCGGGACGCATCTTGACGAACGGGGAGTTGGTGGAGTGGCCGGTCGCCCGAGCCAGGTAGATGGTCTCGCCGGGGTAGCGCGGGGTCCACCCGGAGGTCCACAGCACGGCCTTCTTGCCCTCGGCGGTGTCCACCACCGGCTTCCACGGGTTCTTGATGAGGCCGCCGGCCCCGGCGACCAGGGTGCCCAGCCCGAAGGCGCCGAACCCGACGCCCAACGACGCGCCGAGCAGCTTGCGCCGCCCGATCGTCGAGCCCTCGAAGGCGTCGGTCAGCTGCGCTGCCACCGTCTTGCGGTCCAGCTCAGAGGAACTGCCGTCGTGACGCTCCTGAATGGTGATCTCTTCGGGGATGAACTTCTTGACGAACATCACGGCGCCGATGCCGATCAAGAGCACCGAGAGCCCGAAGGTCAGTCCGTACAGGGGAGTGGCCAACGAGTAGGCGAACCCGTCCGGTGATTCCACCGGTGCGTATTCCCACGGCCAGAACAGAAAGACCAGCAGCAGGGCGAGCCCGAAACCACCGGCGGCCAGGAACCAGCCGGCGACACTGCGCTCGGCCCGCTTCTCGGCCCGGGTGCCTTCGACCTGCCAGCGCGGCTCCTTGAAGATCGTCTCCACGCCGTCGAGGCGGCCACCGAGAGCGAGCAGCTCGTCGTTGTTCATCGTGGCCAGCTGGGCCTCGTCGGGCACGGTTGTGTCCTTGTTGACATCGGTCATGCGCGTGCCCCGATCCACAATGCCGCGCCGATGGCAGCGACCATCCCGATAATCCACATCACCATGCCCTCCGGCGCCGGGCCGAAGCCACCAAGCCCGTAACCGCCCGGATCATGTTCCTCGGTAACGGATCTGACGTAGGCGATGATGTCCTTCTTCTCCTCCATGGAGATCTGCCGGTCGGAGAAGCGCGGCATGTTCTGCGGGCCGGACAGCATCGCGGTCAGGATCTGCTGCTCGTTGGCCGGTGCCAGGTCGGGGGCGTACTTGCCCGAGGACAACGCACCGCCGCGCCCGGTGAAGTTGTGGCAGGACGCGCAGTTGAGCCGGAACAGATCACCGCCACGGCCCAGGTCGTCACCGCGCAGCGAGGCCTGCGCGATGCTGCCGTCGGCGTTGCGCACCACGGTGGGGCCGCCACCGTGGGCCTGCACGTAGGCGCCGAGGGCGTCGATCTGCTTGTCGTCGAACACCGGGTACTTGCGGGGCGCCTGGGCCTCACCGCGTGCCGCGGGCATCCGCCCGGTGGAGACCTGGAAGTACACCGCGGCCTCGCCGACACCGATCAGGCTCGGTCCGCGGCCGGGCTCGCCCTGCAGGTTGGCGCCGTGGCAGCTCACACAGGAGGTGTCGAACAGCTGCTTGCCGGTGCGCAGCAGGGCCGAGGCGGACTCGTCGGCGACCGCCACCTGCGGGGTCGGCGTCAGCAGTGCCGCCAGCCCGCCGGCCATGGCCAGGGCGACCAGCAGCAGCAGCCCGCCGGACAACCGACGCCGCAGCCGCCGCCGGGCGACCGATTCGTTGTGGCGAGGTCGGGCCCACTTCTTCGTGGTCTTCAACCGGACACTCCTGTTCATCGGGCGGTTGCTCATCGGATGAAGTAGATCGTGGCGAACAGCGCGATCCAGACGATGTCGACGAAGTGCCAGTAGTAGGACACGACGATCGAGGCGGTGGCCTGGGCCGGGGTGAACTTGCTCATCGTGGTGCGCAGCATCAAGAAGATGAAGGCGACCAACCCACCGATGACGTGCAGGCCGTGGAACCCGGTGGTCAGGTAGAACACGGTGCCGTAGGAGCTCGACGGGATGGTGGTGCCGTGCTCGACCAGGTGGGAGTACTCGTAGCCCTGGCCGCAGACGAAGAACAGACCCATCAGGAAGGTCAGGAAGTACCACCGGCGCAGCCCGAACACGTCGCCGCGCTCGGCGGCGAAAACGCCCATCTGGCAGGTGAACGACGATGCGATCAGCACCAGCGTCACCGGGACCGCCAGGGCGAGGTTCAGCTCCGTTGGCGGCGGCGGCCAGTCGCCGCCAGACTGGGCGCGGGCCGTGAAATACATCGCGAAAAGCCCGGCAAAGAACATCAACTCACTGGAAAGCCACACGATGGTGCCGACGCTGACCATGTTCGGACGGTTCAGCGAATGCACACGCGACGTAATGGCAGTACCCGAGGACCCCACAGCGCTCGTCACATCCGCAAGTATGACGCTATGTAGTTGTAGAACTCCACCCGGGGCGGGCAATTCGCCGGAACTGCTGTTGGCTGGGCTGTTGCCTGCGCGTTCGCGCTGGATTTGCGGGCGGCTTGGGTGGCGTGCGGGTCGCATGCGACGATCGGCGCGTGGTCGAGCCGGGTGGTGAGGCGCAGCCGATAGCGCAGATTGCACAGTGGCGGCAGGTACTGGGCGGGCTGACGTCCGGTGCCGATCTGCACCGGGGTCAGGCGGCCTGGGCGATGGAGCAGATCATGGCCGGCAGCGCCACCTCGGCGCAGATCGCGGCCTTCGGTGTGGCCATGCAGATGAAGGGCCCGACCGCGGCCGAGGTCGGGGAGCTGGCCGACGTCATGCTGGCCTTCGGCCGCAAGGTTCCCACCGACGAGATCGGCACCGACACCGTGGACGTGGTGGGCACCGGCGGTGATGGCGCCAACACCGTGAACCTCTCCACGATGGCGGCGATCGTGGTGGCCGCCGCCGGGGTGCCGGTGGTCAAGCACGGCAATCGGTCGGCGGGCTCGCTGTCCGGCGGCGCCGACACCCTGGAAGCGCTGGGGGTGCGCATCGACATGGGTCCGGACGAGGTGGCGCGCAGCGTCGCCGAGGTCGGCATCGGCTTCTGCTTCGCGCCGCAGTTCCACCCGTCGTATCGCCATGCCTCGGCGGCCCGGCGCGAGGTCGGCGTGCCCACCGTGTTCAACCTGTTGGGCCCGCTGACCAACCCGGCCCGGCCGCGGGCCGGCCTGATCGGCTGCGCGTTCGGTGAGCTGGCCGAGGTGATGGCCGGGGTGTTCGCGGCGCGGCGGTCCAGCGTGCTGGTGGTGCACGGCGACGACGGCCTCGACGAACTCACCACGACCACGACCAGCACGATCTGGCGGGTGCAGGCCGGCACCATCGACCGGCTGACCTTCGACCCCGCCGGGTTCGGGTTCGCCCGCGCCGAGGTGGACCAGCTGCTCGGCGGTGATGCGGCGGCCAACGCCGAGGAGGCCCGCTCGGTGCTGGCCGGAAGCCCGGGCCCGGTGCGCGACGCGGTGGTGCTCAACGCCGCCGGGGCACTGGTGGCCCACGCCGGTCTATCCAGCAGCGCTGACTGGCTGCCGGCCTGGGAGGACGGGCTGCAGCGCGCTGTCACGGCGATAGACAGCGGTGCGGCCGAACAGCTGCTCGCTCGTTGGGTCCGCTTCGGCGCTCAGCTCTGAGGCCAGCCGCGCGGAGCGAGCCAGCGCCGCCCACGCCGTCCACGGCCCGGCCGAGCCCAGCGGCGACGCCCACCCGGCGGTCGCACCCTCGGCGGGCGCGACGCGCACGATGCGCACTCCGGGAGCCGCCAGCCAGCGGGCGATGAGCCCGGTCTCCTCGACCAGGGCGCCGGCCAACGGCGCCGGCTCGGGCACCACCGCCTGGGCGCCCAGCGTGATCGCGTCGACGACGGGCATCGGAGGCACCCCGCGTGGGGCGCAACCCGCGGCGGCCAGCCGGCCGTGGCGGATCACCGCGAGGTGCCACCCGCCGGCGCCGTCCGGGGCGGCCGCCACCAGTTCGGGCAGGGCGGCCAGGGCGCGTGCCCGCTGGCTTCGCCACAGCGCGTCGATCGCGGTGGCGGTGTGGTCTCGTAGCCGCGCGGCGCCCTCGTAGTGGCCGCGGTCGGCCAGCGCGGTCACCTGGTGCACCGCCGCGCGCAGCGCGCTGTTGTCGGTGCCTTCGATCAACGCGGCCGCCCGCCGGACGTTCTCGGCGTACTGAGCGGCGGTCAACTCGGGTGCGGCGGGGCAGGGACTGACCTCGGCCGACGGGCAGGTGTGCCGGCCGGTGCGGCTCAATCGTGTTGTGCAGGTTCGGATTCCGGTGAACCGCGCCAGCAGGGCCGCGGTCTGGGCGGCGTCGGCGCGGGAGCGGAACGGCCCGATCACCCGGTCGTGTCGGGGTGTGCGCACCACCGACAGGCGGGGGAAGGGCTCCTGCGACAGGGTGATCCACCACCACCGCCGGGGAAACTTGGACCGGCGGTTGTACGGCGGGGCGTGCGCGGCCAGCAGGCGCAGCTCGCGCACGCCCGCCTCCAGCGGGTGCGCGCATTCGACGTGGTCGATCCCGGTGGCCAGGGCCACCATTTCGGCGATGCGGCGCCGGCGATCCGATCCGTTGAAGTACGCGCCGACCCGGCGGCGCAGGTCGGTCGCGGTGCCGATGTAGAGCACCTCCTCGGATGGCCCGCGGAACAGGTAGACGCCCGGGCGGTGCGGAAGACCTTCGGCGAGGGTGCGTTTGCGCCGCTGGGCCGGTGTCGCGTGCGAGAGGTAGGCGCGCAGGTCGGCGAGGGTATGCACCCGCTGGTTGCCGACCCGCTCGATCAAGGCGTGCAGTACGTCGACGGTGGCCCGGGCGTCGTCGAGGGCCCGGTGGGTGGGTGTGGTGGTGACCGCGAACAGCCGGGACAACTCGGCCAACCGCACACTGGGTGCCTCCTCACGGCTGAGCACCCGCCGCGCCAGCCGGACCGTGCACAGCACCGGCGGACGCGGCCAGACCGTTTGGTGGCGCTTTGCGGCTGCGGTCAGGAAGCCGACGTCGAACCCGGCGTTATGGGCGACCAGCACCGAACCGCGGTCGAATCCGGCGAACTCCAGGAAGGCCGGCAGCACGGCCTCGACGGTGGGTGCGTCGTGCACCATCGCGGTGGTGATACCGGTCAGCCGCACGATCTGGGGTGGAATGCCGCGCCGGGGGTTGATCAAGGTGGCGAACTCGCCCTCGACGACGCCGCCGCGCACCTTGACCGCGCCGATCTCGGTGATGGCGTCCGCGGTGCCGTCCGGGCCGGGCGCGGCGCGGGCACCGGTGGTCTCCAGGTCGACCACCACGAACGTGGTATCCCGCAGTGCCCGGGCGGCCGGTGAGGCGTCGAGCTCGGCCTCGAGCTGAAGAAGGCTCAGCTGTCCTGCGGCGCCGGCGGTCATGCGCGCAACCGTAGGCGAGTGCACCGACACCGTCGGGTCTGTCGGTGGCCGGGGTTAGCGTGCGGCAACCGATGGAGAGGAATCGCCATGAGACAGGTCTCGGACCCCTCAGACCGCCAAGACACCGACCGGGCCGCCCCGGAGCCGGTGGTGATCGACTGTGACGACTGCGCGGTCCGCGGGCCCGCCTGCAAGGACTGCGTGGTCAGTGTGCTCTTGGGGGTGCCCCACGAACTGCTCGAGGACGAGCGGGCGGCCCTCGACGTGCTCGCCGAGGCCGGGATGGCGCCGCGGCTGCGGCTGGTGCCGATCCGCGGCGAGCGCGCGCGGGGACGGCGGTCGGGGGTGGCCTGATTCGCGCCGCGTCGCCTTAGAGTTTTCACAAAACCGGCTGTTAACGTTGCGGCTCGCGATGGACAACGCCGTTGCTATTTCGTAACCTGTTCGAGATCTTACGTAGTTTCGGCGGCACGGCCACGTCCCCCCTTGGCAGTGTTAAAGGATGCAATCTTGAAGCTCGAACGTATGCGGTGGAACCTGCGTGCTTTTAGGCGTCCTGCTCTCGGCGTTGCGGCCGGCCTGGTGGCCGGCGTGATGGCTCTGACCGGCACTGTGGTCGGCAGCGTGTACGCCGACCCGGCTGATGACGCGTTGGCCAAGCTCAGCGAGCTGTCCCGGCAGGCCGAGCAGACCACCGAGGCGATGCACACCGCCCAACTCAACCTCGACCAGAAGCTCGCCGAACAGCAGGCCGCGGATCGAGCGCACGCCGAGGACCAGGCCGCGCTCGACGCCGCCCGGGAGCAGCTGTCCACCTACCGGTCGGCGGTGAACCGGTTCGCGGCCACCACCTACATGGGTGGCCGGGTCGGCGGCATGGACGCGATCCTGACCGCCGAGTCCCCGCAGCAGCTGATCGACAAGCTCGCCGTGCAGCGGGTGGTGGCCAGCGACCTGTCGGTGCAGCTGGAGCGCTACCGCGCGGCCAGCGACCGGGCGGATCAGGCCGAGCAGGCGTCGGCCAGATCGGCCGAGGAGGCCAAGACGGCGACCGAGCAGGCCGCGGCGGTGCGCGCCGAGCTGCAGGCCAAGCAGAGCCGTCTGCAGCTGCAGATCTCGGTGGTCAAATCGCAGTACTACGCCCTCACGCCGCAGCAGCGCACCGCGATGGCCGAGCCCGGACCGCTGCCCGAAGGCGCACCGGGGGAGCCCGCTCCCGAGGGGACGCCGCCGGCCCCCGGATTCCCGCTCCCCGGATTCCCGCCCCCCGGATTCCCGGCCCCCGAGGCTCCCGGTGGCGGAGGCGGCGGTGCGGCGACCGCAGTCCAGGCCGCGTTGACCCAGGTCGGGACGCCCTATGTGTGGGGCGGGGCCGCACCGGGCGGCTTCGACTGTTCGGGGCTGGTGATGTGGGCGTTCCACCAGGCCGGCATCAACCTGCCGCACTCCAGCCAGGCGCAGGCCAATGGCGGACAGCCGGTGGCGCTCGCGGACCTGCAGCCCGGTGACGTCCTGACCTTCTACTCGGATGCCTCGCACTCGGGCATCTACGTCGGTGACGGCATGATGATCCACTCGTCCACGTACGGTCAGCCGGTCCGGGTGGTGCCGATGACCTCCTCGGGCCCGATCCACAACGCTCGCCGTTACTGAGCCCCGGCGCCTTCGCCGGCTGCTCGCCGGCCTGCTGGCAACCGAGCTGATCGCCGCCGCCGCGGTGCTGATCGCCGCGGCCCCGCGGCCGGCCGATGCACCGGTGGTGGTGGGCGATCACCGCAGCGTGGTGACGGAGAATCACGACGGCCCGCGTGGTGATGCGCTGCTGGCCCGCGTCGAGGCCAACATCGGCGACGCCGTCGAGGCGGTCGAGGCGTTCTGGGGGACCGACTGGGCGCACCGTATCCCGCTGCTGGCCACCGGCTCGGACCGCCAGTTCGCCGCCGTGGCCGGCGGCGACACCGCGGCGGCCGATGCCGCGCAGTGGTCCGACGTCGCCGCGGTCGCGGTGGCCGACCGGGTGGATCCGGAACGTCGGCTGGTCACCGGCCAGCGGATCGTTTTCGCCCCGGGCGCAGACGCGATGAGCACCCCGGCGCTGCGAATCGTGTTGACCCATGAGCTTTTCCACTTTGCGGCCCGAGCCGACACCGCCATCGACGCGCCGCGCTGGCTCACCGAGGGGGTCGCGGATTTCGTGGCTCGCCCGGCCCCGGCTTCGGCCAGCGCCCCGGCGGTCCCGCCGGCCTTGCCCTCCGACGCCGACCTGGACGCGCCGGGACCGCGGCGGGCGCAGGCCTATGACCGGGCGTGGGAGTTCGCGCGTTTCGTCGCCGACCGGTTCGGCGCCGCCAAGCTGCGCGAGCTCTATGCGTCCGCGTGCGGCCCCGGGCATGTCGAACCTGCCGTGGCGGTGGCCCTGGTGCTCGGCGTGGATCTACCGGACCTGCTCGCCAGGTGGCAGCAGTGGCGGGGCTAGCATCCCAGCAGTGAGCCGGGTCCTGCTGGTTACCAACGATTTTCCGCCGCGTCCCGGCGGTATTCAGTGCTATCTGGAAGAACTGGTGCGCCGCATCGCCGGATCCGGGCGCCACGACGTGACGGTGTACGCGCCGCAATGGAAGGGCGCCGACGCGTTCGACGACGCGGCGACATCCGCCGGCTATCAGGTGGTGCGTCACCCCGGAACGCTGATGCTGCCGGGCCGTGCCGTCGACGCCCGGATGCGCCGGCTCATCGGCGAGCAGGCCGTCGACACCGTCTGGTTCGGCGCGGCCGCGCCGCTGGCGCTGCTGGCGCAGCGGGCGCGCGCCGCCGGCGCCAGCCGGGTGCTGGCCAGCACCCACGGCCACGAGGTCGGTTGGTCGATGCTGCCGGGGGCCCGCTCGGTGCTGCGCCGGATCGGGGAGACCTGCGACACCGTCACCTTCGTCAGCCACTACACCCGCGGTCGGTTCGCGTCGGCGTTCGGCCCGAACGCCGCGCTGGAACACCTGCCGCCCGGGGTGGACACCGACCGGTTCCGGCCCGACCCCGCCGCTCGCGCCGAACTGCGGGTCCGACACGGGCTCGGTGGGCGGCCCACCGTGGTGTGCGTGTCGCGGCTGGTGCCGCGCAAGGGTCAGGACATGCTGATCAGGGCGCTACCGGCGATCCGGCAGCGGGTGGAGGGGGCCGCGCTGGTGATCGTCGGCGGCGGCCCCTACGCCGAGACGCTGCACAAGCTGGCGGCAGAGAACGGGGTGGCCGACGCGGTGACGTTCACCGGCGGCGTCCCGGCCGCCGAGCTGCCGGCCTACTACCTGCTCGGCGACGTCTTCGCGATGCCGTGCCGCACCCGCGGCGCCGGACTCGACGTCGAGGGCCTGGGCATCGTGTTCCTGGAGGCCTCGGCGGCCGGGGTCCCGGTGGTCGCCGGCCGCTCGGGAGGCGCGCCCGAAACCGTGCTGGACGGCCGGACCGGGCGGGTGGTCGACGGCCGATCCGTCGCGGCGATCGCCGACGCCGTCAGTGCACTGCTCGCCGACCCGGACCGTGCCGCCGCGATGGGCGCCGCGGGGCGCGAATGGGTCATGGCCCAGTGGCGCTGGGACACGCTGGCCGGACGCATGGCCGACCTGCTGCAGGCCTGAGCCGTTCAGTCTTTGATGTAGATCGACTCGATCGCGTCGGCGAACTTCTCGGCCACCACCTTGCGCTTGACCTTCATGGTCGGCGTCAGCTCACCGGTGGCCTCGGTGAAGTCGACCGGCAGGATCCGGAACTCGCGGATCGACTCGGCGTTCGACACCGCCAGGTTCGCCTGCTTGACCGCCGCCTCCACCTCGGCCAACAGGTCGGGGTCGGTGGCCAGGTCCGCGACGGTGGCGGTGTCGGCCTTGCTGTTGCGCTGCTTCCAGCCCTCGATGGCTTCCGGGTCGATGGTGATCAGCGCCCCGATGAACGGCTTGGCGTCACCGACGACCATCGCCTGGCTGATCAGCGGGTGGGCGCGCAATTGGTCCTCGAGCACCGCGGGGGCGACGTTCTTGCCGCCGGCGGTGACGATGATCTCCTTCTTGCGGCCGGTGATCTTCAGGTAGCCGTCGTCGTCGATGTCGGCCAGGTCGCCGGTCTTGAACCAGCCGTCGGTGAACGCCTCGGCGGTGGCCTGCTCGTTGCGCCAGTAGCCGCTGAACACCACCCCGCCGCGCACCAGCAGCTCGCCGTCATCGGCGATGCGCATGCTGTTGCCCGGCACCAGTTTTCCGACGGTTCCGACCTTCATGCCGCCCACCGGGTTGACGGTGATGGCGGCGGTCGTCTCGGTCAGGCCGTAGCCCTCGTAGATGGACAGCCCGACGCCGCGGTAGAAGTGGCCCAGCCGTTCGCCCAGGGGCGCACCGCCGGACACCGAGGCGCGGCAGTCACCGCCGAGCGCCGCGCGCAGCTTGTGATAGACCAGCTTGTCGAACAGGGCGTGCTTGGCGCGCAGCAGCAGCCCGGGTCCACCGCGGTCGGCAGCCTCGCTCCAGTCCACCGCGGTCTGCGCGGCCATCTCGAAGATCCGGCCCTTGCCGTCGTTGGCGGCGTTGCCGGCCGCGGTGTTGTAGACCTTTTCGAACACCCGCGGCACCGACACCACCACGGTCGGCTTGAACACCGAGAACATCGGCACCAGATTCTTGATGTCGCTGGTGAACCCGACCGTGACCCGGTTGGCGAAGGCCGCCAGCGTCAGGGCGCGGGCCAGCACGTGGGCCAGCGGCAAGAAGATCAGCAGGCGCTGGCCGGGGCAGAGCAGCGTCGGCAGCGCGGCCTTGGTACCTAGCACCTCGTAGATCAGGTTGGAGTGGGTGAGCTCGCAGCCCTTGGGCCGACCGGTGGTGCCCGAGGTGTAGATCAGGGTGGCCGGGTCGGTGGCCCTCAGCGTCTCCACGCGTGCGGCCAGCTGCGCCGGGTCCTCGCCGGCGCCGGCCTCGGCGAGTTCGTCGAGCGCCTTGGCTCCCGACCCGTCGATGGTCAGCACCCGCCGCAGCGCGGGCAGGTCACCGGCGAGTTCGTCGACCATCTGGGAGTGGGCGTCGGTTTCGGCGAACGCGAGCACCGCGCTGGAGTCCTCCAGCACCCAGCGCACCTGCTCCGCCGACGACGTCTCATAGATCGGCACCGTCACCGCGCCGATCGACAGGATCGCGAAGTCCAGGATCGTCCACTCGTAGCGCGTCGCCGAGAGGATCACCACGCGGTCACCGGCCGCCACCCCGAGGGCGAGCAGACCCAGCGCCGCCGAACGGATGTGCGCGGCCGCGGTGGCGCAGGTGACGTCGGTCCACACCCCGTCGACGAGGCGCTGGAAGATGACGTAGTCGGGATGGTCGCGCTCGTGTTCGAAGACTAATGCGGCGACGTTGTCGTGCTCCTCGACGGTGAACGGCGCGGGAACACTGAACTCACGCATGCGATGACCTCTCTTGGCAGCCTGTCTCTATCCGCCCAGCCTAGTAGGCGCGCGGCGACCGATGTGACGGTGGTCACTGCCGGTGTAGCCGCGGCCGTTGCGCACCCGGTGCGTTCCGCGCCGAAGGCGTCATATGTGAAGCTGGGGCGATGAACAGTATCCAGGTTGCCGATGAGACGTTCATCGCCGCATCCGGGGCGCAGGTCGGCGCCGTCGTCGGGGACCGCTCGAGTTGGCGGCGCTGGTGGCCCGACCTGCAACTCCAGGTGGTCGAGGACCGCGCCGAAAAAGGCGTCCGATGGACGGTCGGCGGGCCGCTGACCGGAACCATGGAGATCTGGCTGGATCCGATGCTCGACGGGGTGATGCTGCACTATTTCCTGCACGCCGAGCCCACCGGCGTGACCGGCCGCCAGCTGGCCCGGCTGAACCTGCCCAAGATGGTCCACGCGCGCCGGGTTGCCGGCAAGCGGATGGCCTTCGAGGTGAAAGCCCGCGTCGAGCGGTCCCGGCCGGTGGGTGTCGCACCGGCCGCCGTGGGCTGACCCGGACTAAACAGGCGGACGCCCGGCGCGGCGAGGTACCGTCTCTGCCGAGGGCCGGTCGGCGGGCGCGAACGAGTTAGGGAAGTAACCAGGTGGCGGACAAGACAGCTCAGACCATCTTCATCGCGGCGGATCCGGGCACCGTGATGAAGGTGATCGCCGACATCGGCGCCTACCCCGAATGGGTCTCGGAGTACACCGAGGCCGAAGTGCTCGAAACCGACTCCGACGGCTACCCGAAGGTGGCCCGGCTGGTGCTGGACGCGACCGTGCTCAAAGACACCATGGTGCTGGAGTACGACTGGGCGCCGGACCGCCGCTCGGTGCGCTGGTGGCTGGTCTCCAGTTCGCTGCTGAAAGCACTCGACGGGGAATACCGCTTGACTGCCAAGGGATCCGGAACCGAAGTCGTGTACGAACTGTCGGTCGACCTGATGATTCCGATGATCGGTCTGCTCAAGCGCAAAGCGGAGCGGCGACTGACCGACACCGCGCTGAAGGACCTGAAGAAACGAGCCGAGGCTGAGTGAGGCCGCCTGAACCAGCGCCCACAGCGCTCCCAGCGGCGCCGATCGGTCTGTTCGTCGGCAAAGGCGGCGTCGGCAAGTCCACGCTGGCCGCGGCTACCGCTGTCGCCGAGGCGCTCGCCGGCAACCGGGTGCTGCTGATCTCCACCGACCAGGCGCATTCGGTCGGCGATGTGCTCGGCGTGACGGTGGCGCCCAGCGGTGCCCGCGATCCCGTTTCGGTGGCGCTCGACGACGCCGGACCGGGCAGGCTCGACGTGCTCGCGCTGGACACCCTGGCCCTGCTCGAGGCGCACTGGAGTGAAGTGGTCGCGGTTCTGTCCGGGCGATTCCCGGAATCGGATCTGGGAAGCGTTGCGCCCGAGGAACTTTCGGCGCTGCCCGGTGTCCAGGAGGTGCTCGGCCTGCACGAGGTCGGCGAGCTGGCCGCCAGCGGCCGGTGGGATCGGGTCGTCGTCGACTGCGCATCCACCGCCGACGCGATGCGGATGCTGACACTGCCCGCCACGGTGGCGCTGTATGCCGAGCGAGCCTGGCCGCGACACCGCAGGCTCAGCACGGCCGACGACCGATCGGCCGCCCTGGTCGCGCTGATCGAGCGGATCAGCCGGGCCGCCGAGCGCCTAGCCGCGCTGCTGACCGACGAGGCGCTGGTCGGGGCGCACCTGGTGCTGACCGCCGAGCGCGTGGTGGCGGCCGAAGCCGTCCGGACCCTGGGGACGCTGGCCCTGACGGGTGTGCGGGTCGATGAGCTGATCGTCAATCAGATTTTGTTGCAAGATGATTCGTACGTCTACACCGACCTGCCCGCCCATCCGGCGTTCGACTGGTACGCCGAACGGATCCGCGAGCAGCACGGCGTCCTCGACGAACTGGATCGCACCATCGGCGACGTGGCGATGGTGCTGGTGCCGCACCTGGCTGGGGAGCCGATCGGGCCCAAGGCGCTGGCCGAGCTTCTCGAGGGCGCCCGCCGCCGGGACGGGTCGGCGCCGCCGGGGCCGGTACGCCCGGTGGTCGACCGGGAGTCGGGTTCCGGACTGGGGGCGGTGTACCGACTGCGGCTAGAGTTGCCCCAGGTCGATTCCGGTGCGCTGAGTCTGGGGCGGGCCGGCGACGACTTGATCATCGGTTCCGGCGGCACCCGACGCCGGGTCCGGCTGGCGTCGGTGCTGCGGCGATGCACGGTTGTGGACGCAACGTTGCGTGGCAGCGAATTGACGGTGCGTTTCCGGCCGGACCCGCAGCTCTGGCCGGTGAGCAATGACGAGGAGGTGCGACGTTGAGCGCTGGCGCGCACCCCGACCTGGGTGAGCTGGGGCCCGAGCTGCGCAAGCTCGCCCAGGCCATCCTGGACCGCCTCGACCCGGCGGTACGGGCGGCGGCGCTGCTGGCGGCCTCCGGTGACGGTCCGGGCAAGTGCCAGCAGGTGTGGTGCCCGGTGTGTGCGTTGGCGGCGTTGGTGACCGGAGAGGAACATCCGTTGCTCGCCGTCATCGCCGAACACAGCGTCGCGTTGTTCGAGGTGATCCGGGCGGTGGTCGGTGAGACCGGTGCGGCACCGGGCCCGCCCGACGGCCCGACACCCGGCGGGGACGGCGGCGCGCCGGCCCGGCCCGGCTACCAGCACATCCCGGTCACCATAGAGAATTGAGGGCACTAAGCCCTTAAAACAAAGCAACCTAAGGAATTCCGGGGAATCGTCCGTGTGACGAATCACCGTGTGGCCGCGGCCACCCATGGTCGGTAAAGTTGGCGCGAACACGGCCGATGTTCGTGGGTAGGAGGGAGGGGCCATGTGGTATTGGCTGTTCAAGTACGTACTCTTGGGGCCCCTGCTGGCCCTGATCGGCCGTCCCAAAGTCGAGGGTTTGGAGAACATTCCCGAGGAGGGGGCGGCGATCCTGGCCAGTAATCATCTGGCCGTCATGGACAGCTTCTACCTGCCGCTGGTGGTCCGCCGGCGGATCACCTTCCTGGCCAAGTCCGAATACTTCACCGGCACCGGCATCAAGGGCTGGTTCACCCGCTGGTTCTACACCGCCGTCGGGCAGGTGCCCATCGACCGCACCGATTCCGACGCGGCGCAGGCTGCCCTGCACACCGCCGAGCGGATCCTCAAAGACGGCAAGCTGCTGGGCATCTACCCGGAGGGCACCCGTTCACCCGACGGCAGACTGTACAAGGGCAAGACCGGCCTGGCCCGGCTCGCGTTGCACACCGGCGTCCCGGTGATTCCGGTCGCCATGATCGGAACCGATGTGGTCAACCCGCCGGGGACCAAGATGCTGCGGTTCGGCCGGGTCACGGTCCGATTCGGCAAGCCGATGGACTTCTCCCGCTTCGACGGGATGGCCGACAACCGCTTCATCGAGCGGGCCGTGACCGACGAGGTGATCTACGAACTGATGGGCTTGTCCGGTCAGGAGTACGTCGACATCTACGCGGCCAGTCTCAAAAACGGTGCCCCGCAACAAGAGGGGGCGACGGCTCAGCCGGTCGCCCGATTTCCGGAAACCGCTGCAGGCTGATCCGGGCTCGTCCGGCGGCCGTGATTGAGACTCGCGCCGGCCGCGACGATCACCGCCACCGCCCACCACACATACGATGTCCCGGCCAGTTGACGCCACCACGCCGCGCCGGATTCGTGATGCTCGGGCAGTAATTCGATCGGGCTTCGCATCATCAGCGCCAAGCCGAGTGCGCTGAGTACACCCAGCGCGATCGCCCGGTGGCGGTAAGCCAGGACACCGGTCACCACCACCGTCGGCAGCATCCACACCCAGTGGTGTGACCACGACACCGGGGACACCACCAGCCCGAACAGTGCCACGCAGATCAGCGCCAGGATCGGCTCCCCGGCGCTGCACACCCGGCGGGCCCCCCACACCGTCAGTGCCAGTACCAGCAGGCAGCCCAGCAGCCACAGCGCCGAACGCAGCTGCTCGCTCAGCGGCAGCCGGGCCAATGCCCCGGCCAGGTTCTGGTTGGTGTTCAGCGTCGCCCCGCCGATGCGGTCGGTGTTGCGAACGGTATGCGTCCAGTACTGCCAGGAGTCGCTCCAGGCCAGCACGAAGCCCACCATGGTCGCCGCCAGAAACGATGCCACCGCGGTCACCGCGGCGCGGGTATCGCGGCGCAGCAGGAAATAGAGCAGGAACACCGCCGGCGTCAGCTTCAGCGCCACCGCCACCCCCAGCAGCGTGCCACGCGGCCAGGTGGTGCGGCGCGGCACGCAGTCGGCGATCACCAGCGTCATCAGCACCGCGTTGATCTGGCCGAAGTCGAAGTTGGCCCAGATCGGTTCGGCGTCGAGCCAGATGGCCGCCGCGACGATCGCCACGGCCACCACCGCCCGCCGCCACCAGGCCGGGCCGCTGCCGCGACCGACGTCCCCGATGTCCAGGCCGGTGAGCAGGATGGTGATGGACACCACCAGCAGCAGCGCCGAGATGGTCGTCAGCGCGGCGGTGCCCACCCCCAGCGACACCCAGGTGAGCGGGGCGAAGAGCACCGCGGCGATCGGGGGATAGGTGAACGGCAGCACCGTTCCATCGATCTGGGTGGCGAACCAGTCGTCGCCGTACAGCGGATGTCCGTCGCGCCAGGCCTGCGCAGCCATCCGGTAGACATCGACGTCGATGTGATAGGGCGTGCTGCCGAGCGCTCGCCACGTGGTGTAGCCCAGTGCCCCGATCGCCAGCAGGGTGAAGACCCACCAAACGGCCCAACCGCTGATGCCCCCGTGCCGACGGCCCGGGTCGGGCGGCCGAGATGTACTCATGTCGCCGCACAGCCTATCGGGTGGCCCGTTTCACCAAGCCGTACCGGCGGTGATTCGGGCGTTGTGTGCCGCGAGGGCGTACGTTGCAGTAGATGCTCGAATGGTTCCGCGATGACATCGTCAACCGCGGCAGACTGCCGTTGTTGTGCTGCCTGCTCGCGTTCCTGGTGACATTCGTGGTGACCCGCTCGGTGGTCCGCTATATCCGCAGCACCGCCGGGCGCGTCGACACACCCCGGTGGTGGCAGCCGCGCAACGTGCACATCGGTTCCAAGCACATCCACCACGTGGTCTTCGGGGTCGTGCTGGTGATGATCGCCGGGGTCACCCTGGTGGCCGCGGGGCCCAACCAGCACCAGCCGATGTTCAGTGTCGCCGCGATCGGGTTCGGCATCGGCGCCGCATTGGTGCTCGACGAGTACGCGCTGATCCTGCACCTGTCCGATGTGTACTGGGAGGAGGACGGGCGCGCCTCGGTGGATGCGGTGTTCGCCGCCACCGCGGTCACCGGGCTGCTGGTGCTGGGGTTTCACCCGTTGACGTTCCTGCTGTCGCTGTGGCATGACACGTCCTCGCCGCTGATCCGCGCCGGGGTGTTCTTCAGCATGGTGATGGCGTTGCCGCTGGCGGTGGTGGTGCTGCTGAAGGGCAAGGTGTGGACCGGGCTGGTCGGGATGTTCTTCTTCCCGTTGCTGGTGATCGGCGCGATCCGGCTGTCGCGGCCGCACGCGCCGTGGGCCCGGTGGCGGTATCTGGCCCACCGTGAGCGGCTACACCGCGCGCTGGAACGGGAACGCCAGCTGCGGCGCCCGGTGGTGCAGGCCAAGCTGTGGCTGCAGGACGCCATCGCGGGCCGGCCTCAGCTGCCCGATGACCGCGTCGTCGACGCCGAACTCGACCGTGAGGTGCGGGCCGCCTCGGCGCCGACGGAACCGATCATGATCGGACGGCCGAGAGTGCCCACCGGGCGGGCGCCCCAGCGCCCGGCGCCCAACCGTGCGGTCGCGGACCCCGCCGCGCCGACGGTGCCCTTTTCGGTCCGGCCGCCGAGAACCGGTGGTCCGTGGCGGTGAGGTACTTCTACGACACCGAGTTCATCGAGGACGGCCGCACCATCGAGCTGGTCTCGATCGGCGTGGTCGCCGAGGACGGGCGCGAATATTACGCGGTGTCCACCGAATTCGATCCGGCGAGTGCGGGGCCGTGGGTGCGCACCCACGTGCTGCCCAAGCTGCCTTCCCCGGCGTCGCAGGCGTGGCGCTCGCGCAGCCGGATCCGCACCGACCTCGAGGAGTTCCTGCGGGTCGACCGCGGCGATCCCATCGAGTTGTGGGCCTGGGTGGCCGCCTATGACCACGTGGTGCTCTGCCAGCTGTGGGGGACCATGCCCGATCTGCCGGCGCCGATCCCGCGTTTCACCCGTGAGCTGCGTCAATTGTGGGAGGACCGGGGCAAGCCGCGCCTGCCGCCGCGGTCGGCGGGCAGCCACGACGCGCTGGTGGACGCCCGTGACCAGTTGCGTCGATTCCGGGTGATCACTCAGACCGAACTGGCCTGATCAGTGCGGGTCCGCACCCGGCTACCATGGTCGGGTGAACTGGACCGTTGACGTACCCATCGACCAGCTGCCGGCGCTGCCGCCGCTGCCCGCGGACCTGCGCGAGCGTCTCGACGACGCGCTGGCCCGGCCGGCCGTTCAGCAGCCGAGCTGGCCCGCTGACCAGGCCAAGGCGATGCGCACGGTCCTGGAGAGCGTCCCGCCGATCACGGTGGCATCCGAGATCGTGCGGCTCAAGGGCCTGCTGGCCCAGGTCGCCCGCGGGGAAGCCTTCCTGCTGCAGGGCGGCGACTGCGCCGAGACCTTCACCGACAACACCGAGCCGCACATCAAGGGCAACATCCGCACCCTGCTGCAGATGGCGGTGGTGCTGACCTACGGCGCGTCGGTGCCGGTGGTGAAGGTGGCCCGCATCGCCGGCCAGTACGCCAAGCCCCGCTCGGCCGACGTCGACGCTCTGGGGCTGAAGTCCTACCGCGGCGACATGGTCAACGGCCTGGCCCCCGATGCCGCGGTGCGCGAGCACGACCCGTCGCGGCTGGTGCGGGCCTACGCCAACGCCAGCGCCGCGATGAACCTGGTTCGGGCGTTGACCTCGTCGGGGCTGGCGTCGCTGGAACTGGTGCACGACTGGAACCGGGAGTTCGTCCGCACCTCTCCGGCGGGCGCACGCTATGAGGCGCTGGCTGGTGAGATCGACCGCGGACTGAAGTTCATGAGCGCCTGCGGGGTCGCCGACCGGGAACTGCAGACCGCCGAGATCTACGCCAGCCATGAGGCGCTGGTCCTCGACTACGAGCGGGCCATGCTGCGCATGGCCGACATCGAGGGCGAGCCGCAGCTCTACGACCTGTCGGCGCATTTCGTCTGGATCGGGGAGCGGACCCGTCAGCTCGACGGCGCCCACGTCGGGCTGGCCGAGGTGATCGCCAACCCGATCGGCATCAAGCTCGGGCCGACGACCTCGCCCGAGCTGGCGGTCGAATACGTCGAGCGGCTCGACCCGAAGAACGAGCCCGGCCGGCTCACGCTGGTCAGCCGAATGGGCAATAACAAGGTGCGCGACCTGCTCCCGGGGATCATCGAGAAGGTGCAGGCCACCGGTCACCAGGTGATCTGGCAGTGCGACCCGATGCACGGCAACACCCACGAGGCCTCCACCGGCCACAAGACCCGGCACTTCGACCGGATCGTCGACGAGGTGCAGGGCTTCTTCGAGGTGCATCACGCGTTGGGCACCCATCCCGGCGGCATCCACCTGGAGTTCACCGGGGAGGACGTCACCGAGTGTCTCGGTGGCGCCCAAGACATTTCGGACGCCGATCTGGGTGGCCGTTACGAGACGGCGTGCGACCCGCGGCTCAACACCCAGCAGAGCCTGGAGTTGTCGTTCCTGGTCGCCGAGATGCTCCGCGGCTGAAGGGCCGAGTCCCACCGCGAGCAGACATAGAATCGCACTATTTGCCTGTAGGCGGTGCGACTCTGCGTCTGCTCGGCGAAGGGGAGGGGCCTACAGCATCGCGCCGACGTTGTTGCCCAGCGTCCAGGCGACCGCCGCCACCAGCCCGGTGAGCGCGAACACGACCGCCAGCCAGATCAGCACCATCCGGCGGGCGTGCTGGCGCTCCAGCACGAACCGGCTCAACTCGATCCCGGCGAATTGCCCTGTCACCAACTGATATCGGGTGTCGGTGTCGGTCACATCCGGCGCCTCGCGGGCCATGTGCAGCGTCGGGCGCGGGGGCGGTCCGCCGCGGTGGTGCGGCGCCGAGACGTGCTGGGCTGAGTTGCGCGGGGCCGGGACCCGAAACGCCGGCAGCTCCAACCGCTCGGCGATCGCCTCCACCGCACGGGCCATCTCGAAACCGTCGGCGTACCGGTCGGTCGGGTCCAGCGCCGTGGCGTGGGCTATCAGATCATCGAATTCCCTTGGGACGCCGTCGATTGCCAAGCTGGGCGGCGGTACGTCGTGGTCCAGCCGCTGATAGGCCACGGCCAACGCCGAGTCGCCGGAGAACGGCGTATGACCGGTCAGCAGCTCATAGGTGAGCACGCCGACCCCGTAGACGTCGCTGGGCGGGCCGGCGTTTCCGTCGCGGACCTGCTCGGGCGACAGGTAGGCCGCCGTCCCCAGAATCACGTTGGTGGAGGTGATCCCGGCCGCCGCGATGGCCCGGACCAGCCCGAAGTCGACCACCTTCACGTCGCCGCCGTCGGAGATCAAGATGTTCTCCGGTTTGACGTCGCGGTGCACCAGCCCGGCGCGGTGCGCGATTCCCAGTGCCCCCAGCACCGGGCGCAGCACCGCGACGACGGCGTGCGGCGGCATCGGGCCCCGCTCGTTGAGCAGTTCCCGCAGCGTGCCGCCCTCGACGAGCTCCATCACCAGAAACGGCTGCCCGGAATCGTGCGGTGTCCCGAAACCCTGGTCGTACACCGCCACCAGCCCTGGGTCCTTCAGTCGGGCCACCGCCCGCGCCTCGAGCTGGAACCGGGTCAGGAACTGCTGATCGCCGGCGTAGCGCAGGTCCATCACCTTCACCGCGACCGGGCGGTCCAGGCGCTCGTCGAGGCCGCGGTAGACCGTGGACGTGCCGCCGGTGGCGATGCGGGTTCCGACCCGGTACCGGCGGTCCAGCAGGGCGCCTTCCAGTGCGTCCGGGCCCCAGGCTGCAGTCACCTGGTCATGGTATGTGGGCGGGGGACTGCTCCGGCGGTTCTAAACTCAATGTCGTGAGCAGCATTCCGGCCGCCGACGACGTCCTAGAACCCGACGAACCGACCTTCGACCTGCCCCGGGTCGCCGAAATGCTTGGGGTGGCGGTCACCAAGGTGCATCAGTATCTGCGCGACAACCATCTGGTGGCGGTGCGACGCGGCGGTGCGCTGGTGGTCCCGCAGGTGTTCTTCAACGCCGACGGGGACATCGTCAAGAGCCTGCCGGGGCTGCTGGCCGTGCTGCACGACGGCGGCTACCAGCAGACCGACATCGTGCGCTGGCTGTTCACCCCGGATCCGTCGCTGTCGCTGACCCGCGACGGTGTGCGCGAGGCGATCCCCAACGCCCGCCCGATCGACGCGCTGCATGCTCACCAAGCGCGTGAGGTGATGCGCCGGGCGCAGGCGATGGCGTACTGACCCCGGGTGGCTAGGCCGGGGCCGGTGTTTCGACGGCCCTCGACAGCCGGTACCACGCGAACAGCGCGCAGGCCGTCGCGGCGATCACATGCAGCCACGAGTACATGCCGTGCGAGCCGTCCGGTTTGAAGATCACCATGATCCAGGTTGAGGCCGCGGCGATCGCGGCGATCGCCGCCGGTGAGCGGACCAGGGTGGCCGCCGCCGCCAACGGCCAGGTGTAGTACCAGGGCAGCGCCGCCGGAACGAACAGCACCACGATGAGCATGGCCCAGGCGATCCCCGCCACCGCCGTGCGGTCGTCGCGGCGGGACCGCCACCACAGCCACGGCAGCACCAGCGCGATCACCAGGATCCCGGTGATCCGCGTGATGTGCAGCACCGCATAGAAGTTCACCGGTGCGAACACCCCGCCCACGGCGTGGATCAGGTTGGCGGCCGCGGTCGGCACGGTGAGCCAGTTGATGATCTTGACGTTGCCGGCCAACAGCGCCGTCAGCCAGCCCAGACCCACGCCCGCCAGACTCGACAGCACCGCGAAGACGGCCACGACGATCAGCGTGGAGATGGCTGCTGCGGTGGTGAACGCCCGGGCCGCCGGGTAGCCGCGTTGTTCCCGCAACCGGCGCATCCACACCCACACCAGGAACGGCAATGCGATGACGGCGGTGGCCTTCACCGCCGCGGCCAGGGCCACCAGCGTGATGCCGGCCAGGTGGCGGCGCTCCAGGGTCAGGGCGATCCCGGCGATCACCAGGCCCACCATCAGCATCTCGTTGTGGACCCCGCCCATGAGGTGGATGATCACCAGCGGATTGAGCACCGCGAGGAACAGCGCCGCCGGGGCCGTGCCCCCGACCCGGCGGGCCACCCGCGGCGCGGCCCAGATCAACAGCGCCAGACCGGGCAGCATGCACAGCCGCAACAGCATGGTGCCGACCACCACGTTGTCGCCGACGAGGATCGTCACCAGCTTGGCGACCAGGATGAACGCCGGGCCGTAGGGGGCCGTCGTCGCCGACCAGATCGGACTGACGTCGTCGAGCAGCGGGTTGGGGTTGAAGACCGGGCCGACCTGGTAGGGGTCGAATCCGTCGCGCAGCAGAGCGCCCTGGGCCAGGTAGGAGTAGGTGTCACGGCTGAATACCGGGACCGAGGCCAGCAGCGGCGCCAGCCAGAACCCGGTGGTGGCGATCAGCGTGTATTCGGTCACGGTGCCGTTGATCACCCGGCGGCCCAGGCCCAGCCACGCCGCCAGCATCACCGCGACTCCGGTCCACAGCAGCACCGAGGACAGCACCAGGCCGTGGCCGAAGCGAAGCCAGGACAGATGCAGCGACTCCAATACCGGGTCTTGGATCCGGGTGCTGCCGGCGCCCAGCCCGCCCAGGGTGATCAGCATGGCGCCCAGGCAGCCGCGCCACGCCGCCCCGGCCTGCTCGCTGGCGGCGAACCGCCACAGCCGGGAGCGGGCGTCGGTGGGCACGGCCGGGGCCGGTGGGGTGGTGGGCGTGGACATCGGCGCTCCGGGGTCCTCAGGCGGACCGGTCGGAGACCAGGCGGGCCAGGTCGGTCAGTCCGGCTTTGGCGACCTCGTCGATCGGCGCGGCCACCAGGGCGCCCATGGCGCGGCGGGTCAGCAGATCGATCCGGTCCTCGACGGCGGCCAGCGCGCCCACCGCCTCGATCACGTCGCACAACTCGCGGACCTGGGCGTCGGTCAGCGCGGTGCCCAGCGACGTGCGTAACCGATTGGCCGCCACCGCATCCGACTTGTCGGCCAGTTCCACGGCTTCGGCCACCAGCACGGTGCGCTTGCCCGAGCGCAGGTCGTCACCCGACGGTTTGCCGGTGACCGCGGGGTCGCCGAACACGCCCAGCACGTCGTCGCGCAGCTGGAAGGCCACCCCGAGGTCGGTGCCCAGTTCGTGGAACAGCGCCTGGATATCGGGCCGGTCGGCCGCGGCTGCGACCCCCAGTTGCAGCGGCCGCACCACCGTGTAGGAGGCGGTCTTGTAGGTGTTGACCGCCATCGCCGACGCGATCGACTCGACACCGCTGGCCTCGGCGACGATGTCGAGGTACTGCCCGCCCAGCACCTCGGTGCGGATGTCCGACCAGATCCGCCGCACCCGGCGCTGGGCTTCAGCGGGCAGGTCGGCGCCGGCGACGATGTCGTCGGCCCAGACCAGCGCCAGGTCACCGAGCAGAATGGCCGCCGATATCCCGAATTGTTCGGGCGCTCCGCGCCATCCGCGGCTGCGGTGCAACTCGGCGAACTTGTAGTGGGTGGTCGGGCTGCCGCGGCGGGTCGCCGACGCGTCGATCACGTCGTCGTGTACCAGCGCGCAGGCGTGCAGCAGTTCCAGCGCCGAGAACAGCAGCAGTTCGTCGTCGGTGGCATCGCGGCCGGTGATGGCTCGCCAGCCCCAATAGGCGAATGCCGGACGCAGCCGCTTACCGCCGCTGAGCACGAACTCCTCCAGGCCGGTGATCAGACCCTGGTAGTCGTCGCCCATGTAGGCGGTGTCGGTACGGCGGGTGCGCAGGTAGGAGCGCAGCTGCTCGGTTACCGCGCCGGCCAACTCCGGGGCCGACGGTGCGGTTGCTGCTGGTGCCTTGAAGCTCAGCGCGGCGCCCCTTTCTCGCTCGACCCGGGCCGGGACCCCCGGCGTGTGTTCAGCGTAGAGTGTGCCACCACGCCCGGGGGGGACTCAGGCAGGCGGCGCTCGCGCGATGTCGATAGGCTCAGCGTTTGCGCCCATGTCGGCCGCACTGCCGCTCCTGTCCCCTCTGCAGAGGGCCGGCGAAGCCGGCCGCGGCCCGTTGACCGCCTTCGATGAGGAGCACCCTGGTGACCTTGAATACCGTCGCACTCGAGCTTGTCCCGCCGAATCTCGACCGCGGGCCCGAGCAGACGTGCGAGGAGGCACACAAGGTTCTGCGGTTCGCGGCCGAAGCCGGTATCGAAGGCCGGATCCGGCACATCTTGATGCCGAGCATGATCGCCGAGGACGACGACCGCCCGATCGAGATGAAGCCGAAGCTCGACGTGCTGGACTTCTGGAGGGCACTCAAGCCGGAGCTGCCGGGCATGGCCGGACTGTGCACCCAGGTCACCGCGTTCTCCGACGAAGCGGCGCTGCGTGGTCGGCTCGATGATCTGACCGTGGCCGGCATCGAGGGTGTCGTGTTCGTCGGCGTGCCCCGCACCATGGCCGACGGCGAGGGCTCCGGCGTACCGCCCACCGACGCGCTGGCGATTTTCCGCGATGAGGTGCCCAACCGCGGTGTCATCCTGATTCCGACCCGCGCCGACGAGATCGGCCGGTTCACGTTCAAGTGCGACCGCGGCGCGACGTTCGGGTTGACCCAACTGCTGTACTCCGACGCGATCGTGCCGTTCCTGACCGAGTTCGCGCAACGCAGCGACGCGCGCCCGGAGATCTTGCTGTCCTTCGGTTTCGTGCCGACGGTGGAGAACAAGGTCGGGCTGATCGACTGGCTGATCCAGGACCCCGGCAATGCGGCGGTGGCGGCCGAGCAGGCGTTCGTCAAGACACTGTCCGGCAGCGAACCCGAACAGCGGCGCAAGCTGATGCTCGACCTGTACAAGCGGGTCGTCGACGGTGTCGTCGATCTCGGCTTCCCGCTGAGCATTCACTTCGAGGCGACGTACGGGGTGTCGGCGGCCGCGTTCACGACCTTCGCGCAGATGCTCGACTACTGGTCGCCGGAGACGCCCTGAGCCGACCGCCTCAGCCCGCGTCGTCGTGCGGGGTGCGCACGCGCGGTGAGCGGTCCCGGCCCGTCCAGGCGATCAGCGCCACCGCTCCGGCGGTGACGAACGTCGACAGCACCAGCCACAGGGCGGCGCGCGCGAATGAGCGGCTGCTGGGATCGGTGTAGCGCGCCTGCGCGGTCATGGTGCTCACCACGCCCGGCTTGAGGCGCCACTGCACCGTGTCGTCGCCGAGGCGTTCGCCGTTGGTGGAGGTCACCTCGCCGGGGAACGCGACGCTCAATTCGACGTCGGCCCCCGGGTCGCTGAGCGACGTGAGATCCACCCGGCCCTCCAGGATCACCAGATTGCCGGCGCGGCGCAGCGTCAGGTTCACCCCGGCCGCCTCGCGGTTCATCTCGGCCAACTGCGGCAGCTCGGCGAAGGTCAGGTCGGAGAACACCGCCTGCGAGCCGACGTAGCCGTCCCGGTTGTAGCCGGAGATCGCGATCTTCTGGGCGAACGGCAGGTCGGCGTTGAGCCTGGGGCCGGTGTCGTTGTCGTTGCGGGGCTTGGCCGCCGCGATGATCTGACCCGAGACCTTGTCGTCGGGGGAGACGGTGATGTTGGCCTTGATGCGCACGCACCCGACGGTGAGCGGGGCGGTGATCAGCAGCAGCCCCACCAGGGCCAGCAGTCGGCGGTAGGGGCTGAACCGGGATGAACGCCGAACATGCACGGACGTCATCGTGCCAGACCGGCCGGGCTCTGCGCTGCGGATGCCTGCTCCAAGGGCAGCGAACGCCCGAGGATCGCGAACGGCCGAGGGTCACCGGCGAAGTGGTGACCGCGGATGACGTCGACGAAACCCAGCCTGCGGTACAACCGCCAAGCGCGGTTGCCCTCGCCGCTGATCTCCGGTGTGGACAGCAGCACGTTGGCCTCGGCGCGGCCCGCGAGCAGCCGCCGCGCCAGCGCCTCACCGAGGCCGTTGCCCTGCGAGTGCGGCATCACGTGCAACTCGGTCAGTTCGAAGTAGCTGGTCATCAGGCGCGAGATGTCCGGGCGGGGCAGCCCGCGGCGCTGCAGGCCTAGCACTACCTGCTGCTGCCACCACTGGTCGGGTGCCCCGCAGTAGCCGTAGGCGATACCGAGCAGCTCCGCGCCGCTGGACTGCGCCGCCGCCGGGTCGCCGTCGGCGACCTCCGCGCACTCCAGGGCGGCCACCGCCTGCCAACCGCGGCGGCGGGTGTGATCCAGCCACATCGCGGCACGTTGATTCTCGGTGCCCGGCGGGTAGCCCATCGCGGTGACGTACACACGCAGCGCCTCGCCGAGACGGTTTGCCATGTCGTGCGGCGACAGGTCGATGAGCAATGTCGCCAACGTGCAGGTTCCTCTCCCGGTCGGTGGTGGGGGCGCGCCGCACCCATTATCCGGTTTCGGTTTCCCGGACGTCGGCGGTTGTGGATCGGCATCGCCGGAGCGCCGCTACAATCAGCTGACGAAGCCTGTGGTACACCGCAGGTCGACCTCGTATTATCAGTACTAGTTGCCCGCACAGTCCGTAGCCAGCCGTGGGCAGTGATTGAGCGGCCGTCGGCAAGGAGGGACGAATGCCACTCTCCGATCATGAACAGCGCATGCTCGATGAGATCGAGAGCGCCCTCTACGCCGAGGACCCGAAGTTCGCCTCCAGCGTTCGCGGTGCTGCTCTGCGTACCCCGACCACCCGGCGACGGGTGCAAGGAATGGCACTGTTCTTGGTCGGGCTGGTGATGCTGGTCTCGGGAATTCCGTTCTACGCAACCGTCAATCCCGGATTCCTGATCCTGAGCGTGTTGGGGTTCGTGGTCATGTTCGGCGGCGCGGTCTTCGCGATCACCGGCAACCACGCCGCCGGGGGCCGTGATGGTGTGGCCAAGGCCGGCGGGGGCCAGCAGCGTCGGGTCAAGGGCGGCAGCGGTACGTTCGCCAGCCGCATGGAAGACCGGTTCCGTCGCCGCTTCGAGCCGTAACCCGCCGCGTGTGAGGTGAAAGGGCAGCCGATCGGCTGCCCTTTTTTCATGGGCGCACCGCACCGGCGGGCGCTGCCGGGCCGCCGGCGGAGGCGGTCCGCCCCACTTCGCCCCACCCCGCTTTTGCGTCCATGACCAGGGCATTTCCCGACGAGACGGGCTGGAGCCGCGCCCGTACCGCCGAAAAATCACCCGTCGAGTGGGGAATGGGGGCCATTGCCGCCCTGGAAATGGTGCGGAGTGGGGGATTGTGGGGTATTGTGGGCTAACGTTGGTCGAGCGTGGTGGGAGGTAGCCGATGTTTCTCGGCACCTACACGCCCAAGCTCGACGACAAGGGGCGGCTCACACTGCCCGCGAAATTTCGCGACGCGCTGGCAGGAGGGTTGATGGTCACCAAGAGCCAGGACCACAGCCTGGCCGTGTACCCGCGGGCAGAGTTCGAGCAGCTGGCCCGCCGCGCGGCCAAGGCGTCGCGCAGCAATCCGGAGGCGCGGGCGTTCCTGCGCAATCTGGCCGCCGCCACCGATGAACAGCATCCCGACGGCCAGGGCCGGATCACCTTGTCACCGGATCACCGGCGCTACGCCAACCTGTCCAAGGACTGCGTGGTCATCGGCTCGGTCGACTACCTCGAGATCTGGGACGCGCAGGCATGGAGCGACTACCAGCAAACCCATGAAGAGAACTTCTCCGCGGCCAGCGATGAAGCACTCAGCGACATCATCTGAGGCCCGTGCCTCGTGGCCTCTGTCCGAACCGACCCTGACGTACTTCCCCAACGTCAGGTTCGTGCCGTCGGGCAGGGACCTCGAGGCAGGGACCCGGCGATCGCACGCGAAGCGGAGCCGAGTGCAGGCGTTCGACGGCAGGCTGCGCTGCCACTCGAGGGGAGGTGCCGCAGTGGCCGAGCAGGGCGAATTCGGGCATGTGCCGGTGCTGCTGGAGCGCTGCGTGGAACTGCTGGCCCCGGCGCTTACCCGGAAATCACCCGACGGCAGCGGCGCCGTCCTCGTCGATGCGACCCTCGGGGCCGGCGGGCACACCGAACGCTTTCTGACCGAGTTCCCCGGTCTGCGGGTCATCGGCCTGGACCGGGACACCACTGCGCTCGGCATCGCCGGTGCCCGGTTGGCGCGTTTCTCCGATCGGCTGAGCATGGTCCACACCCGTTACGACGGGATCAGCGCCGCGCTGGCCGAAACGGGTTTGGCCACAACGGCCTCTGTTGACGGGGTGCTGTTCGACCTGGGCGTATCGTCGATGCAGCTCGACCGGGCGGAGCGCGGTTTCTCCTACGCTCAGGACGCCCCACTGGACATGCGGATGGACCCGGAGGCCGAACTGACGGCCGCGGACATCGTCAACACCTATGACGCGGCAGCGCTCACCGACATCCTGCGCCGATTCGGCGAGGAACGCTTCGCCTCCCGGATCGCCTCGCACATCGTCCGCCGCCGGGCGCAGACCCCGTTCACCTCGACGGGGGAGCTGACCGCCCTTCTCTACGAGGCGATTCCGGCGCCGGCCCGGCGCACCGGGGGGCATCCGGCCAAGCGGACCTTCCAGGCCCTGCGCATCGCGGTCAACGCGGAGTTGGACTCGCTGCGCGGTGCCCTTCCGGCGGCCCTGGACGCCCTGGCGGTGGGCGGGCGTATCGCGGTGATGTCCTACCAGTCGCTGGAGGACCGCATCGTCAAGCAGTCGTTCGCCGCGGTGACCACCTCGCGCACGCCGGTCGACCTGCCGGTCGAGTTGCCCGGCGACAAACCGAGTTTCATCACGTTGACGCGGGGAGTCGAACGCGCCCAACCGGATGAGATCGAACGCAACCCGCGGGCGGGTTCGGTCCGGTTGCGGGCCGTGCAGCGGGTTGCGGACGGGCCTGTTGCGGCATCGAGGGGGGATTGATGGCGACCAAGCGCACGCCTGCGGCGCGGCAGGGCGACCGCCGCCGCAGCCCCGAGGGCAAGACCCGTGCCGGGTCGCGGCGCGCGAACGAGGCGCCGCAGTCCCGGCGGACGCGCCGGCAGCATGCGACCGCGACCGCACCGGGGCGTGAGTCGCGGCCGCGGTCGGGGCCGCAGAAGGCGGCGCAACCGCGCCCCGACGCCCGGCCGGTACCGCCGAAGAACACCAAGCAGGCCAAGGCGCGGGCGAAGGCGCGCAAGGCCAAGGCGCCCAAGGTTGTACGGGTCCCGCTACGCGAACGGCTGATCACTCGGCTGGCCGCGATCGACCTGCGTCCGCGCACGCTGGCGGCCAAGGTTCCGTTCGTCGTGTTGATCATCGGTTCGCTGGGAATCGGGCTGGGCATCACGCTGTGGCTGTCGACGGATGCCGCCGAGCGCTCTTACCAACTGGGCAATATCCGGGAACGCAACCGGGTCCTGATGCAGCAGAAGGAAGCGCTCGAGCGGGACGTGCTGACCGCCGAATCCGCGCCGGCGCTGGCCGAGGCGGCTCGCGAGCTGGGCATGATCCCGACCCGAGACACCGCGCATCTGGTCCAGGACCCGGCCGGCAACTGGGTGGTGGTCGGCGTGCCCAAGCCGGCCGACGGTGTGCCGCCGCCCCCGCTGAACACCAAGCTGCCCGACGATCAGCCGGCCGCGCCGCCGGTCGAGGTTCCGGTCCGGGTGCCGCCCGCCGGGCCGAAGCTGGATCGCCGGCACCTGCCCGGCGCCGGTCTGCCCGCTCCGGCCGCACCTGCTCCGGCTGCACCCGGTGCGCCGCTGATCATTCCGGGCCTGCCGGGAATGCCCGGTCTGCCCGGTGCGACGCTGTCCGGGCCGCCACCGGGTCCGGCGCTCGACCTTCCGCCGGTCGCCCTGCCGCCGGAGGCCGCCCAGCCGCCGATCACGTTGCCGCCGGAGGCCGTGTTGCCGCCGCCGGTTGTGCTACCGCCGGAAGCCCCGCTGCCCCCGGCGGTTCCGGGAGCGGCGCGATGAAACGGCCGACGCGACGGACCGGCCCGGCGCGGCGCCCGGACGGCTCCGTCAAGGCCAGCAGCCGCAGGACGGGCCGAGTAACCAAACCCGCGAAGCCGGCCAAACCGGCCAAAACCGGTAAGTCACCCAAAGTGGCTCAGGCACCGGGACATTCGGCCCACGACCGTCGGACCCGGCCGGCCACGGAACTGGGCCTGCGCAGTGCGTCGTTCGTCTTCCGGCACCGCACCGGCAACGCCGTCATCTTCCTGGTGCTGGCCCTTGCCGCGGCGCAGCTGTTCTATCTGCAGGTGCCGCGGGCGTCGGGGCTGCGGGCCGAGGCCGCCGGACAACTCAAGGTCACCGATGTCCAACAAGCCATGCGCGGCGACATCATCGACCGCACCGGCGACAAGCTGGCGTTCACCATCGAGGCCCGGGCCCTGACCTTCCAGCCGATCAAGGTCGGCAAGCAACTCGAAGAAGCCAAGAAGAAGAATCCCGCCGCACCCGATCCGCAGCACCGGCTGCAGGAGATCGCCAAGGAGATCGCCGGTCGGCTCGGCAACAAGCCGGACGCGGCGACGCTGCTGAAGAAGCTGCGCAGCAACGAGACTTTCGTCTACCTGGCGCGTGCCGTCGAGCCGGCGCTGGCCGAGGCGATCACCGAGAAATGCCCGGAGGTGGGCAGCGAGCGCCAGGACCTGCGGCAGTATCCGGGTGGGTCGTTGGCGGCCAACATCATCGGCGGCATCGATTGGGACGGCCACGGCCTGTTGGGCCTGGAGGACTCGATGGACGCCGTGCTGGCCGGCACGGACGGTTCGATCACCTACGACCGCGGTTCCGACGGGGTGGTGATCCCGGGCAGTTACCGCAACCGGCATCGGGCCGTCAACGGCTCGACGATCCAGCTCACCCTCGACGACGACATCCAGTTCCATGTCCAGCAACAGGTTCAGCAGGCCAAGAACGTCTCCGGCGCCCGCAATGTCAGCGCGGTGGTGCTCGACGCCAAAAGCGGCGAGGTACTGGCGATGGCCGGCGACAACACCTTCGACCCGTCTCAGGACATCGGGCGCCAGGAGGACCGGCAGCTGGGCAATCCGGCGGTGTCGACGCCGTTCGAGCCCGGCTCGGTGAACAAGATCATCACCGCCGCTTCGGTCATCGAGTACGGGCTGAGCAACCCCGATGAGGTGCTGCAGGTACCCGGATCGATCAACATCGCCGATGTCACCGTCAGCGACGCCTGGGAACACGGCGTCGCGCCCTACACCACGACCGGGATCTTCGGAAAGTCCTCCAACGTCGGCACCCTGATGCTGGCACAGCGGGTGGGGCCGGAGCGTTGGTTCCAGATGCTGGAGAAGTTCGGTCTGGGGCAGCGCACCGGCGTCGCGCTGCCGGGTGAGAGTGCCGGGGTGGTTCCGCCGGTCGATCAGTGGTCGGGCAGCTCGTTCGCCAATCTGCCTATCGGGCAAGGCCTGTCGATGACACTGCTGCAGATGGCCGGCATGTATCAGGCCATCGCCAATGACGGGCTGCGGATCCCGCCGCGGATCATCAAAGCGACCATCGCCCCCGACGGCACCCGCACCGAGGAACCCCGGCCAGAAGGCGTGCGCGTCGTCTCCGAGCAGACCGCGGCGACCGTGCGCAACATGCTGCGTTCGGTGGTGCAGCGCGACCCGACCGGCGTCCAACAGGGCACCGGGTGGCAGGCCGCGGTCGACGGTTACCAGATCGCCGGAAAGACCGGAACCGCCCAGCAGATCAACTCCGCCTGCGGCTGCTACTACGACGACGTCTACTGGATCACGTTCGCCGGGATAGCGCCCGCGGACAACCCGCGCTACGTCATCGGCCTGATGCTGGACAACCCGCATCGCGCCGCGGACGGATCACCGGGCACCTCGGGCGCACCGCTGTTCCATGACATCGCCGCCTGGCTGTTGCAGCGCCACAACGTCCCGCTGTCGCCGGATCCCGGGCCTCCGCTCCTTCTGCAGGCGATGTAGCGGCCGCTGACCCGCTGCCGCGGGCGCAATGCGGATCGGCCACCCCGCGGTCCCCGCCCACCTGGGTAGTCTCAGGTCCGGTCCTGACGACCCGGCCGCAGCGGATGGAGGTGATCGGCGGTGTCTGCCGCAATGCGCCCTGACGTCGGCGACGGAACGCCGCTGGCGGCGCTGGCCGCCCGGATCGGGGCGGTCGCGGCAACCGGTGATGTGGTGCCGCAGCTGGCGATCACCGGGCTGACCCTGCGCGCCCAGGACGTCCAGCCCGGCGACCTGTTCGCGGCGCTGCCCGGTGCGACGACCCACGGTGCGCGGTTCGTCGCCGAGGCGATCGCCCGCGGGGCGGCCGCGGTGCTCTCCGACGGGTACGGGGCCGCCGAGATCGCGGACAGCGCAACGGCGCCCGCAACCCCGGTGCTGGTGCATCCGGCTCCCCGCAGCGTGCTCGGCGACCTGGCGGCAGAGGTCTACCGGCATCCCTGCGAGCGGCTCACGGTCATCGGGGTCACCGGGACGGCCGGAAAGACCACCACCACCTATCTGGTCGAGGCCGGGTTGCGGGCCGCCGGCCGGACCTGCGGCCTCATCGGCACGGTGGGTGTGCGCATCGACGGCGCCGACCTGCCCAGCGCGCTGACCACCCCGGAGGCGCCGGCGCTGCAGGCGCTGCTGGCGGTGATGGCCGAGCGCGGGGTGGACACCGTGGTGATGGAGGTGTCCAGCCACGCGCTGACGCTGGGCCGCGTCGACGGGACCCGCTTCGCGGTCGGCGCGTTCACCAACCTGTCCCGTGACCATCTGGACTTCCACCCGACCATGGCGGACTACTTCGAGGCCAAGGCGCGGCTGTTCGACCCGGCCTCCCCCTTGCACGCGGCCACGGCGGTGATCTGTGTCGACGACGAGGCCGGCGAGGCGATGGCGGCGCGCGCGACGGCGCCGATCACGGTCAGCGCGACCGGCCGGCCGGCGCAGTGGGGTATCGAGTGCGCGACCGCCCCGACCGGCGGGGTGGCCGGCCGACAGTTCGTCGCGGTCGATCCGGCCGGGGTGCGCCACCCGGTCGGCATCGGGCTGCCCGGCGACTACAACGTCGCCAACTGTCTTGTGGCGCTGGCGATCCTCGACGCGGTAGGGGTGTCACCGGCGCAGGCCGTACCCGGTCTGCGTGATGCCCGGGTGCCGGGGCGAACCGAGCCGGTCGACCGCGGCCAGGACTTCTTGGCGCTGGTCGATTACGCGCACAAGCCGGGCGCGCTGGCCGCGGTGCTAGCGACCCTGCGCGCCGATCTGCGCGACACGGCCGGGCGGCTGGCGGTGGTGTTCGGGGCCGGCGGCGACCGCGACCACGGCAAGCGCGGCCCGATGGGCCGGATCGCCGCGCAGTGGGCCGACCTGGTCGTCGTCACCGACGACAACCCGCGCGGAGAGGACCCGGCCGATATCCGGCGCGCGATTCTGGCCGGCGCCGCCGAGGGTGCCGCCGAGGTGGTCGAGATCGGTGACCGGCGGGCCGCGATCGAGCACGCGGTGCGCTGGGCGCGCCCCGGCGACGTGCTGCTCGTCGCCGGCAAAGGCCATGAAACCGGGCAGACCGCCGGCGGGCGGACCCAGCCCTTCGACGACCGCGTCGAGCTGGCCCAGGCGCTGCAAGCGCGCGAGGAGCACCGGTGATCGCGCTGACCGTCGCGGAGATCGCCGCGATCGTCGGCGGCCGCCTCGCCGACATCTCACCGGAGCAGGCCGCCTGCACCACCGTGACCGGCACGGTGGAGTTCGACTCCCGACGCGTCACCGCCGGCTCGCTGTTCCTGGCGTTACCCGGGGCGCGCGCCGACGGCCACGACCACGCCGCCGCGGCGGTGGCCGCCGGGGCGGTGGCGGTGCTGGCGGCCCGTCCGGTCGGGGTGCCGGCGATCGTGGTGAGCCCCGCGGAACCGGTATCGGCCAGCCGGTCGGGGGCGCTCGAGCACGACGACGCCGTCGGGTCCGGTGCCGCGGTGCTGGGTGCGCTGGCCGACCTCGCCGCGGCGGTGTCGGCGGCGTTGGTGGCCAAGGGATTGACGATCATCGGTGTCACCGGCTCGTCGGGCAAGACCTCCACCAAGGACATGCTGGCAGCGGTGCTGGCGCCGCTGGGGCAGGTGGTGGCGCCACCCGGTTCGTTCAACAACGAGCTGGGACATCCCTGGACGGTGCTGCGGGCCGATGAGAACACCGACTTCCTGGTGCTGGAACTTTCGGCGCGGCACCGGGGCAACATCGCGGCGTTGGCCGCCATCGCCCCGCCGCAGGTGGCGGTGGTGCTCAACGTCGGGACCGCGCATCTGGGCGAGTTCGGCTCCCGCGAGGCGATCGCCGAGACCAAAGCCGAGCTGGCGCAAGCAGTTCCGGAATCCGGCGTGGTGATCCTCAACGTCGACGATCCGGCGGTGGCCGCGATGGCCGACAAGACCGCAGCCCGGGTGGTGCGGGTCGGCCGCACGGCCGGCGCCGACGTGTGGGCCGGGCCGGTGGCGCTCGACGCATTGGCCCGACCGCGCTTCACCCTGCACGCCGGCAGCGTCGAGACCGAGCTGCAACTCGGGGTCTCCGGGGACCACCAGGTCTCCAACGCACTGTGTGCGGCCGCGGTCGCGCTGGAGTGCGGCGCCACCGGTGCGCAGCTGGCCGACGCGCTGGCCGGTGCCCGACCGGTCTCGAGGCACCGGATGCAGGTCAGCACCCGCTCGGACGGGGTGACCGTGATCGACGACGCCTACAACGCCAACCCGGATTCGATGCGGGCCGCGCTGCAGGCGCTGGCCTGGATCGCCCGCGGCGAGGATCCGGCGATGCCGAACCGGCGCAGCTGGGCGGTGCTCGGGGAGATGGCTGAGCTGGGCGAGGACGCGATATCCGAGCATGACCGCATCGGGCGGCTCGCGGTGCGCTTAGATGTCTCTCGTCTCATTGTCGTCGGAGTAGGGAGATCGATGGGCGCGATGCACCATGGCGCGGTCATGGAGGGGTCCTGGGGCGCCGAGACCACCGCGGTGGCCGACGTCGACGCCGCCCTCGCCCTGTTGCGTGCCGAACTGCGGCCCGGCGACGTGGTGTTGGTCAAGGCCTCCAACTCCGCCGGGTTGACCACCCTGGCCGACGCTTTGATCAGCGATGATGCAGGGGATCGCTGATGATCATGATCCTCGTCGCGGCCGGTGTCGCGCTGCTGGTCGCGATCTTGTTGACCCCGGTGCTGATCCGGCTGTTCACCAAACAGGGATTCGGGCAGGAGATCCGCGAGGACGGCCCGCCCAGCCATCACACCAAGCGCGGCACCCCGTCGATGGGCGGTGTGGCGATCGTGGCCGGGATCTGGGCCGGCTACCTGATCGCTCAGCTGGCCGGCCTGGTCTTCTACGGAACCGGACCCACCGCGTCCGGGCTGCTGGTGCTGGGGTTGGCCACCGCGCTGGGCGCTGTCGGCTTCGTCGACGACCTGATCAAGATCCGCCGCTCGCGCAACCTGGGCCTGAACAAGACCGCCAAGACCGTCGGGCAGGTGACCGCGGCGACGCTGTTCGGTCTGCTGGTGCTCGGGTTCCGCAACAGCTCCGGACTGACCCCGGGTTCCCAGCAACTGTCCTACGTGCGCGAGATCGCCACCGTCACCCTGCCTGCGGCGGTGTTCGTGCTGTTCGTCATCCTGGTCGTCAGCGCCTGGTCGAACGCGGTCAACTTCACCGACGGCCTGGACGGGCTGGCCGCCGGGTCCATGGCGATGGTCAGCGCCGCCTATGTGTTGATCACCGTGATGCAGCACCGCAACGCCTGTGCCAGCGCGCCCGGACTGGGCTGCTACAACGTCCGTGACCCGCTGGACCTGGCGCTGATCGCCGCCGCGACCGCCGGCGCCTGCATCGGGTTTTTGTGGTGGAACGCCGCGCCGGCCAAGATCTTCATGGGCGACACCGGCTCGCTGGCCCTGGGCGGGGTGATCGCCGGACTGTCGATCACCACCCGCACCGAGATCCTCGCGGTGGTGCTCGGTGGGCTCTTCGTCGCGGAGATCACCTCGGTCGTCGTGCAGATCCTGGCGTTTCGCAGCACCGGGCGCCGGGTGTTCCGGATGGCGCCGTTTCATCACCACTTCGAGCTGGCCGGCTGGGCCGAGACCACCGTGATCATCCGGTTCTGGCTGCTGACGGCCATCGCCTGCGGGCTGGGCGTGTCCATGTTCTACGGCGAGTGGTTCACCGCGGTCGGCGGGTAGAGGTGCTGACCGTGCTGGAACCCGGGGCGCGGGTGCTCGTCGCCGGCGCCGGGGTGACCGGCCGGGCCGTGCTCGACGCCTTGGCGCCGCTGGGGCTGGAGCTGACGCTCTGCGACGACGACCCGGCGGCCCTGTCGCGCTATGCCGGGCACACGACGCTGAGCCCGGCCCGGGCCGCGACACGCATCGGCGACTACGCCCTGGTGGTCACCAGCCCCGGATTTCCGCCGAGCACCCCGGTGCTGGCCGCCGCGGCCGGCGCCGGCGTACCGATCTGGGGCGACGTGGAATTGGCCTGGCGGCTGGACGCGACCGGCCACTACGGGCCACCGCGGCGGTGGCTGGTGGTGACCGGAACCAACGGCAAGACCACCACGACGTCGATGCTGCACGCCATGCTGACCGCGGCGGGCCGACGCGCCCAGTTGTGCGGCAACATCGGCAGTCCGGTGCTGGACGTGCTGGGGGAGCCGGCCGAGCTGCTGGCCGTGGAGTTGTCCAGTTTCCAGTTGCATTGGGCGCCGTCGCTGCGTCCGGAGGCCGGCGCCGTGCTCAACATCGCCGAAGACCACCTGGACTGGCACGGCAGCATGGCCGCCTACATCGCCGACAAGGCGCGCGCGCTGACCGGCCGGGTGGCGGTGGCCGGGATGGACGACGCCCGCGCGGCCGCCCTGCTGGGCGCGGCCCCCGCCGCGGTGAAGGCGGGCTTCCGGCTGGGCGAGCCGGCCGCCGGCGAGCTCGGGGTCATCGACGGTGTGCTGGTCGACCGCGCTTTCGCCGACGAGGTGGCGCTCGCGCCGGTGGCGTCCATTACGGTGCCAGGACCGGTCGGCACGCTCGATGCGCTGGCCGCGGCCGCCCTGGCCCGCAGCGTGGACGTGCCGCCCGAGGCGATCGCGGAAGCGCTGGCGTCGTTTCAGGTCGGCCGGCACCGTGCCGAACTGGTCGTCGTCGCCGACGGCGTCAGCTACGTCGATGACTCCAAGGCCACCAACCCGCACGCCGCCGAGGCGTCGGTGCTGGCCTACCCGCGGGTGGTCTGGGTGGCCGGGGGGCTGCTCAAGGGCGCCTCGATCGACGAGACGGTCGCCCGAATCTCCGGGCACCTGGCCGGGGCGGTGCTGATCGGCCGGGATCGCGGCGCGGTTGCCAAGGCGTTATCACGACACGCACCGGATGTCCCCGTCGTACACGTTGTGACAGGCGAGGATATTGATATGGGTGATACTGCCGTGTCTCCAGTTACTCGTGTGACACAAGTAGCTGATGGGTCTGATGATTCGCTGAGCTCTCGTGTGATGACGGCGGTGGTGGCCGCTGCCCGCGGCCTGGCGCGCCCCGGCGACACGGTGCTGCTGGCCCCGGCGGGGGCATCGTTCGACCAGTTCTCCGGGTACGGAGCCCGGGGTGATGCGTTCGCGGCCGCCGCGCGAGCCGCGGCAGGGTCGGTGTGATCGGCGTGCTCGGCGTGCTGGACCGGCTGCGGCGGCGGCCCGATGCCGCCGCGGGCGCGGCCTCCGCCGACGAGGCCACGGCGGACAAGCCCGCGGAGAAGACGGCCCAACCGCGCACCCGATTCGGCGCCTGGCTGGGCCGCCCGATGACCTCGTTTCATCTGATCGTCGCCATCGCCGCGCTGCTGACCACGCTCGGGCTGATCATGGTGCTGTCCGCCTCGGGGGTGGAGTCCTACGGGCTCGACGGCTCGGCGTGGCGGATCTTCGGCAAGCAGGTGCTGTGGACGGTGATCGGGCTGTTCGGCTGCTATGTGGCGCTGCGGATGCCGGTACGGTTCATGCGCCGCACCGCTTTTGCCGGCTATGCGTTCACCATCGTGCTGCTGGTGCTGGTGCTGATCCCGGGCATCGGCACGCTGTCCAACGGCTCCCGGGGCTGGTTCGTCATCTACGGCTTCTCCATGCAGCCCTCCGAGCTGGCCAAGATCGCGTTCGCCATCTGGGGCGCACACCTGTTGGCGGCCCGCCGCATGGAGCGCGCGACGCTGAGCGAGATGCTGGTCCCGCTGGTGCCTGCCGCGGGGGTGGCACTGGTGCTGATCGTCGTGCAGCCCGACCTGGGCCAGACGGTGTCGCTGGGCATCATCCTGCTGGCGCTGCTGTGGTACGCCGGGCTGCCGTTGCGGGTGTTCACCACGTCGCTGGCGGCCATCGTCGCCGCCGCCGCGATCATGGCGGTGACCGAGGGCTACCGCTCCGACCGGGTGCGGTCCTGGCTGGACCCCGACGCCGACATCCAAGGCGCCGGCTACCAGGCCCGGCAGGCCAAGTTCGCGCTGGCCAACGGTGGGATCTTCGGCGACGGGCTGGGTCAGGGCACCGCCAAGTGGAACTATCTGCCCAACGCACACAACGACTTCATCTTCGCGATCATCGGCGAGGAGCTCGGCTTCATCGGCGGGTTCGGGTTGCTGGCCCTGTTCGGCCTGTTCGCCTACACCGGCATGCGCATCGCCAAGCGCTCCGCGGACCCGTTCCTGCGGCTGCTGACCGCCACCACCACGATGTGGGTGATCGGCCAGTCGTTCATCAACGTCGGCTACGTGATCGGGCTGCTGCCGGTCACCGGAATCCAGCTACCGTTGATCTCTGCCGGCGGAACCTCCACGGCCACAACATTGTTCATGATCGGAATCATGGCCAACGCGGCCCGCCACGAGCCGGAGGCGGTCGCGGCGCTGCGCGCCGGCCGGGACGACCGGATGAACCGGATCCTGCGGCTGCCGCTGCCCGAGCCCTATGCGCCGACCCGGATCGAGGCGCTGCGCGACCGGCTGCGATCCCGGCCGCAGCCGGCCGGACGCCAGCGCACCACGGGCCGGGCTCCGGCCCGGTCGGCCGAGCGCCGAGGTGCGGGCCGCGCAGGGCAAAATGGAGGCGGCCGACGCCGCGGGGCGGTGTCGGCCCAACGGCGTCCGACCGGCGGGCGCGCACGCGCATTGGAAGGTCAGCGTTAGGGGAGTGAACGACTCGGTCAGCAAGCCGGACCGCGGTGCGCCGATATCGGTCGTCCTGGCCGGTGGCGGTACCGCCGGCCACGTCGAGCCCGCGATGGCCGTCGCCGATGCGCTCAGCGCCCTGCAGCCCGGCGTCCGGATCACCGCGCTGGGCACCGCCCGCGGTCTGGAGACCCGGCTGGTGCCCGCGCGCGGTTACCACCTGGAGTTGATCACCCCGGTGCCGCTGCCCCGCAAGATCAACGCCGATCTGGCCCGGTTGCCCGTGCGGGTGCTGCGGGCCGTCCGGCAGACCCGGGCGGTGCTGCGCGCCGTAGGGGCTGACGTGGTGATCGGCTTCGGCGGCTACGTGGCACTGCCGGCGTATCTGGCCGCGCGCGGCATCGGCCGGGGCCGGGTCTCGGTGGTGATCCACGAGGCCAACGCGCGCGCCGGGTTGGCCAACCGGGTCGGGGCCCGGGGCGCACAGCGGGTGCTCTCGGCGGTGGCGGATTGCGGGCTGGCACACCCCGAGGTGGTCGGGGTGCCGGTCCGGTCGACGATCACCACGCTGGACCGGGCTGCGCTGCGGGCGCAGGCCCGCGCCCATTTCGGCTTCGCCGACGACGCCCGGGTACTGCTGGTGTTCGGCGGCTCCCAAGGCGCCCGGTCGATCAACCAGGCCGTGGCCGGGGCAGCCAAACACCTTGCCGCCGCCGGTATTTCGGTGCTGCACGCGCACGGGCCGAAGAACACCCTGGAGCTGCCGGCACCGGCCGACGACGACCCGCCCTATGTCGCGGTGCCCTACCTGGACCGGATGGATCTGGCGTATGCGGCCGCCGACCTGGCGATCTGCCGGTCGGGGGCGATGACGGTCGCCGAGGTGTCGGCGGTCGGGCTACCGGCGGTGTATGTGCCGTTGCCGATCGGCAACGGGGAGCAGCGGCTCAACGCACTGCCGGTGGTCAACGCCGGCGGTGGGGTGCTGATCGAGGATGCGGCGTTGACACCGGATGTCGTGGCGAGCACGGTCGCCGGATTGCTCACCGACGAGACGCGTCTGGCGGCGATGACCAGCGCGGCCGCCCTGGCCGGGCACCCCGAGGCCGCGCGGCGGGTGGCAGAGGTGGCTCTCGATATCGCGGTGGCCCGTCGGTCGGCCAGGAGTGGCGCATGAGCGCCCAGCAGCTGCCGCCGGAGCTGAGCCGGGTGCACATGGTCGGCATCGGGGGAGCGGGGATGTCCGGCATCGCCCGCATCCTGCTGGACCGTGGCGGCCTGGTGTCGGGGTCGGACGCCAAGGAGTCGCGCGGGATTCACGCGTTACGGGCCCGCGGCGCGCAGGTCCGGATCGGCCATGACGCCTCGGCCCTGGATCTGTTGCCGGGCGGGGTCACCACCGTGGTCACCACCCACGCGGCGATCCCCAAGACCAACCCCGAACTCGTCGAGGCCCGCCGCCGCGGCATCCCGGTGGTGTTGCGGCCCGCGGTGCTGGCCAAGCTGATGGCCGGGCGCACCACCTTGATGGTCACCGGCACCCACGGCAAGACGACGACCACCTCGATGCTGGTGGTCGCGCTGCAGCACTGCGGGCTGGACCCGTCGTTCGCCGTCGGCGGCGAGTTGGGTTCGGCCGGTGCCGAAGCCGGCACCAACGCCCACCACGGCAGCGGGCCGTTCTTCGTCGCCGAGGCCGACGAGAGCGACGGCTCGCTGCTGGAGTACACCCCGAACGTCGCGGTGGTGACCAATGTCGAAGCCGATCACCTCGACTTCTTCGGCAGCGCCGAGGCCTACACCCAGGTGTTCGACTCGTTCGTGGAGCGCATCACCCCGGGCGGGGCGGTGGCGATCTGTGTCGATGATCCCGGCGGCGCGGCGCTGGCCGATCGGACTGCGGCACAGGGGATCCGGGTGCTGCGCTACGGCACCGAGGCCCCGGGGCGCCGGGAGCTGGCCGGGTCCTTGTTGAGCTGGGAGCAGCAGGGCACCGGCGCGGTCGCGGAGATCGCGCTGGCCGGATCGACTCACCGGGCGGCGATGCGGCTGGGGGTGCCGGGCCGGCACATGGCGCTCAACGCGTTGGGTGCCCTGTTGGCGGCGATCGAGGTCGGCGCCCCGTTGGACGCGGTGCTCGACGGGCTGGCCGGGTTCGACGGGGTACGGCGCCGGTTCGAGTTGGTGGGGTCGGCGGGTACGGGTGATTCGGTGCGGGTCTTCGACGACTACGCGCACCATCCCACCGAGATCGCCGCGACACTGACCGCCGTGCGCGCGCTGCTGGCCGAGCGCGGGACCGGGCGCAG
>Ga0182736_1000553_pt1 | contig 54105 bp, 53 predicted proteins | sample eDN5th30CKraftBY_FD_128882 | JGI IMG/M metagenome (GOLD analysis project Ga0182736, IMG submission 128882) | Enriched backyard soil microbial communities from Emeryville, California, USA - eDNA 5th pass 30_C Kraft BY (version 2) (version 2) | ecosystem: Environmental > Terrestrial > Soil >... | reverse complement strand
TCGAGCCGCTCCGGGCCGCCGCGCGCGACGGCGAGCGCGACGCGCAGGACGAGCGTGCCGGCGAACAGCGCGGCCGGCGTCCCGCGGGTGCAGAGGAGCGCCGCGGCCGCGAACGCCGGCAGCGCGATCAGCGCCAGCGGGTCCATGCGCGGTCCCCACGCGCCGATGAACGGCGGGTGCGGGACGCCGAGCTGCGTCCCCGTCGCGTCGAGCGCCAGCCCGACGACCACCGTCGCCACCACCACGACCGCGATCGCCAACCGCACGCGCCTCGTGTCGCCGCGGTCCGCGCTGCCGCCGCCCGCCCCGTCGGCGCCGCTGCGTCCCGCCGCGCCGCCGCGCGCCACGCCGCGCTCTCCCCGCCCCGTCACGCCGAGGTGCCGTGCGGCTGATCGCCATCCTCGCGCTGCTGCTCGCGGGCTGCGGATCACTGCCCGCCGCCTCGTTGCCGCCGCCCGCCGGGGCGGCGGGGCCGCTGGCGGCCGGCGCGTTCTCGATCGAGCCCGCGCACGACCGGCTGCGCCGCGCGGACGGGGCGTCGACCGCGACCGGGCGCGAGCCGACCGCGATCGTCCTGGTCGACCGCGGCACGAAGGTCGCCGTGCTGTGCGGGCGCGAGCGCGTCCTCGAGCTCTACGACGCGCGCACGCTGGCGCGGCTCGGGCGCGCGGGCGCGGGCATCGGACCGACCGCGGTCACGACCGACGGCGCCGAGCTGCTGTGGGTGACCGACGTGCGCGGCGACGCGCTGCTGGTCTTCCACCTGCGTCCGCGGTTCGAGCTGATCCGCCGCGTCGCCGTCCCCGGCGGGCCGCGGGCGGTCGCGTTCGATCGCGGCACGCTCACGATCGCGCTGCGGGAGGGCGTCGTCCACTACGTGGCCGGGTCGCGGCCGGTCCTGCGGACCAGGTAGAGCGCGCCGGAGATCGCGAACAGCGCGGCGCTGAACAGCAGCCAGCGCGTGAAGTAGCCCTGGTGCGAGATCCCGCTCGCGCGCCGGAACGCGCCGTCGCTCGCGCCCGAGATCGACGGCCAGAAGACCGCCAGGACGAGCAGCGAGAGCGCCGCGGGCACGCGCACGTGGTTGATCGCGCCGCCGGCGGCGCGCCGGGCGACGGCGTCGAGCGCCGAGTAGGCCGGCAGCAGCAGGAAGTCGTGCACGACGACCGCGCCGGCGAGCCAGAGCGCGGCGTTCCCCGCGCCACGGAACCCGAGCAGCTGCAGCAGCGCCCAGCCGGCGAGCGGCAGCAGGATCAGCTGCGGAAGGTGAGCGCGGAGACCCATTTGGTGTTGTGGACGCCGGGCAGCGCGGGAACGACGATCCGCGCCGGGAAGCCGTGGTCGAGCGGCAGGTCCTCGCCGTTGACCCGCAACGCGAGCAGGCCCGCCGCGATCTGCGCGCCGCTCAGCGACGCCTGCCGGAGCACGCCGCGCGGCTGCAGCGACTCGACGTGCAGCTCGCGCGCGCCCGGCGCGCCCGCGTGCTCGGCGAGCAGCGCGAGCGAGACGCCGGTCCACTCCTGGGTCGTCGTCCAGCCTTCGACGCAGGCGATCGGCAGCCGGGCCGTGCGCTGCGGCAGCGCGAGCAGCTGCTCCCGCGACAGCGAGGTGGCGTCGATCCCGCGCAGCGCGAGCCGGTAGCTCGGGCCGACCATGGCCGCGGTGACGCCCGCCGCGCGCGCCGTCTTGTTGACCGGGAACGCCTCGCGCCGGGGCGCGAACAGCGCCAGCCGACGGAACGGGCCGCCGAGCGACTGGCCGGCGTTCGCGGCCAGCAGCGTCAGCGCACCCGCCGTCGTGAACGCGAACAGGCCGCGGCGCGAGAGCGTGAGCTGGGCGGTGGGCAGCTCGGCGCGGGTCGCGCGGGCGCGCCGCATGGCCGGAACCTTGACGATCACGTGCAGGACCAGCGCCGCGGTGAACACGATCGCGCCGTAGTAGTGCGCGACCACGAAGTTGAACTTGAACGGGTACCAGTACTGGGCGTTGACGACGCCGGTCGCGAGCTGGAAGCCGGCGCTGGAGACGAGCAGGGCGACCGACAGCCGCTCGACCGCGTGCCCGAGCCCCTTGACCGGCGGGTACTCGAACAGCTTCGGGATGACCGACCACAGCTTCGCGAGCAGGAACGGGATCGCGACGAGGCCGGCGTTCGTGTGGACGCCCTGCGTGAGCGCGTACAGCCAGCTCGGGCTGGTCGGCCAGCCGAACGTGAGCGGCAGGTCGCGGCCGGCGGGCACGATCGCGTTGTGCGGCAGGTCGGGCATGTACGCGGCGTGCGACAGGAACCCGGTCACGATCACCAGCGCGAACAGGACGAGCAGGACCACGCCGAGCACGCTCGTGAGCCACGGGCTGCGCAGCGGCGAGCGCCAGACGGTGAAGGTCACGAGCGAGGCCTCCGCGCCCCGCGGCGTCGCGTGGCGGGCGCCGGGCCGCGTCGCACCGCCGCGCTCATCGCAGCGTCGCGAACGTCCGGTCCGCCTGCGTCTCGACGCCGGCCACCGCGAGCCCCGCGCGGCGGGCGAGCGGGACGACGCCGTCGACGCCCACGCGCGCCCAGCGGAACCATTCGGAGACCGCCTCGCGCGTCTCCAGCCGGACCCGGACGCGGTGCGTCGGCGCGCCGGGCGGGTCGACCTCGACGACGACCGCGCCGCCGGGGGCGAGCAGCTCGCGCGCCCGGCGCAGCAGCGCGACGGGGGCACCGCCGATGCCGATGTTGCCGTCCAGCAGCAGCACCGTCCGCCAGCGTCCTGGGACCGACGACCAGAGCGAGCCGGGGATCGCGTCCGCGCCGCGGTCGCGCGCCAGCTGCACCGCGACCGGCGAGAGGTCGACCCCGAGCGCCCGCTTGCCCGCCGCGTGCAGCGCGGCGAGATGCCGGCCAGGCCCGCAGCCGAGGTCGAGCACGGGCGCCTCGACGCCCGCCAGCACCGCTTCGTCGACCGCATCCGCGGGCGCGAGCCAGCGGTCGAGCGGCAGCGGCTCCAGCCGCCCGTCCGCGAGCCGGATCCGCGCCCGCGGCGCCGGCCCGCCGCCGAGCGCGTGCCGCGCGGCGGAGGCCAGCAGCCGCCCGTAGAGCAGGTCGGCGGGAAGCGCCGCGCGGCCGGTCGGCGTCGCGGCGGTGGAGGCCGCGCGCGGCGAGGCCGGCGCGGTCATGCGACCGGCTCCGGCATCGCCGCCAGCGCCGCCGCGAAGCGCGACCGCGGGATCGTCGCCGCGACCGCACACGCGTCGGCGAACGTGTCGACGTCGCGCAGCGGCGGGAGCGCCGCGACGGGCAGGCCGCGGGCCAGCAGCCGCGCGCGCTGAAGCGCACCCGTCGTCGCGCAGCTCATCGGCACGCCCGCGAACACGGCCCGGTCCGGCCGCGGCAGCCCGATCGCCCAGTAGCCGCCGTCCGGCGCCAGCCCGAGCACGGCCCCGCGCGCCGCGGCCGCCAGCCCGGCGTCCAGCAGCGCCGGCGTCACCTGCGGCGTGTCCATCCCGATCAGCAGCGCCGGCCCGCCCACGTCCTCGAACGCCGCCGCGAGCCGGTCCGCAAAGCCGCCGCCGCGCTGCGCGATCACCTCGTAGCCGCGATCCAGCCACGGCTCGGGCGCGCCGTCGAGCGCCAGCACCCGCCGCTCCGCGCCCGCACGCGCACCGGCGGCGAGCGTGTCCTCCAGCGCCGCGCGCGCGAGCGTCGCGGCCTGCGCCGGGCTGCACGGCGGGCACAGCCGGGTCTTGACCCGCCCCGCCACCGGCGCTTTCGCCATCATGATCAGTGCGGGCCCCATGGGCCGACAGCCTGCCGCCGGAACGCCCGGTTCAGGGCTCGCGGCGCGTCACCGTAAGACTCTTGTCATGTCGCGCGCCGCGCGCACGGTCCCGCGCACCGTGCCCGTGACCTTCGAGCGCCCGACGCGCGGCCGGTATCCGACGGGGACCTCGCGCAGCGTCCAGCCCGCGTCGGCCGCGCGCAGCACCATCTCCAGCGGCCACCCGAACCGCCGGTCGCGGACCCCGAGCGCGAGCAGCGCCTCGCGCGGCGCCGCCCGCATCGGCCCCAGATCACGCAACGGCAGCCCGGTCCGCCGCCGCAGCTCGAACGCCAGCGCCGCGTTCGCCACCCGCGCGTGCAGCGGCCAGCCGCCCCCGACACGCGCCCCCAGCACGAGCGAAGCGGCACCGGCGAGCACCGGCTCGGCCACCCGCGGCAGCTCCACGGGATCCAGCGACGCGTCGCAGTCCATGAAGCAGACGACGTCCGCCCGCGCCGCCCGCAGCCCCGCGAAGCAGGCCGCACCGAACCCGCGCACGGGCTCGAAGACCACCTGCGCCCCGAGCTCCTGCGCGATCGCCGCCGACCCGTCGGAGGACCCGTTGTCGACCACGAGCGGCGCGTAGCCGGCCGGCATTCGCCCCAGCACCCAGGGCAGCGCGTCGCGCTCGTCGAGCACGGGCAGGATCACGTCGGGCACGGGGCGCGACCCTACGGCGCTCCGTCACCCGCGGGCCCGCACCGGCACCGCCGTTCACCGAACCGCAAGATCTCGCGGGCTGCGGACAACTACCGGCGGACGCGGGTGACGGACGCGGATGCGCCGCGACGCCCCAGGCGCGACCGTTCAGAGCGTGTTCCAGGTACGCATCCACGGCCGCGGCGGCCAGGGCGTCGTCACCTCCGCCGAACTGCTCGCCGTCGCGGCGTTCCGCGACGGCCGTGACGCGCAGGCGTTCCCGCTGTTCGGGTCCGAGCGCACGGGCGCGCCGGTGATGGCGTTCTGCCGCATCGACGACCGCCCGATCCGCACGCGCGAGCCGATCGTCGACCCGGACGCGATCGTCGTCCAGGACCCGACGCTGCTGCACGCGCTCGACCTCACCACGGCGCATCTCGTGCTGATCAACTCCAGCCGAGCGCACCCGAACGCGATCACGATCCCGGCGACCGAGATCGCGCGCCGGCACCTGGGACGCCCGCTCCCGGGCGCGCCGCTGCTCGGCGCGCTGGCCGCGGCCACCGGCGTCGTCTCGCTCGGCGCGCTCGAAGCCGCGATCCGCGAGCGCTTCCCGGAGCCCGTCGCGAGCGGGAACGTCGACGCCGCCCGCGAGGCCTACGAAGCGGCGGCCGCCCATGCCTAGCCAGATCGAAGGCTCGCGCGCGGTCGCCGAGACCGTCGCCCTGTGCCGGCCGGAGGTGATCGGCGCGTACCCGATCTCCCCGCAGACGCACATCGTCGAGCGTCTCTCCACGCTGGTCAAGATGGGCGCGCTGCAGCGCTGCGAGTACATCAACGTCGAGTCCGAGTTCGCGGCGATGTCGGTCTGCATCGGCGCGTCGGCGACCGGCGCGCGCACGTACACCGCGACCGCCAGCCAGGGCCTGCTGTACATGTCGGAGGCGGTCTTCAACGCGTCCGGTCTCGGCCTGCCGATCGTGATGACGGTCGCCAACCGCGCGATCGGCGCCCCGATCAACATCTGGAACGACCACAGCGACGCGATGTCCCAGCGCGACAGCGGCTGGATCCAGCTGTTCGTGGAGTCAAACCAGGAGGCGCTCGACGTGCACGTGCAGGCGTTCCGCCTGGCCGAGGCGCTCTCGCTGCCGGTGATGGTCTGCATGGACGGCTTCGTCCTCACGCACGCGGTCGAGCGGGTCGAGCTGCCGACCCAGGAGCAGGTGGACGCGTTCCTGCCGCCGTTCGTCTCGCGCCAGGTGCTCGACCCGGCGCACCCGATCACGATCGGCGCGATGGTCGGCCCCGAGGCGTTCATGGAGGTCCGCTACCTGATGCACGCCAAGCAGCGCGCCGCGTTGCAGGCGATTCCGCGGATCGCGGGCGAGTTCGCGGCCGCGTTCGGTCGCGATTCGGGCGGCCTCGTGCGCGGGTACCGGGCCGAGGACGCCGAGACCGTGGTCGTCGCTCTCGGCTCCGTGCTGGGCACGCTCGAGGACGTCATCGACGAGCTGCGCGACGCCGGTCACTCGGTCGGCGCGCTGGCGATCCGCACGTTCCGGCCGTGGCCGCGTGAAGCGGTGCGGGACGCGCTCGCGCACGCCCAGCGCGTGATCGTGCTGGAGAAGGCGTTCGCGGTCGGCGCGGGCGGGATCGTCGGGCAGAACACGCGGCTCGCGCTGGAGGGCCTCGGGATCGAGGTCCGCGACGTGATCGCCGGCCTCGGCGGGCGCCCGATCATGGCGGCGTCGCTGCGCCGCCTGCTCACCGAGCCTGAGCTGCCGTCGCTGAGCTTCCTCGACCTCGACGAGGCGCTGGTCGCGCGCGAGCTGGCCCGCGATAGCGGCCCGCACGCGGAGAACATGCTGCGCGACCTCGCGGGGAGGACCTGATGCCCTACCAGGTCGGATCGTTCGCCGTCGGCAACCGCCTGCTGGCGCCCGAGCTGCGCACCGGGCAGGCCGACCCGCACCGCGCCAACGCGATCACGTCCGGGCACCGCGCGTGCCAGGGCTGCGGGGAGGCGCTCGGCGCCCGCTACGTCGTCGATGCCGCGATCCGCGCGGCGTCCGGGAACCTGATCGCCGCCAACGCCACCGGCTGCCTGGAGGTCTTCTCGACGCCCTACCCGGAGAGCTCGTGGCAGCTCCCGTGGCTGCACTCGCTGTTCGGCAACGCGCCCGCGGTCGCGACCGGGATCGCCGCGGCGTTGAAGGCCAAGGGCCGGGAGGACGTCCGCGTGCTCGGCCAGGGCGGGGACGGCGGCACGGTCGACATCGGCTTCGCCTGCCTGTCGGGGATGTTCGAGCGCAACGACGACGTGCTCTACGTCTGTTACGACAACGAGGGCTACATGAACACCGGCGTCCAGCGCTCCGGCGCCACGCCGCCGGCCGCGCGGACGGCGACCACGGAGGCCGCCGGGGACCATCCCGGCAACGTGTTCGGCCAGGGCAAGAGCGCGCCGCTGATCGCGCTCGCGCACGAGATCCCGTACATGGCGACGGCGACGATCGCCGACCTGCACGACCTCGAAGCGAAGGTCGTGCGCGCGATGGGGATGCGCGGCGCCCGCTACCTGCACGTGCTGGTCACGTGCCCGCTGGGCTGGGGCGCCGCGGCGTGCGACTCGGTGGCGATCGCCCGCCTGGCGACGCAGTCCGGCCTGTTCCCGGTGTTCGAGGGCACGCGCGGGGACGTGACGGCGGTGACGAAGATCCGTCACCGCGTGCCGGTCGAGGCCTACCTGAAGCCCCAGCGCCGCTTCCGCCACCTGTTCGAGCCCGAGCCACGCGCGGACGTGATCGCCGCGATCCAGGCCCGGGCGGATCGCACCATCGACCGGTTCGGACTATGAGCACACCGTTCGCCATCACGCTCGAGGTCGGCTCGAGCCTCGCCAACAAGACCGGCTCCTGGCGCACCGAGCGCCCGGTCTACGTCCACAACACCGCGCCGTGCTGCTCGGCCTGCCCGGCCGGGGAGGACCCGCAGGCGTGGCTCTACCACGCCGAGGAGGGCGACTACGAGGCGGCGTGGCGGGCGATCATGGACGTCAACCCGCTGCCGGCGATCATGGGGCGCGTCTGTTACCACCCGTGCGAGACGGCCTGCAACCGCGTGCAGCTCGACGAGGCGGTCGGGATCAACAGCGTCGAGCGCTTCCTGGGCGACCTCGCGATCCGCAACGGGTGGACGGTGGGCGTGGATGCGCCCGCGACCGGCAAGCGCGTGCTGGTGGTCGGCGCCGGGCCGTCCGGCCTGTCCGCCGCGTACCACCTGGCGCGGCTCGGCCACACGGTCGAGATCTGGGAGGCGGGACCGCGGGCGGGCGGCATGATGCGGTTCGGGATCCCGCGCTACCGGCTCCCACGCGACGTGCTGGACGCGGAGGTGGCGCGGATCCTCTCGCTCGGCGTGACGCTGCGCTGCGATCGGCGCGTCGACGATCTGGAGGCCGCGATGCGGGACTTCGACGCCGCGTTCGTGGCGGTCGGCGCGCATTTGGGCAAGCGGGCGTACATCCCGGCCGGGAGCGCCGCGCGGATGCTCGACGCGGTTGCGCTGCTGCGCGACATGGAGGACTCGGACGCGCCGCAGCTCGGGCGGCGCGTCGCGATCTACGGCGGTGGCAACACGGCGCTCGACGCCGCGCGGACGGCCAAGCGGCTGGGCGCGGAGGAGGCGATCGTGGTCTACCGGCGCACGCGCGACCGCATGCCTGCGCACGACTCCGAGCTGCAGGAGGCCTTGGAGGAGGGCGTCACCGTCAAGTGGCTCTCGACCGTGCGCCACGTCGAGGGCGGGCATTTGACGATCGAGAAGATGGCGCTCGACGCCGACGGCTTCCCGCAGCCGACCGGCGAGCTGGAGGAGCTCGAGGCCGACTCGCTGGTGCTCGCGCTCGGCCAGGAGTCCGACCTGTCGCTGCTTGAGCACGCGTCGGGCGTCGTGATCGAGGACGGCGTCGTGCAGGTGCGCGACGACCTGATGACCGGCCGCCCGGGGATCTTCTGCGGCGGCGACATCGTGCCCGCCGAACGGACCGTGACGATGGCGGTCGGCCACGGGCGCGCGGCGGCGCAGGGGATCGACGCGTGGCTGCGGGGCGTGCGGCGCGCGCCGGCGGCGGAGGTTCCGGCGGCCACGTTCGACGCGCTCAACCCCTGGTACTACGACGACGCGCCGCGGACCGTGCGGCCGCGGCTCGAGCGCGCCCGCCGCTCGTCCACGTTTGACGAGGTCGTGCACGGGCTGGACGCCGACACCGCGCTGTTCGAGGCCCGCCGCTGCCTGTCGTGCGGAAGCTGCTTCGCGTGCGACAACTGCTACGGCGTCTGCCCGGACAACGCAGTCCTCAAGCTCGAGCCCGGCGGCGCGTACGCGTACGCCTTCGACCTCGACTACTGCAAGGGCTGCGGCCTCTGCATGCGCGAGTGCCCGTGCGGCGCGATCGAGATGCGCCCGGAGCCGATCTAACCGCGCCTTAAAGGGGCCAGACCCCTTTAGGTTCGGAGCCGCGGCTGGAGCCGGATCTGCGCGGGCCTCCAACCTAAAGGTGCCAGGCCCCTTTAGGTTGGGTTTAGGTCTCGGGTTGCGGGTTTCCCGCAACGACGCCCGTTCTTGTCCCGGAGGCCGGGCGTGCCCGGCGCACCTAGCGTTCACCGCCGTATGGCCACGCTCAGCCTCTCCGACACCTCGCTCCGTCAGCTGATCGACGCCGGCCGCGCGGTGGTGGCCGAGCTCGACGTCGAAGCGGTGCTGCAGCGCCTGCTCGCGACCGCTACCGAGGTCACCGGCGCGCGCTACGCCGCGATCGGCATCCTCGACGAGGCGCGTGAGGGCCTGGAGCGGTTCGTGACGCACGGCGTCACGCCCGCGGAGCGGCGCGCGATCGGCGCCCCGCCGCGCGGCCACGGTCTGCTCGGCACGGTGATCCGCGACCGGCGCCCCGTGCGCGTCGACGAGATCGCCACCGACGGCCGCACGTTCGGCGTCCCCGCCGGGCACCCGCCGATGGAGACGTTCCTGGGCGTCCCCGTGACGGTCCGCGGCGAGGCGTGGGGGAACCTCTACCTGTGCGACAAGGTCGACGGCTCGCCGTTCAGCGACGCCGACGAGGAGGCCGTCCAGGTGCTCGCCGAGTGGGCGGCGATCGCGATCGACAACGCCCGCCTGTACCAGCACAGCGAGCGCCGCCGGGAGCGGCTCGAGCAGGCCGTCCGGCGGCTCGAGGTCACGACCGAGATCGCGCGCACGCTCGGCGGGGAGACCGACCTCGACCGCACGCTCGAGCTGATCGTCCAGCGCGGCCGGGACCTGATCGACGCGCGCGGGCTCGTGATCCTGCTGCGCGAGGCCGGCGGCCTGGTCGTCGCCGCCCGCTCCGGCCGGGTGCCGGAGCGCGTGCGGGACGCCGAGCGCGTCGAGGACCCGCTGGGATTGGCCGCGGACGGTGGGGAGCTCGTCCCGCTCGTCTTCCGCGGGCAGGCGCTCGGGATGCTGATCGCGTTCGGCGCCCACGGCGACGGGGACTCCTCGCTGCTGCGCTCGTTCGCCGCCAGCGCGGCGACCGCGGTCGCGACGGCCCGCACGGTGGAGGAGCAGCGGCTGCGGGACGCGATGCGCGCCGCCGAGGAGGAGCGCCGGCGCTGGGCGCGCGAGCTGCACGACGCGACATTGCAGGGCCTCGGCGGGCTGCGGATGCTGCTCAACGCGGCCGCGCGCGGGAGCGACCCGGAGCGGCTGCGGGCCGCCGTGGTCGAGGCGATCGGACGGTTGGAAGGGGAGATCGGCGAGCTGCGCGGGCTGATCCGCGAGCTGCGGCCGGCGGCGCTCGACGAGCTCGGGCTGGCCGCCGCGATCGAAGGCCTGGCGACGCGGGCGTGCGAGGGCTCCGGGCCGGCGGTGTGCGCCGAGGTGCGGCTGCGCGCCGAGCGCTTCGCGCCGGAGCTGGAGACCGCGATCTACCGGGTCGTGCAGGAGGCGCTGACGAACGCGATCCGCCACGCCGGCGCGACCCTGGTCACGATCACGATCGCCGACCACGGGGACGTCATCCGTGCGTGCGTGACCGACGACGGCCGCGGCTTTGACCCGGTCGCCCCCTCCGGCGGCTTCGGCCTGACCGGCATGCGGGAGCGCGTCGCCCTGCTGCGCGGAGAGCTGGAGATCGCGTCCTCGACGTCCGGCACTAACGTCGAGATCGCGATCCCCGTCCACCCGTAGACACAGCAGGGGTCAGACCCCTCAACACTGTTTCCGGCTCTACAGCGCCGCTGGCAACGTTGAGGGGTCTGACCCCTGATATTTCAGTTCAGCCGAGCAGGCGCCCGCCGTCGACGACGACCTGCGCGCCGGTCATGTAGGACGCGAGGTCGGAGGCGAGGAAGAGCGTGGCGCGGGCGATGTCGTCCGGCACGCCGAGGCGCCGCATCGGGATCAGCTTCGCGAACTCGTCCATCGCGCCCGCCGGCACGTCGTCGCCGGCGACGCCGGGCGTGAGGATCCCGCCGGGCGCGACCGCGTTGACGAGGATGCCGTGCGGCGCGAGCTCGAGCGCGATGTTCTTGGTGAAGCCCCAGAGCCCGTGCTTGGACGCGTCGTAGTGGGCGAGCCCGGTCATCGACGGGTGCAGCGCGTCGATCGAGGTGACGTTGACGATCCGCCCGCCGTCGCCCTGCTCGATCATCCGGTGCACGACGGCCTGGGTGAGCAGGAAGACCCCGGTGAGGTTGACGTCGAGCACGCGCCGGAACAGGTCGGCGGGCATGTCGACGAACGGCGCCTGCGGGTAGATCCCGGCGTTGTTGACCAGGATGTCGATGCGCCCGAAGCGCTCGACGGCGGCGGCGACGAGCCGGGAGACGGCGGCGGGATCGCTGACGTCGGCGGGGACGGCGAGCGCGCCGTCCGGCCGCGTGGCGAGCAGCGCGTCGGCGACGGCATGCGCGCCCTCGTCCTGGAGGTCGGCGACGACGACGTTGGCCCCGGCCTCGTACAGGCGCGCGGCGATCCCGCGGCCGATGCCGGCGGCGGCGCCGGTCACGATCGCGGTCCGGCCGGAGAGGTCGAACAGCGCCGCGAGCGGCGTGGTGGTGGGTTCGGTGGCGAGGGAAGCGGACATGGCACCAGCCTCGCGCGCGCGTGCGCGAGAAGAAACCGCGCTTAGCCCGCGACCGCGTCCGTAGGAACCCCGCGAGTGGGGGACGGGGGCGAGCGGGGCGGCCACTACCATCCCCGCGCGTGGCGGACGTGCGCAGGGCGATGTACGCGGTCTACGCCGTGTTCATCCTCAACGGGTTCGCGTTCGCCAGCTGGGCGTCGCGAATCCCGCAGGTGCGCGACGCGCTGGACCTCAACCCGCAGACCCTCGGGCTGGTGCTGCTGGCGATCGCGGTCGGCTCGCTGGTCTCCATGCCGCTCGCGGGCATCCTGATCGGCCGCCTCGGCGCCGCCCGCACGATCACCGCGATGGTGTGCGTACAGGCCGCGGGCCTGACGACCGCCGCGGTCGGCGTCCGCGACCACGTCGCCGTGCTCGTCCCCGGCCTGTTCGCGGTCGGGTTCGGCAGCGGCACCTGGGACGTCGCGATGAACGTCGAAGGCGCCGAGGTCGAGCGCCGCCTCAAGCACTCGATCATGTCCCGCTTCCACGCCGGCTTCAGCGTCGGCACGGTCGCGGGCGCGCTCGGCGGCAGCGCGCTGATCGCGCTCGGCGTCTCCGTCACCGCGCACCTGCTCGCGGTCGCGGCGATCATCCTCCTCATAGTCCCCGCGGCCGTGCGCGGCTTCCTCACCGTCGAGCCGCACACGGAACGCCACGTCCGCAACCCGCTGAAGGCCTGGACGGAGCGCCGCACGCTGCTGCTCGGCGTGTTCGTGCTCTGCATGGCGTTCACGGAAGGCACCGGGATCGACTGGCTGGGCGTGGCGATGATCGACGGCTACGGCGTCGCCGCGGCGCTCGGCTCGCTGACCTTCGCGACGTTCCTGGCGGCGATGACGCTCGCGCGCTGGTTCGGCCCGGCCGCGCTGGACCGCTACGGCCGCGTCGCGCTCAACCGCGCGCTCTGCATCTGCGCGATCGTCGGCCTGCTGCTGGTCGTGTTCGGCGGCGCCGTGCCGCTGGCGATGGCCGGCGCGGCGCTGTGGGGCGTCGGCGTCTCGCAGGGCTTCCCGGTCGGGATGAGCGCAGCCGCGGACGACCCGCGCCACGCCGCCGCCCGCGTCAGCGTCGTGTCCTCGATCGGCTACCTGGCGTTTCTGACCGGCCCGCCGCTGATCGGCTTCCTGGGCCACGAGGTCGGGACGCTGCGCGCGCTCACCGCCGCGGCGGGCATGGTCACGATCGGCCTGCTGATCTCGGGCGTGCTGCGGCCGGAACGCGCGTGACGCGCCCCGGCCGCCGCTTCAGAAGACCCGGATCGCGATCTCGGCCGGCGCCGCCAGCAGGTCCGTCAGCTCGTCGTCGAGCTTGACCAGCGTGATCGACGCGCCCGCCATGTCGAGCGACGTGCAGTACTCGCCGACGTAGTTGCGCCGCACGTTGATCCCGCGGTCGGCGAGCTTGGCGTGGGCGATCCCGTACACCAGGTACAGCTCGGAGATCGGCGTGCCGCCGAGCCCGTTGACCATCAGCGCGACGTCGTCGCCGGACGAGTAGGGGAGGTCGCTGACGACCGCCTCCAGCAGCTCGTCCACGATCGCCTCGGCGTTGGCCAGCTGCTCCCGCCGGCGCCCCGGCTCGCCGTGGATGCCGACGCCCATCTCCATCTCGTCCTCGCCGAGCTCGAACAGCGGCGAGCCCTTCGCCGGCGGCGTGCACGACGTCAACGCCATGCCCATCGTGCGCGTGACCGAGTTCACGCGCTCGCCGAGCGAGACCAGCTCCTCCAGCGACGCGCCGCGCTCGGCCGCCGCGCCGACCGCCTTGATGACGAAGAAGTTGCCGGCCACGCCGCGGCGCCCGACCGTCCAGGTCGAGTCCTTCACCGCCACGTCGTCGTCGACGATGATCGTCCCGACCTTGATGTCCTCGGCCTCGGCCAGCTCGCGCCCCATGTCGAACGCCATCCGGTCGCCCGTGTAGTTGTTGATGATGTGCAGGACGCCCTTGGGGCTGTTGAGCAGCTTGGTCGTCTCGTACACGTAGTCCGAGGGGGGCGCCGAGAAGACGTCGCCCGGGCACGCCGCGTCGAGCATCCCGCGGCCCACCGCCATCACGTGCGCCGGCTCGTGCCCGGACCCGGATCCCTGGACGATCGACACCTTGTCGTCGTAGGGCGCGTCCGCGCGCATGATCAGGTTGTACTCGGGGACGTAGCGGAGCGTGTCGGGGTTGGCCAGCGCGATGCCCTGGAGCATCTCGGGGACGAACTGCTTCGGATCGTTGACGAACTTCTTCACGGTCTCTCCTCACTCATCGCTGGTTAGGCCCGTTCCATCTCTGACTCCCGCCAGGCACTGCTGACCGCCTCGAACATGACCGCGACGCCGACCGCTCCCGCGTCGACCGAGTCGCGGCTGCGCTCGCCGGTGTAGGACGCGCGCCCGCGCATCGCGAGCATGCCCTTGGTGTCCTCGGCCGCGGTACGCGCGACCGCGGCCGCGCGTTCGATGGCCGCGCCCGCGGACGCCTCCTCCGCGAGCGCCGTCTCCAGCTCGTCGACCGCGGGGACGAGCGCGTCCAGCAGCGTCTTGTCCCCGAGGTCCGTGTTTCCGCGCTGCTTGATGCCCTCGATCGACGCCCGCAGCGCCTCGATCACGTCCGCGCTGGTCGGCTCGGCGCCGAGCTTGGTCCCGGCGCGCAGGAACGCCGTGCCCCAGATCGGCCCGGACGTGCCGCCGATCCGCTTGGTGAGCACGATCGCGGTCTTCTTCAGCAGGCCGCCCGGGTCCTCGTAGCCGAGCGTGTCCCAGTCGCTGAGGACGATCTCGAACCCGCGCGCGAGCGAGTAGCCGAAGTCGCCGTCGCCGACGACCGCGTCGAGCTCGCAGAAGTAGGTCTCGTTGTCCACCGCGGTCTGCGCGACCGTCCTCACGACCAGCTCGGCTCGGCTCAGCGCGGTCATGCTCTCTCCTTCTCTGGCAGTGGTTCCTTCAGGCACGCCGCGAGGTCGGCCAGCGTCACCTGGTCGCGCGGCCGCACCCGGCTGTGGTTGACGAGTACGCGCGCCGGCTCGCCGGGGTCGCCGAGCGAGGACACGACCAGCAGCGCTTCGCTGAAGTCCTCGCCGGCCGTGTAGCCGCTGACCGTCACCACGCAGCGCAGCCCGGCGCGCACGGCGGCCAGCAGGCCGTTGCGCGAGTCCTCGATCACCAGCGCGTCCTCCGGCGCCACGCCGAGGCGCTCGAGCGTCAGCTCGTAGATCGCGGGGTCCGGCTTCTTGGCCGGGACGACGTCGCCGGCGAAGACCGCGAAGCGCGCCGCGCGCTCGGCCCCGACGACGTGCTCGAGCACGGCGCGCACCGAGTCCTCGGCGGACGTCGAGGCGACGGCGAGCGTCCAGCCGGCGGCGAGCGCCTCGTCGACGATGCGCGCGATCCCGGGGCGCCCGGGCAGCAGCCCGTCGCGCACGTACTGCTTGTAGAGCTCGGTCTTGCGCTTGTGCCAGCGGGCGAGCAGCTCACGCTGGCCGTCCGGGTCCTCCGGGAGCCCGTTGGCGCGCACGAACGTCTCGGTCAGCAGCGACGCCATCCGCTCCTTGCCGCCGCCGATCGTGAGCTTGACCCCGTACTCCTCCTCGGACCAGTGGACCGGCAGCCCGGCCTCGGCGAACGTCTGGTTGAAGGCGGGCCGGTGGCCGTCGCGCTCGGTGTCCGCGAGGACGCCGTCGCAGTCGAAGATCAGGGTGCTCACGCCGTCGCCGAGGTGATCGCCGATGCGCGCCCCGCCGAGCCGAAGATGCGGATGTGGTACTCCGCCATCGTCTTGATCGCCTCCCGGACGTGCTTGAACAGCGACGGCGGGTCGTGCTTGCCGGGGTTCGCCTCCAGGTACTCGCGCGCGGCGTCGAGGTACGCGATCTTGAGCGCGGTGGAGATGTTGACCTTCGCGCAGCCGCGCGCGATCAGGTCGGCGAACTGGCTCTCGGTGAGCCCGGTGCCGCCGTGCAGCACCATCGGGATCGGGTGCGTCGCGACCAGCTCCGATACGCGCTCGGGCATCAGCTTCGGCTCCGCCTTGTAGAGGCCGTGCGCGGTGCCGATCGCGGGCGCGAAGCAGTAGACCCCGGTCTCCTCGATGAACGTGCCGGAGATCTCCACCGGATGGACCTCGCCGCCCTCGTCGGAGCCGACGCCGTCCTCCACGCCCTTGACCGTCTCGATCTCGCCTTCGACCTGCGCGCCGAGCGCGTCGGCTTCGGCCACGACCTCGATCGTCTGCCGCGTGTTCTCGGCGACGTCGAGCGCGGAGCCGTCGAACAGGACCGAGTTCCAGCCCGTCTGCAGGCAGGTGGTGATCCACTCACGGTCCGGGCAGTGGTCGAGGTGCAGCGTGACCGGGATCGGCACGGCGTCGGCGCGCGCCCGCCACTGCGCGTACAGCGGTCCCGGACCGATCGACTTGACCGTCTTCAGCGACGTCTGGACGATCAGCGGCGCGTCGAGCTCGGTCGCCGCGGCCAGCACCGCCTCCAGCGACAGGTCGTCCACGACGTTGATGGCCGCGACCCCGTAGCGCTCGGAGAACGCGTGGTCGAGGATCTCACGCATCTGCACGACGGCCATGGCCCGACGCTCCTTTCGTTACCGCAGGCTCTCCTCGACGCTATTCCGAATAGGCGTGGACTTCAACTATTGACCAGCGCGAACCCTTCACCCGCCTCATGAACGAACGGCGCGACGGCGAGCACGGATTCCTGCGCGCACCAGGCGATGTCGGCCGCCATCCCGGCGTCCAGCAGCGCGCGGCCGCCCGCGCCGGCGGCGAACGCGTCGGCGGGGTCCGGGTACGCGCGGGTGACCGCGTGTGCGATCAGCGCCGCGTCGGTGCCGGGCCGGTCCAGCAGCGCGACGAGCCGGCCGGCGACGTAGGTGTCCTCCACCGAGGGTGCGCCGTCGGTGCCCGCGCACACGATCTGCACGTCCGCGCCGGCCGGCACGGCGGCAGCGACCGCGGCCGCGTTGCGCAGGCACGCGACCAGCACCACCGGGGTGAGCGCGGCGGCGCGGACGATCGCGGGCGCGCCGTTGGTCGTCGCCAGGACGAGCTCCTCGCCGCGCGGCGTCACGAGGTCGGCGGGGGAGTTGCCGAGGTCGAACCCGGGCGGGCGCAGGCAGTGGCGCTCGCCGGCCAACACGCGGCCGGGGGCGGCGAGCGTGCGCGCGGCCTCGAGCGTGGCCACGCAGCGCACGCGGCGGTAGCCGCCCGCGAGCGCCTCGGCGATCGAGGACGTCGCCCGCAGCGCGTCGATCACGATCGCGACGTCGGCGGCGCGTGCACCCACGGGCGTGAAGGCGACGTCGACCACCGCGCCAATCTAAGGGGCCCGGCACCTTTAACGCAACCTAAAGGGGCCAGGCCCCTTTAGATTTGCTTAAGGTCGTGGCGGGAAGAGGAACGAGCGGTGCGGCGGGACGTAACCGCCCACCTGGAGCACGATCTGGGCACCGTCGCGCAGCGGGATGTCGGCCGGGTCACCTGGCACCCGGTGGCCGGCGACGAACGCGCTGACCGGTCCGCGGAACCCCGCCATCCGATGCGGACCGAGCGGTTCGTTCCAGATCGCGAAGAAGTCCCCGAGCGTCAGGTCACGGCGGTCGAAGTCGATCACGCCCGCCGGGTCCAGCGTGCGGGCCGGAGCGCGGCAGCCGGCGGCCACGATCCGGTGGTGCTCGCGCTCCAGCGGCCCGCCGAGCCCGATCCCGGCGGGGATCACCGCCGCGTGCCGGCGGCCGAACAGCTCCAGGTGCGCGCGGAAGCGGCCCTGGACCGGCCCGGCGGCGCACGGGCCGGCCGTCGCCGGCTCGGGCACGAACTCGCGCCCGCGGCCGATCGGCGTCGGCAGCAGGCCCTCGGCGACCGCCACGCGCGGGTCGATGCCGGCCTCGGGAACGACCGTGGCTTCGCCGCCGCAGCCCGTGCAGAGGGCCAGCGCGAGCAGGGTCGATTTCCAACGCACGAGGCTATTGTTGCCTGCCATGGGGTCGTGGTCGAAGCGGCTGGTGGTCGCCGCCGCGTTGCTGGTCGCCGGTTGCGGCGGCGCGGAGTCCGGTGCGCCGGAGCTGCCCGCGGCCGCCCCGGCCAAGACGTTCGAGCTGGCCGGCTTCCAGCCCGACGGCGCGACCGCGCCGGGCAAGCCGGAGCCGGTCGGATTCTCGATCCAGCAGCCGGACGGCAGCGCGCTGACCGACTACGCGAGCGGCGACGGGCCGCACACCGGCGTGCACGTGCTCTACGTGCGCGACGACCTGTCGACGATCATCCACCGCCACCCGCCGATCGACGCCGCCGGGCAGATCGACGACCGCGTGACGTTCAAGACGCCGGGCCGCTACCGGGTGGTCGTCGACGCGTTCCCGAACGCCACCGGCTCGCTGAAGAACTTCCAGCTGTTCCGCTGGCTCGACGTCAGCGGGGACGCCAAGCCGGAGCCGCTGCCCGCGTTCGCGGCCACGTACAAGACCGGCGGCTACACGTTCACGATGGAGAGCGCGCCGCAGATCAAGGCCGTCGAGGCCACGATGCTGACGGTCAAGGTCACCGGACCGGACGGCCAGCCGGCCGACTTCAAGCCCTACTACGGCGCGCTCGCGCACGCGATCTTCTTCCGCGAGGGCTCGCTCGACTACTTCCACACGCACGTCTGCGCGCCGGGCGCCACGGGCTGCACGAGCCAGCTCGGCGGCGCCCAGGTCACCGGCACCTCGACCGAGCCGGGGGACCTGGAGATCGGCGTCCTGCTGCCGGTCGCGGGCACCTGGCGGCTGTTCATCCAGACGAAGGTGGACGGCCGCGTGCTGACGGCCCCGTTCACCCTCACCGTGAGCTGAAAGGACCCCGCACTTGAACCGCCCGCTCCGGGCGGCGCTCGTGACGCTCGCCGCCGCGCTCGCGTTCACCGACAGCGCCGCCGCGCACGCCACGCTCAGCCCGCCGACGGTGCAGGCGCGTACGACCCAGGTGTTCACGCTCGCCGTGCCGACCGAGAAGGACGGCGTCACCACGACCCAGGTCGAGCTGACGCCGCCGTCCGGGCTGACGATCGAGTCCTTCGCGCCCGCCACCGGCTGGAAGCGGGCGGTGACCGGCGGCAAGGTCACGTGGAGCGGCGGCGCCGTGCCGACGGGCGAAGCGGCGCTGCTGCAGTTCGTCGCCGACGTCGGCGACGCGCGCGATTACGACTTCAAGGTCCGCCAGACGTACTCGGACGGCTCGGTCGTGGAGTGGACCGGCGCGCAGGGCTCCGAGACGCCCGCGGCGCGCGTGCAGGCACAGGCGACGCTCGGTGGCGGGAGCTCCACGCTCGGCGTGGTCGACTTCGTGCTGAGCACGCTCGCGCTGGTCGGCGCGGCGATCGCGCTGCTGCTGCTCGCGGGCAAGGGGAGAGAGCTGGCGTGAGGCTGCGGGCGGCGGCGATCGCGCTCGTCGCGCTGCTCTTGCTCCCGGCGACCGCGTTCGGCCACGCCGCCCTCGTCCGCACGGTCCCGTCGGCGGCGGGCACGGTCACGCCGGCGCCGCGCGAGGTCGTCCTCACGTTCAGCGAGCCGGTCGAGCCGCGCTTCGCGGCGATCTCGATCAGCGACGCGTCCGGCGCGCAGGTGACCGCGGGCGTCCCGCAGCGGCGCGAGGGGGACGCGACCACGATTGCCGTTCCGTTGCGCAACGTCCCCGAGGGCTGGTACCTCGTCTACTGGCGCGTGATCTCGGCCGACGGGCACCCGGTGCGCGGCGCGTTCACGTTCGCGGTCGGGCCGAACCCCGGGCCGGCGCCGCAGTTCGTCGTCCCCTCATTGAGCGAGACCGCCGCCACGCCGCGGCTGATCGCGGCGCGCTGGGCGGCGATCCTGGCGTCGATGGCGGCGATCGGCCTGTTCGTGCTGCGGCTGCTGATCGCGCGCCGGCCCGTGCTCGACCGCCCGTTCGGCGTCGCCGCCGCGGTCGCGCTGGTGGCCGCGCCCGTGTACCTGGTGCTGTCGACCGCACAGTTCTCGCTGCGTTCGCCCGTGGACCTGTCGGCGCTGGCGCCGCTGTTCGACGCGTCGGCGTTCGGGCGCGGGTACCTGCGCTTCGAGCTCTGCCTGGCGCTGTTCGTCGCCGCCGCGGCGATCGCGCTGGCGATCGACCGGCCGGAGCGTGAGCGGCGCTCGGTCGCCGAGCTGCTGGCCGCGACCGGCGCGCTGCTGGCCGCCGGCGCCGTGCTGCTCGTGCCGGGCGTCGCCGGGCATCCCGGGCAGACGTCCGCGTTCGCGGTCGTGCTCGACGGCGTGCACCTGGGCGCCGGCGCGGTCTGGATCGGCGGGCTGCTCGGCCTGCTGGTGCTGTGGCGCGCGGGCACGATCGACGGTGTCGTCGGGCGCTTCAGCCGGGTCGCGCTGGGCGCCGTGCTGGCGCTGGTCGCGACCGGCGCGATCGCGGCGATCCTGCAGCTGCCCACGCTCGCCTCGCTGTGGCAGACCGGGTACGGGCAGGCGCTGCTGGTGAAGGTCGGCCTGCTGCTGTGCATCCTGCCGCTGGCCGCGTTGAACCGCTCGCGCGGCGGCGTCCGGCGCGCCGTCGGCGGGGAGGCCGTGCTGGTCGCGGGCGTCGTGCTGGCCGCGGCGGTGCTGACCAGCCTCGCGCCGCCGGCCAAGGCGGTCGCGGACCTCGGCACGCCGTCCGCGCGCGTCGGCCCGGGCGCGGTCGCCACGCGCGTCGAGCACGGCGACTACGCGCTCGCGGTGCGCGTGGACCCGAACCGGGCCGCGGTCCCGAACCGCTTCGAGGTCGCGCTCACGCGCGACGGCCGCCCGGTCGCGGGTGCGGGCGTGACCGCCGGGTTCGCCATGCTGGACATGGAGATGGGGCGGCAGGCGTACGAGCTGCAGGAGAGCGAGCCGGGCGTCTACGGCCACGAGGCGCCGGCGCTGGTGATGGCCGGCCACTGGGGCCTCACGCTCGACGTCGAGCCGCCGGGAGCGGCCCCGTTCACCGTCACCGTCCTGGACCGGGTGGGCGGGTGAGCGTCCGTCGCCGCCTGCTGCTGGCGCTGCTCGCGCTCGCCCTGGGCATCGCCGCCGTGGTCGTGGCGTTGAGCCTCATCAACGACACGCTCCATTGATTCCCGCTTGTCCGCACAATAACCTCGCGCCCTTCTTTCCTGGGTCGTAAGAGGGGGAATTGCATGGAGGGTCGGAGGTGGGCCGTCGGCGTGCTCGTTGGCGCGACGGCATTGTTGTCAACGGTGGGCGCTGGGTCGGCGCTCGCCCAGGATCCGGCAGGTCCGGACAGTCCTGGAACGCAGGCCAAGACGACGCAGGCGACGGTGGATCGCGCGAAGGCGCTCGCCACGCAGGCGTGCGACACGGCCAGCGCATCGGCGGCTGCGGCCGCCGCGGATCCCGACAATGTCGCCAAGGCGACGCAGGCCGCGACCGACGCGGCGAAGTGCGCGTCCGCCCAGGCCAACGCGGACGCAGAGCAGAAGTCGCTGGACGGCGTCAACGGCGGGATCGCCGCTGAGCCGACCAACCCGACGCTGCCGACCGACGTCCACAACCCGGCCGCCGGCGCGGTCAAGAGCGACAACATCGAGTGGCTCTCGAACTCGCGTGGTCTGCCGAACTCGGTGACCAACCCGACGACGATGAACGGCAACTACGCCGGCGCGACGTTCATGCACTTCGAGAACCTCGGGTACGACTTCCTGCTCGGTGACGGTACCGGCGGTCTGTCGATCTGGTCGCTGAAGAATCCGGAGCAGCCGCAGTTCGTGGGCGGCGTCGGCGCCGACAAGCTGATGCAGCCGACCGACGCCCACGGCGCGGCCGACACCGCCGCGCGCTTCTACGAGGGTGAGAACCCCACCGTCGACTCGCGCCGCAAGCTGGCCTTCCTGGCTCGCGACCCGCGCTCGTTCGGCACCACCGGCGGGGTCACGGGCGGCCGCACCGGTCTGTACATCGTCGACGTCAAGGACCCGTGGAACCCGGAGGTCATCACCTACCACTGGGTCCCGGCCGGCCACACCGCGACGTGCATCAACGACTGCCGCTACCTGTGGAGCGTCGGCCCGGCCAACAACGGCTCGAAGGTCGCCGGCCAGCCGCAGGACGGCGCCGGCGTGCTGCACCCGGAGTGGACGGGCGTCCCGTCGTTCGTGACCGACGTGCGCGACCCCGCGCACCCGTACACGTACGCCAACCCGGTCGACATGAAGCGCAACAACAACACGACGGCCTACACGCACTCGGTCGACGTGGACGAGAACGGCGTCGTCTGGACGTCGGGCTTCGGCGGCATCCGCGGCTACTACACCAACGGCCTGCACACCGACCCGACCACGGGTCAGCAGCGCTGGGCGTCGGCGACCGACCCGGTCCCGTACGCGGGCGGCAGCGTCCCGTCCCTGGAGTCCTCGGCGCAGTACGCGCAGTACAGCATCGAGCACAACATGTACCACCGCACGCAGGCCGCGTCGGACACGTCCTCGCCGACGGTCACGACCGCTGACGGCCGGACGATCAAGAAGTCCGATCTCGCGTACATCACGCAGGAGAACACGGTCAGCTGCACGTCGACCAGCGGCGGTGGCGCGGGCCGCTTCGTGATCGCCAACCTCGCCGACAGCTACGGCGGCAAGGCGTGGGAGTCCCAGTGGGACGCCAGCGATCCGAGCAAGCGCTACTTCCTCGAGAAGCTCGGGGACTACTCGCCGAAGGACCTGCCGGGCTCCAACAACGGCGCCGGCTGCTCCGCCCACTGGTTCACGGTGGTCGGCGACATGGTCGCGATCGCGTTCTACGGCCAGGGCACGCGCGTCCTGGACGTCTCGGACCCGACCAACATCGCGCAGGCCGGCTACATCCGCATCCCCGCGGTGTCCGGTCAGCAGCCGGCCAACAACGCGTCGGCCGCCTACTGGCACAACGGCTACATCTACGTCGCCGACTACAGCCGCGGCGTCGACGTCCTCCGCTACAAGGACAAGATCAAGGGCGTCGTGCAGCCCAAGGTCTGCTGGAACTCCTGCGACGACTCGCAGACGGCGCTGAAGACCACGTCGGCCACCGGCAGCGCGGGCGGCGACGTCCCGGCGACGATGTCGCTGACGCTGGGCGCGACGGCTGCGTTCGGCGGCTTCACGCCGGGCCTGGCCAACGACTACACGGCGTCCACGACGGCCAACGTGATCTCGACGGCGGGCGATGGCGCGCTGACGGTCTCCGACCCGTCCTCGACCGCGACCGGCCACCTGGTCAACGGCACGTTCTCGCTGCCGTCGGCGCTGCAGGCCCAGGCCTCCAGCGCGGGGGGTGCCGGCGGTGCGTTCGCCGACGTCGGCGGCGCGGCCGCTCCGACCTCGCTGCTGACGTACGCGGGCCCGACGAGCAACGACGCCGTTAGCCTGTCCTTCAAGCAGCACGTCGGCGCGAACGACGCCCTGCGGACGGGCACGTACAGCAAGACGCTGATGTTCACGCTGTCGACGCTCAATCCGTAGGGAATCTCATGCGAGGGCCGCTGCTGTGTTCAGCAGCGGCCCCCGTTTTTTGATGTAAAGGGAGATTTGATCGTGGTACGGAAAGGCGCCCTGGCGCTGGTGTTGGTGTCTGCCGCCGTGGTTGCCGGTTGCGGTGGCAAGGGCAAACCCGAGGCGCCGAAGCTGGAGGGCACCGTGCAGTTCGGCGTGCTCGCGCCGACGGCCCGCGAGGGTGAGCTGGGCACGCGCGGCAAGGACCTGCTCGACGGGGCGCGGCTCGCGGTCGACGAGCTCAACCGCGACGGCGGCGTGCTCGGGCACAAGGTCGCGCTGAAGATCGTCGACGACGCGTGCGACCCGCAGGTCGGCTACGAGGCGGCGAAGGCGTTCGTCTCCGACACCGACGCGTCGGTCGCCGGCGTGCTGGGCGGCGTGTGCGACGACGTGGCCGAGCGCGAGGCGGGCGTGATCGACGCCACCGGGCTGCCGTTCCTGATCACGTCCGCGACGAAGGACGGCATCGTCGGCGAGGACTCGCAGGGCGCGTTCATGATGAACGGGACCCTGTACCAGCAGGCGCTGTCGAGCGTCTTCTGGATGAACTACCGCGAGGCCGAGCGGCTGGCCGTGGTGCAGGACGACTCGGCGGACTCTAAGTCGCTCGCGCGGCAGGCGATCGGGCTGATCGAGGGCACGCCGAAGCTCGTCTCGCTGCAGACGGCCGAGCCGGGCGGGCCGTCGCTGAAGGTGATCGCGGCGGCGGCGGTCGCCGCCAAGCCGAACTTCGTCCTGTGGACGGGCGGGGCCGAGCAGGGCGGGAAGCTGCTGAAGGCGCTGCGCGCGGCCGGCTACCACGGCACGTTCACGGCCACGGCCGCGTCCGAGGACCCGGCGTTCCTGTCCGCCGCCGGAACGGCGGGGGAGGGGGCGTACGTGATGGCGACCGCGACGGGGACCAACACGCCGATGGCGGAGAACTGGGCGGCGGCGTTCTCGGCGCGCTACTCGCGCGAGCCGGGCTTCGACGCCCAGCAGGGCTACGACTCCGTGCGCACGCTCGCGCACGGGATCGAGAAGGCGAAGTCGACCGACGGCCCGAAGGTGATCAAGCAGATCACGACGCTCGACCAGAACTTCGTCAACTCGCTCGGGGTCGTGCGGTTCGCGCATGACCACCTGCTCCTGTACGACAACCGCGTGATCCTGAAGGTCAAGGACGGCGAGTTCACCTGGGAGCGGTCGCTGCGGACAGACTCACTGGGGTGAGCCGGCGGGGCGCGGCCGCGCTCTGTCTGCTCGTCGTGCTCCTCGTGGCGGCCACCGGCGGCGTCGCGCGGGCGGACGGCGACCCGGCGAGCGACGTGCTGATCAAGGAGAAGGTCTTCTACCCGTACCAGGTCAAGCTGCCGCGGGAGTCCAGCGCGAAGCTGGAGCAGACGATCGCGTCGCTGCGGAAGAAGGGCTACCCGGTGCGGGTGGCCCTGATCGCCAACGACTTCGACCTCGGGTCGGCCGGGATGCTGTACCGCAAGCCGCAGGTCTACGCGCAGTTCCTGGCGCAGGAGCTGGCGCAGTTCCACACCGAGTGGGTCCTGATCGTGATGCCCAACGGGTACGGGATCTACCGCTGCGTGGGCGTGCGGCGGGAGGGCGGCTACGTCGACCCGTGCGAGAAGGCGGCGCCGATGGGCGCCGACCAGCGGGCGCTGCGGGCGCTGCCGACGCAGGAGGCGTCGCGGACGGACTTCGCCGCGGCCGCGGACGTCGCGGTGCGGCGGCTGGGGGAGGTGCACGGCGCGAAGCTGGGCGGGCCGCCGGTGGTCCTGATCGCGGGCCTCGTCGTCCTGGTGCTCGCGGGCGGCGCGGCGTTCCTCCTCGTGCGCCGGCGGCGCGGGGCGAGCGCGGCGACGCCGTAGCGCGGCGAGGGGCGAGGTTCCGGCGCAGAGCGCCGGAAAGTGACCACTCGCGTGACCCGACGCGCCGCCGGGCCGCCGCGCCGGCCGTGCGACCCCGCCGCCGCCGCGTCCGCGAGACTCCCCGCCGATGCCGCAACCGAGCGCGATCCGCCGCTGCCTGCTGCTCTTCGGCACCGCCGCGCTCGCGAGCGGGCGGCCCGTCGACGAGGTCGAGTCCGAGCTGCGGCGGATGGGGCGCGCGCTCGGCGCCGCCGACGTGCAGGCCGCGGCGACGCCGACCGGGCTCTTCGTGACGCTCGCGCCGGAGGAGTCGGCCGGCTTTCAAGCCGTCGGGCCGCCGCTGCGGTTCGACCAGGCCGCCGCGAGCGCGCGCCTCGTCGACCGCGTCCTGGCCGGGACGCTCGAGGCCGACGCGGCCGTCGCGGCGCTCACCGCGACGCTCCAGGCGCCGCCGCTCGTCCCGCGCTGGGCGGCGGCGGCCGGGCTGCTGCCGGTGGCGGCCGGGATCGGGCTGATCCTGCAGCCGTCGCCCGCGAACCTGCTCGCCGCGGTCCTGTGCGCGGTGATCGTCGCGGTGCTGATCGAGCTCGCGGGGCGGTCGCGGCTGGCGTCCACCCTGCTGCCGGTGGTCGCCGCGTTCCTCGTCGGCTGCGCGATCTTCCTGGCCGCCCGGCACGACCTGCTCGACGGCCCGCTGCGGACCGCGCTCGCGCCGCTCGCCGTCCTGCTCCCGGGCGCGCTGATCGTGACCGGGATGTCCGAGCTCGCCGCGGGCGCGATGGTGGCGGGGACGTCGCGGCTCGTGTTCGGCACGGTCCAGCTCGGCCTGTTCACCTTCGGGCTGCTGGCGGCGGCGCGCGTCGTCGGCCTGCCGGCGTCCCAGCTGGCGAACGTGCGCGTCGACGACGTCGGCGCCTGGGCGCCCTGGATCGGGCTCGCGCTGCTCGGCGTCGGCGTCTGCTTGAACCTGAGCGCGCCGGCCGCGCTCCTGCCCTGGATCCTCGGCCTGCTCGCGCTGACGTTCCTGGCGCAGGACGCGGGGCAGCACGCGTACGGGCCGGGATTCGGCGGCTTCGCGGGCGGGCTCACCGCCGCGCTGGGCGCCGCGCTCCTCCAGCGCCCGGGCGGGCCGCCGCAGCTGGTCGTCTTCCTGCCCAGCTTCTGGTTGCTCGTGCCCGGGAGCCTCGGGCTGATCGGGACGACCCAGCTCGCCGCGGAGTCCGGCAATGGGTTCGACACGGCGTCGGGCGCGATCGCCGTGATCGTCGCGATCGCGCTCGGTGTGCTGGTCGGCTCCGCGGTCGGCCGCGCGCTGCGTATCAAACCGGATCGTCTTTAGTACATTTGCGCCGGTATCCATCCGGTAGGAGGTCAGGAAGCCAATGTCCGTCACCGCCGCGATCGCGGCCAACGAGGAAGCCATCGGCGGCGACGCCGGGAAGGCGCGGGTCGTGTTCCGGACGGCGGGGTCGCTCGTCGGGCCGACGCACGTGCGGCTCGTCAGCCGCGACCACACGATCGAGGTCGACGAGCCGGACGTCCTCGCCGGCGGGAACCGGTTCGCGAACCCGGTCGAGTACGCACTCGCGTCGCTCGCCTCCTGCCAGGCGATCACGTACCGCTTCTGGGCGGCCAAGCTCGGCATCGAGCTCGACGGCGTCGAGGTCGCGGTCGAGGGCGACCTCGACCTGCACGGCTTCTTCGGGCTCGAGAGCGGCGTGCGCCCCGGGTTCACCGGCATCCGGCTGGACGTCACGCCGCTCGGGCCGGAGAGCGCCGAGCGCTACGAGGCTTTGGCCGCGGCGGTCGACGAGCACTGCCCGGTGCTCGACCTGTTCCGGAACGCGACTCCGGTGGAGCGTCAGCTCGTCTGAAACGCGGGCGGCGGCGTCGGGCCCGTGGCGGCGCTGGCGGCCACCCGGTCGCGGCGTGGTCGCCGAGGTGCCCGTGGGCGGGTCAGGCGCGGCTCGCGCTCGGCCTGCAGGCGCTCGAGATTCAGCGGGCCGCCGCACTCCTGTCGGCGCGCTGACACCGAACGGTTTGCTCAGGCCGAGTGGGCGGGGAGGAGCAGAGTGCGCCCGCGTACCGCTCTTTCCGTTTCCGCCCACTGCGAACGGACAGCACGAGTTGACCCCTCGTACTCACTTGACCGGAAACGCGGGCGCGTCCCGTTAACTAGCGCTTGCGAACCGAGTACCGGATGCCGATCTTGCCGTCGCAGAGCGCCGTCACGCGCAGATCGACCCGGTGGAGCTCGCCGCGCAGCTTGGCCGTCGAGACGCCCGGCTTGTCGTCGGCGTCGAGCTGCTCGAACAGGTTGCTCTGGATCATGTAGGTCATCGCGTCGTCGCGGCGCGACGGCAGCTCACTCGGCTCGCCGTCGAGCACGGCGTAGAAGCGCCGCGTCCCGACCGACTTGTAGAAGTGCGCGTAGTCGAGCAGGCGGACGTCATCCGGCGGCATCCGCTTCGCGGTCGCGGTGAGGTCACCGACCTGCGAGCAGTCCTTGCCGACGGGCGTCGCCTCCGGCGTCGCGGCCGCCGTGACCGTGGGCTGAGCAACGGTCCACGGGGTCGCCGTCGCGGTCACCTGCGCGACCGGCTCGTCGGACGCTCCGCCGCACCCCGCGGCGAACAGCGCGATGACGGCAGCGAGCAGCACACGCGGGCGGGCGACCATGGCGGCCAAGGATGGCAGGCGGTCCGCCGCCGATTACGCAAAACAGTGCAGTCTCTTGCGCCCCCGTCCGATGACTTGGTCGTGGACCACCGCGTGAGCACTCTCTATAACGACCTTCAGCTCGACGCGCTGCGCGAGCTCGCCAACATCGGCGCCGGCAACGCGTCGACCGCGCTCTCAGGCATGCTCGGCCGCCCCGTCGACCTGACCGTCCCGCACGCGCGCGTGATCCCGATGAGCGAAGCCGTCGAGGCGCTCGGCGCGCCCGAGGCCGAGGTGACCGGCATCGCCCTCGGCGTCCACGGCGACATGCCCTCGACCGTGCTGATGCTGCTGAGCCCTGTCGACGCGGAGACCCTGTGCGCGCTGCTCGGCCTCGAGCCGGGCTCCGAGTACGCCGAGTCCGCCCTCGGCGAGATCGGCAACGTCGTCGGCACCTCGTACCTGAACGCGCTGGCCGGGATGACCGGCATCGCGCTCGAGCCGACCCCGCCCGCGACCGCCACCGACATGCTCGGCTCGCTCGTGCAGGCCGTGCTGGCCACGCGCGCCGCGCTCAGTGACGAGGCGCTGCTGCTGGACTCCTGCATGACCGTCGAAGGCGAAGGCTGCTCGATCATCTTCCTGCTGGCCCCGGACCACGGAGGGGCCGGACAGCTGCTGGGTCGCCTCGGGGTCTCATGAGCGACACGATGGTGCGGATGGGCGAGCTCGCCGCCAGCAAGGCGGCGGGCGCGTCACTCGTCACGCTCGGGCTCGGCTCGTGCATCGGCCTGGTGCTGCTCGACCGGCGCGTCGGCGTCGCGGGCCTGGCCCACATCGTGCTGCCGGACTCGACCGGCCACGACGAGGTCAACCCGCTCAAGTTCGCCGACCGCGCGGTGCCGGAGCTGCTGCGCCGCGTCGTCGCCCTGGGCGCGCGCAAGCCGCTGGTCGAAGCCGTGCTGGTCGGCGGCGCGAGCATGTTCGCCGGGATCGGCGGCTCGATGGAGGTCGGTGCCCGCAACGAGGCCGCCGTCCTCGCCGCGCTCGGCGGCCTGCGCGTCCGGGTCAACGCGGCCGCCACCGGCGGTTCGCGCGGGCGCACGGTGCGCGTCGACCCGGGCCGCGGAATCGTGCTCGTGCGGGAGGCCGGCGGCAAGGACCGGCAGCTGCACCCGCCCGTTGCGCCGGCGGCCTGAGCCGGGTTAGGCTCCGCCCTGGTGGAGCTGCTGGAGCGTGAGCGCGAGCGGGCAGTGCTCACCGCGGCGATCGCCCAGGCGCGCCGCGAGAGCAGCATCGTGCTCGTGGTCGGCGAAGCGGGGATCGGCAAGACCTCGCTCGTCGCCGCCGCCACCGACGGTGCCCGCCGCGTGTTCTGGGGCGCCTGCGACCCGTTGATCACGCCGCGGCCGCTCGGCCCGCTGCGCGACGTGGCGCGCCAGGCGGGCTGGACGGCGGTCGAGCGCGAAGCGGTGCTCGACGCCGCGCTGGACGAGCTGGCCGGCGGCGCGATCCTCGTGATCGAGGACCTGCACTGGGCCGACGACGCGACGCTGGACCTGGTCGCGCTGCTCGGCCGCCGGCTCGAACGCCTGCCCGGCTGCCTGATCGTGACCAGCCGCAGCGACGCGCAGCCGGAGCTGCGGCGCGTGCTCGGCACGCTCGCCCGGCTGCGGCGCGTCGAGCCGGCGGCGCTGAGCGCCGCCGCGGTCGAGCGGCTCGCGCACCGCGCCGGCCACGACGCCGCCGAGCTGTACGCGCTGTCGGCCGGCAACCCGTTCTTCGTGACCGAGCTGCTGGCCGCGCCGCCGGGCGGCGGAGTTCCGGCCAGCGTGCGCGACGCGGTCGCCGCCCGCGTGGCGGCGCTGAGCCCGGCCGCGCGCGAGGTCGCGGAGCTGGCCGCGGTGGTGCCGGGCGCGATCGAGCTCGCGCTCGTGGCTCCGGCCGGCGGCGCGATCGACGAGTGCATCGACGCCGGCCTGCTGTGCCTGCGCGGCGACGCGCTCGCCTACCGCCACGACCTCGCCCGCCAGGCGGTCGAGGACGGGCTGGCGCCGGTCCGCCGGCGCGAGCTCGACGCGCGGGTGCTGGCAGCGCTGGAGGCGGTGGAGGACGTCGATCCGGCCCGGCTGGTGCACCACGCGCGGCGTGCGGGCGACGCCGCCGCGGTGCGCCGCTTCGCCCCGGTCGCGGCGCGCGCCGCCGCGGCCGCGCGCGGGCACCGGCAGGCGCTCGCGCACTGGGAGGCGGCGCTGGCGGCGGGCGGGAACGAGCTGGAGGCGCTCGAAGGGATCGCGCTGGAGGCGTATCTGTGCGGGCACATGGATCGGGCGGTCGAGACGCGGCGCACGCTGCTGGCGTTCCACGAGGCCGAGGGGGACCGGTTCGCGGCCGGCGTCGCGCAGCGCTGGCTCGCGCGCGTGCTCTGGTGGGCGGGTCGCGGGCCGGAGGCGCGCGAGGCGTGCGACCGCGCGATCTCGCTGCTTGAGGCGTTCCCGGAGTCCCGCGAGCTGGCGGTGGCGGTGAGCGCGCGCTCGCAGCTGGCGATGCTGTCCGAGGACCGCGACCAGGCGACGGCGCTCGCGCGTCGCGCGGTCGACCTGGCGCGCGCGCTCGACGACCGTGAGACGGTCGCGCACGCCCTCAACAACCTGGGCACGGCGCTGCTCGGGGGCTCGGAGTCCGCGCGCGGGCGGGCGCTGCTGGAGGAGTCGTTCGTGCTGGCGACGGGGATCGGGCAGGACGATCACGCGGCCCGTGCGCTCGTGAACCTGGCGGCGAGCGGGGTCACGCGGCTGCGCGACGATCCCCGCGTCGGCGAGGACATCGAGCGGGCGCTGGCGTTCGTGCGCGAGCGCGAGCTCGACGGCTACCTGCAGTACGTGCTCGGCCTGCGCGCGGTGCTGCGTCTGCGCCGGTGCGACTGGGCGGGCGCGGAGGCCGACGCGCAGGCGTCGCTGCGCTTCGGCGAGCACTTCGGCGTCAGCCAGTGCCCGGCGCTGACCGTGTTGGGCCGCTTGGGTGCGCGCCGCGGCGAGCCGGAAGCCGCCGCCGAGCTGCTCGACGACGCGTGGGACCGCGCGGTCGCCACGATGGAGCTGCAGCGGCTGGCTCCGGCGGCGACGGCGCGCGCCGAGGCGGCGTGGCTGGAGGGCGACGACTCGCGGGCGCGGGAGATCGCGCGTCCCGCGCACGAGCTGGCGGCCGCGCTCGGCGACCGCTGGGCGCGCGCGGAGCTGGCGTTCTGGCTGCGGCGGGTTGGCGACGACGTGCCGGCGGCGCCGGACGATCCCGCGCCGTTCGCGCTCCTGGCCGCGGGGGACGCGCGGGCGGCGGCGGACGCGTTCGCCGCGCTGGGCTGCCCGTACGATCGCGCCGAGGCGCTGGCGGAAGGCGACGAGGCGGCGCAGCTGGAAGCGCTCGCGAGCTTCGATGCGCTGGGCGCCGCGCGCCGCGCGCTCGTGCTGCGGCGGCGCCTGCGCGCGGCGGGCGTGAGGCGGATCCCGCGCGGCCCGCGCGCCGCGTCGCGCGCGGCACCCGCCGGGCTGACGCCGCGCGAGACCGAGGTGCTCGACCTCATCGTGCGCGGCGCCACCAACGCGGAGATCGCCCAGGCGCTGGTGATCGCGCCCAAGACCGTCGATCACCACGTCTCAGCCGTGCTCAGCAAGCTCGGCGTGTCCTCGCGCCGCGACGCCGGCGCCGCGCTCGCGCACCTCACCCAAACCTAAAGGGGCCAGACCCCATTAAGTCTCCTTTAGGTTTCAGGTCCTGCATTTCGCCACATTTGCCCGGGTCCATGAACCTAAGGGAACCTAAAGGTGCCAGGCCCCTTTAGGTTGGGGTTAGGTTTCAGGTGCGCATGCCGACGGCGAGCAGGTACTCCATCTCGAAGCGGGCCGCGTCGGGCGTGCCGAGGTTCCATTCCTCGCAGAACGCGTCGAGGGCCGCGTCGAACTCGTCCGCCCGGCCGGCGCGTTCGGCGTTGGCCCGGACGGCGATCGTGGGGCCGTAGCGGGCCTTGAAGAACTCGCCGTAGTCGCGCGGGTGCGTGAACGCGGTGATGCCGAGCACGTGGCGCTCCAGCGAGCGCCACTCGACGCGGTCGCCGAAGAGCCCGCGCAGGTGTCCTTCGCTGCCCCACAGCGGCGCCGGCTTGGCGCCCGGCGGCGGCGCGGGGGAGAACGGGCCCATCGCCCGGAAGAACGCGCCGAGCATCCCCTCGGGCGTCCAGCTCAGCAGCCCGACGGTCCCGCCGGGCCGGCAGACGCGGACGAGCTCGTCCGCCACCACCTCGTGGCGCGGCGCGAACATCACGCCGATCGAGGACACGACGACGTCGAAGGCCTCGTCGCCGAACGGGAGGTGCTCGGCGTCCGCCGTGACCCACTCGAGCGCGACGCCGGCGGCCCGGGCCCGCTCCGAGCCGGCCTGCAGCAGCTCGGGCGTCAGGTCGGAGGCGGTGACGTGGGCGCCGGTCCCGGCGGCGGGGAGCGACGCGTTGCCGCTGCCGGCGGCCACGTCGAGCACGGCGACGCCGGCGCCGATGCCGCACGCGGCCACCAGCTGCTCGCCGAGCGGCGTCAGAAAGGTGTCGACCATCGAGGGGTAGTCACCCGCGGCCCACATGGCGCGATGGCGCGCCTTCAGTTCGCGATCTGCGTCGGTTATGGATGCCATGGAAGCGACGCTACGCCCGGCCGGAACCCGGCACATCGGGAGCCGCTCCCCATCTTTGGTTGCGCACGCCCCGCCTCACGGGCATCATGCGCCCGGGATGCGCCTCGAGGACTTCCTGCGCCATTTCGTCGCGGCGGCCGAGGCCGCCGACCTCCGCTTCGCGCGCACGCAGCACACGGGCGACATCCGCGCCGGCATCGAGTTGTGGGAACAGCTGGCCGACGCCGTCGACGAGGCCCCGCCCGAGCTGGGCGTCCGCGCGCGGCTGGCGGCGGCGGCGCTGTACTCGCGCCGGTTCGAGGTGCAGGGCGGCGCGGGGGACCTCGTGGCGGCGCGGCGGGAGCTGGACGCCGCGCGCGAGCACATCGCGCCCGGTTCGCGCGCTGACTTCCAGGCCCGCATGGCTCTGGCCGCGTGGCTGGTGCTGCGCTACCGGGCCGAGCGGGAGCCCGCCGACCTCGACGCCGCGATCGCGCTCTGGCGCGAGCTGCGCCCGACGCCGGCGGGCGCGCTGGCGGCGGCGAACCTCGGACGCGCGCTGCTGGCTCGCTTCTCGCTGACCGGCGAGCGCGCCGACCTGGAGGAGGCGCAGCGCCTGCTGGGCGTCGCGTCGAGCGAGATGCCGCGCGATCACCCCGCGCTGCCGGACGTCCGGCTGGCGCTGCGGACGTCCGGATAGCCTGTCCGGCACGCACCGAGAGCGAGGTACCCCGTGAGCACCGTCCAGCTCGAGTCCATCGACCACGTCATCGGCGGGCGCCGGACCGCCGGCACCTCGACGCGCTCCGGGCCCGTGTTCGACCCCGCCACCGGCGAGGAGCAGCGGCGCGTACGGTTGGCGACGGCGGCCGACGTCGACGCCGCGGTGGCGGCCGCGAGCGCCGCGTTCGCCACCTGGCGCGACGTGTCCGTGGTCCGCCGCGCGCGCGTGATGTTCAAGCTCCGCGAGCTGATCGTCGAGCACACCGACGAGCTGGCGCGGATCATCAGCGCCGAGCACGGCAAGACGCTCGACGACGCGCGCGGCGAGGTCGTGCGCGGGATGGAGGTCGTCGAGTACGCCTGCGGCATCGCCGAGCTGACCAAGGGGGAGTTCTCCGACCAGGTCTCCACCGACGTCGACCTGCACTCGTTCCGGCAGCCGCTCGGCGTGTGCGCGGGGATCACCCCGTTCAACTTCCCGATCATGGTCCCGATGTGGATGCACCCGATCGCGATCGCGACCGGGAACGCGTTCGTGCTCAAGCCGTCCGAGCGCGACCCGTCCGTGTCCAACCTCATCGCCGACCTGTACGCGCAGGCGGGCCTGCCCGACGGCGTCTTCAACGTCGTCCACGGCGACAAGGAGGCGGTCGACGCGCTGCTCGACCACCCGGACGTGGCGGCGATCAGCTTCGTCGGCTCGACCCCGATCGCCCGCTACATCCACGAGCGGGCGAGCGCGGCCGGCAAGCGCGTGCAAGCTCTCGGCGGCGCCAAGAACCACGCGATCGTGATGCCGGACGCCGACCTCGACTTCACCGCCAACCACCTGGTCGCGGCCGGCTACGGCAGCGCCGGGCAGCGCTGCATGGCGATCAGCGTCGCGGTCGCCGTGGGCGACGCCGCCGACGAGCTGGTCGAGCGCGTGCGCGAGAAGGCGCTCGCGGTCAAGGTCGGGCCCGGGCTGGAGCCCGGCTCGGAGATGGGCCCGGTCGTGACCGCGGCGGCGCGCGACCGGATCGTCGGGTACATCGGCCGCGGCGAGGGCGACGTGATCGTCGACGGGCGCGAGCTCGACGTTGACGGCGGCGGCTTCTGGGTCGGCCCGACGCTGATCGACAACGTCACGCCGGACATGTCGGTCTACACGGACGAGATCTTCGGCCCGGTGCTGACGGTCGTGCGCGTCGGCTCGCTCGACGAGGCCATCGAGCTGGTCAACGCCAACCCGTACGCCAACGGCGTCGCGATCTTCACGTCCTCCGGCCAGGCCGCGCGCGAGTTCCAGCGCCGCGTCGAGGTCGGCATGCTCGGCGTCAACGTGCCGATCCCGGTCCCGATGAGCTTCTACTCGTTCGGCGGCTGGAAGCAGTCGCTGTTCGGCGACCACCACATCCACGGGCCCGAGGGCGTGCGCTTCTACACGCGCGGGAAGGTCGTGACGACCCGCTGGCCGGAAGCGCACGAGCCGGCCCACATGCACTTCCCGACGGCGTCCTAGCGGCCGGAGTCCAGCGCCGCCCAGGCGGCGCTGACCGCCGCGATCCGGTCGTTGACGCCGAGCTTGGCGTAAATCCGCTCGGCGTGCTTGTAGACCGTCCTCGGCTGGACGGACAGCCGCTGCGCGATCGCCGCCGTGGACAGGCCGCCCATCATCGCCTGCAGCACCTCGGCCTCGCGCGGCGAGAGCCCGAGCGAGGTCAGCAGCGAGCGGGGCGCGCCGCGCGCCCCGCGCTCGAACACGTGCACGGTCGCGCCGCCCCTGGGCGCCAGCCGCCGCACCACCAGCGGTGCGCCGTCGGCGACCGGGACGACGGTGTGCGCCGGCGCGGCGCTCCCGCGCAACGGCTCCGGCAGCCGCCCGTGCCCGTCCCCGACCAGCGAGAGCGCCGCCCTCCCGGCCTGGGTGGTGAACGCGATCCGGTCCTGCGCGTCCGTGACCACGATCGCCTCGCCGACGTCGTCGAGCCCGGCTTCGACCGCTCGCAGCACGTCGTGCAGGCGCTCGCGCAGTGCGGCGTTGGCGTGCGCCTGGATGAGGTGCGGGCGCGCGTAGTCCAGCAGCCGCCGCTGGTCGTCGCTGAAGTCGTCGGCGTCGGCGAACACCAGCCCGATCAGCAGCCGCGGCGGCGCCGGCAGCGTGACCGCGAGCTGGTGCTCGACGCCCATCGGCACGAACACCTCGCGGTAGAGCTCGCGCTGCCGGAACGCGTCCAGCGCGATCACGTCCGACAGCCGGGACGCGCGCGGGTCGCGCCGGGCCAGGTGGCGCTGGATGAGCGGGTTCTGGTGCCCGTAGCGCCCCCACTGGCGCAGCACCCGCTCCGGCGGCTCGGGCGCCACCAACGTGACCAGCGGCGTGCCGTCGGCTCCGACCTCGTTGTAGGACGTGTACGCGGCCGGGATCAGGCGCGGCAGCGCGTCCAACAGGGCAGCCCGGAAGGACGCCAGATCCTCCGCGTGGTGGACCTCCCCGAGCAGCTCGAGCAGGCCCTGGAGCTCGCGCTCGGGCAGCGACATGGGCGCGACAACCCTAAAGTACGCGGGATGCGGAGCACGGAGGCCACCGGTCTGCAGGGCCTGATCCCGCTGCCCGAGCGCGCGTCCAAGCCGCGCCGGGTCGGCGTCACGCACGTGGTGGACACCGGCCTGAGCTGCCACGAGGCGGCCGGGCTGATGGAGGTCGCGTCCGCGCACGTCGACGTGATCCGGCTCGGCTGGGGCTCGGCGCTGGTCACGCAGGCGCTGGAGCGCAAGCTCGAGCTCTACACGGCCAACGACGTCGCGCCGATGCTGGGCGGGACGCTGACCGAGCTGGCGTGGCGCCACGGCCGCGTCGACCGGTTGCGCGAGGCGCTGCTCGCGCTCGGCATCGGCCACGTCGAGGTCTCCGAGGGCACGCTCGACCTCCCGCGCGACGAGAAGCGGCGCCTGATCGGGACGCTCAAGCAGGACTTCACGGTGTTCGTCGAGGTCGGCAGCAAGGACGGGCGGCTCGCGCCGGCGTCCGCGCTCTGGATCCGCCAGGCCAGCGAGGCGCTCGACGCGGGCGCGGACGCGATCGTCTGCGAAGGCCGCGTGTCCGGTGACGCCGGGCTGTACTGGCCGGACGGGTCGATCCGCGACGAGCTGGTCGAGGCGCTGGTCGGCGCGGCCGGGATCGAGCGGCTGATCTTCGAGGCGCCGCGGCGCTCGCAGCAGGCGTGGCTCGTGCGCCACTTCGGCCCGGACGTGGGCCTGGGCAACGTGCTGCCGAGCGACCTGATCGGCGTGGAGAGCCTGCGGCTCGGCCTGCGCTCGGACACGCTGACCCGCTTCCACGTGTGACGGTACCCACGGTCCTCCTGACCGGCGTCGGCAAGCGCTACGACATCGTCAGCGCGTTCGCCCGCCACGCGCGCGTCGTCGCCGCCGACCCGAGCCCGCTCGCGCCCGCGCAGTACGCGGCCGACGTGCACGTCGCCCCGCCGCGAGCGGACGCGCCCGAGTACGTCCCGTTCCTGGCCGAGCTGGTCGAGCGCCACGGCGCGTGCGCCGTGATCCCGCTGACCGACCTCGACCTCGAGGTGCTGGCGCGCTCGGACCTGCCGGCCTGGGTGCCGGACGCCGAGGTCTGCGCGGCGACGTTCGACAAGCACCTCGCCCATCGGCTGCTCGAGTCGCACGGGCTGCCCAGCCCGCCGACGTGGCTGCCGGGCGAGGATCCGCTGGCGTTCCCGGCCGTCGTGAAGCCCCGCAAGGGCTCTGGCTCGCGCTCGATCCACCGGTGCGCGGACGCCCGCGAGGCCGAGTTCTTCGCGAACTATGTGAAAGAGCCGGTAATGGTGCAGCGCATGCTGGACGGCCCGGAGTTCTCCGTCGACGTGCTGTGCGACCGCGACGGCCGCTGCCTGAACGCGATCCCGCGCACGATGCTCGAGTCGCGCGGCGGCGAGTCGATCAAGGGCACCGCGATCGCCGACCCGGAGCTGATCGACCTGGGCCGCGCGGTCGCCGAGGCGCTGCCGCTGCGCGGGCCCGCGACGATCCAGATGTTCCGCGACCGCGAGCTCGGCCTGCGCGTGACCGACATCAACGCGCGCTTCGGCGGCGCGTTCGCGTGCCCGATGTACGCGGCGCTTCCGGGCCGGACCTACCCGGAGCTGATGGTGCGGATGGCGACCGGCGAGCGCGTCGAGCCGCACGTCGGCGAGTTCCTGGCCGGCCGCACGTTCACGCGCTTCTTCTGGCAGATCGAGCTCGACGAGCAGCTGCGGCCGACGGGCCGCGACATCGTGCCGGACGGCCCGCGGGCACCGCGTTGAGATGCGCAGCGTCCTCTGGATCATCGGCGGCCTGGCGGCCATCCTGCTCGCGCTCGACCTCGCGACCGGCGGCTCCGAGCCGGTCCCGGCCGCGCCCGCCCGCGACGTCGGCTTCGCGTCGCGCCCGGACCTCTCGCCGCCCGTCCTGACGACCGCCACGCGCCGTCCCGGCACCACGCCCGGGCTCGTGTTCGTGGCGCCCAAGCGCCGCTCCGGGCAGGCCGGGCCGACGATCCTCGACGAGCGCGGCGACTACGTCTACTTCCGGCCGATGCCGGCGGGCACCGTCGCCGACGACTTCCGCGTGCAGACCTACCGGGGCCAGCCGGTGCTGACCTGGTGGGAGGGCAAGACCAACGATCGCGGCTACGGCCAGGGGACGTGGGTGATCGCCGACCGCTCCTACCGCGAGATCGCGCGCATCCGGGCCGGCGGCGGCCTGCACGGGGACCTGCACGAGCTGACGCTGACCGCCGAGGGCACGGCGCTGATCCCGATCTATGACCCGGTCAAGGCCGACCTGAGCCCGGTCGGCGCGGCCTACAGCGACGGCGAGGCGGTCGACAACGTCATCCAGGAGGTCGACGTCGCCACCGGCAAGGTGCTGTGGGAGTGGCACAGCCTCGACCACGTGGCGATCACCGAGTCGTACGCCGGCCCGCCGCAGAAGAACCGTTTCCCCTACGACTACTTCCACATCAACTCGATCGACGTCGACACCGACGGCAACCTGCTCGTGTCGGCGCGCAACACGTGGGCGCTCTACAAGCTCGACCGCAGGACCGGCGACGTGCTGTGGCGGCTCGGCGGCTACCGGTCGGACTTCGCGCTCGGCGACGGCGTCCGCTTCGCCTGGCAGCACGACGCGCGGCGCCAGCCGGACGGCACGATCACGCTGTTCGACAACGAGTCCACGCCGAAGGTCGGCGACCGCTCACGGGTGTTGCGGCTCGACGTCGACGAGGCGGCGCGGCGGGTGACGGTGGCGAAGGCGTTCACGCACCCCGCCGGGCTGCTGGCGTTCGCGGAGGGCAACGCGCAGGGGCTGGCGACCGGGAACACGATGGTCGGGTGGGGGATGGGGCGGCGCGTGTCCGAACTCGGGCCGGACGGCGAGCTGCTGTTCGACGTCAAGCTCCCCAGCGACGCGGACACGTACCGCGCGTATCGCTTCGAGTGGACGGGTGCGCCCACCGGCAAGCCGGCCGTGGCGGTGACGCCCGACGGCGTCGCGGCGAGCTGGAACGGCGCCACCGACGTCACGCGCTGGCAGGTGCTGGCCGGCCCGCGGCCGGACGCGCTGGCGCCCGTCGCGGACGCGCCGCGCGACGGGTTCGAGACCGTGATCGACGCCGGCCTCGACGGCGGCTACGTCGCCGTGCGCGCGTTCGCGGGCGACCGCGAGCTGGCCACGTCCGATCCGGTCCGGGCGGAGTAGGGTCGTGGGAGCGATGCGCGTACTGCTGAACGTCATCTGGCTCGTGTTCGGCGGCCTGTGGCTGGCGCTCGGCTACGCGCTCGCCGCGCTGGTCATGTTCGTCCTGATCATCACCATCCCGTTCGGGGTGGCGGCGGCGCGGATGGCGCTGTTCTGCGTGTGGCCGTTCGGGCGCACGCTGGTCAAGAAGCAGAGCGCGGGCGCCGGCGCGCTGATCGGCAACGTGATCTGGATCGTGCTCGCCGGCTGGTGGCTGGCGCTCGGGCACCTGGTCAGCGGCATCGCGATGTGCCTGACGATCATCGGGATCCCGCTCGGGCTGGCGAACTTCAAGCTGATCCCGGTCTGCCTGACCCCGTTCGGGCGCGAGATCGTGGACATCGACCGGCCCGGCCCCTACGTGACCGTCTGAGCCGCTCGCGTTCCGTGGTTTCACGGATGCGATCGCCCACGTTCGCTGGTTAGCTGGCGGCCATGCGCTGTCTCACCGCCCTGCTCGCGACGGGGATCGCCCTGCTCGGCGCCGTCGCGAACGCCGACGCCGCCGGCCTCGTCTACATCGACGCCGACCACGACGTCGCGGTCGCGCGGCCGGACGGGTCGTTCGTCAAGAAGGTCACGCACGCCGCGGACGCCGCCCACGGCTACAAGGCGGTGTCGGTCGCCGACGACGGCGGGATCACCGCGTTCCTCGCCGCCAACGACGATCGCGGCAACTCGAGCTTCGCGGTCTTCGACCAGGGCGGCGCGGTGCGGCAGGGCCCGTTCCTGTTCGAGCGGTCGGGCCTCTGCGGCGGGCTCAGCCCGTTCCGCACCGCGACCTCGCCCGACGGGGTCTTCGTCGCGGTCCAGTACTGGAAGGGCTCCAACAACTGCCTCGGCGGCGGGTACACGCCGTCGGTGCGCATCACGGCCCGCAACACGCCGACGATCGGCACCTCGACCTACCCGTCCTACGACTACCTCACCCAGCCCGCGTGGATCCGCCACCCGGACCAGCGGCTGGCCGGCATCAACGGCAGCGCGCTGCAGGTGTGGCAGAACGACGCTGCGCACATGCGGGACTGGATCACCGTGTCCGGTGGGCTCGAGCTCGACGGCTTCGACGTCCATCCGACCCAGACGAAGCTGCTGCTCGACGTCGCGGACGCCAGCGGGAGCGGGGTCAAGCCGCACACGCTCGCGCTGCTCACGTACACCGAGCTGTCGGCCGGCGGCGCGGCGCCGACCGATCCGGCGCCGCAGCTCGTGTGCGCCGCCGAGGGGTACGTCGCCAACGACACCGGCGGCGGCCGGCCGGTCTGGTCGCCCGACGGGTCGCAGATCGCCTGGCGCGGGGTGGACGGCATCTACGTCTCCCCGGCTCCGGTCCCCAGCGGCGACGCGTGCGTGCTGCAGCCGAAGCTCGTCGTTCCCGGTGGGACCGAGCCGCGCTGGGCGGCGTTCGACGTCACCGCGCCGGCACCGCCCACCGACCCGGGCGGCGGCGGCACCCCGCCCGGCGGCGGAGCCGCGCCGCCGCCGCCGAAGCCGAGCGCCGGCCCGGCGGCGTTCACGTCCGCCCGCGCCGCCGCGGCGCGGCGCGCGTTCACGCTGTCGCTCAAGCTCCCCAAGGCCGCGAAGGTCACGGTCACCGTCTACCGCAAGGGCGCCAAGAAGGCGCTCGGGAAGCTCACCTACAAGGCGGGCAAGGGCACCTTCAAGCGCAGGATCACGAACGTCGGCGGGCACCGGCTCAAGCAGGGCGCCTACCGGGTCGTGGTCGCCGTGGGCGCGACGACGAAGACGCTGAGCGTGAGCGTGCGCGGTTAAGCTTCCGCGCCGTGCTGAGGTCGATGGTCGCCGGGATGCTGTCGGTGCTGCTCGTGTTCGGGCTGATCGGCCTGGGCGTGTGGGCGGCGACGAACGAGCCGGCCGCGGCACCGCGCAGCGTCGCGCGCACCCCCGCGAGCCCGGCCGCGCCCGCGGAGACCCCGACGCCGTCAGCGGAGGCGGTCAAGCCGCTGCCGAAGGTCAAGCGCAAGTCGCTGGCGGCGGCGGCGCGGGCCGCCGGCTGCACGGTCTCGCACCCGCGCGACGAGGGCGTCGAGCACGCTTCGCAGGAGTTCACCGCCGCCGACTACGGCACCAACCCGCCGACGTCCGGGACGCACAACCCGGACTGGTACGAGGACGGCATCTACACCTCCGGCACCACGCCGCACCTCGGCATGCTCGTGCACGCGCTCGAGCACGGCCGGATCGAGGTCCAGTACGCGCCCGGCACGGACGCCGCGACCGTGGCGCGGCTGGAGCGGCTGGCCGACGAGCTCGAGGGCGGCTACCACCTGCTGCTGTTCGAGAACGGCACCGAGATGCCGTTCGCGGTCGCCGCCACCGCGTGGGGTCACCTGCTCGGCTGCCCCGGCATGAACGACCGGGTGTTCGACGCGCTGCGCGCGTTCCGCAACACCTACATCGACAAGGGCCCCGAAGTCGTTCCGTGACGGTCAGTGGTGGAAGCCGGGCGTCGCGTCCTCGCCCAGCAGCCCACCGTGGCGCTCGAGCCGCTCGCACACGCGTTTGAGGTCGTCCATCAGCAGGCCGGCCAGGTCGCGGCTGAAGCCGTTGCGGATCACCACCCGCAGCACGTGCACGTCCTCCATGCCCTGCGGCATCGGGTACGCGGGCACCAGCCAGCCGTGCTCGCGCAGGCCCGCCGACACGTCGTAGACGCTGTAGCGGGACCCGGTCAGCTGGAACGCGAACACCGGCAGCTCGCCGCCGTCGGACAGGAGCGCGAACGGGCCGAGCCCGGCGATGTCGCGCGCCAGCGCCTGCGCCGTGTCCCGGCACGCCTGGTGCACGCGGCGGTAGCCGTCGCGGCCGAGCCGAATGAAATTGAAGTACTGCGCGATCACCTGGGCGCCGGGGCGCGAGAAGTTCAGGGCGAACGTCGGCATGTCGCCGCCGAGGTAGTCGACGTGGAAGACGAGCTCGGCCGGGAGCGCGTCGGCGCTGCGCCAGACGACCCAGCCGACGCCCGGGTAGACGAGCCCGAACTTGTGCCCGGACGCGTTGATCGACTGCACGCGGTCGACGCGGAAGTCCCACACCAGCTCGGGGTCCAGGAACGGGGCGACGAACCCGCCGGACGCGCCGTCGACGTGGATCGGCACGTCGAGCCCGCGCTCGGCCTGCAGCCGGTCGAGCGCGGCGGCGATCTCCGCGACCGGCTCGTAGCTGCCGTCGAACGTCGAGCCGAGGATCGCGACGACGCCGATCGTGCGCTCGTCGCACGCGGCGGCGGCGCGCTCGGCGGTCAGGTGCGTGGCCCCGTCACCGACCGGAACCGCGCGCGGCTCGACGTCCCAGTAGCGGCAGAACTTCTCCCAGCACACCTGCACGTTGGTGCCGAACACCAGGTTGGGCCGGTCGGCCGCCTGGCCCGCGGCCGTGCGGCGGGCGCGCCAGCGCCGCTGCAGCGCGAGGCCGCCGAGCATGCAGGCCTCGCTCGAGCCGGTCGTCGAGCAGCCGGTCGCCGCCTCGGCGGGCGGCGCGTGCCAGAGGTCGGCGAGGATGTTCACGCAGCGCCGCTCGAGCTCCGCGCTGCGCGGGTACTCGTCCTTGTCGACGATGTTCTTGTCCAGCGACTCGGCGATCAGGACGCGCGCCTCCGGCTCCATCCAGGTGGTCACGAACGTGGCCAGGTTCAGGCGGGCGTTGCCGTCGAGCATCAGGTCGTCGGCGACGACCTGATAGGCGACGCGCGGGTCGACCGAGTCGTCCGCCAGGCGCATGCTGGGCAGCGTCAGGTCGTCCTCGAGCGCGTACTGCGGGCGGACCTCGACGAGGTCGTGGTCGGCGCCGCGGGCGGTGTGCAGGGGCATCGTGTCCGAATCATGCAGCAGTCGCGGCACCCGGCGCGAAGCGACCGCGGTGCCCCGTAGACTCGGGCGCCGATGCCAGCCTCGGTGTGCGACGGCGACACGGCTCCGGCGTCGCTCGCCGAGTGGGAGCTGCCCGCCGAGCCCGGCAGCGTCGCGGTGATCCGCGGCGGTGTGCGCGAGTTCGCGCGCGTCCACGGCGCGCCGGACGCGCTGCTGATCGACGTCGCGCTCGCGGTCACCGAAGCGGTCACCAACGCGGTGGTGCACGCGTTCACCGATCGCCCGCCGGGCGCGGTGCGCGCGCGGATCGAAGCCGGGCGGGACGAGCTCGTGGTCGTCGTCGCCGACGACGGGCACGGGATGCAGCCGCGCGCGGACTCGCCGGGGCTCGGGCTCGGGCTGCCGACGATCGCGTCGCTGACGACCGCGATGGACATGCACACGCCGCCGGGCGGCGGCACGGTGGTCACGATGACGTTCGCCGCGCCCGGCGTGCGCGGGCCGGCGCGCGGCGCGGCGCGCGAGGCGCAGCTGCTGGAGCAGGTCGCGCGCAGCGTCGAAGGCGCGTGGCCGGCCGAGGGCGTCGAGCGGCTCGTGGACCTGCTGGTGCCCGAGCTGGCCGACGCCTGCGCGCTCGACGTGCTCGACGGCGACGGCCGGCCGCAGCGGTTCGCGGGGCGGATCGCCGGGCCGGACGGCGCGCGGCAGTCCGCGTGGCTGACCGCGCTCGAGCCGCGCACGGACGCAGCGCAGTCCGGCGCGCGGCAGGCCCTCGACGCGGGCGGGCTGCACGTGGTCGAGCTGACGCGCGAGCACATTGCGCGGATCACCGCCACGCCCGAGGACGCCGAGCAGATGGCGGCGACCGGGATCCGGTGGTGGATCGTGGTCGCGCTGGACGCCGACGGGCGCCGCGTCGGCCTGCTGCACTTCGGCCTGCGGGGGAGCCGCGGCGCTCCGCCGCCCCAGCTGCTGAACCTGTTCCGCGCGGTCGCCGCGCACGCCGCCCGGGCGCTCGTCACCTCGCAGCTGATCGGCGACCTGCGGCGCACCCGGCGGCGCTTCGAGCGGATCCTGGAAGTGCTCGGCGCCGCCGTCACCGTGCAGGACGCGGCGGGGCGGATCGTCTACGCCAACGAGGCGGCGGCGCGGCTGCTCGGCTGCACGTCGCCGGGGCAGCTGCTGACCACGCCGGCGTGGGACCTGACCGCGCGGTTCGAGATCACCGCCGCCGACGGGACGCCGGTGCGCTACGAGGACCTGCCGGCGATCCGGCTGCTCGCCGGGCTGGACGCGCCGCCGCTGCTGACGCGCTCGGTCCACAAGCCGAGCGGGCGCGAGCTGTGGCTGCTGACCAAGGCGACGCTGCTCGACGACGGCGGCGAGCGCCTGGCGGTCAACATCATCGAGGACGTCACCAGCTCACGCTGACGCCGGTCACAGCCGGGGCGGCTTCGGCTACTACCGAGTGGTGGACGTCGCCGACCTCTACGACCGGCTCTCGCGTCCGGTGCTCGTGTTCTTCGCGCGCCGGACGTGCGACGGCGAGCTCGCACTCGATCTGACCGCGGAGACGTTCGCCCGCGCGCTGGAGGGGCAGGCGCGCTTCCGCGGCTCGACGGACGCCGAGGCGGCCGCGTGGGTGTGGGGGATCGCGCGCAACGTCCTGGGCGACTTCTTCAAGCGCGGGCAGGCCGAGCGGCGCGCGCTGCGGCGGCTCGGGCTCGAGCCGCCCGCGGTGACGTGCGATGAGATCGAGCGGATCGAGCAGCTCGCGGGCCTCTCGGAGCTGCGCGGCGCCGTGGCCGACGCGCTGGCGGCGCTCGGCGCGCGCGACCGCGAAGCGCTGCGGCTGCGCGTTGTCGACGAGCTCGAGTACCCGGTGGTCGCCGGCCGCCTCGGCGTGTCCGAGCAGACCGCCCGCGCGCGCGTCTCGCGCGGCCTGCGCCGCCTCGCGGCCGCGCTGGAGGAGCCGGCGAGCGCATGAGTGAGCACGCGATGGATGGGGCGGGCGAGCGCGGGCCAGGCGAGGGCGGCGACATGGCGGGGGAGCGCCGGCCGGGCGAGCGTGTGGGGGCGTTCGGCGAGCGTGGGCCGGAGGGAGTGCTGGGGACGTTCGGCGAGCGCACGCCCGACGAGGTGCTCGCGGCGTTCGGCGCGCGGCTGCGCGCCGCGCGCGTGCCGCGGCGGCGGCGCTGGCGGCGCGTGCTCGCGCTGGTCGTGGTCGTCATCGCGGCCGGCGGCGCGACCGCCACCGCGGGGAGCGCGCTGTGGGCGTCGGCGCCTGAAGTCTCCGCGCCGGGCCGGCCCGCGTCCGCACCGCGGCCGGACACCGCGTCGCGCCCCGCCTACGTCGCCCGCGGCCGCGGCTGGCGGCTGAGCGCGTCCAGCTGCCGGTTCGGCGAGCGCGCGACCGTCGCGGTCTTCCTCACCGTCGCGCACGGCGGTGCGGGCTGGCGCTGCGACGCGCTCGCGCCGGCCGTGGCCGCCGGCGTCACGCCCCCGCCGGTCATCTTCGCGCCGCCGCGCACGCGTACGCACGCGTTCCTGTTCGGCGCCGCGCCCGCCGGCACCGTGCGCGTGCAGGCGCTGCTGATCGAGCACGGCGCGCCCCATGCCGTCCTGCGCGACGTCCCGGCGCGCGCCGCCGAACGTCCCAAGGCCACCGTCTACGTCGCCCGCGTCCCCGCCGGCGCGCGGCTCCTCACCGCCGTCGGGCTCGACGCCCGCGGCCGTCCCACCATGCGCTGCGACCAGGAGACCTGCCGATGATCCGTACCGCCCTCGCCCCGCTAGCCGCCGTGCTCGCCCTGACCGGCTGCGGCGCGGAGTACGCGACGACCCGCGCGTCGGCGACCCCGACCACACCGACCACGCCGAACAAGGCGTGCCAGACCCCGCCGCCGGCGCCGCGGACGACCACCGCGACCCCGAGCCAGACGCTGCTCGACGCGTTCGCCGTGCTGCGCCGCCCGCGGACCGCCGAGGACGCGCTCCCGAAGACCGCGCCGCTCGCCCTGGCGTTCACCGACGGCCTGATGGTCGACGCCGCACGCCACGTGACGCTGGCCGACGGAACCGATTTCTGGCTGCTCCCGGTGCAGAACCTCGCGCCCCGGCTCAAGGTCTCGGCGGCGTGCCTGCGGACGCTGACGCCGCAGCAGCGCAAGGACACCCGCAAAGCGATCCGCGACTCGCGCAAGCAGCCGCCGGTGGAAGGCGTCGCACTGATCTTCGGCGGCGACCAGCCGCAGCTCGGCATGCGCTACAGCACCGAGGACATCCTCGCCGGCCGGGCGTTCCAGCTGCAGGGCTGCACCGGCGCGCAGCACGATCAGATCACGCTCAGCGGCATCGTTCCCGACGCCGTGACCCGGGTCACCGTCGTCGCCCGCGGCGGCGCGATCGAGCAGGCCGACCCGGAGCAGAACCTCGTGCGGCTCGAGCAGCCGCGCCCCGACAGCGCCGCCGGCCTCCCGGCCCACATCACGTCCACCACGGCCGGCGCGCCGCTCGAGTACGCGCTCGACCCCGGGATCACCCACGGGCTCGACCAGCCGTGCGAGCCGCCCTCCAACAAGTCGATCGGCCAGCGCCGCACGCCGCCGGAGCGGCTCGACAAGCCCGCCGGCGCCCGCCTGGAGCTCACGACCAGCCGCTGGCAGCCCGAGGACACGGGTCCCGCGGTCGCCGGCGCGACCTACCGCGAGAAGGGCGGCCGCTGCCTGCTGATCGGCTCCGAGGCGCGGCTGCGCGCCGGCACCGCCGCGCACCGGTTCTGCGTCGCCGACGCGCGGCTGCGGTCGGCGCCGTTCGTCGCCCGCGCCACCCGGCTGCCGGGCGGCGACGTCGTGCTCGAGGGCTTCGCCGACCCGGACCGGATCGCCTGGATCACGGTCGAGCACTCGACGCTCACGTCCGGCGCCTTCAGGCTCCCGATCGCGCGCGGCAGCGGCGCGTTCTTCGTCGCGGTCCACGGGCGCCACGCGCGCGGCGGCACGTTCAAGCTGCACGCCGCGCGCCGCGGCGCGCCGGTCCGCTACACGGGCCTGACCAAGATCACGCTTCCGCGTACGGGCGGGTGAGCGCCTCCAGGTAGTTCCCCGCCGGATCCAGGAAGGCGACCCCGCGCCCGCCGTGGTTGTGGTTGATGCCGCGCTGCGGGACCGCGAACGGGCCGGCCGCCTCGGGCTCGGCCAGGCCGAACAGCTCGGCGAAGCACCGCGCGGACTCGGTCCTGTCGTCCGCGGCGACGATGGCGTGATTGATGTGGACGGGCAAGGTCTCCGGTCCAGCACCCGGCACGCATGAGAGGATGGCCGCGTGGACGCCTTCTCGGTCACGCGCCGCCGCGCGGGGGACGCCGTCGTCGTGAGCCCGCGGGGGGAGATCGACCTGGCCACGGTGGACGAGCTGGGCGCCGCGCTCGCCCAGGCGGCGCAGGAGAGCGGCCACGTCGTGCTCGATCTGCGCGCGGTCGCGTTCATGGACTCCGCGGGCGTGCGGCTCGTGCTCACCACGTCGCGCGCGCTTGACGAGCGCGGCGGCGCGCTGACCGTCGTCCAGGGCCCGCACGAGGTGCGGCGCGTGTTCGAGCTCGTCGGCCTGACCGAGCGGCTGACCATCGTCGACGCCCCGCCGGACGCGTGAAGGCCTCGACCGCGACCGTCGCGGGCGTCGCGCTCGTGTTCGTGCTCGCGTACGTGGACGCGGCCTGGGACAGCGTGGTGATGGCGTCGACCGTCGTCATCGGCCCGTTCCTGACCGCGATCTTCGCGAGCTGGCGCGCGACCGCCGCGGTCGCGGCGTTCGCTGTGGCGTCCGCGATCCTGAGCGGCGGCTACAACCACAACTACGGCACCGCGGACTACGTCGTGCGGATCGCGGTCGTGCTCGCCGGCGGCGCGTTCGCGATCCTCGGCGCCCGCGCGCTGCGCCGGCTCGGGGCCGACCAGCGCCGCTTCGCGCTGCTGCGCGGCGCGGCCGAGATCGCCGACGCGGTGAGCACGGTGGACGACGTCGTCGCGCGCGTCGGCGACCTGCTCGTCCCGGCGCTGGCCGACGTGTGCGTGATCGACGTGCTGCGCGACGGCCGGGTCGAGCGGCTCGCGATCGTCGGCGCCACCGGCGACCAGCAGGCCGGCCTGCGCCGCCGCGGCCCGCCCGCGCTCGAGACCGTCCAGGCCGCGCAGCCGCTGCTGGCCGAGCGGATCGACGAGCAGCACCTGCGCCGGTACGCGCGCGACGAGGGCGACCTCGCGTTCCTGCGCGGCTTCGCGGGGCGCTCGCACATCAACGTCCCGCTGCGCAGCCGCGGGCGCACGATCGGGACGCTCGCGCTGCTGGCGACCACGCGCACGTACCGGCGCGCCGATCTCGACCTGGCCGTGTTGGTGGCCGGCCGCGTGGGCCTCGCGCTCGACAACGCCGGCCTGTTCGCCGAGCTGGGCGCGCTCCAGCGGCGCCTCACGACCGCGCTCGAGACGCTCGCCGAGGCGGTGGTGATCCAGGACGCCGACGGCGCCGTGATCTACGCCAACGGCGCGGCTCGCGACGCGTTCGGGGCGCTGATGCAGGAGGGCTCCACGCAGCCGATCCTGGACGCCTACGACCTGCGCGACGAGCACGGAGCGCCGCTGCCCGTGGACGCGTTCCCCGGCCGCCGTGCGCTGCACGGCGACGAGGCGCCGGAGCCGCTGCTGCTGCGCATGACCGAGCGCGCGACCGGCGAGGAGCGCTGGCGGCTGATCAAGGCCAGCAACGTGCCGGTGCGCGAGGGCGAGCCGCGGCTCGCGGTCAACGTCGTCGAGGACGTCACCGACGTCAAGCGCGCCGAGCTCGGCCAGCGCTTCCTGGCCGAGGCCGGTGCCGTGCTGGCCTCGGCGCCGGACTACGAAGCGACGCTCGCGCGCGTCGCCGAGCTGGCCGTGCCGCGGCTGGCCGACTGGTGCGCCGTGTCGCTGCCCGACGGCGACTGGCTGCGGACCGTCGCGCTGGCGCACGTCGACCCGGCCAAGCGCGAGCTGGCGCAGGACTACCAGCGCCGCCATCCGACGCCGACCAGCGCCGCGCAGGGCAGTGCGCAGGTGCTGCGCGACGGCACGTCGCAGCTGGTCGGCCCGGTCACGGACGAGCTGCTGGCCGCGGCCGTTCCGGACCCGGAGCGCCACACGACCGTGGCCGCGCTCGGGCTGCGCTGGGCCATGCTCGTCCCGATGCGGACCGCGGGCCGCACGATCGGCGTGATCGCGCTCGCCAGCTCCGAGTCGGGGCGCCGCTTCACCGCCGCGGACCTCGAGCTGGCCGAGGAGCTCGGTCGCCGGGCCGGCGCGGCGGTCGAGGCGGCGCGGGCGCACCAGGAGCGCGCGCACATCGCCGCCGCGCTCCAGCGCGGGCTGCTGCCGGACGCGCTGCCGGAGATCCCGGGCGTCCGGCTCGCGTCGCTGTACCGCCCGGCGGGCGAGCAGAACCTGGTCGGCGGCGACTTCTACGACGCGTTCCCGACCGCGTCCGGCTGGATGCTGCTGGTCGGCGACGTCACCGGCCGCGGCGCGGAGGCGGCCGCGCTGACCGGCCAGGCGCGCCACACGCTGCGCACCGCCGGGACGCTGCTCGGCGATCCGGAGGCGACGCTCGAGCAGCTCAACCACGCGCTCGCCGTGCGCGCCGAGCTGACGCCGTGCACGGTCGTGCTGCTGCGGCTCGAGCCGGCCGCCCGGGCCGTGTCCGTGGTCTGCGCCGGCCACCCGCAGCCGCTGCTGATCCGCGACGGGGCGGTGCGCCCGGTCGGCCGCTTCGGCCCGATGCTCGGCGCGTGGACGGACTCGCGCTGGCACCCGGAGCGCGTCGAGCTGCGCTCCGGCGACGTGCTGGTCGCGTTCAGCGACGGCGTCACGGACACGGTCGGCGCGAACGGGCGCTTCGGCGACGAGCGGCTGCTGGCCGCGCTCGAGGGCGTCGCGGACGCCGCGGGCGCGGTCGCGGCGATCGACGCCGCGCTCAGCCGGTTCCAGCGCGGACCGCAGGCGGACGACACGGCGGTCCTGGCGCTCGACGTGCCTTGATTCTCCAGAGCCGCGTCCCGCCCGGGGCGCGGCCACCCGTCACGGGTACTCGTGACGCTGGACCCGGTCCACGACGCCCGCGACCACGCCGGGGTTGGCGATCCCGACGAACATGAAGTCGGAGTCGTCGGAGCCGGCGGTGTCGAAGTCCACGGTGCCGACGCGCAGCACCCGCTCGCGCAGCGACTGCGACGTGTTCACGTTCTGGACGCGGTCGATGCGCGTCTGCTGGACGTGCTTGGACAGGATCCCGCGGCGGATGTAGAGGCGCTGGGTGGTGATCGTGTAGTCGGTCGCCATCCGCTTGACAAAGCCGAACAGCAGCACCGCGGCGATCAGGACGACGCCGACCAGGATGCCGACCACCGTGCTGGCGAACAGCACCAGCAGCACGGCGATCACGACCGCGCCGCCGACGCCGCCGATGTAGAAGCTCAGCAGGCCGCGCCACGAGGGATGACCCTCGAAGACGATCTCTTCTCCCGGGTGCAGTTCGATGCGCGGCACTCTACACGGGGATCTCGGCGCGCAGACACGTGCCTTCGCCGGCCGGGCTGGTGACGGCGAGCGTGCCGTCGAGAGCGGCGACGCGGTCGGCGAGGCCGCGCAGTCCCGAGCCGCGGTCGAGGGTCGCGCCGCCGACGCCGTCGTCGGCGACCTCGACCGTCAGGCGGCCGTCCTCGCAGCGCAGCGTGACCGTGGCGTGGCCGGCCCTGGCGTACTTGGCGACGTTGGCGAGGCCTTCGCTGACCACGAAGTACGCCGCGCTCTCGACCGGCGCGGGGAGGCGGTCGGCGCCGTCGGTCTCGACCGTGACCGGGACCGGCGCGCGCCCGACGAGCGCTTCGACCGCGGCCGTGAGGCCGTGCTCGGTCAGCACCGCGGGGTGGATGCCGCGCGCGAGCTCGCGCAGCTCCGCCAGGCTCGTCTGCAGCTCCTGCTGGGCCTGGTCGAGCAGGGCCGCGACCTCCGGCTGCTGGGTGCGGTTGCGCGCCGCCCGCAGCGTCAGCGCGAGCGCGACCAGGCGCGACTGGGCGCCGTCGTGCAGGTCGCGCTCGAGCTTGCGGCGCGCCGCGTCGCCCGCCGCGACCAGGCGGGCGCGCGAGGCCCGCAGCTCCTGCATCCGGTCGCGCAGCTCGGTGTCGAGCTTGGAGATGCGGCTGCGCGTGAGGCCGACGATGAACGCGAACGGCATCAGCGCGGAGCTGACGAACGCCGCCCACTGCGCGCCCCGATAGTCCGCGCTCTGGGCGATGGTGACGAGCGCGAACGTCAGCAGCGCGAACGTGTAGACCGGGGTCAGCTGCAGGCGCTCGAAGTCCCCCGCGGCGCGCCAGTAGCGGGCCGAGCGGACCAGCACGAGCGCGAACAGCCCGCCGTAGAGCACGGCGCCGACCACCCGGCCGGGAAGGAAGCCGAGCGGGAAGATCACGTAGCCGGCGATCACCAGTGCGCGGTCGAGTCCGGGGCGGACGCGGCCGGTCGGGAAGCCGATGCCGAGGTGCAGGAAGAACGCGCCCCAGAGGCCGCCGGTGACGCCGGCGTACTGGTGCAGGATCTGCGGGTTCGCGTTGGCGAGCGTGGAGTTCAGCCACGCGAAGCCGAGCAGCACCATCAGCAGGCCCGTGCGGTTGTCCGGGCGGCGCTGCCAGGCGTAGAGGCCGGTGCCGATGAACAGCCAGCCGACGGTGGGGCCGGCGATCGCCCAGGCCAGCGGGGAGTCGACGCGGTCGCTCGTCAACCCGACGGCGCAGGAGACGAGGCCGGCCGCCAGCGCGGCGGCGGCGATGGCGAGGTGACCGCGTCGCATCGCGGTCAAGTTAGTAGAGCTACGCGACGACGAAGTGCACCGAACGGGTCCGGCCGCCGGCGCTGAGCTTCAGCGTGTAGCGGCCCGGGCGCAGCGTGCGACCGTGGGTGCGGCGCGTGAGGGCGAACGAGCGGGTCCTCGACGCGGCGGGGCGGGACCAGCGGGTGAGCGCGCTGGCGCAGCCGCGGCGGCCGCCGCAGTGGATGCTGAACGTGACCGGGGCGGGGGTGCTGAGGCGGTACGTGACGCGGGCGGCGCGGTGGGCGCGGACGGCGCCGCTGACGCGCAGGGCGCGGATCGCCGGGCGTTCGGGCGCGGGTTCGGCGTGCGGGGGCGCCGGCGGGGTGGGCGTGGCGGTCGGAGCCGGGGGTGCCGGGGGCGCGGTCGGGGCGGGCGGCGGCGGCGCGGTGGGCGTCGCGGTCGGGGTCGGCGTGGCGGTCGGGCTCGGCGTCGGCGTCGCCGTGGGGCTCGGGGTCGGCGTGGGGGTGGCGGTCGGGCTCGCGAGCGCGCTGGCCGCGTTCAGCCGCCCGCCGGTGAGCGCGAGCCCGCTCAGGCCCGCGCGGGCGTCGACCGTCGCGAGCAGGGCGTCCTTGGCCTGGCTCGCGCTGTCCCCGTGCGCCATCAGCAGCGCCGCGGCGCCGGCCACGTGCGGCGAGGCCATCGACGTGCCGTTGGCGTAGGTGTACGTGGCGCCGATCGTGCTCGAGTAGATGCTCGCGCCGGGGGCGAAGAGGTCGACCGCGGTCGCGCTGACGTTGGAGAAGTCGGCGCGGGCGTCGCGGTTGGTGCTGGCGCCGACGCAGACGAGGTTCGCCGCCGGCGAGTTGCACGGCAGGACGTTGGCCGCGTCGGCGCCGTCGTTGCCCGCGGCGACCACGTACAGCGTCTGGGGGTGGCGGGTGATCGCGTCGGTGATCAGCTGCGACGTGCCGTAGCCGCTCAGCGAGGCGTTGACCACGTCGACGCCCAGCGTCCCGGCGTAGTCGAAGGCGCTGGCGATCACGCTCGCGCTGGCGAGCGAGTTGGGCGCGCCGAAGATCTTCACCGGCAGGATCTTCGCCTCGGGCGCGACGCCGGCGACGCCGACGCCGTTGCCGGCGATCGCCGCGACCGTCCCGGCGACGTGCGTGCCGTGGAAGTTGCCCTGGCTCTCGATCGTGTTGTCGCGGTTGACGAAGTCCCAGCCCTGCCAGTCGTCGACGTAGCCGTTACCGTCGTCGTCGACGCCGTTGGTCTCGCGCCCGCCGCCGCGTTCGCCCGGGTTGCCGGTGAACTGGCCGGCGAGGTCGGGGTGCGTGAGCTCGATGCCCGTGTCCACGACCGCGACCGTCGCGCCCGCGCCGCGGCTGATGGCCCACGCGGCGGGCGCGTCGATGTCCGCGCCCGGGAGCCCGCCGAGCTGGCCGGTGTTGTCGAGGCCCCAGAGGAGGGAGAACAGCGGGTCGGCGGCCTGCGGGCCGACCAGGACGTCCGGCTCGGCGTAGCGCACGTCCGGGTCGGCGTTGAGGGCGGCGAGCGCGGCGTCGTGGTCGCCCGGCGGCGCGCTGACGACCTCGGCGTCGGGCAGCGGCAGCGCGCGGCTCAGCGTCACGTTCGCGGCGCGCCGGACGTCGAGCCGCTCGGTCCGGTCGAGCCCGGCCACGCGCTTGACCACGATCGCGTCCTGCGCGCTCGCGGCGGCGGGGAGCGCCAGCGCGGCGAGCAGGATCGAGGTGGCGACGGCGACGCGCACACCCTTGTCGTCGGCCGCTCACGCCCGGAGCTGAACCCGCGCCGGTCCGCGTGGACACCGCGCCGCGCCCGCGCCGTGCGTCATAGGGTTCTCGGGCGTGGCCGACCTGCAGGAGATCGTCGACGACCTCGAGGCGGAGATCCGGCGTCCGATCTCCGTCGAGGACCGGCGCTGGCGTCTGCTCGCGCACAGCGTCCAGCCGGACGAGGCGGACGCGGTCCGCCGCTCGTCGATCCTGACGCGCGAGACGTCGCCCGCGGTCGCGGCGTGGCTCGAAGGGCTCGGGCTGCAGCGGGCGCGCGAGCTCGTGGACCTGCCGCGCAACGCCGAGCTCGGGATGACGCAGCGCGGTTGCCTGCCGATCCGCCACGGCGACGTCCTGCTCGGCTACCTGTGGGTGATCGTCGGCGACGCGCCGCTGAGCGACCCCGAGCGGGCGGCGCTCGACCGCGCCGGCGCGGCGGTCGCCGGCGCGCTCTGGGAGCGCCACCGCGCGGCCGACGAGCGCCGCCGCCGCACGCTCGAGCACCTCGACGCGCTGCTGGCCGGCAGCGAGCGCGCGGCCGCCGACCTCGCCGCGACGCTGCGCTGGCCGGAGACGGGCGCGTTCGTCGTCGCGGTCTGCGCCGGCGACGACGCGGTCGCCGAACGCCTGCGCCGCCGCCGCGCCGCGGCCGACGTCGTGTGGACGGAACGCGCCCCGCGCCTCATCCTCCTGGCCCGCGACCCCGAGCCGCCGCGCGGTGAGATCGCGCCGGGCGCCGAGACCGCGGCGGCGGGCGGCTTCGCGGCCGCGCTCGTCGCCGCCGGCGCGCCGAGCGGCGGCGTGAGCGCGCCGTTCGCGCGCCTGGACCG
>Ga0182736_1000552_pt1 | contig 54143 bp, 45 predicted proteins | sample eDN5th30CKraftBY_FD_128882 | JGI IMG/M metagenome (GOLD analysis project Ga0182736, IMG submission 128882) | Enriched backyard soil microbial communities from Emeryville, California, USA - eDNA 5th pass 30_C Kraft BY (version 2) (version 2) | ecosystem: Environmental > Terrestrial > Soil >... | reverse complement strand
GACAACACGCAGATGACCGTGGAGCTGATCGCCCCGATCGCCATGGACGAGGGTCTGCGCTTCGCCATCCGCGAGGGTGGCCGCACCGTCGGCGCCGGCCGCGTCACCAAGATCATCAAGTAGAGACGACGAGGACATGGCTGACGCCCAGAAGATCCGCATCCGACTGAAGGCCTACGACCACGAGGTCATCGACCAGTCGACGAAGAAGATCGTGGAGACGGTGCTGCGCACCAACGCCACGGTCCGGGGCCCGATCCCGCTGCCGACGAGCAAGCACCGCTACACGGTCATCCGCTCGCCGCACAAGTACAAGGACTCGCGCGAGCACTTCGAGATGCGGATCCACAAGCGGCTGCTCGACATCCTCGAGCCCACGCCCAAGACGGTCGATTCGCTCCAGCGCCTCGACCTGCCGGCCGGCGTCGACATCGAGATCAAGCTGCAGACCGCCTGATCGCCGCCCCTTGCGGGCAGCGGTCGACGACCTCGGACGATGGGCGCCTTCGGGCGCCCATCGCCGCGTCCGGGCTCAGGTGCGGGCGGTGAGGGCGGCGACCCAGCGGGGGCCGACCACGTCGAGCGCGTGGTGCGCCCGGACGTGCGCCCGCAGGGCCTCCGGCTCGGCACCGGGCCGGGTGGCCGCGACCTCCGCCACCACCGCGGCGAGGTCGCGCGGATCGGTGGGGTCCACCAGCCAGCCGCGGCCGTCGGCCAGGAGGTCGTCGAGGCCGCCGGAGCCGGCGCACGCCACCACCGGGATGCCCCGCGCCCCGGCTTCGAGGGCCACGAGCGGCAGGGGGTCCTCGCGGCTGGGCACCACGAGCGCCGCCGGGCCGTCGACCACCGACCAGGGGTCCGGTGCCGCCGGGTCGAACGCCACGGGCCCCGCAGCGCCGGTCTCGGCCGCGAAGGCCCAGCCCGGCTCGGGGCCGCGGCCGATCCAGTGCCAGCGCAGCTGCGGATCGGTGCGTCGGAGGACGTGTGCCGCCGCGATCGCACGGTCGGTGCCCTTGCGCCACCCGGCCTCGCCGACCGAGACCACGTCGGTGCGGCCGCGGGGCGAGGCGGCCGCGGGGTCGACGGTGCCAGGAACGATCGTGATCCGGGAAGCGGGCACGCCGAACGACTGCGCGAGGGCGGCGACCGGCTGGGCCACGGCGAGCACCTGGTGCGCCGACGCCATGGCCGGGAGGGCGCTGGTCGGGACGCTGCGGCTGAGCGCGACGTCGAGCTCGTGGAGGTGCACGACGAGGCGGGGGGCGTCGAGCGCGCGCAGGGCCTCGGCCACCGGCCACGCCCCGGCGCCCTGCACCAGGACGGCATCGGGCTCGGGCAGGGTGCGGATGCGCCGCCGCCAGGCCGCACCCAGCACGGCGGTGCCGGCGCCCGGCCGACCGAGGTGGGCTGCGCCGGCGGCGACCGTGGCGGCCCCGGAGCGGGCCCGTTCCGGCTCGAGCGCGGTGACCGAGGTGCCGGCGGCGGCCAGCTCCGCCCGGAGAGGCCCGTCGTAGCGGGCGATCACGTGCAGCTCCACGGCGTCGCTCGTGCCCGGCCAGGTGGCCAGGCGGGCGAGCGCGATGGGGACCCCGGTCCGTCCGAGGTCGCGCACGACCGCCCAGACGACCGGACGCGCTGCGCTCACCGGGTACCGCCCACGAGGGCATCGAGCAGGACCGGTGCCAGGGCGTCGGTGGTCCTCGGCGCCGTCGCGTCCCGGAGCGCCCGGCCGGCCTCGGCGCGACCGCCGGGGTCGTCGAGGAGCGTGGCGACCGCCTCGGCCACCGCCACGAGGTCGCCCGGCGCGGCGACGAGGTGGTCGAGACCGGCGGCGCGCAGCAGGTCGGCCGCCCCGCCGGTGTCCCAGGTGACGACGGGGACGGACCGGAGCCCGGCTTCGAGGACCACCAGCGGCGCGGGGTCCTCCCGGGCCAGGTGCACCAGCACGCCGTCGGTGGGCCACCACGGATCCACGTCGTCGACCAGGCCGACCAGGTCGAACGAGCCCTCGAGACCGGCCGACCGCACGTCGTGGCGGACGAGGTCGGCGTACGGGCCGTCGAGCGGACCGCCCACCCACGCCGTGCGCAGCGCCGGGCGGTCGCGGCGCAGGAGCGCGGCCAGCGCCACCACGTGCTCGGCGCCCTTGCGGGGCACGAGGGAGCCGACCGCCACGACCTCCGGCGAGGGGCCGGCGGCGGGCGTCCCGGCCGATCCGGGTGCGTCGACGAACGAACCGACAACCGAGACCCGGTCGGGGTCGACGCCCCAGCGGTCGGTGACCTGCCGGGCCACCCGGTCGCCCACGGCGACGATGTGGTCGGTGGCGTCGAGCAGGAGCGCTCGATCAGCCGGCGCCACGATGCGGTCGGCGACGCCGTCGAGCTCGTGGAGCCACAGCACCAGGCGGCTGCGGCCGCGAGCCATCGCCGCCGCCGACCGCCACGCGGCGACGCTGGCGGCCACGACGGTGGCGTCGTCGGCCGAACCGGACCGGCTGGCGAGCGCGGCACCTCGGCGGGCCCAGCGTCCGGCCGCCAGTCCCAGCAGCGCGTCGGCGGCGGCCACCACCTCGCCGGCCACCGGTGAGCGCACGTGGGTGGGCGCGACGGCCTCGAAGTCGGGCACGAGGGGCCCACCGCGGTCGAGCACGACCTCGACGGCGGCGGCCTCCGTGCGGGCGGCCCACCGTGCCCAGGCCAGTGCGCAGAGCGGGGCCCCGGTGGCGCTGGCGTCGTGGCCGACGAGCACGACCCGGGGCACGGCGATCACGACCGGCAGTATCCCACGCTCACCCTCCCGCAGCCCTCGAACCGCCCCGGCCGGTGCACCCGATCGGTCGCCGGCCAGGTGGGGGGTGACGGGGGTGTCACCAGGGGAGGGGGAGTTCGGGAACCGACCGGCCGGTCGCTACGATGGGGAGCCGCCTGAGGGGGAAGACGTGGACAGTCCAGGAGCTCAGCACCCCGTGCGCGTGGCCGTCGTCGGCTGCGGTGCATGGGGGAAGAACCATGTGCGGACCCACGCAGCGATCGGCTCGCTGGCAGCCGTGGTCGATCCCGTGCCCGGCGTCGCGGAGGCCCACGCCGCCGCCTACGGCGTCGAGGCCCGGACCTTCGACGAGGTGCTCGCCGACCCGGCCGTCGACGGCGTCGTGATCGCCGCCCCGGCGGCCGACCACGCCCGGCTGGCGCTGGCCGCCCTCGCCGCGGGCAAGCACGTCTTCGTGGAGAAGCCGCTGGCGCTCACCGTCGAGGACGCGGAGCGCGTCGTCGCCGCGGCGGCCGAGGCCGACCGGGTCCTGATGGTCGGCCACCTGCTCCAGTACCACCCGGCGTTCCTGGCGCTGCGCAGCCTGGTCGACACCGGTCGCCTCGGCGAGCTGCGGTACCTCTACTCCAACCGGCTGAACCTCGGGCAGTTCCGGCAGGAGGAGAACTCCCTCTGGAGCTTCGCCCCGCACGACCTCTCCATGCTCCTCAGCCTGGTCGGCGAGGAGCCCGACGAGGTGTGGGCGACCGGTGCGGCCTACCTCACCAGCGACGTCGCCGACGTGACGACGACCCACCTCGCGTTCCCGAGCGGACCGCGGGCGCACGTGTTCGTGTCGTGGCTGCACCCGTTCAAGGAGCAGCGGCTCGTGGTGGTGGGCAGCGAGGCCATGGCCGTGTTCGACGACCGCAACGACTGGCCCGACAAGGTCGTGCTCTTCGAGCACGGTGTCGACTGGTCCGAGGGCCGCCCCCGGCCGCAGCGCGCTGAGGGCGTGCCGGTCCCGCTCGACGAGACCGAGCCGCTCCGCGTGGAGTGCGAGCACTTCCTGGCGTGCATCGAGTCGGGCGCGGCGCCCCGCACCGACGGCGCCGAGGGCCTGCGGGTCCTGCGCGTCCTCGCCCGGGCGCAGGAGTCGCTCGGATCCCTCGAGTCCGCGGCGGCGGTCGGCGGGAGCGGCCGGTGAGCGGCGACGACGTGTTCGTCCACGAGTCCTCGTACGTCGACGACGGCGCCGAGCTCGGCCCCGGGACCAAGGTCTGGCACTTCTCGCACGTCCTGCCCAACACCCGCATCGGCGCGGACTGCACCCTCGGCCAGAACGTGGTCGTCGGACCCGATGTGGTCGTCGGCGACCGGTGCCGGATCCAGAACAACGTGAGCGTCTACGCCGGGGTCACCCTCGAGGACGGCGTGTTCTGCGGCCCGTCGTGCGTGTTCACGAACGTCTACAACCCCCGGGCCGAGGTGTCGCGCAAGGACGAGTTCCGCGCCACGGTCGTGCGGCGCGGCGCCACCATCGGCGCCAACGCCACCATCGTCTGCGGCAACGAGATCGGCGCCTACGCCTTCATCGGCGCCGGCACCGTGGTGAACCGGCCGGTGCCCGCCCACGCCCTCGTCGTGGGGGCGCCCGCCCGCCAGATCGGGTGGATGAGCCACGACGGGGAACGCCTCGGCGACGACCTAACGTGTCCCCGCAGCGGGAGGCGCTACCAGGTCGTCGGGGGCGAGCTGCACGAGATCGTCGATCACGGCCAGGAGGCCTGACATGCAGTTCATCGACCTGGCCGCGCAGCAGCGCCGGATCCGTGGGGCGGTCGACGAGGCCGTCACCCGGGTCCTGGACCACGGCCGCTACATCATGGGCCCCGAGGTCGCCGCCCTCGAGGCCGACCTCGCGGCGTTCGTGGGCGAGGGCGAAGTCGTGTCGTGCGCCAGCGGCACCGATGCCCTCGTCATGGCGCTCCTGGTGCGAGGCGCCGGCCCCGGCCAGGCCGTGTTCGTGCCGTCGTTCACCTTCGCAGCCACCGCTGAGGCGGTGGCCCTGCTCGGGGCGACGCCGGTCTTCGTCGACATCGACCCGGTGAGCTACAACCTCGATCCCGCCAGCCTCGACGCCGCGGTCCGCGGCCTCGACGACGGCCTGCGCCCGGCCGGCGTCATCCCGGTCGACCTGTTCGGCCTCCCCGCCGACTACGCGGCCCTCGACACGGTCTGCGCCCAGCACGGCCTGTGGGTCATCGCCGACGCGGCCCAGGGCTTCGGCGGCGCGGTGGGCGACCGGCGCGTCGGGCGCTTCGCCCCGCTCACCACCACCTCGTTCTTCCCGGCCAAGCCCCTCGGCTGCTACGGCGACGGGGGTGCGATCGTCGCCCTCGACCCCGGCGACGCCGCGGTCCTGCGCTCGGTGCGCGTGCACGGCTCGGGGTCGGACAAGTACGACAACGTGCGGCTCGGCATCAACGGCCGGCTCGACACGCTGCAGGCCGCGATCCTGATCGAGAAGCTCCGGATCTTCCCGGAGGAGATCGGGCTGCGCCAGCAGGTGGCCGCCACGTACACCGAGGCCCTCGCCGCTCACGTCGGGACGCCCGTCGTGCCCGAGGGGACGACGTCCGCCTGGGCGCAGTACACGGTCCGGGTGCCCGCCCGCGACGCCGTGGCGGCCGCCCTGCGCGAGGCCGGCGTGCCGACCGCGGTGTACTACCGGCTGCCGCTGCACCGCCAGCAGGCCTACGCCGGGTACCCGGTCGGCGCCGGCGGGATGGCCCACAGCGACCAGGCCGCCACCGAGGTCCTCAGCCTGCCGATGCACCCGTACCTCGAAGCGGTCGACCAGAAGACCGTGATCGAGGCGGTCATCACGGCGGTCGACCAGCAGCGATGAGCACCGAGCGCGCCCCCGAGCCGTCGGTCGGCTTCGCCGTCCCGCACATCATCGACGCCGACGTCGAGGCGGTGGCCCGGGTCCTGCGCTCGGGATGGCTGAGCACCGGGTCCGAGTGCCACGGGCTCGAGGCCGACCTGGCCGAGCGCGTCGGCGCGCCGCACGTCATCGCCATGTCGTCGTGCACCGCGGCGCTCGAGATCGCCGTCGCGTCGCTGCGGCTGCCGCCCGGGGCACGGGTCGCGGTGCCGACGTGGACGTTCGTGGCGTCGGCCTCGTCGGTGGTGCACGCCGGCGCGGTGCCGGTGCTGCTCGACGTCGAGCCCGACACGCTCAACATCTCGCCCGACGCGGTGGAGGCCGCCATCGCCGAGGGCATCGACGCCCTGATGGTGGTGCACTTCGCGGGCACGCCCGTCGACCGGGCCGTGCTCGACCTCGCCGCCGAGGCCGGCGTCCCCGTCATCGAGGACGCCGCCCACGCACTCGGCGCGTCCGACCACCGGGGCCCGATCTCGGGCGTCGGCACGGTCGGCGCCTGCCTGTCGTTCTACGCCACGAAGAACCTCACGTCGGCCGAGGGCGGCGCGCTCATCACGCACGACGACGAACTGGCCGCCTACGCCCGCAGCCAGCGGCTCCACGGCCTCTCGCACGATGCGTGGGACCGCTACCGCGTCGGCGCGAACCCCGAGTACGACGTGCGCGAGCCTGGCCTGAAGGCCAACCTCCCCGACGTCCTCGCCGTCCTGGCCCGCTCGCAGCTCGAGCGCTTCGACGAGATGCAGACCCGCCGGCGCGAGGTCGTGTCCCGGTACCGCTCGGCCGTCGAGCAGTTCCCCGGCTGCACCGTGGTGCCCGGCGAGGCGGATCCGGGCTCGGCCGACCACCTCTTCGTGCTGCTCCTGCCCGAGGGCACGGACCGGACCGAGGTCACCGCCGCGATGACGGCGGCTGGCATCGGCACCAGCGTCCACTTCCGCCCGGTGCACACGTTCAGCTGGTTCCGCGAGCATGCGCCCATCGGCCCCACGGGGGTGGGCACGGCCGACCGGCTCGCCGGCCGGGCGCTCAGCCTGCCGCTCCACGCAGGGCTCACCGACGGGGAGGTCGAGCGCGTCATCGACGCCCTGGCGGGTGCCCTCTCGTGACCGGGCGCCCGCGCGGCCGCGCCTCGGGCTGGCTGCGGTTCCGCACCGCCGTCGTCGACCGGCTCGTGGCCCTGGTGCTGGCGCCGGTGCTCGCCCCGCTCATCGCCGTGCTCGGCTGGAAGGTGAAGCAGGAGGACGGCGGGCCGCGGCTGATCGGGCTCGCCCGCGTGGGCCGGGCCGGACGGTCGTTCTCGATGTGGAAGCTGCGGTCGATGCGAGCCGAGCGGACCGATGGGGCCGCCACGGGGTCGGTCATCACCGCCACCGACGACGACCGCATCACGACCATCGGCGCCACCATGCGCCGCTGGCGGCTCGACGAGCTCCCGCAGGTGTGGAACGTGGTGCGGGGCGACATGGGGCTGCTCGGCCCGCGCCCGGAGACGCCCACGATGGTCGACGTCGACGACCCCCGGTGGGCCGCCGTCCTCGCCGTGCGCCCCGGTGTGTCCGGCCCCACGCAGCTCGTCGTCGAGCGGTGGGAGGCAGCGGTGATGCTGGGCGACTCCGCCGCCGAGCACTACCGCGACGAGATCCTGCCCACGAAGCTGGCGATCGACCGGTGGTACGTCGAGCGGGCGACGCCCGTGACCGACGTGCAGGTCGTGTGCTCGATGGTGGAGCGGTTCGTCCTCGGCCGGGCCGAGACCTGGATCGAACGGGTGGTTCGCGCCGAGGTCCCCGAGGCGGGTGCCGTCCCGGTCGAGGGCCGCGAGGCGCCCGACGACGCGTTGAGCCGCACGTGAAGATCACCTTCGTCGCGCTGAACTACGCGCCGTCGCGCGGTGGGGCCCAGGAGCATGTGCGCCGCGTCGCCGAGGGCCTCGTGGCGCGCGGCCACCGGGTCACGGTGCTCACCACGGACTCGCTGCGGTCGCCGTCGTCGCACCGGCCCGGGCGCATCCGGTCCGCGTACGAGGTCATCGGCGGCGTCGAGGTCCGGCGGTGCGCCACGCCGCGGGTCGTGGCCTGGCTCCTGCCCGAGATCCGCCGGGCCGTGGCGTGGCAGCGGCGGCGCGCCGGCCAGCCCACCACCACGCCGAGCGGGCCGTGGCTCCTCGGGCCGTGGTCCCCGGCGCTGCTCCTCGCGGTGCGCCGGGCCATGCGCACCGACGACATCGTGGTCGGCTGCTCGGCGCCGTTCACCACCGTGGTCCTCCCCAACTGGCTGCGCCTGCGCCGGGGCGGGGCCCGGGTGGCGTCGATGCCGCTGCTCCACGCGTCGGGCCCCGGTCCGCACCCGGCGGTGAGCCGAGCGCTCCGCACCAGCGACCTGGTCTTCGCCTCCACCGCGTTCGAGGCCGGTGTGGACCGCACGCTCGGCATCTCGTCGCTGCGGGTGGGCGTGGTCCCGCCCGGCGTCGAGCCCCAGGACTTCCCCGCGTTCACCCCAGCCGAGGCGCGGGCCCGGTGCGGCCTGCCCGAGCGGCCGACCGTCGGCTTCATCGGCCGCATCGCGGCCTACAAGGGGGTCGACACGCTGCTGGCCGCGGCGCCGGAGATCTGGGCCGAAGCACCGGACACCACCGTGCTCATCGCCGGCAGCGCCACCGGGTGGCAGGGCTTCCGATCGGCCGAGGTCGCCGCGCTCGGCGGCGACCGGCTCGTGCTGCGCGAGGGCTTCGAGGATGACGAGCGTGCGCTGCTCTACGCGGCCTGCGACGTGGTGGTCCACCCCTCTCGTGACGAGTCGTTCGGCCTCGTGGCCCTCGAGTCGTGGGCGGCGCACCGGCCGGTGGTGCTCGCCGACATCCCGTGCGTCCGCAGCTTCGTCGAGGACGGCCGCACCGCCGTCATGATCGCCCCGGGCGACGCCCCCGGCCTGGCCCGCACGGTGATCGGGCTGCTGGCCGACCCCGCCGAGCGCGAGCAGCTGGCCGAGGCCGGCAACGCCGAGATCGCGGGCCGCTTCGACTGGGACCACGTGTGCAACTCCTGGGACGAGGCGCTCCAGCGCCTCGTCGAGGTGGTGCGCTGACGTGTGCGGCATCACGGGGATGGTGGTCCGCGACGGGTTGACCGACGCCGACCGGGCCGAGGTCGATGCCCTGACGCGGCTCATGGCCCGCCGCGGCCCCGACGACCTCGGCACCTGGGACGACGGGGCGGTGTGCGCCCTCGGGTTCCGCCGCCTGTCGATCATCGACCTGTCCGAGGGCGGCCACCAGCCGATGGCATCGGCCGACGGCCGCCACGTCGTGGTGTTCAACGGCGAGGTCTACAACTACCGCGAGCTGCGCACCGAGCTCGAGCGGGCCGGCCGCCGCTTCCGCTCCACGAGCGACACCGAGGTCGTCCTCCAGGCACTGGAGACGTGGGGTCGAGATGCGCTGACCCGGTTCAACGGGATGTTCGCCATCGGCTGGTACCGGGTCGATGAGCAGGTGCTCCTGCTGGCCCGGGACCCGGTCGGGATCAAGCCGCTGTCGTGGTGGTGGTCCCCCGAGGCGTTCGTCTTCGGCTCGCAGTACGACCAGGTGGTGCGGCACCGGCGCTGCGAGCGCGGGCGCGTCGACCCCGAGGTCCTCGGCCTCTACCTGCGCCTCGGCTTCGTCCCTGCGCCGTACGGCCTGATCGAGGGAACCGGCCAGGTCGAGCCCGGTCAGTGGCTCGAGGTCCGGCCGGGACGCCCGCCCGAGACCGGGACGTTCCGTCCCGTGCCCGTGGCGCCCCCGCCCGAGGAGCGGCTGCGGGGCGCCGCGGCCGAGGACGCCGTGGCCGAGACCGTCCAGCGCGCCGTCGAGCGCCAGATGGTGGCCGACGTGCCGGTCGGGGTGTTCCTGTCGGGCGGGGTCGACTCGCCGCTGGTCACGTCAGCCGTCGTCGATGCGGCCACGGACCGGGTCCACGCCTTCTCCATCGGGTCCGACGACGCGGCGATGGACGAGTCGGCGGCGGCGACGGCCTACGCCCAGCAGCTCGATGTCGAGCACCACCTCCGGGAGATCCGGGGCCAGGAGGCCGTCGCGCTGGTCGACGACGTCGCCCAGGCCTACACGGAGCCCTTCGGCGACTACTCCTCGTTCCCGACCCTGCTCGTGTCGCAGCTGGCCGCGGAGCACGTGAAGGCCGTGCTGTCGGGCGACGGCGGCGACGAGCTCTACTGGGGCTACCCGCGCTTCGCCAAGGTGCGCGCCGCCCGGCGGTGGTTCCGCCTCCCGCCGGCGGCCCGCAGGGCGGCGTACGGCGCGACCAAGGCGGCGCCCACCCACAAGCGGCCGCCGCGCGGGATCCTGTTCCCCACGCTCGGCGACTGGTACCTCGACGCCCACTCCGGGCTGCGGCAGGCCGACTACGACATCATCGGCCCGGACCTCGATCGGCTGCCGCCCTCGTTCACCGGCTTCGATCTCGCCGGGACGCCCACCGACGACGAGCTGCTCCAGTGGGTCCGGCGCAACGAGCTGGCCTTCCACCTGCCGATGATCCTGCAGAAGGTCGACCGGGCGAGCATGTACCACGGCCTCGAGGTGCGGGTGCCGCTGCTCGACCTGGAGATGGTGGACCTGGCCGCGCGGGTCGATCCCTCGGCCGCCCTCCAGGGCACCACGGGCAAGGTGGTGCTCCGCCGCTCCCTCGCACGGCGGGTGGATCCGGCGTCGATCCCCTCGGCCAAGAAGGGGTTCACCGTCCCGCTCGGCCGGTGGCTGCGGGAGGACCTGCGGCCGCTCGTCGAGGACCGGCTGCTCGGCCCCGATGCGTTCCCGGCCGGGGTGTTCGACCGGGACCGGCTGGCCGCCTACTACGAGCACCACCGCGTCGGCCGCTACAACCTGACCCGCGGCCTGTGGAACCTGCTCGCGCTGCAGCTCTGGGCCGACACCCACCTCCAGGCGCTGCCGGTCACGCCGGTGGGGGAGACCGCCCGATGACCCGGGTCACGCTGGTGCTCAACGAGCACGGAGCGACCTCCGAGACGTTCCAGCGCACGCTCGCCCGCACGCTGGCGGACGGCGGCTACGACGTCACCGTCCACGCCCTGCGCGGGCCGGTCCCGGCGGACCCCTCCCCGCACCCGCGGGTGCGCGCCACCACGGCCAGCGTCGGCGGGACCCACCGGCTCGCCCAGGCCCGCGCCGCGCTCGCGGGCGGCGTCGGCGAGGTGGCCCACGTGGCCCGCCTCGCCCGCCAGCACTTCGGGTGGACCGACCGCGCGGCGCGGGCCGTGGCCGACGCCGCGCCGCTGCTCGCCACCCGGCCCGACATCATCCACGTGGGCTTCAGCGGGATCGGCGTCGCGCTCGAGGACGTCTGGCCGCTGGCTGGCGACGTGCCCCTCGTGACCAGCTGCCGGGGCAGCGCCGAGCTGGTCCAGCCGCTGCTCGACCCGGCGCGCGGGCCGGCGCTCGGCCGGTTCTTCGCCCGGACCACGGTGGTCCACGTGGTCGCCCAGGCCGTGGGCGACGCGGTCGTCGCCCTGGGCGCCGACCCCGACCGGGTGCGCGTGGTGCGTCCTGCGGTCGACCTGGCGCGGTGGCCGGTGCGGATCGCGCCCGACCGCTCCGGGCCCCTCCGCCTCGTGTCGGTGGGGCGGCTGGTCCCGGCCAAGGGCCTCGACGACCTGCTCGCCGCGGTCGCCGCCCTGCGCGCGTCGGGCGTCGACGCCACCCTCACGGTCATCGGCGATGGCCCGCACCGGGACGCGCTCCTCCTGCGCACCGACCGCTCCGGCCTCGCCGGCGCCGTCGAGCTGGTGGGCAGCCGGACGCCCGACGAGGTCGCGGCGGCCCTGGCCGAGGCGCACCTGCTGGTCTCGCCCAGCTGGTCCGAGGGCATCAACAACGGTGTGCTCGAGGCCATGGCCAGCGGGGTGCCCGTGGTGTCCACCGCGGTGGGCGGCATGGGCGAGGTGATCACCGACGGCGTCGACGGCTGGCTCGTGGGCGCGGGCCGCCCCGACGAGCTGGCCGCTGCCATCGGACGGGCGTGGGCCGATCCCGCGCAGCTCGACGCCGTCGCCGCGAACGGCCGGGCCCGCATCGAGGCCGAGTTCGGCCTGACACGGCAGTCAGCTGAGTGGCTCGCCATCTACGGTGGTCTGTCCGGCGGCGCAACCCAGGTACACGAGGAGTCCACGTCATGACCGCGACCGCTCGCGCGAACGCCGGCGCCGCCGCACCGAGCGACGCCGGACCCGACGACCACCCCGAGGGGTCGAAGCGGCTCCTCGCCATCTACCGCCCGCTCTTCGTGGGCGAGGGGCGCGCCATCGCGGTCCAGGCGTTCATCGCCTTCCTCGGCGGCATGGCCGAGGCCCTGCTGCTCGTGCTGGTGGCCAAGGTCGCCTTCGCCATCGGCGGCGACGACCAGCAGCTCGCCGAGGGGCTGGGCCCGCTCAACGACCTGAACCTGAGCATCGGCACCATGCTCATCCTGGCGGTGGTGCTCGCCGTCGCCCGCTTCGCCTTCCAGACGCTGGCCGGCCACCTGTCCGCCGGGCTGGTCGCCCGCCGGGTCACGGTCCTGCGCGAGGGCACGTTCAGCGACTACGCCGCGGCCTCGTGGGCCCTGCAGTCGTCGTTCGACGAGGCCGCCGTGCAGGACCTCCTGGTCCGCCACGTCGCCAAGGTCGCCAACCTCCTCGTGTCGGTCTGCGCCAGCGTCCTGGTGGCCGTCACCCTGGTCACGCTGCTGGTGTCGGCGTTCCTCATCGACCCGCTGTCGTTCTTCCTGGTGATCATCACGGGCGGCGTGCTGTTCGTGATCCTCCGACCGATGAGCGTGATGGCCAAGCGCTACGCCCAGGTCCAGCTCGAGGCCGGCCGCGCCTACGCCAACTCGTCGCTCGAGGCCATCGGCCTGAGCTTCGAGATCCGGGCGTTCGGCGTGAACGACGAGGTGGCGCACCGCCTGGCCGAGGCCACCGAGAAGGAGGTGCGCCCGATCTACGTGAGCCAGCTCCTCCAGCGCACCGTGCAGGCCACCTACCAGCTGTTCGCCCTCGGCATCGTGCTGTTCGGCCTGTACGCGGTGTGGGAGTTCCTCGACCGCCCGCTCGCCTCGCTGGGCGCGATCGTCGTGATCCTCGTGCGCTCGATGAACATGGCCAGCTCGGTCCAGAGCACGTACCACACGGCCACCGAGACGGCGCCGTTCGCCTCGGAGCTGATGCGCCAGCGGGCCCGCTTCCGGGCGTCGGCGCCCCAGCACGGCGACGGCGTGGCCCCGGCCAAGAGCTCGCTCGAGTTCGAGGACGTCACCTACCGCTACGCGGACGACGCCGAGCTGGCGCTCGACGGGGTGTCGTTCCACGTCCGCCACGGCGAGGCCGTCGGTGTCATCGGCCCGTCGGGCAGCGGCAAGTCCACCCTCATCCAGCTGGTCCTGCGGCTGCGCGAGCCCACCACCGGCGAGTACCGGATCGGGGGCATCCCCAGCGTCGACATCGACGACGACGCCTGGTTCCAGCAGGTGGCCTTCGTGCCCCAGGACTGCCGGATGATCAACGACTCGGTGATGGAGAACATCCGCTTCTACCGGCCGCAGATCGACGACGACGCCATCATCGCCGCGGCCAAGCGGGCCCACGTCCACGACGAGATCATGGCCATGCCCGACGGCTACCAGACCCAGCTCGGCAGCCGGGGCGGCAGCCTCTCGGGCGGTCAGCGCCAGCGGGTGGCCATCGCCCGGGCGCTCGCCACCAGCCCGCAGCTGCTGGTGCTCGACGAGCCCACCAGCGCCCTCGACATGCGCAGCGAGTCGCTCGTCCACGAGACGCTCACCGAGCTCCAGGGATCGGTGACGATGCTGATCATCGCCCACCGCCTCTCGACCCTGAAGACCTGCGACCGGATCATGGTCTTCGGCGGCGGCCGCCTGCAGTCCTTCGGCGAGCGCGACGAGCTCGAGCACGGCAACGACTTCTACCGGGAGGCCATCGCCCTCTCGAAGCTGCGCTCGTGAGCGCCCGGGACGCGCACCAGCGCGGCGACGCCCAGTTCGACCGGTTCCGGACGCGGCCGGGGAGCGACTACATCGCCAGCGGCTTCGCCCTCGGGCGCCTGGCCGAGCTGGTCGAGGTCCGGGCCCCGCGGTCCATCCTGGAGATCGGCGCCGGGATCGGGGCCATCACCGCCACCCTCCTGGAGGCGCGGGAGCGGGCCGGCACCACCGACGGCGAGTACGTGGCCGTCGAGGACATCCCGTTCTGCCTCGAGCAGCTGGCCACCAACCTCGGCCCGCAGATCGACGCCATCACGGTGGTGCCCCGCGCCGCCGCGATCGCGCCCGAGCACGGCCCCTTCGACCTGGTGATCATCGACGGCGGGGCCACCACCGACCTGATCCCCGAGGACCGCCACCTGTTCCCGCCCGAGGCCGAGGCCGACGACGTGCGCTCGTGGCTCCCGCGGATCGCCCACGGCGGCGTGGTGGTGGCCGAGAACGTCCGCCTGCGCCAGCGCCAGGTGATGGAGGCCGAGGTCGGCCGGGCGTTCGTCCACGAGCACGTCCGACCCCTCGACGGCTCGCCCGGTCTGCACATCTACCGGTTCGAGCCCGACGACGCGACCCGTGCCCGGGTCCGGGTCCGCGAAGGGCTGCGCCAGCTGTGGTTCGGGCGGGGCTTCCGCCTCGCCAAGCGGGCGTGGGCCAAGGGCACCTCGCGCCCGTTCCCCCGCCGGTCGCGCGTGGCGCCCGGCGAAGCCGGCTGGGACTGACCGAGGCGCCTCAGCGCCGGCGGCGTCGGCTCAGAACCACTGCTCCAGGCGGTCGAGGGCGATCCAGAAGCCCTCGCCGTCGTTCTTGTGGCCCTGCCAGATCTCGGGGATGAACCCCACGCCCGGCGCGAGGCGGTCGAGCTGGCCGGCCAGCACCGGCCAGTCGATGTCGCCCTCGCCGACCTGGATGCCCTCGCCGTCGGTGCCCTGGGCATCGACGAGGTGGAGGTGGCGCACGTAGGGGCCCAGCTCCTCGACGAACTCGGCGAAGCTGGTGCCGCGGTGGTTGCAGGCCAGCTTCGAGTGGGAGACGTCGAGGCACAGGCCGATGCCGGCATCCCGGGCGAACTGGGCGGTGTCGGCGGGATCGACGAACAGGTTGCAGTGCAGCTGCCCGCCCAGGTACCAGGGGAACGGCGGCAGCGTCTGGGCGACGACCTCGACGTCGGACCGGTCGAGGCGCTGCAGGCCGGCGATGACGCGGTCGTAGCGGGCGGCCCGTTCGGTGACGGCCAGCGGGTGGTCGGCGGTGAAGCCGCCGAGGCTGACGATCACGATCGGGACGTCGGTCTTGGTGAACGACGGGGCCAGGGCCCGGGCCAGGTCGAGGGTGCGGGCCAGCTCGTCGAGCGAGCGGTTCCACCAGGCGTCGTCCTCGGCGGCCAGGTTCAAGATGTGGTCGCCGCGGAACAGGTCCGGCGCGTGGACGGCGTACCCGCTGTCGATCACCTCGGGGATGAAGTCGGCCGGGTCGAGCTCCTGGTCCTGGTACGAGAAGTGGAACTCGACGAAGTCCGGATGGGCCTTGCTGATGATCGACTGGAGGTCGTGCCAGCGGACCGGGAGGCCCCACGGGCGGCGGAACCGGTACGGCCGGGGCTCGACGTGGGCGTCGTCGAGGTCGGACGGGTAGAAGAAGTCGCCGGCGGCGATGGCCCGGGTGCTGGCCCGGCCGATGAGCTCGTCGCGGCGGTTCGGCTGGAGGCCCCGGCCGGGGCTCTTCACCGACAGGTCGGCGGCGCTGATGATGTCGCCGGCGGCGAGGTCGCGGGTGGCGACCACGCTCTTGGCCAGGGTCACCCGGTTCATCGCCTCGCCCTGGCTGATGGTGCGGGTGGCGTCGGTGCCCATGGCCTCCTCGACCTGGCGGATCTCCGCCACCAGACGGGCGAGCTCGCCGGGCAGCAGGCTGACCTTGTGGTCGTTTCCTTCGAGCGAGCGGTCGACCGTGAGGTGCTTCTCGATGATGCGGGCGCCGAGCGCCACCGCGGCCACGGGGACGTGCCAGCCCCGCTCGTGGCCCGAGTAGCCGACCGGGCCGCCGCCGAGGCGGCGCAGCTGGTCGAGGTACCGCAGGTTCACGTCCTTGTAGGGCGCCGGGTAGGTGCTGTTGGCCTGCAGCAGCGCGAAGGCGGCGCCGTGGCGCTGCAGGACGCCGACCGACTCGGCGATCTCCGACTCGGTGGACATGCCGGTCGACATGATGATCGGCTTGCCCGTGTCGGCGATGGCGCCGAGGAGGTCGTGGTTGGTGAGGTCGGCGGACGCCACCTTGTAGCCGGGCAGGCCGTAGCGCTCGAGGACGGCGAGGCTCTCGACGTCCCAGGGGGTGCACAGCGGGACGATGCCCCGCTCCCGGCAGCGGTCGAACGCCCGGAACAGGTCCTCCTCGGACAGGGCGAAGCGGTCGAGCAGGTCGAGCGTGTACTGGGTGCCGAGGTCCTCGCCCTCCCGTCCGCCCTCGCGGTACAGCGAGCCGAGGTCGCGCAGCTGGAACTTGGCGCAGTCGGCCCCGGCCTCGGCGGCCTGGTCCACCAGCTCGAGGGCGAGGTCGACGCTGCCGTTGTGGTTGATGCCGATCTCGGCGATGACGAACGTGGGCTGGTCGTCGGCGATGACCCGGTCGCCGATGCGCAGGTCCCCCCGGCGGGAGGAGGCGACGGCCACGAGGTGGCCGCGTTCGTCGACGAGCGGCACGAAGCGGATGTGGTCGTCGAGCAGGCGCGGCAGGTCCGCCGGACCGGTGTCGGCCGGCGCCGTGCGCGGCTCGGGGTTGGCGATGGACCGCACCGGCTGGTGCAGGTCGAGGTCGGGCTGCTGCACCACCCAGCGGCGGAAGTCGCCGTCGGTGAGGATCCCGACGAGGCGCCCGTCGGACTCGACGCAGAGGACCGCACCGTGCTTGAACTCGGAGATCTGGGTGAGCGCGTCGAGGATCGAGGCGTCGGCCGAACACGCCCAGGGGCGGGTGTCACGGGTGATGATCACCGCGCCGCTCCGTTCGTCGTCCTGCCCGCGCCGTGTGGTCGGTGCCGGTCCACGTTCCCCCTCGATCTGCTCGTGCGGCAGCGGCCCATCGTACCGGACCGCCGGGTCCGAGCCGCTCGTGGGGGGTGTGACATGCTGGGACGGATGTCCGTGCCGGAGCCCGCCTGGGTCGATGCGCTCCGTGCCCAGGGGATGTCCGCCGAGTGGACCGACGCCGGCCACTGCTGGGTCCGCTCCAAGCGCATCGCCGCGTTCCGCTACCCGCCCGACGACCTCGGCCCGCTCGGCGCCGACGAGCGCCGCGAGCTGCTGTGGACGCGCCGGGCCGCGGTGCTCCAGTACTACGAGGTGCCCGGTCCCGACCCCGCGAACGCGGTGCTCTACCTGTGCGACGACCAGGGCTACGGGATCGACTCGCTGAGCAGCAACAACCGGTCGAAGGTCCGGCGGGCGCTCAAGCGGATGGAGGTCCGCCAGGTCACCGTCGACGAGGTGATCGCCACCGGCTACGGCCCGTACCAGGACACGAAGGAGCGCCAGGGGTCCTCCGGGATGACCCCCGAGGAGTTCCGGGCCAACTGGGAGCGCCAGCGGGTCGTACCCGGCCGGGAGATCTGGGCCGCGGTCGTCGACGGCGAGATCGCCGCGTTCGGCGCCGTCCACCGCTGCGGCCGGTGGGCCACGATCAGCGCCACCGTCTCCCACCGGAAGCACCAGCGGGACTACCCGAACCACGCCCTGTTCTTCACCATCCTCGAGCACCTCATGGCCCAGCCCGAGGTGGAGAGCGTCTCGTACGGCCTGAGCTCGCTGCGCAGCGAGACGGCCCGGGACTCGCTGCACCACTTCAAGCTGAGCATCGGCCTCCGTGCCGTGCCGATCGTGCGGAAGGTCGCCGTGCACCCGCTGCTGCGGCCGGGCGTGAACCACGGGACCCTCGCCGTCGCCCGGGCGGCCAGGAAGCGGGCACCCGAGGCCCGGGTGCCCATGGCCGCCTGCGGTGCGCTCGAGTTCCTCCTCGGCGTCAGCCCGCCGGCACCCGAGCTCGAGGGCGCCTCGGACGACGACGCGCCGTGACCGCGGGCGGAGCCACCGTGCGGCCGGTGCGGGCCGAGGAGCTCGACGCGGTCGCCGCCCTCCACCGGCGGGCCTTTCCCGCCTACGCGAGCACCGGCCTGGGGCAGGGGTACTGCCGCCGCCTGCTGCGCGCCTACGCCGACCGACCCGACTCGTGGGTCGACGTGGCGGTCGACCCGACCGGCCGCATCGCCGGCTACCTCGTGGGCGCCCCGCCGGCGGCGCAGCACGCGGTCGACCGGTCGCTGCTCCCGTGGGCGGTCGCCAACGCCTGGCGCCAGCCCGCCGAGGTGGGCCGCAACGCCCGACGCGCCGCGAGCCGCCTGGCCGGGCTGGCCCGTCGGCGGGCCGAGGTGGCGAAGGGCACGGCGCCCCCGGAGCCCGAGGTGCGGACCGACGCGGTCCGCAGCGAGGGACCTGCGGCGACGGTGCGCGTGGTCCTGGTGGCCGTCGACGCGGCCGCACGGGGCCAGGGCACGGCCGATGCGCTGCTCGCGGCGTTCGCCCGGACGGCGCGCGAGCGCGGCCACCAGGCGGCCGACCTGAGCGTGGCGCCCGACAACGCCGCCGCGCACCGCGCTTACGAGCGCAACGGCTGGGTGGCCGACGACGCCGGTGCCCACTTCCGGCTGGACCTCAGCGGCCCGGCTGCTCCCTGACGGCTCGGACCGCGGCGTCGGCGCGGGCCAGGTCCTCGGGGTGGTCGATGTCGACCGCCTCGGCGGGTGTCGAGTGCCAGGCCAGCATGCGGGGGCCCGACATCGACCCGCTGCGGAGGGTCTCGGTGCGGATCACGTCGATCACGCCGTCGTGCACCCACGCCGGCGGAAGCTGCTGGCGGGGCTGGTTGAACGCCTCGGCCTCCACCGTGCCGAGCAGCGGGGCCAAGAAGCCGTCGACGACCTCGTACATCTTCCACGGCGTGAGGGGCGACGGGCTCACCGACCGCAGCGACGTGGCATCGGGCCGGGCCTCGAGCGCGGCGATGGCATCGTCGACGAGGCCCGCCCGGCGGGCGGGCGACGTGGGCCGCAGGTGGACGACGATCGACGGCGCCCCGGCCGGCGTCTCGGCGAGCCAGTCGAGCGCGTGCAGGAACACCGGCAGATCGGTGGTGTCGTGCGCGGCGAGGTGGGCGGGCCGGCGGAACGGGACCTCGGCGCCGGCATCGAGCGCGGCCGCGGCGATCTCGTCGTCGTCGGTGCTGACGATGACCCGGTCGACCCGGCCCGACTCCTTGGCCGCCTCGACGGCCCACGCCACCAGGCTGCGGCCGCCGACCTCGGCCAGGTTCTTGCGCGGGATGCCCTGGCTGCCCCCTCGCGCCGGGATCAGCGCGAGGACGCTCATCCCGAGAACGCCGGATCGGTGACGGGGTCGATCGGTTCCTCGACGGGTTCGGGGTCGCGCGTCCGGATCTGGATGAACGCGAACGCGAACGCGAACGGGACCGCGGCGATGCGGAGGTTGGCGTACACCATCTGCGCGGCGGCCCACAGCAGCATCACGAGCGTGAGGGGCAGCGACTCGCCCGCTCTTCGGAAGGCCTGCCAGGCGAGCAGCCCCAGGAACACCATCGAGATGATCCCGGCCGCGCCGTGCTCCGCGAGCATGCGCGTGAACTCGGTGTGCGAGGAGCCCTCGTAGGCGCACTTGTCCGCCCGCAGCTGGCAGATCTCGTAGGGCGTGCGGGAGTACTTGGACATGCCGGGGCCGACGCCGAAGATCGGGTTGTCGAGGAAGATCTGGACGTCGCTCGACGCCAGGCTGGTGCGGCCGGTCTGGGTGTCGGAGAACCGCTTCTCGAGGCCGCCGCTGGTGAACGCGTCGAGCTGCGGGATGATCACGAAGTAGCCGAGGAGCAGCACGAAGCTCACCATCGCCAGCACCTTGCGCCGGGCCCGCCGGTCCCGCGCCTGGAGGATGACCAGGCCGGCGACGGCGATGGCCGTGGCGAACATGCCGCCGCGGGAGAAGGTGAGGAGGCTCTGCACGCCCGACCACAGGCCGACCGCCCCGGCGATCAGGCGGGGCGCCAGTTCGTTCTCCGAGAGGATGATCAAGATCGCGATGATCACGGTGAGGCCCATGAGGCTCGACACCTGCACGGGGCCGAAGCCGCCGCTGGTGATGTTGTTCGAGGCGTCGTCGAACTGCAGGTCACCGACGTTGACGATGTAGTCGCTGATGGCGGTGAGGGCGATCGAGAGCGGGCCGACGCCGCTGATGAGCAGCGTCCAGAGCATCCGCCGGTACAGCCAGGTCTCGATGGTGAGCTGCGAGAACACCATCACCAGGGCGGCGAGGGCGACCGACCCGGAGAGGGCGAACGCGAACAGCATGCGGGCGTTGCCCTGGGCGATCGAGAACGTCAGGATCGCCGAGGGCAACAAGAAGATGAGGTACAGCAGCGCGGTGCGGCCCGACTTGTTGAGGGTCGGGTACATGGTGACCAGCGACAGCATCGAGATGATGATCAGCAGGTAGGGCGCGACCAGGTACGGGACCCCGATCTGCGCCTGCCGCCACGTGATCTCGGCACCGGGCAGGAACGCCGCCACGCACAGCATGAGCGGCATGTTCCGCTTCATGGTGGCGTAGAGGATCAACCCCACGACCGTGGCCGCCTGCACCTGACCGATGCGGGGGATCTGGGTCATGTAGCGGGCGAGGATGGCCTCGCCGACGACCAGCCCCAACAGGAGCATCCACCGGGGGATCAGCAGCCGCTTGGGAGCGGTGTCGAAGGTGGCGAGCGGCGGAGGCGTCAGCAGGCCGTCATCGGGGTCGATGAGTTCCGCGGAGCTCATCTCAGGTCGAGACCGGTTCCGGATCGGTCTCGTCGCTGGTGTCGGGGCCTTCCTCCACCTGCGGGAGGATGTCCTCGGTGGCGGACGGGATGTCGACCGCCTTGCGCTTGATGAAGCGGCCGATGATCGGCACCGACGAGTGCTTGACGTAGCCGTAGTACTCGTAGAGCGAGCCGTAGGTCTCCTGGTCGGCGGCGCCGTTGATGACGGTGCCGAGGACCGGGGCGCCGACCTGGCGCAGCATCTCGATGGCGCGCCGGGCGGTGCGCCGCGAGGTCTGGTCGGCCATCACCAGGAAGAGGGTGGCGTCGACGTAGCGGCTGATAACCAGCGAGTCGGTCACCGGCAGCACCGGCGGGCAGTCGATGAAGACGATCGAGTAGTGCTCGGTGAGCGTCTGGAGGATGCGGGCCGTGCGGTCGTGGCTCAGCAGCTCCGACGGGTTCGGCGGGAGGAAGCCCGACGGGAGCACGTCGATGTTCGGGTGCAGCGGCGAGGTCTGCAGGGCCTCCTGCAGCGGCAGCTCGCCCAGGACCACCGAGGTGAAGCCCTTGGCGCCGTCGACCTCGAGGAACCGGTGCAGCTTGGGCTTGCGGAGGTCGCAGTCGACCAGGGCCACCCGCTTGCCGGACAGCGCGAACGCCATGGCCAGGTTGGTGATGGTGGTGGTCTTGGCCTCGCCGGCGCTGGCGCTGGTGACCTGCACGGTGCGCATCGGCCGCTCCAGCGCGGCGTACTGCATGGTGGTCCGCAGGCCTCGGTAGGACTCGGCGGTGGCCGACTTCGGTGCGATCAGGGTGCTGATCCGGGGTTGGCGGACGTCGTTGCTGGCGGCGTCGTAGGGGACGAGCGCCAGGGTGGGCACGCCGCGCACGGCCCGCTCGACGTCGGCCTTCGAGCGCAGCGAGTCATCGAGCTGGTCTCGGGCGAAGGCGAGGGCGAGGCCGACGAAGAGGCCGATGATCACGGCCTGGGCGACGTCCTGGAAGGTGGTGGGGGAGGACGGCGAGCCGGGGGTGGTGGCCGGGTTCAGGACCACGATGCCGCCCGTGGTCTGCAGCCGCTCGTTGATGTCGAGGAGCTGGAGGCGCTGCTGATAGTCGTTCAGCTGGTTCTGGGCCTCGTTGCGCTGGGCGTCGGTGCGCGACTTGAGCTGCTCCCGGGTGTTGACCAGCGTCTGGTACCGGGGATCGTCGGAGCTGAGCTGGACGATCTGCTCGTCGAGCTTGGCCAGCGGCTCGTTGAGCTTGTCGACCTGGGCCTGGAAGTCGTCGATCTGCTGCTGGACGATGTCCCGGGCGTTGTTGAGGTCCTCCAGCAGCGTCTCCAGGCGGACCGTCTGGTACGTCTGGGCGTAGATGTTGGCCCGCTCGGCGGCGGACTTGCCGGTGTTGGCCGAGGCGGTGACCACGATGACGTCGTCCTCGCCGCCGGCGGCGGCCGACACGCTGACCGGGGTGCCGTAGGCGTCCTTGACCGCTTCTTTGACCTGGCGGCTCTGGATCAGGCGGAGCTCGTTCTGCAGGGCGCGCTCGGGGGTGGTCTGGCCGCCCGTGTTGTTGAGGAGGAACTCCTCGGAGGTGTTGGAGCGCAGCAGCATCTGGGTCGACGCGGTGTAGACGCGCTCGGCCCGCACGTCCTTGGCGAACGCGAGGCCGCCGAAGATCAGCGGCGTCAGCACGATCCAGAGCCAACGACGGCGCAGCACCGACACGTACTCATCGAGGCTGACTTCGTTGGAGTCCTTGGTGGCGAGCATGGGATCCGTTTCTCGGGTGGGGCGATTCAGGCCGAGCGCGACGTTCGAGTATTACCGATCGAAGCGGCCGGCGGGAGTCAGGGAAGCGTGGTCTGGGCGGGGCGTGGCGGGGGTCTTGGTGAGGATCTGGTGGTAGATCTGCTCGATCTGGCGGGTCACCTGACGCTGGTCGAACAGGTCCGCTGCGACCTGCCGGCCGCGGGCGCCCATCGCGGCCCGTTCGGCCGGTCCGGCGTCGAGGAGCTCGTGCAGCGCGGCGGCGAGCTGGTGGGCGTCGCGCGGGGGTGGCGTCGCACCGATCGGCAGGCCGGCGACGGCCCGGGTGATCTCGCCCGTGTCGGTGGCGATGAAGGGGATCCCGCTCGCCATGTACTCGAGGACCACCAGCGGACCGGTCTCGTTCTTGGAGGCGAGGAGGCCGGCGTCGGCGCCGGCCATGAGGCGGAGGGTGTCGTCGCGGCCGCCGGCCACGCGGATCTGCTCGGTGACGCCGAGGTCCTGGGCCATGGCCCAGCACCGGTCGAAGAAGCCGGGCTCGGACTCCGTGCTGCCGACCGTGACGACGGCGAGTCGGGCGCGCACCGCCGGATCGAGCTCGGCGAGGGCCCGGAAGACGGTGGGGTGGTCCTTCTGGCGGCGGTAGTTGGCCACCATGACGAGGACCATCTCCACGCCGTGGAGGTCGAACGCCGCCCGCAGGTCGATGGGCTCGACGCCGTCGAAGCGGGTCAGGTCGACGCCGCTGCGCACGAGGTGGACCCGCGAGGCGGGCAGGCCGACGTCCTCGCGGGCCCAGGTGCACAGCCGGCCGTCGACGCCGAGGTAGTCGTCGACCGTGTGGAGGGCGCTGCGCAGCCCGGTGGACGCCCGGCGGTCGAGGTGCAGGTGCCCGTAGTGGTCGTGGTACACGTGCGCGGTCGAGATCAGGCCCAGGCGCCGGCACAGGGCGACGAACTGGAGGGTGCCCCGGCCGTGCGTGTGGATGACGTCGATGTCGCGCGCGTCGACGAAGCGGGCGAAGCGCAGCATGCCGGCGGCGTCCCAGGTGGCGCGACGGCCGAGGATGCTGACCTCGACGTCGGGCAGCAGCACGTCGCGCAGGGGGCCGTCGCCCCGGGTGGCGCAGAAGAACGGCTCGTGGTGCCGGCGGTCGAGCGAGTTGACGATGTCGACCGCGACGCGCTCCGCCCCGCCCACTTCGAGGGTGTCGGTCGCGTGGAGGACGCGGGTGCGGCGGAGGACGCTCACGACGGCAGGGCGGCGGGGGTCGGCCGGAGGGCCCGGACCAGGTCGGCGGCCGCGGCGGCCGTGCCCAGGACGGACGGGTCGTACCGGTGCAGGCGCAGCTCGCGCCACACGGTGCGCACCCGCGCCGGGACGGTGCGGCCGAGGTCGGCCCGGGTGCGGTGGTGGGCGGCGACGCCGCGGAGGTCGTCGGCCTCGTCGAAGTCGCCGAACCGGTCGGCGCGCTCGGCCGCGGCGTCGATCTGGCGGGCCCGGGCGAGGTGGGCGGCGCGGGCCTCCGGAGGCGGGTTGCGGGTGGCGGCCACGGCGGCTGCGAGGAGGCGCTTGGCGAGCTCGGTGGTGGTGAGGACGCCGGTCTGCTGGTCCGGGTGCACCCGGAACCCCAGCAGGGGCTCGGGCATGGACCGCACGGTGCCCACCGCGGCGGCCACCAGCGACAGCCACCGGTCGTGGCGCATGGGGGCGACCGGGTCGTTGAGCGAGTCGGGGAACGGCAGGGCCGCCTCGATCGCCCGACGGCGGCCGACCATCGTGCAGCCGGTGGTGAGCGCCCGCTGGGCGAAGCGTGCACCGGGGACGATCTGGCGGGTCACGAGCACGTGGCGGATGCCGCGCTGGCCCCACAGCCGCCGGCCGAGCGGACGTCCCGACGGGTCGAGCAGGTCGGCGTCGGAGAACGTGAGGGTGAGGATCGGGTCCTCGAGGAGCACGCCCACCAGCCGTTCGAGCTTCTCGGGGTACCAGATGTCGTCCTGGTCGGCGAGGGCGACGAAGTCCCCGGTGGTGCGCTCGAGCGCCCGCTCGAAGTTCGACGTGGAGCCGAGGCGGCGCTCGTTGACCTCGACGCGGACCGCGAACGGGGCCGTGCGGGCGAAGGACTCGAGGATGGCGAGGGTGTCGTCGGTGGAGCCGTCGTCTTGGACGACCAGCTCGTCGGGGAGGCGCCGCTGGGCCTGGAGGGACCCGAGGAAGTCGGGCAGCCACGGCGCGCCCTGGTAGGTGCACAGCGCGACGGAGACGCTGGCGATGGGAGACGGCGTGCGCGCCGCCTCCCGCTCGGTATCGACGGTCACTGCCACCATTTCCCCCTGGAGAACGGTCCAACCTTAGCCCCCGGTGGTCGGCGCCTATCATTGGACGTTTCGTCGAACGAGGGGATCGCGCGTGGATGACGTTGTCGACTTGCTGACCTGGGGCTCCGCGCCCGCATGGTCGGCGGGGGCGGCGGTGGAGCTCCCCGAAGCGCCTGCTGCGGCGGCCGCAGCGGTCCGCCAGCACCTCGACGGGGGCCGGGCCGGCACGTGGCTGCTGTTCTGGGATCCCATGCTCGGCGCGCCGCCCGCGGACGTCGTCGCCCGCCTGATCAGCGGCCGGGTCGGCGATGCCTGGCACGGCGGGCTGGCGCTCGGCACGGCCGGTCTGCCGGCCGAGCACGACTACATCCACCCGTCGCACCCGTTCGTCCTCGATCCCGCGCTCGACGTGGAGGCGGTGTCGTGGCGCCTGGCGCTCGCCGCCTGCCTCATCCGGACCGAGGCGTACGAGGCGGTCGGCGGGATCGACGGCGCGTTCCACAACGTCACCGGCGCGGGCCTGGCGCTCGGGCGCCAGCTGATCGAGCGCGGGGGCGTGGTGCGGAGCTGCCCGGACCTGGTGTCGGTCCCCGGCGCCCGCGTCGAACCGCTCGACGAGCACGACCGCTTCTTGTTCCTCGACCGGAACTTCGGCGCCAAGTGGGTGCGCTACGCCGGGGTGCGGCGGGCCCTGGCCACCAAGCACCCGGTCCGCACGTTCCGAGGCTGGCGGGCGGCTGAGCGCACGCACGCCACGCGGCCGGCCCCGATCGCCGGCCTGGTCGTGCGGGAGCCGGTGCCCTACGACGACCAGGCGTCGGTCAGCGTGATCCTGCCCACGCTCGGCCGCTACGAGCTGCTCGCGCCGCTGCTGCAGCAGCTCGTCGACCAGAGCGTGGTCCCCCACGAGATCCTCGTCATCGACCAGAACGACCCGGAGAAGCGCGACCACGCCCTCTACGAGTCCTTCGCCGACCGCGGCGTGCGCGTGATCTGGCAGGAGCAGCGGGGCCAGTGGATCTCGCGCAACGCCGCCGTGCAGGAGTCCACCGGCGAGTGGCTGGCGTTCATCGACGACGACTCCGAGATCGAGCCCGACTTCATCGCCGCCCACCTCGAGGGCCTCGCCCGCTACGACGCCGACCTCACCACCGGCGCCTCGCTCGCCGTGGTCGGCGCGCCGGTGCCCGAGAACTACGCGTTCCACCGGGTGGCCGACCAGTGGGACTCGGGCAACGGCCTGTGCCGGCGGTCGCTGTTCGCCGAGGTCGGGCTGTTCGACGAGCAGTTCGACCGGCAGCGCCGGGGTGACGCCGAGTTCGGCCTCCGGGTCCAGCTCCACGGCGGCCTCGTGGTCCACGTGCCCGACGGCATCCGGATCCACCTCAAGGCGGAGGAGGGCGGCCTGCGCACCTACGGCCAGTGGGACGGGTTCCGCAACAAGAACCGGTCCGGGCCGCTGCCGGTGCCGTCGATGCTCTACTACATGGACCGCTACCACACGCCCCGCCAGGCCCGCGAGGACCTGATGCTGGGCCTGGTGCACGGCATCGTGCCGTACCACCTGAAGCGGCGGACGACGCCGGCCCAGTGGGCCCGGTTCCTCGCCATCGAGCTGCTCCACGTGCGGTCCACGGTCGAACGGGTCCGGCGCTCGCGCGCCCTCGCCCGCGAGATGGTCGCCGCCGGCCCCCGGATCCAGGCGCTGCGCCCGCCGGAGTCGGCTCGTTGAGCTCCCCGGAGGCGCCGGTCGACCACCTCCGCCTCGCCGTCATCGGCGACCTCGTGCACTACCGGGACGACCAGGGCCGGCTGTGCGTGCTCGACTCGCTCGTCGGCCAGCTGGACCGGTGGGCCGAGCTGTTCGACGAGGTGGTGCTCTGCGCGCCGCTCGCCGCCGGTCCGCCGGCGGTCGGGTTCGCGCCCTACACCGCCACGAACGTGCGGATCGTGCCGCTGCCCCGTGGCGGCGGGAACACGCTGGGGGCCAAGCTCGCCATGCTGCGCCTGCTGCCCACTTGGGCCTGGGTCACCCGGCGGGTCGCCAAGCAGGTCGACGCGGTGCACCTCCGGTGCCCGTCCAACATCGGCCTGGTGGCGCTGCTCTCCACGTGGCGGGCCACGCGCCGGCGCCACGCGCAGTACGCCGGCGTCTGGCGGCCCTACCCAACGGAGCCGTACTTCTTCGGCCTGCAGCGCCGACTGCTGGGCAGCCGGTGGTTCGACGGCCCGGTGTCGGTGTACGCCGAGGCCGACCCCGCGAACCCGAACCTGGAGCCGTCGTTCAGCCCGTCGTTCGACGAGGCCTACTGGGCCGAGGCCGGTCCGGCCGCCGACCGCACGATCGAGCGCCTGGGCCGCACCGACCGGTCCGGGCCCTGGCGGCTCGTCACCGTCGGCCGGCTCTCGGTCAACAAGAACCAGCGCACGGTGATCGAGGCGGTGGCGAAGGTCGTGGCCGAGGGCCTCGACGTCACGCTCGACGTCTACGGCGACGGCATCTGCCGGGCCGAGCTGGAGCAGCTGGCCGACGACCTGGGCATCGCCGATCGCTGCACCTTCCACGGCACCGTGTCGCACGACGTCGTGATGGCGGCGTTCCGCGACGCCGACCTCCAGGTGCTGGCCACGCGCCAGGAGGGCTTCGGCAAGGTCCTGCTCGAGGGCATGGTGTACGGGACCGTGCCGGTGTTCACCGAGTCGCCGCTGGCCGCCGAGATCGCCGGGGACGGCCGTCGGGGCCTCGTCTTCGCCATCGACGACGCGTCGGCGCTGGCGGCCCACGTCGTGGCCCTCGTGGGCGACGGCCCCCGCTGGCAGGCGATGGCGCGCGAGGCCCGGGCCTACACCCGCGAGACCACGCTCGACCGGTACGCCGACCGCGTGCGCTCGGTGCTGGAGCGCCACTGGGACGTCACGCTCCCCGGCCAGCCGGCCCCTGCACCGTGAGCGGCCCGCCGTCCGCCATGATGCGGACCACCACCCGTGCCGCCGGCAGCGCCGTCCCGGTGCGGCACCACGAGGACCGCATCGGAGGGGCGCGGTGAATCTCTCGAACGTCTACAGCCGCTCGCCGCTGCTCGTGCAGAACGCCATGGCCTCGGGCTACGGCCTGCGCGAGCGCGTGCGCCGGTACCACGGCTCGTTCCGCGCCACGGTCGCCGAGCTCCAGCACCGCCAGTGGGAGGACCCCGAGGTGCTGCGGGCCGACCAGGTGGCGCGGCTGCGCGCCCAACTCACCTGGTGCGCGGCCGAGGTCCCGCACTACCGCGACGAGTTCCGCCGCCTGGGCTTCGATCCGGCGGAGGTCACCGACGTGGCCGACCTGGCCGCGCTGCCGCTGCTCGACAAGGAGGCGGTGCGCGCCGATCCCGAGCGCTTCGTGGCTGACGCCGACCGCGGCCACCTCATCGCCCAGACCACGGGCGGCACCACCGGCACGCCGCTGCGCTACTGGGCCACAATCGACGCGGTGCGGGCGAACTACGCCACCTACGAGGCCCGCTCCCGGCGGTGGGCCGGCACCCGCTTCGGCGACCGCACCGCTTCGCTGCACGGCCAGCCGATCGTGCCGGCCGAGCAGCAGGAGGGGCCGTTCTGGCGGCGCAACCTGGCCTTCAACCAGCTGTACCTGTCGGTGTACCACCTCAACGACCGCACGCTGCCGGCGTACATCGACGCCCTCGAGGCCTTCGACCCCCGGGCGGTCGTCGGGTACACCTCGGCCGTCCACCGCCTCGCCACCCACCTGTTGGACACGGGCGACGTCGGCCGGGTCTCGCCCTCCACGGTCATGGTGAGCTCGGAGACCCTCAGTGCCTCGGCGCGCGAGGACATCGAGCTGGCCTTCGGCTGCCGGGTGTTCAACGGGTACAGCCTGGGCGAGCTGGTGGCCTACGTGTCCGAGTGCCCGCACGGCAGCCTGCACGTGAGCACCGAGTACGGCGCGCTCGAGCTGGTCGAGACCGAGGTCGGCTCCGAGATCGTGGCCACCGGGCTCATCAACCGGGGCATGCCGCTCGTCCGGTACCGCACCGGCGACCTGGCCGCGGCCAGCACCGAACGCTGTTCCTGCGGCCGCGGGCTCCCGGTGTTCTCGGCGCTCCAGGGCCGGGCCGACGACGTCGTGCGGACCCCGGAGGGCTCGGTGGTCGGGCCGGCGCCGATGAGCCTCGCCTTCCAGCGGGTCGCCCGGCTCCAGCGGGCCCAGGTCATCCAGGACGACCCGGCGTCGATCACCGTCCTGCTCGAACCGGCACCCGGGTTCGACGACGACGACGAGGCCTTCCTCGACCAGGAGCTCCGCAAGCGGCTCGGCACGACGCTCGCCATCACCTATGAGCGGGTGTCGGCCCTGCCCCGCACGTCCGGTGGCAAGGAGCGCCTCGTCGTGTCCTCCATCGCCCGGGATCGGCCGCGGTCGTGAGCGGTGCGCCGCCCGTGCTCGGGTTCCTCGGCATCCACCGGGGCGACTCGGACCGCGTCCCGGGCCAGGACGAGTTCCTGGCGGTCAAGTTCGCGGCGGCCGGCTACCCGGTGCGCACCGGCAGCAGCGTGGCCTGGCCGCCGCTGCGAACCCTGGACCAGGCGTGGAAGGCCGTGTCGTGGCGCGACGTCGACGTGCTGGTCGTGGCGGTCTACTCGGGCCCGTCGTTCGCCTACGCCGAGCTGGTCTCGCGGCTGGTCCGGCGCAACCGCTCGAAGCTGGTGCTGTTCCTCCACGGCGGCAACCTGCCGGTGTTCGCCGAGTCCCGGCGGGGCCGGGTGCGCGGGGTGCTGGAGCGCGCCGACCTGATCCTGTCGCCGTCGCCGTTCCTGGCCGAGGCCTTCCGGCCCTGGGGCTACGACGTCCGGGTCATCCCGAACGTGCTGCCCGTCGACCCCGCGCCGGGGCACGACCGCACCTCCCCCCGGCCGGCCCTGCTGTGGATGCGCACCTTCCACGAGCACTACGACCCGTCATCGGCGGTCGAGGCCTTCGCCAAGGTGGCCGCCGCGCACCCCGACGCCACCCTCACGATGGCGGGGGCCGACCACGGGCTGCTCGAGTCGACCCGCCAGCGGGCCCGCGAGCTGGGGGTGGACGACCGGGTGTCGTTCCCCGGCTACCTCGACGCCGCGGGGAAGGCCGATGCCTTCGCCCGCCACGACCTCTTCGTGAACACCAACCTGGTCGACAACACGCCCGTGAGCGTGCTGGAGGCGGCCGCCGCCGGACTCGTGCCGGTGGCCACGCGGGTCGGTGGCATCCCCGCCCTCCTCGCCGACGGCACCGACAGCGTCCTCGTGCGGCCGTCGGACCCCCAGGCGCTCGCCGACGCGGTCTGCGGCCTGCTCGAGGATCCCGATCGGTTCGCCCGGCTGTCGGCCGGAGCGCGGCGGCTGGCCCAGGCGTCCACCTGGCCGGCGGTGCACGACCGCTGGGTGGAGGAGCTCCGCCTCCTCCTGCCGGGCCGGACGCTCCCCTGAGCGGGGTCCCGGACGGGGTCGCGATCGAGCACGGGAAGCGAACTCGACCGCGCGCTGGCTGCTACGGGATCTCGACCAAGTCCCATCCAAGCGAGTGGAGGAGGCGGGGTTGCTGGGACGTGTCGCCGGAGGTCCGCAAGATGTGGTCCCTTCCGAAAGCGTGACGTCGCCGCCTCTTGACGTCGATGTGGACCAGCTCGCCGCAGCGGGCTGGTCTCGATGCGGCGGATCACCCGCCCGGTCGGCCGGTCCATCCACCGGACCCGGTTGATCCCGTGGCGGACCAGCACCCGGTGGACCGTCGATGCCGGCACGCCGACGATGCCGTCGAGCCGGGCCGGTCCGAGCCTGCGGGACTGGCGCCTGGCCGGGGGCACGGCGCAGCCTGCCCTACGCGCCGTGCCGCGTCAATCACGATGGGTGAGAACTCGTCACGGCAGTCATCTCCTCGAGTCCTTGGTCGGCATGGCTTCGTGTCGGTCATGGGGGCCGTCTTCGCGTCGTCGGACGCTCGCCAGGGCCCGGCCCGTTCCGACCCCCTCGGCGGCGGCCGCCAGGGCCCTCACGGCGCCGGGGTACCGTGGCCGGGTGACTGCTGGCGGCCCGGACATCAGACCGTCGCGCGACATCCCTGTCGTCGACCTGACGGCCGGAGACGTCGCCGAGATCGCTCGGGTGCACGTGCTCGCCCAGCCCGACAGCGAGCTCGGGCGGTACGGCCCGGAGGTGGTGCGCCGGAGCTACCTCTGGCAGTTCGAGGGCCCGCACGACCTCACGGCCATCGGCGTGCGCCGCGACGGGGAGCTCCAGGGCTTCCTGATCGGCGGCGTCTTCCGCGGGTCCACCACCGGCTTCGTGAAGCGGGAGTGGCGGTTCCTCGTCGGCCAGGTCCTGCGGCACCCGAGCGCGCTCCTGCACCCCGGCGCCCGGAGCCGGATGGTGCTCGCTGGCCGGCTCCTGCTCGGTCGCGGGGCGCCGTCCGCCCCCGATCCGGCGTCGGCCGTCGACCGCTCGTTCGGCGTGCTCGCCATCGCCGTCGACCCGGCGGCGCGAGGCCAGGGGCTCGGTCGGGCGATCATGGACGCCGCCGAGCAGACCGCCCGGGCTGAGGGCTACGACCAGATGCACCTCACGGTCGAGCCGGCCAACGGCCATGCCCTGGCCTTCTACGAGCGGGGCGGGTGGCAGCCCTGGACGCCCGAGGGGGAGCCGTGGACCGGCTTCATGGTGAAGCCGCTGCGCTGACGCCGGTCAGTCCAGCTCGATGTGGGGCGCCGGACCGTCCCAGGCGGGCTGGTCGGCCTTGGCGAGGATGCAGTCCTCGAGCACGAGGTGGTCGATGTCGGTGTGCATGAAGCACCGGTACGCATCCTCGGGGGAGCACACGATCGGCTCGCCACGGAGGTTGAACGAGGTGTTGACCAGGACCGGGCAGCCCGTCCGCTCGTGGAAGGCGGTGAGGATCCGGTGGAAGGCCGGCGCCCGTTCCGCGTCGACGGTCTGGATCCGAGCCGAGTGGTCGACGTGGGTCACCGCCGGGATCTGCGAGCGCACCTGGGTGACGATGTCGGTGACCGTGGTGGTGCCCCCGACGGACTCCGCAGGGGCGTCGACCCAGCGGTCGGCGGCCACCGGCGCCACCAGGGTCATCGACGGCGACGGACGGTCGAGGTCGAACCACGCTGAGGCGTGCTCGGCCAGGACCGCTGGCGCGAAGGGGCGGAAGCTCTCGCGCTGCTTGATGCGCAGGTTCAGGGTCTGCTGGACGTCGGCGCCGCGGGGGTCGGCGAGGATCGACCGGTTGCCGAGCGCACGCGGGCCGAACTCCATCGCACCCTGGAGCACGCCCACGATCTGGCCGTCGGCGAGCAGCTCGGCGATCCGGTCGGCGCGGGCGGCGTCGTCGGTGATGCGCTCGAAGGGGCGGCCCTGCGCCTCGAGCTCGGCGGCGATCGACGCGCCCGAGTAGCTCGGGCCGAGGAACGTCCCGTGCATGCCGTCGGGCTGCGGGACCGTGCGCTCGTGGCCCAACACGTCGTGGTACGCCCAGGCCGCGCATCCCAGCGCGCTGCCGGCATCGCCGGCGGCGGGCTGGACCCAGAGGTCGTCGAACGGGCCCTCGCGGAGCAGGCGGCCGTTGGCCACGCAGTTCAGGGCGACGCCGCCGGCCAGCACGACCTGGCGCTCGCCGGTGATCTCCCGTGCGGTGCGGGCCATGCCCAGGACGGCCCGCTCCACGACCTCCTGGATCGAGGCGGCCAGGTCGACCTCCCGCTCCGTGATGGGGGCGTCGGGGTGGCGGGCCGGACCGTCGAACAGCTCCTCGAAGCGGCGATTCGTCATCCGCCCGCCGGCGAGGTAGTCGAAGTAGCGAAGGTCCATGCGCATCGAGCCGTCGTCGCTCAGCTCGACGAGCTGGCCGAGGATGCGGTCGACGTAGCGGGGCTCGCCGTAGGGCGCGAGGCCCATGAGCTTGTACTCGCCGGAGTTCACGCGGAACCCGCAGTGGTACGTGAAGGCCGAGTACAGCAGGCCAAGCGAGTCCGGGAACCGCTGCTCGCGCAGCAGCTCGACGGTGTGCCCGCGGCCCACGCCGATGGAGCTGGTGGCCCACTCGCCGACCCCGTCCATCGTCATGATCGCCGCCCGCTCGAAGGGCGACGGGTAGAACGCGGCGGCGGCGTGGCTGATGTGGTGCTCGGCGTAGAACAGGTCCTTCGGCATCGACCAGCCGAGCGACCGGATGCCGCGCTCGATCTCCAGCGAGGTCCACAGCTTCCGGGTCGACCACTCGGACATGGCCTTCGGGAAGGTCTTGATCCCCCGGGGGCCGGCGGCCACGTAGCTCCGGATGATGCGGACGAACGTGGTGAGCGGCTTGTCGTAGTAGGCCACGGCGGTGAGCCCGTCGGGGGCGATGCCGCCGGCGTCGAGGCAGTAGCGGACGGCGTCGAGCGGGAACGACGGGTCGTGCTTCTTGCGGCTGAAGCGCTCCTGCTGGGCCGCGGCGACGACCTCGCCGTCGACGACGAGCGCCGCCGCAGCGTCGTGGTAGAGGGCGCTGATGCCCAGGACGGCGGTGGGCTCGGTGCTCAAAAGAGGGTGTACACGGCCACGGGGACCGCGGTCGTGGTGGTCGTGACCGCCAGGGCCAGCAGCATCAGGACGATGATCAGCGGCAGGAACCACCACAGCCGCTGCTGCACCCCGAAGCGCGCGACGTCTCGGCCCAGGCGGACGCTGTGCTTCAGGCGCAGCCCGCTGCGCGTCGTCCATCGGAGGCCCGGGTCTCCCACCCCGCTGCTACCCATCGGGTCGACGCTACCAGGCGCCCCGGATGCCATCGCCGGCAGGACGGGGCTCAGCGGGTGCGCTGGAGCAGGTCGACGATGGCCGGGCCGCCGATCGCGGGGAGCCATGCGGCGGCCTCGGTGCCCGGCGCGAACCGGTCCTGGCCGGGCGGGGCGGCCCGTTCGCCGGTCACCGCCTCGGCGACGGCGGCGGCCATGGCATCGATGTCGAGGTGGGGCACCGCGGTCCCGTGGTCCGCGTCGACGAGCGGCTCCGGCGCCTCCGGGTCGTCGAACCACAGGACCGGGCGCTCCATGAGCGCGGCCTCGCGGTGGCCGATCGGCTCGTGGTCGCCGAGCCGGGACGAGACGAGCACGTCGCCGGCCGCGATGAGGTTCCACGGCCGGCGCGACCCGGTCTCGATGTGGACCCGGTCCTCGAGCCCGGCGTGGCGGATGTCGTGGCGCAGCGGCCACAGCATGCGCTCGGTCGCGCCGTCGGCCACCCACAGGAAGTGGACGTCGCGACCGGTCGTCCGGCGGGTGGTCTCCCACGCGATGCGGACGAACGCGTCGGGCACGGTCCACCAGTCGACGTTGCCGACGCCCACGGCCAGCGCGGCGTCCACCGGGATGCCGTGGCGCTCGTGGAGCTCGCGGCGCACGGTCGCGAGGAAGTCCGCGTCGAGCTCGCCGATGCCGGGCAGCGTCAGGAGGTCGGGGAGCTCGGTGACCTGGCTGCGGTCGGCGCCGGCCTCCGCGGCGACGTCGGCCATGGCGTCCGAGCCGACGATCCAGCGGTCGGCCCGGTCGACCAGCGCCTGGCGGTCGGGCGGATCGACGTGCTGCAGGCCGCTGCTCGTGGCGTGGAGGTGGACCACCACCGGACCGGCGTGGGCACCGAGGCGGTGGAGGAACCAGCCGGCCTCGGGATCGGGCACGTAGACCGGCCCGCTGACCCGGAGCCGGCGCGTGAGGTCCAGGGCGCGCAGGACGGCAGCGGGCTTCTGGAGGCCCATGCGCTGGGCGACGCGCGGGAGCGACCAGCCCTGCGGGTCGTAGACCACCGTGGTGGGGGCGAGGGCCCGCACCTGGTCAGCCGCGGTGCCGGGGTGCAGCGCCAGCACCTCGACGCGCGGTGCGTCCGGCGCGGTGCGGCACCACTCGAGGAACGCCAGGGTCGACGCGAGCGGCTCGCTCGGCTCGAGCGTCCCGAGCAGCACGAGGCAGGTGGGGCGGCCGTCGGCGCTCACCGTGGGATCCAGCCGGACAGGTCGGCCCACAGGCGAGGGGCGGCGACGGGGACGTCGTGGCGCTCGACGCGGGCTCGGGCGACGTCGCCCATGGCCCGGCGGACGGCGGGCTCGGCGCGGAGGCGTTCGACCACCGCTGCCATCGCGTCCACGTCGGGGAAGTCAACCACAGCCCCCGCGTCGCTCCCGACGAACTCCGGCATGCCGCCGGCGTCGAAGCACACGACGGGCCTCCCGGCCGCCGCGGCCTCGAGCGCGGCCAGCGGGTAGGCGTCCTCGCGGGCGGGGAGGACGAACAGGTCGAACGCCCGCATCCAGGCCTCGGGCCGGTCCGAGACGGGGACGAGGTGGAGGCGGTCGGCGATCCCGGCCCGGCGGGCGTCGCGGCGCAGCGCGGTGATCTCGGGGGCTCGCTCGTCCACGCCGACCCAGGCGAAGTGCACGTCGGGCCGATCGACGCCTCGGAGCACGCGGGCAGCGAGCTCGACGAACAGGTCGGGGGCCTTGCGCCAGTTCACGACGGCGGTGGTGCCCACGACCAGCGCATCGGGGCCGGCCCCGATGCTGCGGCGGAGCTGCGCCACCTCCTCCCCGCCGACCTGGGTCGGCGCGGACACATCGATCATCTCGTGGTGCACGAGGATCTCGTCGCGCGGCACGCCCCAGCGCTGGGCGAGGTTGTCTGCCACCGCGGCGGACGCCGCCACCCAGTGGTCGGGCCGGGAGAACAGGCGGTCGGTGTCCGCTGGGGGCAGGTGGTAGTCGAGGCCCACCTCGAGCTCGTGGACGTGGGCGACCACCGGTCCGGCGTGGTCCGGGACGTACTGCATCAGCCGCACGCTCCACGCGGTGTTGATGTAGAGCACCGACCGGGGGTGGAGGTCCCGCAGCCGGGCGCCGCGCACGGCGTTGCGGGCCTGGGTCAGGGGCCGGCTGCCCCGACGGACCCGGATCGGGTTGGGCTCGCCCAGCACCTGGAGGCGGGTGAGCGACCGGAACTCCGGTTCCAGCGCGCCGCCGTTGAGCGACACGACCCGGGTGGGCACGTCGGTGTTCGCGGTCAGCCAGCGCAGCAGGTGGAGCAGGTAGATCGGCGGGCCGCTGCGGTCGACCGCGTGGCTGAGGAACACCAGCTCCGGACGGTCGGACCGGTGGGGCAGGGTCGGCCGGTTCACGATGCCGCCACCCGCTGGAGGTCGGCGATCAGCGACGGCAGGGCCGCGTCGATCGTGTGGCGCTCGGCCGCGGCCCGCGCGTCGGCACCGGCGGCGCGGCGCGCAGCCGGGTCCGAGGCGAAGCGCACCACCTCGGCGGCGAGGGCCCGGGCGTCGGGGTAGGGCACGACCACGCCGCCGCCGTCTCGGATGAGCTCGCCGGCCCCGCCGGAGTCGAAGGTCACCAGCGGGACGTGCTTCGCCGCCGCCTCCATGCACACCAGCGGGTAGGCGTCCTCCCGCGACGGCAGCAGGAACAGGTCCAGCGCGCCGAACCACCGGTCGGGCCGGTCGCCCTCGGGGATCAGGTGCACCCGGCCCTCCAGGCCCGCGGCCGCCGACCGCTCGAGCAGCAGCCGGCCCCATGGCGTGGCCGGGTCGCCGCCGATCCACACGAGGTGGAGCGGCACCGGGCTGGCCTCGAGGGATCGCTGGGCCACCTCGAGGAAGTGGTCGCTCGCCTTGCGCCAGTCGAGCGTCCCCGAGGCGCCGACCAGCACCTCGGCGGGGCCCACGCCGAGCTCGCCGCGCCGTCGCTCCCGCTCGGCCGGGTCGAGCTCGTCGAACGCATCGCTCGGCAGGACGCCGCGGTGCGTCCGCAGGCGGGCCGGGTCCACGCCGTGGTCCTCCACCAGGTGGCGTCCGACGGCGTCGGCCACCACCCACAGCTCGTCGCTGTCCTCGAGCACCTGGCGGCGAAGCTCCGGGTCGAGCCAGTAGTCGAGGCCGGTGGCGAGCTCGTGCACGTGGCTCACGAGCCGCCGCGGCGGGGCGTCGAGGGCGGGGAGCGCCGCGATGCTGCCGGCCGTGTTGACCACCACCACGTCGGGCTCGGTGCCGCCGGTGCGGGGCCGTCGGTCGGCGAGCGTCGCCGCCGATCGGGTGGCGCCGACCCGCGACAGGCCGGCGGTGGCGGCGCGGCGGATCCCGGTGAGCGCTTGCCGCTTCACGACCGTCGTGGGCGCGAGCGCCTGGAGGTCCTCCAGGAGCGGCCCGTCGTCGAGGAGCACGACGCTCGGCTCGATCTCGGGGTGCGCCTGGAGGCCCTCGAGGATGCGGAGGAGGTAGATCGGCGGGCCGGTCCGCTCGGCGCCGTGGCCGAGCCAGGTGACGCGGAGGGGCCGCTCGGATCCGGTCACCGGCGCCCGCCCTCCAGGCCGGCGTCGATGACCGCGGCGATGCGGGCCACCCCGACCCCGGTGTCGTGCTCGGCGCGCACCAGCGCGCGAGCGGCCGAGCCGACGCGGGCGCGGGCCTCCGGGTCGGCGAGGAGGTCGGCGAGGGCGCGGGCGAAGGCTGCGGTGTCGGGGTACTCGACGGTGGTGCCGGCCCCGAGGTCGCACAGGTCGGCGATGCCGCCCGCCCGGAAGCAGACGAGGGGGAGGCCGGTGGCGGCCGCCTCCAGCGCGGCGAGGGGCAGCGCGTCCTCGCGGGACGGGAGGGCGAAGACGTCCATCGCCCCGAGCAGGCGGTCGGGGTGGTCCTGGTGGCCGACGTGGCGGAAGCGGTCCTCGAGGCCGAGGCGCCGGGCCTCGGCCGCGGTCCGGCGGCCGTCGTCCGAGTCGGGGTCGCCGCCGACCCACAGCACCCACGGATCGAGGTCCGGGTCGCTGCGGCGGAGGGCGTGCACCGCCCGCAGGAGGTGGTCGGGGTCCTTGCGCCAGTCGAGGAGGCCCACGCCTCCGATGACCGGGGCGCCGGCCGGGATCCCGGCGGCGGCACGCGCCTCGTCGGGCGGCAGCGGCTGGAGGGCGGCGACGTCGACAAACTCGGCGCAGGTGGTGATCCGCTCGGGAGCGAGCCCGTGGCCGTCGACCAGCAGCCGGGCGACCGCGCCCGAGGCGGCGACGATCCGGTCGGCGCGGTCGAACAGGTCCCGGCGCTGCTCGTCGCCCAGGTTGATCCGCAGGCCGACGTCGAGCTCGTGCACGTGGACCACCACCGGGGTGGTCGGCGGCGGGTCGAGGGCGCGGAGCAGGTCCGCGGTGGGGGGCGTGGCGCCGTTGACGTAGACCAGGTCGGCGGGGGCGAGGCGGCGGGCGACCTGGCGGCGGCGGGCGTCCTGGAGCGGGCCGACCGCGGACCCGGCTCCCACCTGGCGGAGGGCGGCGGCGGTGCGGCCCAGGGGCTCGCGCGCCGCGGACACGGCCAGCGCCCGGGCCGGCGCGGCCTCGTACTCGGCGAGCATCGGGCCGGACCGGGCCGTCAGCACGCTCAGGTCGTACCGACCTCCGGCGGCGAGGCCGCGGACGAGGTGGGCGAGGAGGATCGGGGGCCCGGTCCGCTCGGCGCCGTGGCCCAGCAGGACGACGTGCGGGCGCGTCACCGGGCCGTCCCCCTCGTCACCGTGCATCGGTCGAGCTTCGCGCAGCGGGGCCGCCCCTCACGCGGGTGCACCGGCCGGGCGGTCCCCGCGGAGACCGCCGAGGACGGCCCGGTCGAAGGCTCGGGCGTGGTCCGCGGCGTCGTGGTGCCGGCGGGCCCGCTCCCGCGCCGCCCCGCCGGCCGCCGTCCGTCCCGGCGGGTCGTCGTGCCAGGCGACGAGGGCGTCGACCATGGACTCGAGGTCCGGGAACGGCACGAGCCGGCCGCCGTCGGGCTCGACCAGCGCCCCGATGCCGCCCGAGGCGAAGCACAGCAGGGGGAGCCCGGCGAGGGCGGCCTCCACCGCGGCGAGCGGGAAGGCGTCCTGGCGGGAGGTCAGGACGAAGGCGTCGCCGGCGGCGAGGGCCGTCCGCAGCGCCGGGGTGGGCGGCACGAAGCGGACCAGGTCGCCGGCGTCGAGCAGCGCCCGGTCCGTGCGTGCGTCGGCGAGCCGGGGGTCGTCCTCGGTCGCCCCGATCCAGCGGAAGGCCCACGGGACGTCCGGGCGTCGGCGACGGGCGGTGGCGGCCAGGTGCACGAACAGGTCCGGTGCCTTCCGGCGGTCCGGGACCGCGGCGGCCAGCACGAGGAACGCGTCGTCGTCGGCGTCCAGCTGGGTCCGGTCCACCGGGACCGGGTCGCTGCCGTCCTGGGCCACGCCGTAGGGGATGAGGTCGATGCGCTCGGCCGGCACGCCCAGGTCGTCGGCGAGCATGCCGGCCACCGCGCCGCACCCGGCCACGAACCGGTCGCTGGCGAGGAGGGCATCGAGGGCGGGCCGGTCGAGCAGGTCGGCGACCCCGGCCCCCAGCTCGTGGACCACGCTCACCAGCCGCGCCGGCGGGACCGGCAGCCAGGGGAGGGCGTGGATGCTCCACGCGGTGTTGACGATGGCCAGGTCGACGTCGCGCAGGTCGGCCAGCTGGGCTCGCCGGGCCCGGAGGCGGGCCGGCTCCTCGGCCAGGCGCCCCGGGAGGGCCGCGGCGGAGTCCACCGGCTCGCCCACGACGCGGACCTCGGCGAGCTCCTGGAGGTCCGCGAGCAGCTCGCCGCCGCGGAGGAGCACGATCGTGATGCGCAGCCCCGACCGGTCGAGGTCGCGCAGCAGCTGCAGGAGGTACATGGGCGGTCCGGTCCGGTCGGCCGCGTGGCCCAGGACGACCACGTGCGGCTCAACCACGGCGCACCACCTGGGAAGCCGCTCGGACCAGCGCGTCGAGGCCGACCGGGCCCGGGAGGCGGTCGGTCTGGCCCACGGCCGCGACGATCGCGGCGCCGACCGCCGCCACGTCGCCGAACGGGGCGAGGTCCGCTCGCCCGTCGAGGTCCAGGTCGGGCGGCGGTGGCGGCCCGAACCCGATGACCTGCGCCCCGGACCGGAACGCCGTCCACCACGTGGTCTCCTCCGCGGTCCAGGCGCCGGGCCGTCCGCAGACCAGCAGGCCGGCCGCCCCCTCGAACTGGGAGCGGAGCGCCTGCTCCGGGTCGGGATCGGGCTCCACCACGATGAGGTCGTCGACGCCGGCTCGGCGCAGGTCGTCGGCCTCCTCGTCCGGGATCGCGGATCCAGGCGGCGCGATCCAGCGGACGCGGGCGCCGAGCGCCCGCAGCTCGTCCTGGCGGGCCGCGAGCGCCCGGCCGACGAGGTCGACGCCCTGGCGGCGGTCGGGCGGCCCCCAGGCCAGGACCTCGGGCCGGGCAGGCGCATCCGGGGCCGCGGCGCGGAACCCGGGCGCCCACCGGTGGCGGGGCTCGTCGCGGAGGAGCCCGGTGCGGAGGAGGTCGAGCTCCGTGGTGAGCACCTCGTGGGGCCCGCCCGCCGCGGCCGGGGGGATCGTCAGGCCGGCCTCCAGGGCCTCCCGGTCGTCGGTGGTGGGAAGCCACGTGCGCGTGCCGCGGTGGTGCACCAGCCACGGCGCCGACTCCAGGGCGACCCGTCCCACCAGCACGATCGGGGCGGCGCGCCGCCGCCAGAGGTGGACGCGCAGCTCCAGGGCCCCGAGCCGGGGGTCGCGAGCCCGGAGCGGCCGGTCCCGGACCACGAAGGTCCCCGGGCGGCCGTCCCACCGGCCGTCCTCGTCGCGCTCGTCCCACACGACGACGTCGGGCCACGGGGCACCTGCGGGCGGGGTCGCCAACTGCTCGACCAGGCGGCCCGTCGTCCTCCAGAGCTGCCCGCCGGTGACGATGAGGGGTGCCGGGCGCCGGGTCACCGGCCGAGTCTCGCACGGGCGTCGCGCTCGACGGGGTGGCCGGTGGGCACCGGGGCGGGCGCCCGGCAGGCCGAGGCGGCGTGTGGCGGACGACCGGGCAGGGGTACGCTCGGACGGCCTGGAAGGGGGGTGCCATGCAGATCCCGCTCATCTCGCGAGCGCGGCGCCACGTGCCGACGCAGCCTGCCGCGCCCCTCACCGCCTGCGGGGCACCCAACGCCACCATGTACTTCGCGCCCGACGGCAACGTCCGGGCGTGCTGCGTCAACACGGACTACACCCTCGGCCACGTGGGCGAGCAGTCGATCCGGGAGATCTGGGAGGGCGCCCGCATCGCCTCCCTGCGCACCGCGCTCGAGGGCCACGACTTCTCGCTGGGCTGCCAGGACTGCGAGCACCGCATCGCCGCCGGCGACCGGGCGTGGAGCACCGCGGAGCAGTACGACCGCTACCGCGACCACCAGCCGGGCGCGTTCCCGCGCCGCATGGACTTCATCTTGTCCATCAGCTGCAACCTCCAGTGCGTGATGTGCAACGGCGACCTGTCGTCGTCGATCCGCATCCACCGCGAGAAGCGGCCGCCGATGGCCTCCCCCTACGGCGACGCCTTCTTCGAGGAGCTGGCCGAGTTCATCCCGCACCTCGAGCGGTCCGTGTTCCTCGGCGGCGAGCCGTTCGTGGCCCGGGAGCCCCAGCGGGTGTGGGACCTCATGATCGAGCAGGGGCACACCGGCGAGGTGCAGGTCGTCACCAACGGCACGCAGTGGAGCCCGAAGGTCGAGCGGTACCTGCGGGAGCTGCCGATGAGCCTCACGGTGTCCATCGACGGGTTCACGGCGGAGACGCTCGAGCCGCTGCGCGTCGGCGTCGACCGGGACAAGCTCTTCGCCAACGTGGACCGGTACCAGGAGGCCCTCGCGGACAGCGGCGGCACCGTGAGCTTCCACTACTGCCTCATGCGCCAGAACTGGCACGAGTTCGGTGCGTTCTGCCTGGAGTCGGACCGCCGCGGCGTCCAGGCCATCGTCATGACCGTCACCGGCCCGGCCGGGTTCAGCCTCTGGGACATGCCGGCCGACGAGCTGCGCACGATCCTCGATGCCCTCGAGCGCGAGGACGAGCAGATCGGCGACCGCCTCGAGCTCAACCGCCACACCTGGCGCAACGAGCTCGACCGGATCCGGCGCCACCTGGCCCAGATCGACGACGGCCGGATCGTGGACTGGGTGCTCGCCTCGTGGTCCGCCCCGACCGAGGTGTCGGTCTCGCTCGGCGAGGCGCCCGGCGACGAGCCGGCCGCCGAGGAGGCCCCGTCGGTCGTCGACGACCTGGCGCTCGACCTCGGCGCCTGGGCCGGGCGCTCGCCGCTCGTGCTGCACGTCGCCCAGGGCGTCATCCGCTCCGTCGAGGTCCCCGACTGGGCCGCCTCGCTCGAGGCCCAGGACTGGGCCGGCGTCCCCGTCGCCGAGCTGTCCGATCGGCTCGGCGCCCGGCTGGGCACCCCGTCGGCACCGGAGGTCGACGACCTCGGCGGCGTCAGCACCTCGCGCACCCGCTTCGGCACCGACGCCGACGCCATCGAGTTCCGGGCGGTGGCCGGACCCGGCGCGGCCGGCCACGACCTGCGCGTGCTCGTCGCCACCGACGCCGACCTGGCCCTGGTGGGCCGCGAGCCCGCATGAGGGGACGCTCGCTGCTCCGTCGAGCGCACCGCCAGCACCCCGAACCGCCGGCGCCCACGAACGAGCCCGACCTCCGGGGACCGGTCGAGCGCTACGACGCCGAGCGCTCGGTCACCACCCGCGCCGGGATCTGCCACGCCCCGTTCACGAACCTCTACTTCTCGGCCAGCGGCAAGGTCGGACCGTGCTGGATCCAGATGGACGAGCAGTGGAGCCCCGAACGCTCGATCCGCGACATCTGGACCGGCCCGACGTTCACCGGCCTGCGCACGGCGCTCGCCGCGAACGAGCTGGTCGGCGCCTGCGGCCGGTGCCTCCACGACATCGAGGCCGGCGTGGCCCCGCTCGCCGCCGTCTACGACCACCGCGACGACGTGATCGAGTGGCCGACCAGCCTCGAGCTCGAGCTGTCGAACCTGTGCAACTTCGAGTGCGTCATGTGCAACGGCGACCTCTCGTCGAAGATCCGCCGCAACCGCGAGCACCTCCCGCCCCTCGCCGTGCCCTACGACGACTCGTTCGTGGACCAGGTGGCCGAGCTGATCCCGACGCTCCAACGGGTCCGCTTCAGCGGTGGCGAGCCGCTGCTCCACCCGATCCTCTACAAGATCTGCGAGCGCATCATCGAGCTGCGCCCGGATCTGCGCATCGACATCTCGACCAACGGGTCCACGCTCACGCCGAAGGTCCGCCGGCTGCTCGAACGGGCCACGGTGCAGATCAACATCTCGTTCGAGTCGCTGCGGGCCGAGCGCTACGAGTCGATCCGCGTCGGGTCGGACCACGAGCGCCTGCTCGCCAACATCGAGACGTTCCGGGAGCTGGTGCAGCCGAACGGCGGCCTCGTCACCATCAACACCAACCCCATGCGGGCCACGTGGACGGAGATGGCCGACATCGTGCGCTACTGCGACGAGCGGGAGCTGCACCTGTCGTTCAACACGGTGATCCAGCCGGCCGAGTACTCGCTGCAGGGCCTGCCCGCCGCGGAGCTCGAGGCGATCCACGCGTCGCTCCAGGCCGAGGCCTTCGTCGAGCCCTCGACCTCGGCCACCCGCTGGAACCGGGACCAGTACGCCAACTTCGTCGGCCAGGTCGCCGCGTGGGCCGCCGATGCGGCCGGGCGCGAGGTCGCCGTCGGATGGCCAGCAGCCGCCTCGCAGTGACGACGACCAGCCGCCGGGTCGACGTCGCCCGCTGGTTGCCCGCGCTCGCACCGTTGGCGGTCGCGGTCGGCTACCTCGTGGTCGGGCGGCCGCTCCGGGCGCAGATCGTGTTCGCGTTCGCGGCCCTCATGGGCCTGGTGATCCTCGCCGGCGTCCCGGTCGCCCGGTGGATCGAGGTCGCGGTCGTCAAGGTCATCCGCGTCGTGGCGGACGTGCTGGTGGGCGGCGCGTTCCTGGTCGTCGCCGTCCCGGCCTGGTGCTGGCGGACGCTGATGCGGAGGACCCCGCTCGACGGCGCACGGGGATGGCGGGTCAGCACCGCGGGCGGGGGCGACCCGGTCTCGCTCGGCGGCCACGCCACGGCGAGCGGTGCGACCATCTCGACCCGCCTCCTGGCCGCGGTCGGGCTGGTGGTCGTGCTGCTCGCGGCCGACTACGGCATCGGCTGGACCTGGGACCAGGCGTTCCCCACGGACCAGACCGTCACCGCCACGCTGCCCGGAGCGGCGGGGAGCCCGTCGGACGCCGGCACCGGGGGCGCCACCACGACCACGCTGCCGCCCGATCCGCGCACCGGGGTCGCGGCGATGGCGTCGTCGCCGTGGGCCGCGGCCTACTTCGAGGACCTGCGCGGCCAGGAGTTCGGGTACTGGCCCTTCACCGCAGACCGTCCGGAGGACTACGCCTCCCGGTACATCAACGTCGAGGACTGGGTCCGCCGGTCCTGGGAGTCGCCCGACGCGGGCGACGGACCCACGGTGTGGATGCTCGGCGGTTCGGCGATGTTCGGGGAGGGCCAGCGCGACGAGCACACGATCCCCTCCGAGATCGCCCGGCTGGCGGAGGCGGCCGGGCTCCCCATCGTCGTTCGCAACTACGGCCAGCGCGGGTGGGTCCACATGCAGGAGGCACTCCTGTTCGAGCAGGAGCTGGCGCTGAAGCCGGCGCCCGACCTCGCCGTCTTCTACGACGGGCCCAACGACCTGCAGGCGGCGGCGATGTTCCGCGACGCCATCCCCACGGACCTCCACGCCGACCAGTACGCCCAGATCCTCCGGGACAAGCACATCGCCTCCAACCTGCTCACCCAGCCGAAGGGTGATGTGCCGCTCAACCTGCTCGGGGAGTACGCCGAGCACTCGGCGCTGCGGAAGGTCGTCCGGTGGTTCAAGTCGGAGCCCGCCGGCGCGTCGCCCGCCGAGACGGCCTCGCCCGCCACCCCAGCCGCACCCGTCCAGGAAGGCAGCTCGGGTGACGACTCGATCCGCAACGAGGACGGCAACGTCCAGTGGGGGTCGATCGAGGACGGCGAGCAGGGCATGGAGATCTACGGCCGGGCACGAGCCATCTCGCGGTTCGTGGGGGACGAGGCGGGGGTCGACTCGGTCTACTTCTGGCAGCCCATGAACGCCGATGACCCGGCGGTCGGCTACGCCCGTGAGCACCTGCCCGCTGGGGTCATCGACCTCTCCGACGCACTGGGCGACCAGGCCGACGACGTCTACATCGACACCGTGCACACCAACGAGGCGGGCGCCCGGTTGGTGGCCGAGGCGATGTGGGCGGAGCTGAAGCCCCAGGTCGAGGCCTGGTACGAGGCGAACCGCTGACGCCGCCGCCCTGCGGTCCGGTCAGCCTTCGTCGGGGCCAGGCTTGGCCCGTCCCACGCGCACGAAGGTGCGCTCGGCGCTGACCCGGGCCAGCACGACCAGGTGGTGGCCGTCGGGCCACAGCAGGTCGACGGCGACGAGACCGGGCTCGATCTCCTCGGCCGAGAACGCCGGCGGGGGGTCGGCAAGGGCAGGGACCACGATGTCGGTGGGCATCGTGCACTCGAGGCCGACCTCGGGGCGCAGGCCCAGGTCCCGTGCCAGGTCGTCCGGCCCGATGGCGGCGACGCGGCCGTCCTCGATGACGAGCTCGACGATGGCGCCGTCGACCGCCATCGAGCGGATGGCGGCGTCCTCGTCGGCGTCGGTGGGTGGGAGCCAGTAGTCGAAGCGCAGCTCGAGGTGGTCGCCGGCCGGGGCGATGGTGCGGCGCTCGGAACGGGTGCCGGCGGGGAGGTCGTACCGGCGCTCCTCGACGGCGAGGTCGCGGTGCCACTCGAGGACGGTGCGGGCGTCGGGCCGGTCCGGGGCGTCCAGCAGGGTCCGCACGGCGGCCGACGGCTGGCCGACGAGGCGGTCGAGGTCGCCCAGCTCGAACCGGGCGAGGTCGCCGTCGGCTCGGACGGTGCGCACGAGCAGGTCGTCGTCGAGGACCAGGACGACCGAGGTCTGGGGGCCGAGGTAGCGGGCGTGGAGCCGCGCCGCGACCGGGCTGAGGGTGGCGCTGGCATCGGGCGCGGCCGCGTCGGCGTGGCTGGCGGTGAGCTGGCCGAGGTGGGCGTGGCGGCCGCCGTCGACGCCGTCCCGGAGGGTCTGCTCGAGCCGCTCCAGCGCGCCCGCCCAGGTGGCCCGCCACGGCTCGGGGAGCTCGTCGACCTCGGCCTGGCGGGCCCGGAGGGCGCGCACCACGGCGTCGAGCTCGGGCGGGCTGAGGTGGTGCAGGCTCACCTCGATCGGCGAGAGCACGTCGTTGACGTAGACGCCGAGGCCCCGGCCCGCCGCCCAGCGGAGGTGGTCGGGGAACTCGTGCCAGTTCGAGGTCATGAGGCAGTGGGCCAGGTCGACCCGGTTGCCGTGCGCGGCGGCGAGCTCCTGGAACCGGTCGAGGTGCTCCTGGAGGGCCGCCCAGTTCGCTCCGCAGCGGATGGACTCGTAGACCTCGGGGCTGGTGCCGTCGACGGAGACCACGAGGTCGATGCCGGGCCGGTCGAGCAGCGCCTCGACCCGGGGCGTGAAGACGCTGCCGTTGGTGGTGATGACCGCCCGGGTGCCGGTGTCGGCCGCGATGTCGAGGAGGCGCAGGCCCTCGGGCATGAGCAGGGGCTCGCCACCGAACAGGTGGATCTCGTCGAGCCCGTCGGCCAGGGCGGCGACCTCGGCGAGCTGGCGGTCGCCGAACAGCCGGGGGAGCGCGGGGCGCTTCTCTCGGTGCAGCCGGATCGACGACGACCAGTCGCCGTTGCACATCGTGCACTGCAGGTTGCAGGCGTTGGACGGTGCCAGCTCGAGGCGGGTGGGGCCTGCGTCGGGCTCGGGGAGGCGGTCGCGGTCGAACCGCACGGCGTAGGTGGTCTCCCGGCCGCCGCGGCCGGCCCACTCGCAGTGCTCGCACCCGAGGGACAGGTCGCCCTCGGCGATGGCGGTGCGCAGCTCGGCGAGCGACTCCCCGGTCCAGATCTCGTCGAGCGTCTGGTCGGCGACGTTGCCCAGGACCCGGGAGCTCTGGCAGCAGGGCCGGGTGTCGCCGAACTGGTCGACGTGCAGCGACGTGAAGGGCGCGCGGCAGGCGAGGGTCGGCTCCGGGGGCGCCGTGCGGGCGCGCAGGCGCCGCACCCCCCGTGGGATCACCCTTCGCACCGGAGCGGCTCGCACGGCGTGCAGGCTACCGGCCGGTGCCCGGTCGGACGCTGGTCGGCGTCAGTCGGCGAGCCCGAGCAGCTCGAGGATCCGGGGGCCGCCCACCGGCGCGTGCCAGCGGTCGTCGGGCTCGGTCCACGCGGCGCCGCCGGGCAGCACGGCCGCGGCGGCGGAGGCGGTCTCGGCCGCCGAGGCCTCCAGCGCCGGTCGCACCACGCGCCCCGGCGCGATCCGCTCGGCGAGCTCCGAGACGCCGGCGCCGGCTCGGGGGCCGGTCACCACCGCGTCGGCGGCGGCCAGCAGCCGCCACCAGTCGGTGCCGGGCTCGATGCGGTGGACCGCGCCGGCCAGGCCGGCATCGGCGAGGTGGCGGTCGACCTGGGCGGCGGCCGGGGGCGCCAGCGGTGCCGTGGCCCACAGCACCTGCACGCCCGGGGTGCGCTCGACCAGCTGCCAGGCGGTGCCGAGCACGGCGTCGGGCGGCAGCGCCTCGTCCTCGGCGCCGGCCACGACCACGAGCGGGGCCTCGACCGCCACGCCGAGGTCCCGGGCGAGGACCTCCCGCTGGCGGGCCCGCACACCGGGCTCGTCGTCGCGCTCGGCGGCCCCGCCGGGCTGGCGGAGCAGGGCCGGGCCGTCGGCCCAGGCGGTGACCCGATCGTCGAGCCCCGCCCGGTCGGCGGGGTCGAGCGCCTCGCGCGCGGTGCCGACCGCCCGGCCCACCACGGGGCGGGCGGCCGGGTCGAGCCAGTTCAGGGAGCGCCCCGCGGGCCCGGTGACCAGCACCGGCGCGGCCACCGCGCCCAGCAGGCGCCGCAGGCCCCGGCTGCGCGCCGCCCGGGCGGGGACGGCCAGGTGCGAGCGCTGGGCGAGGCGGCCGGCGCGGGCCTCCGGCGTGGCGTCGAGGCGCGCCAGCTCGGCCACCGCGGCGACCTCGGGGGCGAGGGCCCCGCCCTCGGTCGCCACCACGCGCACCGCGAGGTCGGGGCGCGCCGAGCGGAGCCACGTGACCAGCTCGACCACGTCGTCGGCCTCCACGGACGGCGCCAGGCCGCGCACCAGCACGACCAGGTCCGCGGCAGGGCTCATCGCGGCCACGCTGGGAGGGTCAGATGCCGTACAGCGACCGGGCGTTGCCGCCCGCGATGAGCCGTTGCTGCTCGAGCGGCAGCGGCGACAGGGCTTCGACCAGCTCGGCGGTGCACCCGGGGATCTTGGCATCGGGATGCGGGTAGTCGGTGGCCCAGATGATCCGGTCGGCGCCCACGAGCGGCGACGACGCGGTGAACGCAAGGGTGGACTCGTCGGCGTCGAAGCTGATCCAGCACTGCCGGCGGAAGATGGCCGACGGCTCCTCCTTGAGCCACGGCACGTCCCACGGGAACTCCTTGGCCGTGTGGTCCATCCGCTCCAGCCACGGCACGATCCAGCCGCCGTTGGTCTCGAGGAACGCCACCTTGAGGTCGGGGAAGCGGGTGAGCACGCCGCCGGCCACCAGGAAGGTGAGCGTGTTCATCATGTCGACCGGGTTCCCGATCATCTGCGTGAAGAAGATGTTGTCGACCGCCATGTCGTCCTCGTCCTGCACCGGGACGGCGGAGGTGCCGAGCTTGCCGAGGCGGAGGCCCTGCACCGCGCCGGGGAGGTCGGCGGACATGAGCGGGTGGAAGCCCACGGGGAGGCCGGCCTCGGAGGCGGCCCGCCACAGCGGGTCGTAGACCGGGTCGTTGAACGGCTTCCAGTCCATCACCGGGTTGGGCCGCACCTGCACGCCCACGATGCCGGGACGGCCGGCGACCCGCCGGATCTCGGCGGCGGCGGCCTCGGGGTCGCGCTGGGGGAGGACGGCCACGCCGTGGAGGCGTCCGCCGCTCTCGGCGACGTGGTCGGTGAGCCAGTCGTTGTAGGCCTGGCACTGGGCGATGACGAGGTCGAGCGGGTGCTGGCTCTGGAAGCTCAGCAGCAGCGTCGGGTACAGCACCGACTCCGAGATGCGGTCCCGGTCCATGTCGGCGAGCCGCGGCCCGACATTCCAGCAGCCGCCGGTCATCTCCGAGAACTTCAGCTCGCCCTTGTGCGACGCCAGCTTCTCCTCCTCGGAGAACCCGCCGGCCGCCGTGAGCGTGAACACGTTGGCAGCCATGCGGGCGTCGCCGATGACCACGAACTCCTCGCCGTCGTCGTCGATCTCGAGGTGGTACACCCGGTCGCGGAACTCGGCGGGGGCGTAGTCCTGGAGCCCGAACGGGGGCTCCACGATGTGGCCGTCGGCGTCGACGAAGTCGAGGTCGGTCAGCGGGGTGGCGTCGGTGGGGGCGGTGGTGGTCATCGCGTCTCAGTCAATCCTCGTGGTCGGACGGATCCGCAATCGCGGCCGCGCCGTCGTGCTCGGTCGGTGTGCGTCAGCCCTCGGCGGCGATCGCGGCCTTCTGCTCGTCGAGCAGCGGGTGCGAGGCGCGGTCGAGCATGCTGAGCAGCGTCAGCGGCTCGGTGGGCGGCTCGTGGCGCTGGAAGCGGGGCTGGATCGACGTGTCGACCCCCGCCCCGGCGGCGAGGGCCCGCAGGGCGCCCACCGTGCAGGCCTCGCGCGGCCGGTGCTCGAACGGGTCGAACGAGAAGATGCGCGCGGCGTTCTCGTGGGTGATGGCCCGGATCTCGTCCTCAGGGACCTGGTTGCGCTCGAGCGACGCCCACAGCTGCTCGGGTGAGGTCGGCCAGGTGGAGTCCGAGTGCGGGTAGTCCGCCTCCCAGCACATGCCCGACAGCCCGACCTGGTGGCGGTTGGCCAGCCCGTGGTCGTCGTCGATGAAGCAGGTGGCGAAACGCTGGCGGAAGACGTCGCTCGGGAGCTGGTCGCCGAAGTCGACGCCGGTCCAGACCCTGTGGTGGCGGTAGACGTAGTCGGCCCGCTCGAGGAAGTAGGGCACCCAGCCGGTGCCGCCTTCGGACAGGACGAACTGCACCTTCGGGAAGCGGGTGAGCACCGGCGACCAGAGGAGGTCGGCGGCGGTCTGGAAGATCCCCACGGCCGTCAGGTTGAGCATCGTCGTGATCGGGGCCTCCATCGAGGTGATCGCGACCTGGCTCGACGAGCCGATGTGGATGCACACCGCGGTGCCGGTCTCCTCGCACGCCTGCCAGAACGGGTCCCAGTGCGGGTTGTGGAAGCTCGGGACGCCCAGCTTCTCCGGGTTCTCCGACCAGGTGATGGCGTGGCAGCCCCGCTCGGCGAGGCGCCGGACCTCGGCCGCCATGAGCTGCGGGTCCCAGTACGGGATGAGCCCGATCGGGATGAAGCGGCCGGGGTGGGCGCCGGCCCAGTCCTCGATGTGCCAGTCGTTGTACGCCTGGAGGACGGCGAGGCCGAGCTCCTTGTCCTCCGAGTTGTTGAACATCTGGCCGCAGAACTGCGGGAACGACGGGAAGTTCATCGAGGCCAGCACGCCGTTGGCGTTCATGTCGTCGATGCGGCGGTCCACGAGGTAGGCGCCCTCGCGGATCTCGGCGAAGCTCGTGGGCTCGACGCCGTACTCGGCGGGGGGCCGGCCGGCCACCGCGTTCAGGCCCACGTTGGGGATGTCCTTGCCCTCGTAGACCCACTGGTCCGAGCCGTCGTCCTTGGTGACGAGCTTCGGCGCCCGATCGGCCAGGGAGGCGGGCAGGCGGCCCTCGAACATCTCCGGCGGCTCGACCACGTGGTCGTCCACGGAGATCAGGATCAGGTCTTCGAGGGTCATCGCTCACTCCAGCTTCGGCGTGCTCCCCATCCTCGCGGAGACGGACGCCACTCGACCGGGTCGGCTCGTGTGACACTCACCACCTCGGGGGAGGGGGCCTGGTCACAGGGGCGTCAGCGGACGGTGCGCACCAGCTCGAACGGCTCGGCGGCCGCCACGCCGACCAGCGAGCCCCAGCGCGCCGCGCCGGCCGAGATGGCCTCGAGGGACCGGGCGTGGGGGAACGGCCGCAGCTCGTCGGCGTAGGCCTCCAGGGCGTGGAGCTTGGCCGCGAGCGTGTCGGTGACGTCGAAGAACGTCGTGGCCGCGAACGGCGGGCGGGCGGCGGTGAAGTTCCAGCCGGTGGCCGACGGCACCTCGAAGCTGAGCACCGTCCGGACGCTCTGGCCCGGCTCGGGCCGAGTGGCGGTGATCGCCGCCCGGGCCGTGAGCTCGTGGTCGATGTTCAGGTCGCCGATGTGGTGGGTGAGCACGAGCGTGGGGCGCACGCGCGCCACCTGTTCGGCCACGACCTTCACGATGTCGAGCAGGTCGACGTGGTCGAAGCGGTTGTCGGGGAACCCGGCGTGCACCGGCGGGGCGGTGCCGAGGCGGGCGGCGGCCTCCCGGCTCGCCTCCGCCAGCGCCGCGACCTCGGCCTGGTCGCCGTCGGCCTGGCGGTCGGCGCGGGACGTGGCGCCTTCGCCCAGGATCAGCGAGTGGACCGCTCGGCCCTCGCTCGCGAAGCGCGCCATCGTGGCGCCGGCGCCGAGCACCTCGTCGTCGGGATGGGCGGCCACCACCAGCACGGTCATGCGTTGCTCCCCTGCGCCTCGACTCCCGGCATGCGGCCTCCCGGCTGGCGTAGGATCCGCCGATGGTGAGGGAGGGAAGTACGGAGGATACCCGTTGGCTGCGGCTGCTCCATCCGAGCGTGCTCGCGGCCACGATCGCGGTCTTCGGCGCGAGCGTCGGGTTCGACCTCGGCGCCGTGCTGGCCAAGGACCAGTTCATCTACACGCAGGGCGCGTTCACCTTGATCGGCTTCGGGATCGTGGTCGGCCTCGTGGGCGTGGTCCTGCTCGTGCTCGAGCTGGCGGGGTGGGCGGGCTCGCCGGACCGCCGTGCCGGCGTGGCGCACCTGATCTCGTTCGACGCCCTGCTGCTCTGGTTCGTGCTGTGGTTCGCGATCCGGCGCCCGCATCCGGTCCGGCTCGTCGAGGTGTGGGCCGTCGGCCTGTCGGGGATCGTCGTCCTCGCGGCGGCGGTCCTCCACCTCCGGTACCTGCGCCTGCTCGCCCGCCACGACGCGGGTCCGGGCGGCTCGACGGCGGTCGTCCCGCCCGTCGTCCCCGACGTGGACCGCGAGGCACCCGCCCGCTCGGCGGGGCCGCAGCGCTCGGGTGCGCCGGGGCCTCAGCCCGCGGAGCCGGCGGAGCTCGCCGCTCGCTGATCCCCGGCGGGGCCGCGGCGCACGCGGAGGCCGGGCCCGTACCGGACCAGGTCGACCGAGGTGGCGAGGATCGCCCGGGGAGACGACAGCGACGAGCGGCCGGCCAGGCGGGGATGGGACGCGGCGTCGAGCTGCACGACCTCCGCGCCGCCCGCGATGGCCCGGGCGAGGATCTCCACGTCGCAGAACGCGCTGGTCGACCCGGGGAGCGAGCGTTCGATGATCGACCGGCGGAAGAGCTTCGCCGGGGCGTTGACGTCGGCGAGCGGGAGGCGGACCACCAGCCGGACGGCTGCGTTGTAGCCGGCCGAGATCACCGAGCGGCGGGCCCCGTCGTGGAGCCGGCCGCGTCGGCGGCACGAGACGAGGTCGGCGCCGGTCTCGAGGGCGCGGTCGAGCGCCTCGAACGCCACGTCGGGCGCCACCGGCAGGTCGGCGTCCGTGTAGAAGGCCCAGTCGGTGGTCACGGCGCCGAGGCCGGTGCGCAGCGCCCCGCCCAACCCCCGGTTCACGGGGTGGCGGATCGTCCTCACCCGGTCGTCGGCGGCGGCGTGGGCCGCGAGGATGGCCGGCGTCTCGTCGGTGCAGCCGTCGTCGACCGCCACGATCTCCACCCCGGCGACGCGGCCCGAGGCCAGCGCCCGGTCCGCGCCCTCGCGGACCTCGCGGAGGCAGCGGTCCGCTCCTGCCTCCTCGTTCCAGAACGGGATCACGAAGCTCAGCGTCGGCGCAGCGGCGTCGGGGGCTCCAGAGGTCATGGGGCCCTCATCCTGCCCGACCCGGGGTTGCCCGCCCAGCACGAGCGGGTTTCGGACCGGGAGATGCCCGCGCTGCGGCCGACCTGTAGCGTTGGCGGCGCACCATCTTGGAGGGAGTGCTCCGCCGTGTCCCGTTACCCGTTCCCGATCCCGTTCGGCTGGTTCCAGATCTGCTGGCCCGACGACGTTCCGGAGGCCGGTTCGTACGCGACCCACAACGTGGGCCGGGATCTGGTGGTGGCGCGCACCGGTGACGGCTTCGAGGTCCGCGACCTCGAAGGCGATCGCACGTACCCGACCATCGAGCGCAACGGCCTCGTCATGTTCTGGTACCACCCCGAGGACGCTCCGCCGTCCTACGAGATCCCCGAGCTGGAGGAGTTCTCCGGCGCGCGCGAGTGGTCGGCGCCGGTCCGGCGCCACCACGCCCGGATCAACGCCCTCTGGCAGGAGCTGGGCGAGACGGCGGCCGACGTCGCCCACATCCAGCAGCACCTGGTGGAGTACGGCGCCGAGCTCGGCAACGACGGCAAGGTCATGTCGCCGGCGAAGATCGTCGACACCAACTGGGACGGCCCGCACGGCTACATGCGCCTGAGCCAGCCGTTCCCCACCCCGTGGGGCCCGGTCGAGGGCCGCATCGACACCGACTCCCACGGCCCGGGCTTCTCGGTCACCTGGTTCCTCGGGCTGATCGACACCGGCCTCATCGGGTGCAACATCCCGATCGACGCGGAGTCCACCGAGATCCGGTTCACCTTCGTGTGCCGCCGGGCCGAGGACGACGACGCCAAGACCCAGAAGATGGCGCAGTCGTTCATGGACGAGATCCACCGGCTCGCGGTCGACGACCTGGAGATCTGGGAGCACAAGGCGTACCTGGCGAAGCCGTGCCTGGCCGACACCGACGGTCCGATCCTGCGGTTCCGCAAGTGGGCCAGCCAGTTCTACGTCGACACGCCGGCCTGAGCGGCGCACCGAGCGCCGACGTCTCCGATCGGTCCCGTGCCTGGTCCAGCGAGTACCCTCATCGGGTCCACGGTTTCCCCGCATCGGAGGCGCGACGGGGTGGCCAAGAGCCTTGGGGAACCCCGATGACCGGTGATGTGTTGGTGACGGGCGGCTCCGGGTTCATCGGCAGCCACCTGGCCGACCGCCTGGTCGCCGAGGGCGCACGGGTCCGGGTGCTCGACCCCCGGCCGCCCACCTCCGACGCCGACGTGGAGTGGATCGACGGCGACGTGCGCGACGCCGACACGGTCCGCCGGGCGGCTCGGGGCACGTCCTCGATCCTCCACCTCGCCTCGGTGGTCGGGGTCGATGCGCTGCTCGCCGATCCGGTCTCGGCCATCGACGTCGCCGTCAACGGCACGATGCGCGTCCTCGACGCCG
>Ga0182736_1000551_pt1 | contig 54171 bp, 56 predicted proteins | sample eDN5th30CKraftBY_FD_128882 | JGI IMG/M metagenome (GOLD analysis project Ga0182736, IMG submission 128882) | Enriched backyard soil microbial communities from Emeryville, California, USA - eDNA 5th pass 30_C Kraft BY (version 2) (version 2) | ecosystem: Environmental > Terrestrial > Soil >... | reverse complement strand
TTCGCGGTCGTCGCCGAGGAAGTGCGCAAGCTGGCCGAGGAGTCCCAGACCGCGGCGGCGCAGATCTCGGGGCTGATCGGCGAGATGCAGACCGAGACCGTGCGCGTGGTCGACGTCGTCGCCGACGGCGCGCGGCGCACCGAGGAAGGTGTGTCCACCGTCGAGCAGACACGCAGCGCGTTCGAGCTGATCGGCGGCGCGGTCGAGGACATGAACGGGCGCGTGGCCGAGATCGCCGCAGCGGTCGGGCAGATCAACGCCGAGGCGCAGCGGGCCGAGAACGACATCACCGAAGTGGCGTCGGTGGCCGAGGAGTCGTCCGCCTCGACCGAGCAGGTCTCGGCGTCGACGCAGGAGACGAGCGCCTCCACGCAGGAGATCGCCGCGTCCGCGCAGTCGCTGGCCGGGACCGCCGAGCAGCTCAACCAGCTCGTCGGGCGCTTCCAGCTCGCCTGACGTCTGGTGCGTGGGTCCGCCGCCGGTGGCGTCGTGGCGCCGGCGGCGGGCTGTCCGTGCTTTCGACTTGGAGAGTTCTCGTCATGGCCGATTCCGTGCTCCTCGCCCGCCAGCCGATCCTCGATGCCCGCGGTGGCCTGATCGGCTACGAGCTGCTGTTCCGTCCAATGCCCACGGGTGTTCCTCCCGACCCAGTGGCCGCGACGGCGACCGTGATCGTCAACGCGCTCGCCGACGTCGGTCTGGACGCCGTCGTCGGGTCCCGGACCGTGTGGGTGAACGTCACGCGGGAGTTCCTGCTCAGCGGTGCGGCGCTGCCGCTGCCCCCGGACCGGGTCGTGCTCGAGCTGGTGGAGGACCAGCGGGTCGACCGGCAGCTGCTCTCGGCGCTGCGCGGGCTCGCGGACTCCGGGTTTGCGATCGCACTGGACGACTTCGAGTACACCTCGCGCGCGCAGATGCCGCTGCTGGACGTCGCGCAGATCGTCAAGCTCGACGTGCGAGCGCTGGATCCCGTCGCGCTCGCGTGGCACGCGCGCGGGTTGAAGGCGCGCGGAATGACGCTCGTCGCCGAGAAGGTCGAGACGCACGAGGAGCACGCGCGCTGCCGTGCGCTGGGGTTCGATGCGTTCCAGGGCTACTTCTTCGCCAAGCCGGCGCTGGTGACCGGGCGGCGTGTGCCGTCGAGTCACCTGACGACGCTGTGCGCGCTGATCGAGGCGGGCGACGACGTCGACATCTCAGTCCTGCACGCGATCATCTCGCGCGACCTCGGGCTGAGCCAGCGCATGCTCCGGCTCGCGAACGCGGCGGCAATCACTCCCGCGCACCGGGTGGGGTCGTTGCGGCATGCGTTGGCGCGGCTGGGGACGAACGCGGTGCGGAGGAACGCCAAGCTGCTGTCGCTGGCGCAGCTGCACGACGGGCCGGACGTGGTCATCAACACCGCGCTGGTGCGGGCGAAGATGGCGTCGGAGTTGGCGGCGGTTGCGGGCGCTCGTGGCGGGGCTTGTCCCGAGCGCGCGTTCACGGTGGGCCTGTTCTCGCTGATTGACGCGCTGTTGAACCGGCCGTTCCGGGAGCTGGCGTGCGAGCTGCCGTTCGACGGTCGGACCATGGGAGCGCTGCTGGAGCACTCGGGGCCGGAGGGCTCGCTGCTCGATGCGATCGTGGCGCACGAGCGGGGCGGTGTGCCCGTGGGCGTCGATCCCGCGGTGCTCGCGCGGAGCTATCGGAGTGCGACGGCGTGGGCGGATGCGCTGCAGCCGCAGCTGGCCTGAGGCGTGGCGGCCGTTGCGTGCAGGGTGGGGCCGTGTTGTTGCCGGCGTCGTCGGTTCGTGCCGTCCGAGCAGCCGCTACTCTTCCCCTCCCCGCCGGAGTAGCTCAGTCGGTTAGAGCAGCGGAATCATAATCCGCGTGTCGGGGGTTCGAGTCCCTCCTCCGGCATCTCACGAACAGCGCTGCAGAGCCAAATCTCGGCCCTCAGCCCGGAACGAGCGTTCGTGTCCACCGCCGTGTCCCCCCAAGTTCCCCCCAAACGACTCGCGCCGGGGGCACTTCCCCCCAACGCAACGCGCCCCCGACCGGCGAGGCCGAGGGCGCTTGGTCCAGCGGGATCGGCGCGGAGACTAGGCCGCGAGGGCGAGCGAGGAGCGGGTCTCGTCGCCGACCAGGGCGCCGAGGCGCTTCGCCGCGCCCCGGCGCGGCGCGTAGTGGACGTACTTCCGCGTCGTCGCGATGTCGGCGTGGCCCATCCACTCCTGCACGTCTGTGATCGGGAACTCCCGCACGGCCATCGTCCCGAACGAGTGCCGGAGGTCGTGGAAGCGGAGACGACGCAGCCCGGCCGCCTCAGCCGCCTTCACGTAGCGCCGGTACAGGGCCGCGCCGTCGATCGGGCCACCGACCGTGTTGACGAACACGAGGTCATCGTCGCCGGTGAAGTGCTCGCGGGTACGAAGCGCCGTCAGCACGGCCGCGACCTGGGGCATCATCGGCACGGAGCGCACGCGATAGGACTTCGGCAGGTTCTCCCCGCCGTCGTCGGTGTAGCCCCGCTCGACGTGCACGAGCGCGTCGTCGTGGTCGACGGAGCGCCAGCGAAGCGCGCGCAGCTCGGAAAGGCGCAGACCGGTGAAGGCAGCGACGATGAAGATTGCGCGGTCCTGATCGTCCTTCGCGGTGCGCGCGAGGAGCTGCACCTCGTCGGGCCGGTAGAAGCTGATCGCATCCGACTTACCGCGCCTGGACTTCGCCCACTCGAACGCGAGGCCGGGGTTCGTGGTCGCGCCGAAGCGGGCGACGGCCAGGGCGAAGATGCCGCGCACGACGGCCCGATGCTGGTTGAGCGTCGAGGGCGCGAGTCCGCGCTCCACGAGCCCGTCCCGGTACTCCTCGACGTCGCCCTCCCCGATGGTCTCGACGGGCCGATCGCCCCACAGCGCGAGCAGGGGGGTCACACCGGGCGTTTCGCGGCTCCGCTTCCGGCGCTTGCCGTCGTCGGTCAACGGCGGCCCGGCGACGATGTTCCGGTACGTCCTGAACGTCGTCTGGCGAAGGTCTCCGGCCGCGATCCGGCGCTCACAGTCGGCCAGGTACGCCAGCGCCACGGTCTTGAACGGCACCGCCGGGCCGGAAATCGCAGAAGCCGCCTCCTGCTCGGCCAGGAAAGCGCGAAGCCACGCCTCGGCGGTCGCTTGCGTGAAGTACCCCTCGGGCGGACGACCGCGCTTCCGCCAAGCCGGCCCGATGACCTTCGTGGAGTCCTTGCCGTTCGGGAGCCGGTAGCGCGCTTCCCACACGGGGCCGCCCTTGCGCGGCTTGCCCTTGACGGTCGACGACAGGCGGACGCTGCCTGACAGGTAGCCAGACGGCTTACGAGCTTGCATCGGGGTCTAGTCCTCCGGTGCCAGGGTCCGGGACGCGCCAACGTCGCCGGACCGGTTGAAACCGAGGGGCCGCCTTGCCGGGCGGCCCTTCGGCGTTGACGCGCGAAACCGTACCGAGGTGGGCAGACGAGCGCACTCGTCCGAGCGTCGACCGCCCATCCCGATCACGCCGCAGCCACCGCCTCGCGCTCGCTGATCCACGCCTCGATCGCCTCACGGCGGTAGCGGTAGTAGCGGCCGAGCTTCACCGTTGGGATGCGCCCGGCGCGCGTCTGTGAGTAGACCCAGGACGCGGGCACGCCAAGCATTGCGGCGACCTCCTGGGCGTTGAGCAGCACGTTCATGGTCCGAAAGGTAAGAGCGATGTAGGACACACTTTGGACGCGCCCCGGCGATGCCACATGAGCCTGCGAAACGACGCGCGCTCATGCCGCGCCGTCTAATTCCTGGCCGGTTGCTGTCAGGACAGCTTTGACCTCTTGAATAGGACAGCCGTGTCCCGCAACGCTTCCGGCATGAACACGCTGCACACCCTGACCACTTCCGGACGATGCTGCGCGAGCAAATTGCTGGTGACCACGAGCTACGGCGTGACATCGTTGACGGCCGCGAACCCCGTCTGTCGCTTGATGACGTCAACGCCCGCATCGCCCTGGTCGAGCGACTGGCCAAGCGCGTCGGCGGCCTCTACTGAGCGCCCCGCCGCACTTCTTCTCGCCCCCGTGGAGTAGGCCAGCGCGCGCCGTTGCCCGCTGCGCGCGCCGCACCTTCTGCGGCCCCAACAAAGGCCGGGGATACCCTGACCCACTCCCATGCCGTCGAAGGGTGCGAGAGGGCCGTTTCTGCGGCTCAGGGGGCGTCTCGCAACAGCCACCCGTACGCGGTTCGGGTATTGAGCTGGCCGCCGATCGAGACCCGCTAACGCGACCGAGGCGGTTCAAAGTGCGTCCGCCTTGGTTGCTAATCGCGCGCGCCCACGCGCACACGATAATTTTTCCCATTCATATAGAGATACATACTCTCTATGAATAACCAGTACCTCAGAGATAGGTCCATAGAGATGCAGTAACTACATCTAGATCCAAGTATTCTGAGTTAGAGGGCCAGTATGTAAGTTAATCTAGAAGCAGAAAGAGAGCCGCCGCCGCTCAACTCGCTGCGCTGCTGCGCCGAGCCGGCCCTCCACGGAGGCCGCCCGAGCTGGCCCTCCACCGTCGGCGCCGACGCCTTCGACGCGGCCGAGGTCTTCGGCACACGATCTGACGAGCCGGAACCGTGGCCCCCCCGCCGCATCCCCGTCTAGACGGCCTGGAATCGAGCGCTATCACGCCAAGGGCACATCGTTTCCCGATCTGTCAAGGCAACTTGTCAGCAAGATGACCGCTGAACTGCCGGAAATGCTCGATTGGCGTCCGATTCGGCCTGTAGATTTCTGCTCAACAAACACGACACCTCGAACGATTCCCCAGGCCCCATAGGGAACGCACAAGGGCCACACGACCGGAGACGCGCCGGTCAGCTCACGAGCCCCGGCCGACGCGCCGGAGCGCGGGAGGTCGTCGAGGTGTCGCCCAAGGATGGAACGGCCTGCGTCTCCCTGGCTTGTGGGAACGCGGCACGCTGACCCCTGGAAAGGCCCCGCCGCCCTCAGACTTCCGCCTTGACACCCGGCGATACACGAGCGCTGGCGGGTCAACTGGCGCCCTTCCTGGCCCCTGGTGGTGGGTGCGCGGCTTAGGGGGCGCCACCTCTTCAACGACGCTTCCGACCGGCGCGCTTCCGGGCTACCCGCCTCCCGGCCCCGCGCTGCAAGCCGCCCGGCTCGGAACGGCCGCCGACGTCCGCGACCATCGCGGGCCGGACGCTCGTGCGGCCCGCCGCCCTCTCCGGCCTGACTCTCTCGGGGGTCGGAGGGGGCGGCTCAACCTTCCCCGGCCCGTCGACCCCTCGACCCCCTTGAGTCCGCATGTCCGCGCTCGACGCCTTGAACGCTGCTCGCGCATCCCTCGGGCTCGCGCTCGTCGCCGAGCTGCCCGCCCGCCGCTCGCTCGCTGGCCGCCTGCGCGCCCTGGAAGGCGCCCTCGGAGGCGCGCGCGTCCGGCTCGAATGGGGCGCCCGCTCCGGCGGCTGCCTGTCCGCTCGCCTGCCCAGTGGTGGCCGCCTCGGGCTGGGCTCTGACGCCCTGGCGAGCTAGCTGCTGACCGGCTCGACGCCCTGACCCTCCCGACCTTCGACCCCTGACCCTCGACCCCTGAGACGAGACCTCGACCATGACGCCCGACACCATCGCCATCCAGCTCCACGCCGACGCGCAGGCCGTCATGCTCGCCGAGTACCGCGAGGCCCTGACCTCCCACCGCGAGACGATCGCGCGCCTGGCCGTCGAGGTGCGCGAGCTGCGCGCCACGATCGCGGGTCAGGGCTCGTGAGGAGCGAAGACCCGTTCGCTCGGCTGCTGGCCGCCATCACGGCTGGCCGCGAGGATGAACCCGACCCGCTGAACACCGGCCGCCGCCAGTATCCAGGAAGCCGCTGCTACTCCCGCGCCCTCGACGTCGAGCCCGCCGACCTCATGGACCCCGACGAGCTGGCCGGCCTCGACGCCCTCGCCCCCGGCGAGCTGCCGACCGGTCTGGCGATCGTCGAGCTGCGGCACTCCCGCCGTCGCCGCTTCGGTAGCGATGACTACCTGACCGAGGACGAGGCCGAGCCGTTCGCCGAGCTGCTGGAGCTGGCCGCATGAGCGCCACGTCGCCAGCCTGAGAGCCCAAGCCCCTAGCGTCTAAACGCTCTCGGCGTGGGCGCGGACTCGCACAGTGCCTAGTGGGACAATCCGAATGGGGCACGGTTCACAAGCTGCACCACCGCCGTCAGCGCCTCGCGCGCGTCCTTCTGCAGCAGGCCCTCGGGGTCCTGCCCCGTCGTCATCGCACGCCGCAGAAGTGACATCGGATCGTCGATGCCTCGCGGGTGTGCGTAGGGGTTGCGCTCCTTGCGAAGGCGGTCGAACAGCTCGTACTCGTCTGCCGTGAGAATCTGCGCCTCCCGCGCCTCCTTGAGCATTCGCCGGTACGGATAGGTGGCCGCCTCCTCCGGTCCCCAGAAGGTGAACGCGCCGCCGAGAAGGTGCTCCAAGCACGTCTGCGCGAGCAGGACGCACCCGAGGTAGAGGCCCGCCACGTAGCAGACGCCGGCCTCGTGGAAAGCGAAGGCACTCAGCGGGCCGCCGAAGAACATGCGACCCATCGCCGGTTCACCGTGGCCCTGAAGCCAGCGCAGGCGCTCTGCCCGATCCGCGAACGTCTGCAAATCGGAGACGGCCAGCTGAAACTCAGGATCAGAGCGCACAAGGCCACCGTACCTGCGGCTGCGGCCCGCGACCCGACAGCTCCCCTCGACCGCGAGGGTTCGAGTCCTGTCGGGTGGGTGCGCAGGCCGAAATCATCCGAGGTGGCGACGTCAGCCGCGCATCGCTCAGGCGAGGCAGCCGGGGCCGTACTTGTTCGAGAGCTTCACGAGCGACCGCTTGCCGGTGCGGCCTCGCACCGATGCGGTCCCACCGCATTGCTCCTCGCCGGTCGGCTCACGGAACACGCCCCACCCGCAACTCCACCTGTGTCGCCTCCCGTTCCTGAGGGGCGAGGGGTTCGCGCCGGGGCCGCACGCAACGCTCGTGTAGTAGCCGGGGTAGTCGCCGTGCAGGTAGGCCCTCAGTGCATGGATCGCTTGCTTGCGCGTCAGGTGATACGAGGCTGACGCTGGCGTACTGGTCACGCCGAGCGCCACACAGCACACGGCGACGGAAAGGCAGAGACGACTCATAGGTCGCCGACGCTAGCCAAGGCCGGCCCCCTGCTGCAAGGCGTAGTGGGAGGCCGCCCCACCGCCCTTGCGTCGTGCGCTGATGGACGCGCGCGGAGCGACCCCGCCGGACGCCGAACTACCCCAGGGGAGTATCCCCTTGTGGGGGAACAGACGCCGCGAGGGGGCCGGACTTCTGTGCGTGAGTGTCGCCGCAAGGTCCGACTTCAGGGCCGGATTTGGCTCTAGAGCGGGGATTCTTCCTGGCCCTCCCCGCTGTGATTTGTACCGCCTATCACCGCTCGGCCTGAAGGCCGACGGCATACCCCCAACCGATCAAGAAAGGAGCGACCGCGATGGCTGCTGACGTCGAGCGCGACGCCGACGACCCGGATGCGAACGAGACCGAGCGCCCGATCAACGAGACCGAGCACGCCACCGCCGCCGACGCGAGCGAGACGGCCGACGATGCGCGGCAGGCGATCCCTGGGCACCTGAGCAAGCCGTCTCAGCGCTGGCTTCGTGGCCTGCGCGATGACTACGACGAGTGGAGCCCGTCCGAGTGGCGTCTCGCGATCCTCGCCGCCGAGAGCTGGGACAGGAACGCGACCGCCCGCCGTCAGCTTGGCCGCGAAGGGTTGACGATCGTCTCGCCGCGCGGTGAGGTCAAGCCGCACCCGGCCGTCGTGATCGCTCGCGATGCCGCCGCCGCATACGCCCGGTTCGTGGCTCAGCTCGGGCTCGACCAAGCCGACGACGAGCCGCTGCCTGCGGGCCGCCTGACCGATTCCCTCGGCCGCCGCCGTGGAGGGCCGCGCGCATGAGCCGTCGAGTACGGCCTAGACGCCGCCGCGTCCTGCCGGTCGAGGCCGCGCCCGAGCACGCCGCCGCCGTCTCGATAGAGGCCGGAGACCGCCTCGACTCGCGCGCCGCCCTCAACTGCCCGGCCGGTCTGGAGGCCAACCCCGAGGCGCTTCTCGCGTGGGCGAGGCAGCACGCGCCCGCGTTCGTGCTCGACGATGCCGCCGCCGAGAGGCGCGCTAGGGCGAGGGTCGAGCGTGAGGCGTGGCACGAGCTGCCCGTTCACCTGAAGGCGCAGGCGCTCCGCGCGTACCGGCGCGCTGTCGGGCATCCGCACGCGACCCGCATCCCGCCGCGCGAGTTCTGGCCGTCGTCGCCGGAGGCCGCGTGAGCCCCGATCGCTGCCCGAGCTGCCAGCGCCCGACCGTGTGGGCGAACAGTGCCCTCGTGTGCGTCTATCGGCCGTGCGCGAGCTGGGGCCGCCCGCCGTCCCTCGGCACCGCGACGCCCGAGGGGGAGGGCGAGAGGTGATCGCTCGCAAGGTGACGGCCGCCGCCCGCGCTGGCCTGTCCTGTCCACCCCCGACCCGTGGAGCTGCCGTGATGGCTGACCGCACTCCCGAGGCCGCCCCGGATGACTCCGAGGTGCTGGCCGCCGCCCGCAACCCTGACACCGTGAGGCAGGCTCTCGACCGCGAGCGCCGCGACGCCCGCGAGGCCCGTCGGGAGGCCACCCGGCTCCGCGAGCGCCTGGCCGAGGTCGAGGCGCAGCTCGCCGAGGCCCGCGCGCAGCTCGCCGTCGAGCCCGAGGCCGTCGAGCCCGAGGCCGAGCCTCTGGCCGCCGACGCCCTGCCGCTGGCCGCGCGCTTGGCCGCCCGCGATGCCGGGCTGCCGCCCGAGGCCGCGCGCTGGCTTCAGGGCGAGACGGTGGCCGAGCTTGAGGCCGACGCCGCCCGCCTGGCCGCGCAGCTCGCCTAGTTCCGAGACGCCGGCCGTTCCGCAACCCCGCTAGCTGGCCCTCCCCATCCCGAGGGTCAGCACCTCCACCCCTGCAAGCAACCGCCAGCCGCGAGGGCTGGCAAAGGAGACCCTTACCCGCATGTTCCGTCCGAACCCTCCGGCCGCCTGCCCGTTCGCAAAGCCGCGTTCCGCCGCCGCCAAGAGGGCGAGCAAGCTGCACGCCGAATGGCGCGAGCGGTTCGAGCGCGTCGAGTTCATCGAGCGCGAGCACCGCGCCGCCGTGCAGGCCCACCGCGAGGCCGACGACGCGCTGACCGAGGCCCTGTATCAGGCCGAGCGTACCGGCAAGGAGCCCGCCAACCTTGCCGAGGTCCAGCAGGCCGCACGCGACGCCGAGGCCACCCTCAACGGCCCCTGGCACCAGCGCATCGAGGTCGCCGTCCGCGCCGTTCACGACGCCGAGGCCGCTTATCAGGCGCACGTCGTCGAGCACGCCCGCGAGCTGCTGGCCGAACTGCGCGAGGATGCCGAGCAGGCCCGCGCCCAGCTCGTCGAGGCCGCCGACGCACTCGGGCAGGCGTTCGACCGCTGGCACGAGGAGCGCCACCGCGTCGAGGCGGTCGTTCGCTACCTGCCCGGCGTCGACTCCCGCGACGTCCCGAACCTCGATACCGCCGGGCCGGTCTGGTCGCGCCTGGCGCAGGACGCTCGCGAGGTCGACGCCAAGCGCCTGCACGCGCCCGCGCTCAACCCGGCTGCGTTCCTGGCGCTGGCGGGCGAGCTGCCGACCGAGGGGCCGCGTTTCTGATGCCTCGCCCGTCGTTCTGCTGCGACGCCTGCGGCCGCTCCGGTGCGCGCGCTGCGCTGCGCCTGGTGGCCGTCATGCCCCGCTGTGCGGACGTGCCCGGCGCCGACACGCTCACCCTCTGCCGTGAGTGCGAGAACCGCCCGGATCGTACGATCTGGCGTCGCTACCGCCGCGCCGAGCCGCCGGGCTCGTCAACGCTGACGATTCCTTCGCGCCGCCCCTGCGCGCCGAGCTCGACGACCTCGGCGCGACCGGCCTCGGCCGCCTGACCGCCGAGCAGGCCGCCGACGTCCCCGCCTTCATCGCCTCCCGCTAGCCCCCTCCGAGAGCGCTTCACCCGCGAGAGCCCCGCGCCGCCGGGGCTCTCGTCGTTCCTGCCGTGCTCGTGAGCCTCGAGCGGGTGGTGACCGCTCCTGCTCGGCCGGGTCGCGCAAGGGAGCGGCGAGCATCTTGTCGCGGCCTCGCCGACGGGTATCCCGTCTTGAGTTCGATTTAGCCTGTTCGCGTGACTTGGCGGCCTCCCTCCGCGCGCGACATGCCCGATGACCGCTTCGACCGGCTGCACGAAGGCGTGCCGTCGTGGCTAGTGCGCCCGTGTATCGCGTGGGTACGTAGCTTCATCGTCAGCTACGGGCCGTACGGAAGCGGGGCCTATTACGACTCGCGCGTGATGGACGAAATGGAGATGGCCATCCGGTTCGACCCACCTCTCCCGAGACGCCACCCCAGCGACACGTTGAGAGGCATCGTTGCGCGTTTCGAGGACAATGACCCTCAGGCGATCGACGTGCTCGACTTCCTCCTCGGGCGTCTGCCAGGCCGCTATGCATGGCAGGAGTGGAGCGACACAGCGATCGAACTGAGGACCATGCTCGATTCCGGTGGGTCCGTGTGGGACGTCACCTCCAGCGACGACCGTGAAAGCGCGGCGGGCTATCAGTTGACGCGGCGCGTGGCCGGCCCAGCCGAAGAGGTCATCGCCGAAGTCGGGTCAGTATCCGAGCGGGCGGGACAGCATCTCAATGAGGCTTGGACGCAACTTCTCGGTAGAGACCCCGATCCGAGCGCGGCCTACCAAGCCGCGGTGTCAGCCGTGGAGGTTGCTGCTAGACCCGTCATCAGCCCGAACAACACCACTGCGACCCTCGGCACGATGCGCGGACAGCTCCGAGCGGATGTCCGCGACCAGCCGGGCATGTGGACGTTCGCGCTTGGTGACGCACAGGTGGTCGTAGACATGATCAGCGCGCTTTGGGAGACGCAGCTGCGTCATGGGGACGAAGCCGCCCCGTACAGCGAGACGCAAGAGGAGGCCGACGCTGCGGTGGCTCTCGCCCTAACGCTTGTTCGGTGGTTCACCATCGGCGCGATCCGCCGGACGTAGCCCCGGCAAGACGCAGGGCTCGGCGACGGGAGCCCCACGGAGGCAGCGCCCTAGCTCTCGGTCCCTTGCCGACAGAAGCGGAGAGCCGTCCATCGCCACACCGGCGATCATGGCGGCATGAACCAGGACCCCGAGCCCGCCCCGAGTTCCACCGCGCCGCCCGGCCTCGAATATGTGCTCAACAAGCCCGAGGGCCTGCTCGCCCACTACACGACGGCCGAGGTCGCCTTCGAGTACATCCTGCCGACGAACCGACTGCGCATGAGCCCCTATCGGCACATGCGCGATCCGGTCGAGAACAAGGACATCGTGCCGGGCACGGGCACATACAGCGAGACGCCAAAGAACTTCGACGAGGCGTACCAGTCGATGCTCGATGGAATCAAGCGCCTGCGGGATGACTGCCGCATTCTCAGCCTGACGCACGACGTCGATGCGGAGAGGACTTTCGGCTGCTGCTGGGCGCGTCCACGAATGTGGGAGCAGTACGCGGACCAGCACCGTGGCGCCTGCTTGTTGTTTGACGGAGAGCGCCTCAAGGCGTCGCTTGAGACGGCGTTCAAGCAGCAGCGCATCCTGTCGTGGCTCCGCGCCGTGCGCTACACCCCGGCGGGCATGATGGGTAGCGCCCTGCTCAAGTACTTCGACGACCCACGCATCTTCGAAGGCCACAGCCCTCGCGCGATTGCCGTCGCCGAGTTCGTCGAAAACAACAGCGACGACTTCTTCTTCCTCAAGAGCGACGACTTCGAAACCGAGCACGAGTTCCGCGCCGTCGTGATGCCGGGGACGGAGGGAACGAACGCCCACGAGAGCCAAGACGTGTTGGTCAATGGCGACCATGTCTTCGTCGACTACGGGGACACGTTGCGCTTCGTCATCGTTGGCGAGCGCTTTCCGAACTGGCAACTGCTCGGCGCGAACCGAGCCTGCGAGCGAGCGAGCGCCAAGCTCGGCAAGATCGGCTGGGAGTACGGACGGCCGGTCGCTTTCCCGCCCACCCTCGACGACCATGGATAGGCTCGGGCTACGAGACACACACTGGATGGACGCGCGGCGACCGTACGCGCACGCTGCGGTCCGCTTGGCAAAGAATCGACTCCCGTCACGCCGGAGCAAGCGATAAGTTCCGGGGAACCGATGGCGACCACTCAGCGAGTTTCCCCGAATGCTGTCCAGGCGCTCAAGGACGCGCTCACCGCCGCGTTCTGGTTCAAGCGCGACCTTCGCAGCTATCTCTCCTCGGCAATCAACGATTCGCGTGTGCTTGAAGGGGTCAATTGGGACGACTACAAGTGGTCCATCGTCGACACGGTGGTGGATCGAATGGTGCAGAGACCAGAGCGATACCACGACGCTTTGGTCCAGCTGATGGTCGACGTCGCCGCGATGAATCAGTTTCCGAAGCTCCGTCGCCATGAGGATGCTCAGAGGCTGATCCGGGAGGCCACGGAAGCCGTAGCTCACCTTCGCGAGGTCGTGAGGCCTTACGAGCAAGAGATGCTTGCGCGCGAGCAGGCGCGCGAGGAGATCCAGAAGGCGCGAGACAAAGCAAAGGAAACGCGGGCGTTCAACACCAGATTGGAAGAGCTCAAAGACCGGTATCTAAACCTTGTTCAGATGGCGGATGCCCGAGCGCGCGGCTATGCGTTCGAGTCTCTGCTGCGAGACCTATTCGTCCTTTTCGACCTTGACCCGCGAGCCGCGTTTCGCATCGAGGGCGAGCAGATCGACGGCGCCTTTGTGTTGGAGTCCCTGAACTTCCTGCTGGAGGCGAAGTGGCACGCGAAAGCGACCCCACGGGCGGACCTCGATGTGTTCGCGGCGAAGATCGCAGACAAGATCGAGAACACCCTCGGCTTGTTCGTCTCGATTAACGGCTTCGAGGAGACCGCGGTAACCAAGCATTCCGGAAAGGGCACCGCGATGATCCTGATGGACGGGACCGACCTGTATGCCGTGCTTGAAGGTCGGATTGACCTTGTCGAGCTTCTCCAGCGGAAGTATCGGCATGCAGCGCAAACGGGTGAGGCTCTGCTTCCCGTCTCCACGATTCTCGCGGCATAGCGAGGACCTAGCGCCGTAGTTACCGACTCATGCCGTCGCCGAAGTCGCGCGCGTCGACGGCCAATCGGGGCGGCGCTGCATCGGCCGCCAGGTCCCCCCAAACTTCCCCCCAAACTGACGTGATCTGACGTCGCAGAGCATCACCGATACGGCACTTGACACGTGTGCGTGCTCACTGTGAGGTGAACCGGCCCGAATCATAATCCGCGTGTCGGGGGTTCGAGTCCCTCCTCCGGCATCGTGAAAGCCCTGTAAAGCAGGGCTTTTTCTTTGCCCTCGTGGTGCAACGGGCATCGATCGTTTCAAGCCGTGGGCGCCCTTCGGGACCTCTCCCCGCGGGCAAGTCCAGGGGACGGTCGGTCCGGCCTGGACCGGTCGCGGACGGCCCGGACGACTTCTTCACGAAGGCTCGGCCGCGCCATGTACTCGACCAGGCTCGTCTGGGCACGTTGCCCGGGAATGATCCGGACCGGAGAGACGATCGCGCAGGAGTGCGCGGACTACATGGAGTGGCTGCGAGGCGACCAGCAGAGAAAGCCGACCACGCTCCGCGACTACGAGTCGATCATCCGGGTGCATGTGGTTCCGGCGTTCGGCGACACGAAGGTCGAGGACCTGACGGCGCCGAGAACGTCGAGGTCTTCAAGGCCGGGCTCGCGATGAGCAACCGGACCAAGATCAAGTTGTTGACAGTGCTCCACGGGATCATGCGCCGCGCCGGCAAGCGCCACCGTATCCCGCACAATGCACTACTCCCCGTGCCGAGGACGCCCAACTCGTCGCCGCCGCGTTCGCCGCGGCCGAGCCCGATCCGTTGCGCGCCGCGACGCTCGATTCGCCCGGCTCCTCTCCCCTCCCTGGCCGCTTCTAGTCGTTCGCCTACTCGTTCGTGGGGCGAACGAGTAGGAACGCCGCAAGACCCGCTGGCCCAGCCAAAGGAGGCCCTTCCTCAAAATTCGACCACCCGCACCCACCGGAAGAGCGTTGGTGAGTGACGGTGGTCGGATTTCGTTCCAGGGATGAAGGGCTGGGCCAGCGGGTGTGCGGAGGCCCTGGAGAGAGCCTGGAGGTCGAGGAACTCGAGGAAAGCCGCACCGGATGCATTGGAGCGTCGGAGCGCTTGCGAACTTGAAATCGATGCCAGATATCCGATAATCAGATTCGTGAGCGAGATCAGCGCGACAGAAGCGTCCAAGCGGTTCGCCGACGTCCTCGACGCCGTCGAGCATCGGGGCGAGACCTTCACGGTCGTTCGCCGCGGCCGCGTCGTCGCCACCATCGCGCCCGCACGCAACGGCACCGGCGCCGATCTCCGTCGCATCCTCGCGGAGCACCCACCGGATGACCAGTGGGCCGACGACCTGCGCGACCTGCGCCGATTCGCCGGCGAGGCCCCGGTCAACGACCCGTGGAACGACTGATCGTCGACACCGGCGTGCTCATCGCCATCGAGCGCGGCCAGACCATCCCACCCGAGACGCTCCCAGACGACGCCGACATCGCAATCGCCGCGATCACGGCCTCAGAGCTGCTCGTCGGCGTCGAACTCGCCGACGGCACACGCCGGGCAGCTCGCAAGGCCAGTGTCGACGCGATCCTCGCAACCTTTGACGTCCTCCCGTTCGACGTCGAAGTCGCTCGACATCACGCCACCCTGCTCGCCCACACCCGGCGATCAGGCACGCCTCGCGGAGCCCACGACCTACAGGTCGCGGCTACCGCCGTCGCCCGCGGCCGACTGCTGCTCACGACCGACGAGCGCGCCTTCGACGGACTACCTGCGCTACAGCACCGCATCGTTCAACGCGCCTAGATCGACCGTAGGAGACTCCCACAATCTCGTCGGACCCCTCGCGAAGCGGTACAGCGCCCGCGCCCGCGCGTTGCCGCTTTCACGCGAAAGCAGCGGCGGGCGGTGCCTGCTCTGCGGCGACCGCGAACGTCGAGATGCCTGGAAAGACTCTCGAGGATCGCTGTCGCCGCCGAGGAGAGGCTTGTACCTACCTTCGTCGCGCGGCGTGGCGGTGGAAGAACGCGACCTCCTCATCGAGACACTCTCGCCGAGTCCCTCGTCCGGCGCGGCTTGCTCCACCTCGAGCGTGCGCCCCCGGGCGTCTGCGCGCACTCATCTGAGCTGCTCGAGGTCGAGGCGCTCCGGTGGTTTGTCGTAGCCCGTGATGGCGACGGCATATCGGTCGGCGTGAGCGATCGCGACCCAGCCCTCGTCGCGGATCCACCACTCCTGCGGGGCGACGAGGTCGAGCGTGACCGGCGTTCCGTCGATGCTGCCTTCGAGCGTCGTGATCGGGACCTGTTGCGCGCGTGCCGCCGCGGTCTCGGCGCCGTAGTGCCAGTCGCGCACGAGATGCTGCTCGAACAGCTGCCGCGGGTCGGGTGCCGAGGGCGCGATCCACACGCGATGGCCGCCGCCGGCCAAGCCCAGCGCGGTCGCCGCGCCGGCCTCGCCCTCCCACGCGTAGAGGTCCGGCCGCCCGCTCACCTGCCGCGGCCACAGCACGGGCACCCGCGCGCCCGACAGCACCGCCGCGGCCTGCGCCCAGACGGCGTCGGACGGGTCCTCGAGCGGCACCCCGGCCGAGACGTCGTCTTCATGGTGCGGCGGGGGATTGCCGGCGAGGTCGCGGAACCGCACCTCCGGGTCCGTCTGGCCGCTGCGCTGTGGGAGCACGCACAGCCACATCCCTGGGATCGTGATCGCCGCGTGCCAGACGCCCTTGCGGTCCCGGACCTCGGCGCTGACCGCGCCGCGCGGGAGCCCGCCGGCGAGCACCTGCGGGCTGCGGCCGATCTCGGTGGTCGCCCGCTCGACCAGCCAGGCGTCGCTCACGTCCGGCAAGTGCGCCGAGCCGAAGATCATGCCGTCGCGCACGAAGAGCCCAGCGTGGCGGTGCTCGTCGATGCGCGTGGACAGGATCACGTCCAGCCCGGCGAACGGGTCGCCCGCCGGTGCCGCGGGTTGCTGACGGCGGAGCTGCTCGGCGATCGGCATCTCGATCTCGTGCGCGAGCACCGGCACGCCCAGCCGAGCGTGCAGCTCGCGCGCAAGCGCCAGAAAGTAGTCCTCGACGCGCACCCAGCCGTCATCCGCGGCCTCCAGCGCGTCGTTGAGCGCCTCGCACTTCGCGCTGGCCTCGCTCGCCCGGGTCGAAGTCCGGCGGGCCGAGCTCGCGCTGCTCTCCGTCACGCTCCACGTACTCGTGGACCGTGGTCAGCTCGAGCGCGAGCGGCATCAGCTGCCACGCCTCGCCTTCGTAACGCGAGTCGAGCAGCAGCCCGCGGCGTTGGAGACGTCGAGCGACGCATAGCCGGTCGCGACGATGGCGGCGGTTTCCCGGATCAGGGCTTCGACGTCCACGGGCCAACCGTACCCCGACCCCTGGTGCGACGGCATCGGCGGTGCGGCTTCGCCCTCGGTCACTGTCCGACGCCAGCCGCCGCTGTCCTGGACCTGTCGATGCGCTGCAGCATGGATTCGCCTACCCGGCAAAGTGCAGGAACACCGTCGCCGAGCGCCTGCCAGCGGCAGAGTGAGGGGATGAGGACGAGCAGCGCAGTTGCCGTGCCACCGCCGCGATTAGACGCCGGTTGGCCGCGCTCTCGTGCGCTTCACCAGGCCACGGGGCCTTGATCGTCGAAGAAGCTCGCGGTCGGTCCGTCGGGAGCGAGGGTGGCAGCCTGGACGATGACCTCGGCGCCCTCCTGGACGGTGCGGTGGCCGGCGAAGTCGTTCAGCGCAGTGGCGGTGAAGCCGGGCGCGACCGAGTTGACGCGGTAGCGCGGCAGGGCGTTGGCGAGCTTGATGGTGACCATGTTGAGCGCCGTCTTGGAAGCCGGGTAGTCGAGGCCGTCGTAGGCGGCTCGCGGCGATCCCGGCGTTGTCGTCTCGGTCAGCGAGGCGAGGCTGCTGGAGACGTTGACGACGACCGGATTGTCCGAGGCGTTGAGCAGATCGCGGAAGGCGAGCGTGGTGCGGACCGGCCCGATCACGTTGGTCTGCAGGATGTCCGCCAGCTCGTCGGGCTGGGTGTCGAGGACGGCGCGGCGCGAGGCGCTGATGCCGGCGTTGTTGACGAGGACGTCGAGGTGGCCGACCTGGGTCGCGATGGTGTCGCGGGCCGCAGCGACCGAGGCGTCGTCGGTCACATCGAGTGCGACGAAGCGGCCGCCCAGCTCGTCGGCCGCGGCGCGGCCGGCCGCTTCGTCACGGGCGCCGATCCAGACGTCGTGGCCCGCGGCGATGAGACGGCGGGCGGTCTCGTGGCCCAGGCCCTGGTTGGCTCCGGTGATGAGGATCGTGGACATGGGTTCACGGTCTCGCTGCAGGTCTCTCGTCACAAGGGGTTGGCGTATGCGGGTACTCGCAGGGCGATCCTGGGCGGCGCTCGCGTTGCCACACTGGATGGCATGGACGACGACCTCGCCACCTGCCTGCGCGCGTGGCGTGATCGGCTCTCGCCGGAGGAGGCGGGGTTGTCGGCGGGCGGACGGCGCCGGGCGCCCGGGTTGCGACGGCAGGAGGTCGCCGAGCTGGCCGGGCTGTCGGTCGAATACCTGGCCCGGCTGGAGCAGGGGCGCGCGGCGCATCCGTCGGCCGCGGTGATCGGGCCGCTGGCGCGGGCGCTGCGGCTCAGCGACGCTGAGCGCGATCATCTGCTGGCGCTGGCCGGTCATGCGCCGGGTGCCTCGCACGTGTTGCCGCACCTGACGCCGAGCATCCTGCGCATCCTCGATCGGCTCGACGACACTCCGGTCCACGTCTCGGACGACTGCTACACCGTCGTGCACGCCAACCGCCTCGCGCTCGCGGTCCTCGGCGAGGAGCTGGTCGGCACCAACTACGCGCGCACGATGTTCCTCGGCGGGGATCTACGCGTCCGCGACGTCGACGGTCACCACGACGACTTCCGCGCCCGGATCGTCGCCGAGCTGCGCCGCTCACTGACGACGTCGCCCCGCCGGGAAGCCGTCCGTGCGCTGGTCGATGAGCTGCTGGACACCAGCTCGGACTTCGCCGAGCGCTGGTCCCGCGCCGAGCTCGCCACCAGCGGGACGCGCCGCAAGCTCGTCGATCACCCCGAAGTCGGCGCGTTCACCGTCGACTGCGACGTCCTGCGCGTCGACGACTCCTCGCTCAAGCTCATCGTCTACACCGCGGCACCCGAAACGGCCGACGCCCAGGCGCTCGCGCTGCTGTCCACCATCGGCAACCAACGCTTCCCGGCCTGACATCCGGCGCCGGCGGACGATCCGCCCGCGCCTCAGAGGACGGCGTGCGCGCGATGTTGGTCGCGTGGAGACGACCGGGAGCCGGCTTCTCTGAGGGCCACGGCCGCCCGGCGCCCGTGCAGACGGGCGCGCGGGCGGCCGCGGAGCCGTCAGCGCCTGATGGTGACGTTGCGGCTCACGCGGAGCGCGTCTGCCCCGGTGGCCGTGTAGGTGAGCTTCAGTGACGCCTTCAGGGAGCGGTGCGCGGCCAGCAGTCGCCGGGCATGAGTGGAGAGCTTCACCTTCAGCGTCACGGTGCTCGCGCGCTTGAGCGTGCGCGAGGCCGAGCCGAGGGAGACGTGGTTGCGGGTGAGCGCGGCCTTGAGCTTGCCGGCCGACTTCATGCCGCGGATCCTCAGCGAGAGCTTCGAGCCCTTCGCCTTGGCGATCGCGACGGTGAGCTTCGTGACCGCCGGCTTGGTGGACTTCGCCGGGGCGCTCGCGGCGCTCGGGGCGGACGATGCCGACTGCGGAGCGGCGGCCGGGGCCGCGTCGGCGAGCTGCATGGTCGCGGTCGACGGCGCTTCCGTACGGGCGCTCTGTCCGCTCGGACCGTCCTGCTTCCACGCCTTGGCGCTCGGGTCGAACGCGATCGGCTTCAGGTAGTCGGCCGGGTCGGAGAGGTACAGCAACCGCGGCCGTGAGCTGGCCGGGATCGTCGCGAGCTGGTCGCGGACCTCCTTGTACACGTCGTTCGCGCACGGGTCGTGGTGGATCGGAGCGAAGATCTTCGGCCGGATCTGCGACAGGCCCTCGTTGAGGACGCTGCGCCCGGACACCGCGATCGCCCCGAAGAGGACGTCGGTCGGCGGGACGCTCGCCCACGCCTGCGCGTCGCGACCGCCGACGTCAGGACCGTTGGAGTCGGCCCAGACGAGGGAGAAGTCGCCGATCCGGAACTGCCACGCGATCTCGATGATGCCGCTCGCCGGCGAGCCGAAGGACGGCGGGTCGTTCGGGTCCGGCGGGTACTGCGTGAACGCGACGCACGGGCGCTTGGTCGCCTGCATGGTGTCGAACGGCGGGTCGGCCACGGGGTCCGTCGGACGAAGCGAGTGCGGATGCATGACCGCGGTGATGCTCACGCCCGGCAGGGTGTTGGCGGGCAGGCGGTCGACCATCCCGAAGGACTCGGGGACGGGCCGCCCGTTGACGACCTGCACAGGCGGGAAGACCGCGAAGCAGTTGAACGTGACGGTCGGGTCCAGCGTCTTGACCTCGGCCTTGAGGTCGTCGCAGTGGCTCTGGTCGCCGTAGACCGGCATGTCCGGGTTGGCGACGATCAGGCCCGGCGAGTCGCCCGCGTGATCGCCGTGCATGTGCCCGATGAAGTACGCCTCGGGCTTGAGCGCCTTGACCTCGTCCGGGGTCGTGCCGACGTACTGGAGCGAGTGGTTCCAGGTGGTCGACGGGCCGCGCGGGATCCACGTGTCGAGCATCACGACGTGGCCGTTGAACGAGGCCGCGAACGTCGCGACGCCCGCCCACGACATCAGGACGCGGTCCTTGCGGACGGCACCGGTGGCCGGGTCCACGTTGTCGATGCCGAAGAAGTGCTGGCGCGCCGCGATCGTGGCCGCCGGCAGCACTTCCGCCTGCGCCCCGTGCGCCTTCGGCCGAACCTTCGCGTCGGCCGACTGCGCCAGCACCCCGCCGAGCGTCGCCACCGCCGCCGCGACCACCACCGCCAGTGTCGTCGTACGCCGCCTGAGACCACCGGCGCCTGTCGCAAACTCTCGCATTTGCGCTCTCCCCCTTGTGGGTGGACACGATGGATATGAACGAGTTCCGCTGTTCGGAACTTCAGTTCCAGACCCAAACTGGACGCTACCCCATGAATTCCGATCGCGCAAGGGGTACTCAGCGAGCAATTCGGGAACCCGATTCCGCGTCGCGACAACGACCAAAGGCGCGCGGCATGGCCGCGCGCCAGAGGACGCTCGATTCGGTGTAGCGCCTGCCCGGCCGAGCTAGTTCACGGAACCATCCACGACAGCAGCGAGGTCGACTGCAGATAGGCGAGCACGCACATGAACGCGAGCATCAGCAGGCTCCAGCCGATCACCCGCCTGAACAGCTCGCCCTCCTTGCCGTTGAGGCCCACGGCCGCGGCGCCGATCGCGAGGTTCTGGGGCGAGATCATCTTCCCCAGCACGCCGCCCGAGGAGTTGGAAGCGGCCAGCAGCGTCGGATCGAGCCCCGCCGATTTGGCCGCGCTCACCTGCAGCACGCCGAAGAGCGAGTTCGAGGACGTGTCGGAGCCGGTGACCGCGGTGCCGATCCAGCCGATGATCGGCGAGAACAGCGCGAGCACGCCGCCGGCGCCGGCGATCCAGTTGCCGATCGTCAAGGTCTGCGCCGAGAGGTTCATCACGTAGGCCAGCGCGAGCACCGCCGCGACGGTGAGCGTCGCCCACTTGAGCTGGCTGAGCATGCGTCCGTACGAGCGCACCGCACGCGCCGGCGAGACACGCAGCACGAGCATCGTCAGGAGGCCGCAGATGAGCAGCAGCGTGCCGGCGGCCGGCAGCCAGTTGAACTTGTAGGTCGCCGCCCCGGCGGGATCGCCCGACGGCGTGAGGATGTTCAGCCCGGGCCAGGTGAACGCGGCGGAGCCGTGGGCGATCGCGTCCTTGATCGGCCCCCACTGCGCGAGCGCGAAGACGATCACGATGATGATGTAGGGCGTGTAGGCCAGCACGACGTCGCGGCGCGAGTCGGCGTCCTTGCCCTCCCGGCGCCGGAAGCGCCCCTCGAAGGCCGGGTCGTACGCCGACGCACCGGCGATCACCGGCTGTGGGGAAAGGTCGGATTTCGGCGCCAGCACGGGGTTGGCCGGCTGCCAGGCGCGCAGGAACACGACCATCGCGGCGATCGACAGCAGCGAGGCGACGATGTCGGTCAGTTCGACAGAAACGAAGTTCGAGCAGCCGAACTGGCCGATCGCGAAGGCAAGGCCGCCGACCATCGCCACCGGCCAGACGGCCTTGATGCCCCGGCGTCCGTCGACCATGCCGACCAGGATCAGCGGCACGAGCAGCGCGAGGAACGGCGTCTGGCGGCCGACCATCGCGCCCAGGTCCTCCTTCGGGATCTCCGTCAGCCCGGAAAGCGTGACGATCGGGATCGCGATCGCGCCGAAAGCCACGGGCGCGGTGTTCGCGACCAGCGCCACCGACGCCGCCTTCATGGGCTTGAACCCCAGCCCGACGAGCATCACGGACGTGATCGCCACCGGCGTCCCGAAGCCGGCCAGCGCCTCCAGCAGCGCGCCGAAGGAGAACGCGATGATCACGGCCTGGATGCGCTGGTCGTCCGAGATCGAGGCGATCGACCGGCGCAGCACGGCGAAGTGACCGGAGTCCTCGGTCATGTTGTAGATCCAGATCGCGTTCCAGACGATCCACATGATCGGGAAGAGCCCGAACGCCGCGCCTTCGAGGCCGGCGTCCAGCGTCTGCCCGAGCGGCATCGAGTACACGATGATCGCGACCAGGATCGATACCAGCAAAGACAGCAGCGCCGCCACCGGCGCTCTCAGCCGCAGCCCCCCGAGCAGGACGAACAGAGCGGCGAGGGGCGCCAGCGCGAAGATCGCGCTCGCGAACAGCGACCCGCCGACAGGGTCAAGCACCTGCTTGTACATCGGCTCTCCTTCCTCGACTTCTCAGGCGGGGAAGGTGCGACACGGACCCCGCTCCTGAGCCCGGGCTCTCTCTAAACCCAGGGCACGAGACCTCTTCCCGAGACTAAGTTCCGATATACGGAAACTGATTCCCGGCGCTCTGGACGCTAGCCCGCAGCGGTCCGCTTGTCAAGCGACGTAGCCGAGCTCGCGCGAGATTTCGAGCCCATACGCGGCGACCTGCTCGCCGATCAGCGAGAGATCCATGCGGTACATGCGCGACGCGGGCCCGGAGACGCTCAGCGCGCCCAGCCCTCCGGCGTGATTGAAGATCGGCGCCGCGACACAGACGACGCCCTCGTCGTACTCCTCGCGGTCGAGCGCGTAGCCGCGACTGCGGATGCGCGTGAGCTCCTCGCGCAGGCGCTCGGCCGCGGTGATCGTGTTGGGCGCGAACTGCTCGTACGGCTCGGCCGCATAGAGCTCCTCCTGCAGCGCATCCGACGAGAACGCCAGCATGGCCTTGCCGGAGCCGGTGGCGTATGCGGGCACGTGGCTGCCGATGCGGGTGAACATCCGCACCGCGCGCGAGCTGCCCAGCTGGTCGACATAGACCAGGTTGAGCCCGTCCAGCACGCTCAGGTTGACCGTCTCGTCGTGGGCGTCCCGCAGCTTGATCATCGCGGGCTGCGCGGCCGCCCGCAGGCGCGCGAGGCGGTCGTCGATCGATCCCGAGAGCGCCGCGACGCGGTGCCCGAGCCGGTAGCGGTTCGAGCTCGGGCCCTGCACCACGTAGCCGCACTCGATCAGCGTCGCGAGCAGGCGGTGCGTCGTGCTGGGGCTCAGGCCCGTCCGGCGCGTGAGCTCGATCAGCCCGATCTCCGCGGACGCCGCGATCTCCTCGAGGAGCCGCAGGCTCCGCACCACCGACTGCACCGTTCCGCGCGAGCGACCGTCGTCCGCCGGGGTCTGCTCGCGGTCCTGGGAGATCATGTCGTCCGTGTCCATGGATCCATCAATTCGGTTTCCGCTTGCCGGAATTCGACCGTATCATATGGCTTTCAGGCGCAACCGGACGAAAGTGCAGACCGATGGGCACGGTCGAGCACCTGCATGACGTGCAGCACCGGCGTGTCCGTGCCGAGGTGGGCGCGCAGCTGGGTCATGCAGCCGATGTTGGCCGAAGCGATCACGTCCGCCGCGGTCGCGCGCAGGTTGCTCGCCTTGCGCTCGCCCAGCTCGGCGGCGACCTCCGGACGCTCGAGGTTGTAGGTGCCGGCCGAGCCGCAGCACAGCTCCCATTCCGCGGGCTCGACGAGCGTGACGCCCTCGATCGCTCGCAACAGGGCGCGCGGCTCCTCGCGCACACGCTGGGCATGGGCGAGGTGGCACGCGTCCTGGTAGGCGACGGTCAGCGGCGCGTCCAGCGGCGGCGGAGCGAGCGGGCCGAGCCGCGCCAGGAACACGCTGACGTCGAGCACGCGGTCCGCGAACGCCCGAGCGCGCTCTTCCTCGGGCTCACCGGCGAACACCAGCGGGTACTCCCGCATCGCCGAGCCGCAGCCGGCGGCGTTGGTCACGATCGCGTCGACGTCCTCGGGGAACGCGGACAGACTGCGGCGCGCGTGCGGCTTGGCCAGCTCGGCCTCGCCCGCGTGCAGGGCGAGCGCGCCGCAGCAGCCCTGGGCCGCGGGGACGACGGTCTCGACGCCGTTGGCGGCCAGCACGCGCAGTGTCGCCCAGCCGATGTCAGGCTCGAGCACCTGCTGCGCGCAGCCGGCCAGCAGCGCCACCCGCGCCCGCCGCTCCCCGCGCGCCGGGTACATGGCCGGCAGCGGCTCGGAGCGCGGAACCGTGGCGGGCAGCAGGTCGAGCATCGGGCGCAGCTTCGCCGGCGTGAGCGCGCGCAGGGGACGGGCCGCGCGGCCGAGGCGCACCGCCGCGCGGAAGCGCCGCGGGTAGGGCATGGTCCGGTGCAGGAGCAAGCGCCGCGCGCGGTCCAGCGGCGTCCGATCCCGCTGCGCCTCCGCCAGCGCGCGGAAGGGCGTGATCAGCTCGCCGTAGCGGACGCCCGACGGGCACGCGGTCTCGCACGCCTGGCAGCCGAGGCAGTTGTCCACGAACGGCAGCGCCGCCTCGAGCTCCAGCGAGCCCTCGAGCACCTCCTTGATCAGGAAGATGCGCCCGCGCGGGGAGTCCATCTCCTCCCCCAGGGTCGCGTAGGTCGGACAGGTCGGCAGGCAGAAGCCGCAGTGCACGCAGGACGAGACGGCGTCCGCCATCGCGGCGCCCTGCGGCGGCAAGGACTCGAGCGGGATGCGATGCTGCATCTCAGATCTCCGGGAAGCGGCCGTCGGGATCGAGCGCGGCGCGGATGCGGGCGGCGAACGCGCCGCCGCGGCGGACGCCCAGCAGCGGCCCGCCGCTCCCGCGCAGCAGCACGCCGCCGAGGCCGCGCTCGCGCAGCAGCGCGTCGAGCTCGCCCGGCGGCGCGGCCACCCAGGCCAGGTGCCCGCCGCGCGCGTACCGACGCGGGAACGCGCCGAGGGCGTCGTCGAGCCCTGCCAGCGCGTGCGGCGTGAGCGCGACCTTGGCCAGCGACGCCGAGTCCAGCTCACGGGCGCCGTGCCAGACCGCCTCGTCCTCGACCGTCGCCGGCCGGTCGATGAAGCGCGCGAGCGCCCGCAGCCGCGGCTCGAGCGTCGCGCGCGGGCCGGAGAGCCGCAGCAGCAGTGTCCCGGGCGGATCGAGGTCGAGCGCCTCGAGCTCGAAGGGCGCGGTGGCGAGGCGGCCCATCAGCGCGACCGCGTCGCGCACGTCGCTCGCCTGCACCCGCAACGTCCCCCACGCCTCCGGCAGCGGGAACACCTTCACGCTCACCTGCACGAGCACGCCGAGCCGGCCGAGGCTGCCCACCATCAGCTTCGGGAGATCGAACCCGGCGGCGTTCTTGACCACCTTGCCGCCTCCGCCGACGAGCCGGCCCGTGCCGTCGAGGAAGCGCACGCCGAGGATGAAGTCGCGCAGGCCGCCGTGACGGTGGCTGCCCGAGCCCGAGAGCCCGGCGGCGACCGTGCCGCCGAGGGTCGCGCCGGCGTCGACGAACGGCGGGTCGAACGGGAGGTACTGGCGGTGCTCGGCGAGCGCGGTCACGATCTCGCGCAGCGGCGTGCCCGCGAGCGCGGTGAGGGTCAGCTCGGCCGGGTCGTACTCGAGAATGCCGCGCAGGCCGGAGACGTCGAGCGCTCCCGTCAGCGCCGGCTTGGTGCCGCCGGCGACGGGCACGCCGCCGCCGTCGAGCAGCGCCTCGCGCACGGTGTCGATCGGGTCGGCGGCGAGCGTCATGCGGCGACCTCCAGCATCTTGCCCCGGTTGGCCAGCTCGAGCGGGTCGACCGCGCGCCGCAGCCGGTGCATCAGCGCGAGGTCCTCGGGCGCGGTCAGCTCGGCCAGCGCCTCGCGCTTCTCCATCCCCACGCCGTGCTCGCCCGTGATCGCGCCGCCGAAGCGCACGCACATGCGCAGGATCTCGTGGGCGAGCTCCTCAGCGACGCGCAGCGCCCCCGGTTGCGCGCCGTCGAAGAGGATCAGCGGGTGCAGGTTGCCGTCGCCCGCGTGGAAGACGTTGGCGACGCGGAGACCGCACGCCGCGCTCAGCCGCTCGATCTCCGACAGCGCCGCGCCCAGCCGCGTCCGGGGCACGACCCCGTCCTGGACGATGTAGTCCGGCGCCAGCCAGCCGACGGCGGAGAACGCGCTCTTGCGCCCCTTCCAGATCAGCGCCCGCTCCGCGCCGTCGGCGGTCGCGCGCACTTCGCTCGCGCCCGAGTCGGCGATCAGCGCGTCGAGCGTCTTCGCGTCCGCCTCGACCACCTCGCGCTCGCCCTCGATCTCGACGATCAGCAGCGCCGGCGCGTCCGGGTAGCCCGGCTTGACCGACGCCTCGGCGGCCTCGATCGCCAGAGCGTCCATGATCTCCATCGCCACCGGCAGCAGGCCGGAGGCGACGATCCGCGAGACGGCGTCCCCGGCGGCCTCGAGGCCGGGATACGCGGCCAGCACGGTGCGCACCGATTCAGCCTGCGGCAGCAGCCGCAGCGTGACCTCGAGCGCGATCCCGAAGAGCCCCTCCGAGCCGACGAACGTCCCCACCCAGTCCGGTCCCGCGACCTCGAGGCTCCCGCCGCCGAGCTCGACCAGCTCGCCGTCGGGCAGCACGACCCGGAGCCCGAGCACGTGGTTGGACGTCATGCCCTGACGCAGGCAGTGCGCGCCGCCGGAGTTGAACGCGACGTTGCCTCCGATCGTGCACACCGACTGGCTCGACGGGTCGGGCGCGTAGCGGAGCCCGTGCGGCGCCGCGGCCGCGCTGACCGCGGCGTTGATCGTGCCGGGCTGCACCCGCGCGGTGCGCGACTCGCGGTCGATCGCGAGCACGCGGTTGAGGCGGTTGAGCGCGATCACCACGCCGCCCTCGACCGGCAGCGACCCGCCCGAGAGCGACGTCCCGCTGCCGCGCGGGACGAACGGCACCCGGTGGCGGTGGCACGCACGCACGGCCTCGACCACCTCCTCGCCGGACTCCGCGAGCACCACCGCGAGCGGCGCGGCGCGGAACGACGTCAGCGCGTCGGACGCGAACGCGGCGCGCTGCGCCGTGCCCGTCAGGAGCCGCTCGGCCGGTACGCAGCGAGCGAGGTCGGCGAGCAGCGTCATCGCAGCATCCGCTCGTAGACCAGGGCGAGCGCGGAGTGGTCGCGATCGCCGTCGCCCTGGGCGATCAGCGCGTTGAAGAGCTCCGCCGCCTGCGCCGTGGCCAGCAGCGGCACGTGCTGCTCGCGCGCGGACTGCAGCGCGATGCCGAGGTCCTTGCGGTGCAGGGCAGCACGAAATCCGGGATCGAACGCGCCGTCGAGCATCCGCTGCCCGTGCGCCTCGAGGACCTTCGACTGCGCGAACCCGCCGAGCAGCGCCTCGCGAACACGCGCGGGATCCACTCCCGAGGCCCGAGCGAGCAGCAGCGCCTCGGCGACGGCCTGGATCGTCAGTGCGACCACGACCTGGTTGGCGGCCTTGGTCACCTGGCCGGCGCCGGGCGGACCGACGTACGTCGTGGCCTTGCCGAGCACGTCGAACAAGGGCCGTGCCCGCTCGACGGCCTGCTCACTGCCGCCGACCATGATCGACAGCTCGCCCGAGCACGCTGCCGCCTCGCCGCCCGAGACCGGCGCGTCGAGCGCGTCGACCCCGCGCTCGGCGAGCGCCGCGTGCACGCGGCGGGCGGTCGCGGGCGCCACGGTCGACATGTCCACGAGCAGCCCGCCGGACCGCAGACCCTCGGCCACGCCGTCGGCTCCCAGCACGACATCCTCGACGTCGGGGGAGTCGGGCAGCATCGTGATGACGATGTCGCTGCGCTCTGCGACCGCCCGCGCCGTGCCCACCCCCGTGGCGCCGTCGAGCTCGCGCCGGCTGCGGTTGTGGAAGGTGAGCTCGTAGCCGGCGGCGACGAGGTTGCGCGCCATCGGCGCGCCCATGATGCCGAGCCCGACGAAGCCGATCCGTTCCATCTAGGCCTCGATCCGGTCGAGGAACGCGAGCGAAGCGAGCGTGTCCGGCTCGGGCACGTACTCGAGGCCGACGACGCCCTCGTAGCCGATCGCGTCGAGCTCGGCGAGCACGAAGCCGAAGTCGATCTCGCCCGTCCCCGGTTGGTGACGGCCCGGGTTGTCGGCGATCTGCACGTGGCCGATCCGCGGCAGCAGCGCCCGCAGGCGGTTGACGAGGTCGCCCTCCATGACCTGCGCGTGGTAGACGTCGAACTGGAGCTTGACCCGCTCGTCGCCGACCTCGTCCAGCAGCGCCAGCACGGCATCCGTGGTCGGAAGCAGAAAGCCCGGGACGTCGCGGGTATTGACGTGCTCGACCAGCAGCGTGCGGCCGGCCTGAGCGAACCGCTCGGCGGCGAAGCGCACGTTGGCGGCGAGCGTGGCGTGGTCGCCGGTGCGGCCGGCGAGGCAGTTCAGGCGCCCGACACCGAGCGCCTGCGCGTACTCGAGCCCGCGCTCGACGCCGTCCCGGAACTCGCGCACGCGCGCGGGGTCGGCGGCGATCCCGCGGTCGCCGGCCGCCCAGTCGCCCGCCGGGAGGTTGAAGAGCTCCAGCTCGAGGCCGTGCTCTTCGATCCGCGCGCGGACCTCCACCGGCGTGAAGTCGTACGGGAACTGGAGCTCCACATGGGTGAAGCCCGCGGCGGCGGCGTGGCCGAACCGGTCGAGGAACGGGTGCTCGGTGAAGAGCATGGTGAGGTTGGCGGCGAAGCGCGGCATCGATCAGACCTCCGCGGCGATCGGCTCGAACTCGGCGATGGCGTCGATCGCGGTCCCCATCGCGGCGTTGGCCTCGCGCTCGATCAGCACCTCGACGAGCACCGGCCGGCGCTTGGCTTCGGCGGTCGCGACCGCCCAGTCCAGTGCGGCGCGGATCTCCTCCGGGCGTTTCACGCGGCGCCCGTAGGCGCCCATCCCCTCCATGACCGTCACGTGGTCGATCCCGTAGGCGTCGTCGTAGGCGATGTCGACCTCCACGTTCATCCCGTACTTGATCTCGCTCTGGCGGATCAGCCCGAGGTAGGCGTTGTTGAGCATCACCAGCACGAAGGGGATGTCGTACTGGCACGCGACCGCGACCTCCTCCATCAGGAACTGGAACGAGTAGTCGCCGACGATGCCCACCACGGGCGCTTCCGGGCGGGCCAGCTTGACGCCGATGCACGCCGGGACCTCCCAACCGAGCGGTCCCGCCTGCCCGCAGATGAGGTAGTGGCGCGGGCGGAAGACGCGCTGGAACTGCCCGGACCAGATCTGGTAGAGGCCGATCGCGGTGACGAACACGGTCTCGGGCCCGAACGCCGCGTTGATCTCCTGGAAGACGCGCTGGGGCTTGATCGGGACGTCGTCGTAGTCGGTGCGGCGCGCGAGCTCGGCGCGACGCTCCGGCACCGCGCGCGACCAGCCGGTCGGGCCGCGCTGGCCGCGGCGGCGGGCGCCCTCGACCAGCGCTTCGAGAGCAAGCCGCGCATCGGCGACGATGCCGAGATCGGGGGCGAAGATGCGGCCGATCTGCGTCGGCTCGACGTCGATGTGGATGAACCGGCGCTCGCCCCGGTAGACGGCGAGGTCGCCGGTGTGGCGCTCGGCGAAGCGCGCGCCGACGGCCAGCACGAGGTCGGACTCCAGCAGCGCGCGGTTGCCGGCGCGCGTCTGCGTCTGGATCCCCGCGAGGCCCGCGTAGAGCGGGTGATCGTCCGGGATCGCGCCCCAGCCCATCAGCGTCGGTAGGACCGGGATCTGCAGCAGCTCCGCCAGCTCGACCAGCAGTGCTGAGGCGCCAGAGCCGATCACGCCGCCGCCCGGCATCAGCAGCGGGCGCTCAGCGCCCAGCAGCAGGTCGAGCGCGCGCTCGATCGCCGCCGGCTCGGGCGCGGTGCGCGCGACGGGCAGCGGCGCGCCGGCGCCGGCGTCGTAGAGGATCTCGGTGAGCTGGACATCGAGCGGCAGGTCGATGTGCACCGGGCCCGGCCGGCCCTCGCGCATGACCCGGAACGCAGCGCGGAACACCCACGGCAGCTGCGCGGCCTCGGTGACGAGGTAGCTCTGCTTGACCACCGGCTTGACGATCTCGGCGATGTCGACCGCCTGGAAGCCTTCTCGCGAGAGCTGCGCGACCGGCACCTGGCCCGTGATCGTGAGAATCGGGACCGAGTCCGCCATCGCGGTGTAGAGCCCGGTGACCATGTTCGTCCCCGCCGGCCCGCTGGTCCCGATCGCGACGCCGATGCGCCCCGAGGCGCGGCTGTAGCCGTCGGCGGCGTGCGTGGCCGCCTCCTCGTGGCGGACGACGAGGTGGCGGATCGAGCTCTCCCGCAGCGCGTCGTAGAGGGGCAGGATCGACGCGCCCGGGATGCCGAACGCGGTGTCCACGCCCTCGGACTCCAGGACCTTGACGACGGCACGCATGGCCGGGATGTGCTCAGGGGTCATCGGCTCCTCCTCAAACGCAGAACTCAACTTCTGCTCAGTGGAACTTGTCAAGCGTGCGGGCACCTTGTCAAGGCATCAGGCAGTGAATTCCGCTCTACGGAACCTCTTTCACTTCATTGTTGAAGGCGCGGCGGCTATGAGGCGCCGGCGTGCGCGTCGACGGCGCGGCCGTGCTCGAAGAAGACGTACAGCCACAAGTAGCTCCAGTACGTCCGCTCGCCCGTCTGCCCGCTCGTCGACGGCCGGCCGAGCAGGTCGCGGACCTCGGCCATCGTCCGGCCCTCGACCAGGCGGCAGTGGGCGATGCCGTACGCGTTGCTCTTCTGCGCGTCCTCGTCGGTGGAGCGCCAGCCGCTCCGGCTGAACGCGAACGTGTCGCAGTCCGGTGGCGTCCGGCCCTCGCCGAGCTGCGGGATGAGGACGACCGCGAGGATCGCCGCCACGGCGCCGACCCCGGCGACCGGGACGTAGGCGAGCCGCGTCACCCGGGGCCAGCGGCCGCGCGTCGCCCACACCACGAGCGCGACGCCGACGCAGACGAGCAGCGCGTCCGCGAGCGCGTAGCCGAGGGTCCAGCCGACGCCCACGACGACCTCGCTCCACGTATCCGGGTGGCCGCAGCACGGGTCGCCGTTCTCGACGAACGGGTCGGGCGCCTGAGCGGCGATGGCGCCGACCAGGAACACGAACAGCACGCCCCACGCGGTGAAGAGCAGCAGCGCCGCCCCGGCGACGCCCGCCAGCCCTCGGAGGAGCGACGTCCTGTGCATCGCCCGCACCCTAGAGGCTCCGGATCGATGCCCGGCGCGGGACGTCGGACCGCCTCGTCATCATCTGTCGCCCCGATGGCACGACGACGATGAAGCCGCCGCGCACCGGAACCGCTGCCTGGGCCGCGGTCGCCACCGCGCTCACCGGGTTCGCGGCCTGCTTGGCCGGGTGGCTGGCCGGCGGCGGGGACATCGATCTGGCGTGGGCGCCGACGCTCGACCTCAGGCTCCAGTTCGCGTTCGACGGGCTCGGCGCCCTCTACGCGCTGCTGGCGACCGGGATCGGCACGGCCGTCTTCGCCTACGGCGCGGCGTACCTGCCGCTCCACCTCGAGCACGAGCGCATGCCGGCCGCCGCGGGCCGGCGCTTCTGGGCCTGGATGACGGTGTTCATGGTCTCGATGGTGGGCCTGGCGTGCGCGCGCGACCTGGTGCTGCTGTTCGTCTTCTTCGACCTCACCGCGGTCGCGTCGTACTTCCTGATCGGGTTCGACCGCCACCAGCGCGAGTCGCGCGGGGCGGCGCTGATGGCGCTGCTGGTCACGGGGATCAGCGCGGTCGCGCTGCTGCTCGGCGCCGTGCTGCTCTACACGACGTACGGCACGTTCTCGCTGCCGGAGCTCGTCCAGCGCGCCCGCGCGGACACGACCACGTCGATCGCCTGCGCGCTGATCGCCGTCGCCGCGCTGGCCAAGAGCGCGCAGGTGCCGCTGCACTTCTGGCTGCCGCGGGCGATGGCGGCGCCGACGCCGGTGTCCGCGTACCTGCACTCGGCCGCGATGGTGGCCGCCGGCGTGCTCGTCCTGGGACGCGTGCACCCGCTGCTGGCGCTCGACCGAACGCTGCTCGACGCCCTGCTCGTCGTCGGGCTGATCTCGATCGCGATCGGCGGTCTGCTGGCCCTCGCCCAGGACCAGCTCAAGCAGATCCTGGCGCACTCGACGATCTCGCAGTACGGCTACGTGGTCGTGCTCTACGGCATCGGCGGCGCCTCCGGCGCCGGCGCCGCCGCGCTGTACGTGATCGCGCACGCGATCGCCAAGAGCGCCCTCTTCATGACCGCCGGCGCCGTCACGCTGGCGACGGGCGAGTCGCGGCTCTCGCACCTCGGCGGGCTCACGCGGCGGATGCCGGTGCTGGCCGTGGCCAGCGGCGTGGCGGCGGCCACGCTGGCCGCGCTGCCGCTCACGCTGGGGTTCTTCAAGGACGAGCTCTTCTTCGGCGCCGCGCACGACCGGGGGACGCCGATGGCGATCCTGGCCGTGGTCGCGGCGGCGCTCACGTTCGCCTACGTCGGGCGGTTCTGGTTCGGTCTGTTCACCGGGCGCCCCGGCGCGCCGCCGCGCCCGATCCCCGCCCTGCTCGTCGCGCCCGCGTGCGTGCTGGCGGCCGTCGCGCTGGCGGGCGGCTTCGTCGTCGGCCCGTTCGCCGGCCTGGCCGGGGACGCGGCCGCCGTCACCCACGGCGCGGCGGTCGACGTCTCCCCCGCCTACCACCTCGACGCCCGCGCCGAGAACGTGATGGCGGTCGCGGCGTGGACGCTGGGCGGCGCGCTGCTCCTGCTGCCGGGTGTCCGCACGGCGGCCGCCGGCGTCACGGCGCGCGCCGGCGACCGGATCGGTCCGCGCCGCTGGTACGGCGTCGCCCTGCGAGCGCTCAACACGTTCTCGGGCCGCCTGCACGACGCCGAGGTCCGCGACCTGCGCAACAGCATCGCGGCCGTGCTCGTCCCCACCGGCATCCTCGTCGTCCTCGGCTTCGCGTTCACGCCGACCCGCGGCTCGTTCACCGTCGGGTCGGTGCAGGCGCAGGACCTGCCGATCATGGTCCTGCTGGTGCTGGGCGTCGCGGCCGCCTTCACCGCCGCTCGCGACCCGGGCCGGCTGCGCCCGGTCCTGGCGCTCTCGGTCCTCGGCTTCGCGCTGGCCGCCGTGTACGCGGTCGTGGGCGCGCCCGACGTGGCGCTCGTGGCCGTCCTGGTCGAGACGATCTTCACGCTCGTCTTCGTGGGCGTGTTCTCCCGGCTTCCGCAACTGCGCCGGCCGCAGTCCGCGGTCCGGACCCGGCGCAACCTGCTGGCCGGGATCTTCGCGGGGCTCGCCTCGTTCGCCGTCATCTGGGCGACGCTCTCGCGCACGAGCCCGGCGAGCGGCGACGCGGCGGCGCAGATCGCTCGCGCGCACGACGCGCACGGCGGGGACGTCGTCACCGTGATCCTCGCCGACTTCCGCGGGCTGGACACGATGGTCGAGATCACGGTCCTGGCGGTCGCGGTGATCGGCGTCGCCAGCCTCCTGCGCCGCGGGAGGAGCTGGTGAACACCGTCATCGAGGTCGTGGCCCCGCGCCTGCTCGGCCCCGCCGTGATGGTCGCCGCCGCGATCATCGTCAAGGGCTACACCGACGTGGGCGACGGGTTCTCCGCGGGAGTGATCGTCGCGCTGGCGATCGCGCTGCGGTACATCGCGTTCGGTTCCGAGGGCGCCGAGCGCAGTCTGCCGGTCCTTCGCCACGCGCCGGTCGTCGCCGCGGCGGGCCTGCTGCTCGCGCTCGCGGTCGGGTTCCTCCCGGTCGCGGGCGGCGATCCGCCGTTCACCCACCAGCCCGCGCCCGGCGCCCACGTCGTGAAGCTCGGGACGCTCGAGCTGATCAGCGCCGTCGCGTTCGACATCGGCGTCTTCCTGCTGGTCTGCGGCGTCCTGGTGACCCTCGTCCACCAGCTCGCGCGGCTCGTCGAGGACGCCGACCGGTGAAGCTCGCGTTCGCCCTCGCCGCCGCCACGCTGTTCGGCACGGGCGCCTACCTGCTGCTGCACCGCGACCTCGTCCGCGTCGTGCTCGGCGTGGTGCTGATCTCGCAGGCGGCCGTGCTCACGCTGATCGCCTCGGGCCTGACGCGCGGCGCGGCCCCGATCTACCCGCTGACCGAGCGCGCCGTGAGCGACCCGCTCAGCCAGGGCATGGCGCTGACCGCGATCGTGATCGGCCTGGCGGTCACGGCGCTGCTGCTCGTGCTCGTCCTGCGCGTGGTCGAGTCGTTCCGGTCGCGGGAGATCGACGACGTCGCCGAGGACGAGGCCGAGCACGACGCCGAGCTCGAGCAGCGCCACGGGCGCGAGCACGACGAAGAGGAGGCGGCGGCGCGATGACCGCGCTGGCCCTGGCACTCGTCGTCCCGTGGGCGGCCGGCATCGTGCTCGCGCTGCTCGACGGCCGCCGCCGGCTGGTCGGGTGGATCGCCGTCGCCGTCCTGGCGGCGAACCTCGCCGCGCTCGTCGTCCTGGCCACGCAGGTCCTGCCCGACGGGCGGGTCGAGGCGACCACCGGCAACTGGCCCACCGGCGTCGGGATCACCTTGCGCGCCGACGCGCTCAGCGTCCTGTTCGCCCTGCTCTCCTCGCTCGCCCTGCTCGCCGCGACCGTCCACGAGGTCCTCGACGGCGTGCGCGAACGGGTCTTCCCGGGGCTCGTCGTGCTGCTGGCGACGGGCCTGAGCGGCGTGTTCCTCACGGGCGACATCTTCGACTTCTACGTCTTCTTCGAGCTCGCGATGACCGCCGCGTACATCCTCGCGACCTACGGCGGGACCCGCCGCGAGCTCGGCGCGGCCCTGGTCTTCACCGCGGTCAACCTGCTGGGGACGTTCATCTTCCTGCTGGCCGTCGCCGGCCTGTACCACGTCACCGGCACGCTCGACATGGCGCAGGCCGCGGCCCGCCTCGCCCGCGTCGACCCCAACGCCGCGATCCTGATCGCGGTCGGGTTCTTCGCCGCCTTCAGCGTCAAGCTCGGCCTCTTCCCGTTCCACTTCTGGCTCCCGACCGTCTACACCGGCGCGCGCCCCGCGGTGGCGGCGATCCTCAGCGGCGGGCTCGCGAACATCGGCGCGTACGGGCTGCTGCGCTTCGGCGGGCAGCTGCTGCCCGGCGAGCTGGAGCTCGCGCACACGGCGCTGATCGTGATCGGCTGCGCGTCGATCCTGTACGGCGGTCTGCTGGCGGTGTCGCGCCGGACGTCGAGCGAGATGCTGGCGTATTCCGCCATCGGGCAGGTCGGGTACGTTCTCGTCGCGGTCGGGGTCGGCGGTCAGGTCGGTTTCGCCGCGGCGATCCTCTACTCGGTGATCAACGCCCTCAACAAGACGCTGCTGTTCCTGACCGTCCAGATGCGCGGGGCGCTGGTCGGCGCGGCCTTCGCGATCGGCGCGTTCAGCGTCGCCGGCGTCCCGCCCGCGGCCGGCTTCGTCGGGAAGCTGGAGCTGTTCCGCGCGGCCGCCGACAGCCCCGCCGTCCTGGCGCTCTTCGTCCTGGGCAGCGCACTGTCGTTCGTCTACGTCTTCCAGATCTACCAGTTCGACTTCTGGCGCGGTGAGCGGACGGGCCCGCCGAGCACGTGGCCGCAACGGTCGCTGATCGCCGTCCTGGCGCTCGTGGTGCTCGGCGTCGGCCTGTGGCCCGAGCCGCTGCTGGCCCTCAGCCACGACGCCGCCGCGCTGCTCGCGGGGACGGCCGGATGACGCGCATCCTCACCCAGGGCCTGTTCCTGATGGGCATCTACCTGCTCGTGATGACGAGCGCGAAGCCGGGCGACGCGCTCGCCGGGCTGGTGCTCGGCCTCGCGCTGGCCGTCGCGCTGCGGCCCCGCACGCCCGAGCGCCGGCCGGCGACGCCCGGGCTGGCCGCGCTCGCGGCGCTCGGGCCGGTGGTGGTCCTGACCGCGCTCGAGATGGTCCGCGGCAGCTGGCGGACGGTGCGCTTCTGCCTGCGCGGCGGCGGGAATCCCGGCTTCGTCGAGATCCCGCGGGCCGATCGCTCCGACCACGCCGTCGCGCTGTGGGGCGTGCTCACCGGCGAGGCGCCCGACGAGGTGCCGGTCGACGTCGACGAGGAGCGCGGCGTCCTGATCGTCCACCTCGTCGACGCGAGCGACCCCGACGCCGTGCGCGAGCGCCACCGGCGCGCCTACGAGGGCGCACAACGCAGGGTCGTGGCCTGACCGATGCCCGCGATCGTGCTCGACATCGCGGCGGGATGGGCCACGCTGCTGCTCTTCGGCGGCGGGCTGCTCCTGCTGCGCGCGCCGGACACGCTCCATCGCGTCCTCGCCCTGGACATCCTGGTCGCGATCGTGATCATGCTCCTGACGATCCTCTCCTACCTGCGCGGCGTGTCGTACTACATCGACGCCGCCCTGGCACTGGCGCTCCTGGCGCTGACGTCGACGCTGGTCGCCGCCCGCTACGTCACCCGGGGAGGCCCGTTCTGATGATCCTCGACGTCGTGGGGGCGGTGCTGCTGGGGCTCGGTCTCCTGCTCGCGACCGTCGGCCTGTACGGCCTGCTACGGATCCCGGACATCTTCCAGCAGCTGCACCCCGCCGGGCTGATCACCGGCCCGGCCGTCATCGTCGTCCTGCTGGCCTCGGTGGCCACCGGCAGCGGCAAGATCATCAGCAGCGCGGTCCTCGTGCTCCTATTCGTGCTGATCACCTCGCCGCTGTCGACGCACGCGATCGCGCAGGCGGCGCGCCGCCGGCCCCGGCGCGACCGCGACGCGGCCGGCCGGAGTCGCTGAGCCGCTACGCGGGCGACGCGTTCAGCAGCCACCCGTCCTCGGTGCGCACCAGCTCGACGGGCCCGTCGCCGATGCTGACGACGACCGTCGCCGTGTCCCCGTCGATCTCCGTCTTCTCGAACTTCGCCTCCCGCAGCCCCGCCCTGTCGGCGTCGTCCATGATGCTCGCGAGCGACCCGATCGTCTCGGCGCACAGCCGGTAGGCCGCGTCCGCGTCGCGCTTCTTGCCGTCGTCGACGACGCCCGCGACCGCCTCCTCGGTCATCTGGTCGCAGGCGGCCTCGCCGTCGCCGTCGGCCACCGCGGACATGTAGCTCGACACCGCCGCTTGAACATCGGCGACGTCGGCCTTCGCGCCGCCGCCGTCGCCGTCGCCGGGCACCTGCACGTCGGTGGCCGCCGCCACCTTCGGGGCGCTCGGATCACGGCTCTCGGAGGACCCGCACGCGGCGAGCGCGCCGACGGTCCCCAGCAGGGCGAACAGGGTGAGGCGATCGACGGCGAGCTTCGGCACGGCGGACTCCTTTGGTGAGATGTGCACCGAGTGAGTCGGCCCGCGCCGACCACACTTGAGCACCCGCCGCTCCTGAGCCAGTCGACCATGCCGGCGGCCGGTCGCGCAGCTGACTCACGAGAGCAGCTCGGCCTCCACCGTCACGCCCACCACGGACAGGAGGGCGTCCGCCACGACCGGGTCGAAGTGCACGCCGCGCAGGCGGGCGATCTCCCGGCACGCCTGTTCGACGCCCCACGCCGGCTTGTACGGCCGCCGGTGCGTGAGCGCGTCGAACACGTCGCAGACCGCGGCGATCCGGCCCTCGAGCGGGATCGCCTCGCCCGCCAGCCCGGCCGGGTAGCCGAGGCCGTCCCAGCGCTCGTGATGCGTGCGGACGATCACCTCGGCGACCTGCAGCAGCGGCGAGTCCGACCCCTCCAGCAGCAGCGCGCCCTCGACGACGTGCCGGCGCATGGTCCCCATCTCCCGCTCGGTCAGCCGCCCGGGCTTGCGCAGGATCTCGTCCGGCACGCCGATCTTGCCCACGTCGTGCAGGACGGCGGCGTAGCGGATCGTCTCGGCGCGCGCCGCGGGCAGGCCGAGCTCGAGCGCGACCTGTCCGCACATGCGGCTCATGCGCTCGATGTGCTCGCCGGTGTCGTCGTCGTGCAGCTCGGCGGCCTGCGCCAGACGCCGGACGACCTCGAGCTGTGTCTCGGCCAGCTCGTGCGTGCGGGCCAGCACCGCCGCCTCCAGCTCGTCGTTGTAGCGGGAGACGCGGCGGCGCGCGGCGCGCTCGCGGGTGGCGCGCACCAGCAGCGACGCGGCGAGCGCGACCGCGAGCGTGACCAGCGGCACCGCCACCGGCAGCACGACGCCGCCGCCGAACGCCAGCTGCGCGGCCACCGCGTAGACCAGCGCGGCGCCGACCACCAGCGCGCTGCCGCGCGACGGCCCGAACAGCCACACCGCCAGCGGCGCGAGCGCGCCCAGCAGCACCGCGATCGCCACCGCCGCCCAGTCGGGAAGCGACCGCAGCGGGTTCCCGTGCAGCGCGGTCCAGATCGCGTTCGCCTCGATCTCGGCGCCCGGCATCCGGCGCCCGCCGGCGGACGTCGCGTGCACGTCCTGCAGCGCCGGCGCGGTCGCCCCGACGACCACGATCTGGCCGCGCAGCGCGTCGTCGGCGCGGCCGGCGAGCACGTCGGAGAACGAGTACGTCGGGATCGTCCCGGTCGGCCCGCGGAAGTCGATCAGCCCGCCGGAGCCCGGCCGCCCGCCGAAGCGCCGCCCGACCAGCGCGGGGATCGTCGCGAGCCCGGTGTCCGCGCTCCGGTAGCGCCGGATCGCGCCGCCCGGATCGGTCGGGAACGTGCTCGCCGCGGCCCGCGCGCCGCCCGCCTTGGCCAGCTGCTCGTCGCCGCCGAGCACGCGTGTGCGGCCCTGGTCGTCGACCTCGCCGGTGGCGAGGATGACGCGGCCGGCGCGGGCCACGGCGTCGTAGAGCGCGACGTCCTCGTCCGGGTCCTCCGACGGCTCGGTGAACTGGACGTCGTAGACCACCTGGCGCACGCCCGCCTTGCGCAGCCGGTCGAGCATCCGCGCGTGCAGCGTGCGCGGGAACGGCCAGCGCTGGTCGAGCTCCTGGAACGTCCGCTCGTCGATCCCGACCACTGCCACGCCGGACACGGCCTGCGTCCCCCGGACCGCGAAGCGCGCGTCGAGCGACGTCTGCTCGACTCGCTCGAGCGCGAACACGAGCCCGGCCGCCAACACGGCCAGCGCGGCCAGGATCGCGGCGGCGCGGATCATCGCCGCGGGGTGAGGTACCGGTGGCCGGCGCGGATCAGCTTCGAGCGCCCGCCGGCGCGCGGCCAGACCGAGACGGCGCCGCGGCGCACGTAGACCGTCGTGCCGGCGCACGTGTCCTCGGTCCGCCACTCCGTCCCGCGCACGGTCGCGACGCTGCTCGACCCGCGCGTCCGGAAGCTCCCGCCGCTCTCCTTCCCCCACACCAGGCGCTTCTTCTTCTTCCGCTTCGGCTTGGCGGCGAACAGCGTGCGTGCGCCGCAGGCCAGCGGGCCCGCCAGGGCGAGCTCGGTCATGCCGGTGCGGGTCTGGGTCACGATGAACTTGCCGCCGTGGAAGGTTCCGGTCTGCAGCTTGCCGCCGACCGCCGACGTCAGCGTCAGCTTCCCGTGCGTGGTGTCGAACAGGGCGCCGAGCGGGAGCGTCGCCGCGCCCGCGAGCTTCACGTAGCGCGTGGACGGCGGGATGCGGTAGCTGACCGTGCCGGCGGCCACCCGCACCGCGACGCTCCGGCCCTGCACGGGGCCGGGCGTGGGCGTCGGTGCCGGCGGCGGCGGCTCGGCCGGGGGAGGCGCCGGTGCGGGAGCCGGGACGGCGATCCGGACCAGATACGGCGCCCGATCGAGCGTCATCCACATGTTCTGATCCGGACCAGCGGTGATCGCGAGGCCGTCGGCGCCGACCGCGATCATGGCCGGCTCAGCGCCGGGGACGATCCGCACCGCGCCGCCCGGGACCGCCGCCCACAGCGCGCCGTCCGGACCCGCCGCCAGCGCGTTCGCGGGCGCCGGCAGCGTGTAGACGGTCCCGGGGTCCCCCAGTCGCCGGACCGTCGCGCCCTGCGCGTACCAGAGCGAGTCGAGCGGGCCGCCGGCCAGCGCGGACGGGGCGGCGCCGACCGACCGGAACGTCACGTCGCCGTCCGTCGTGATCCGGCCGATCCACCCGTTCCCGTCGTCGACGAACCACAGCGCGCCGTCCGGCCCGGCGGTCAGCGAGCGCGGGGCGGTGCCGGCCGCGAACGGGGTCTGCAGCAGCGGCGTGAAGCGCGTGACGCCGCCGGGAACCGCCAGCCAGAGCGCCCCGTCGGCCCCGGCGGCGAGCGACGTCGGCACGCCGGAGAGCAGCGTGAACGCCGTGAAGGCCGGCGTCAGGCTCCCGAACCCGGTCGCGGTCCGCACCCACAGCGTCCCGGCCGCGACGGTCAGCCCGGACGGCTGCGCGCCGGGCGGCAGGACCGCGGGGTACGTCACCTCCCCGGCGGGGGTGATGCGGGCGACGTCATCCGTGGCGGCCCAGAGCGCGCCGTCGGGCCCGGCGACGATCGAGTCCGCCGGGCCGGACAGCCCGGGCACCGGCGTGACCTGTGCAGCGGCGGCCGCCGGCCAGGCGGTCAGCAGCACGAACGGCAAGAGAAAGCGGATCCATCCCATGGTCTCAGTCGTCCGGAATGTGGGGCGATTCCGCTGCATCCGCCCGGCAAAGTGGACATCGCTCACCGTACCCGAACCGCGTTGAGTCCGCCGGATCGGCGATGCTCCCGGCCGTGAACCGCGGAGTCGACGCACCGAGCCTGAAACCGAGCGCGCGGCTGTTCGCCGCGCCCGCCGACCAGCCGCGCGCCCGCCGCGCGACCGACCTGGTCCTGCTGATCCCGGCGCTGCTCGGGCTCGCGTTGGTGGTGATCGCGTACCCGCCGTCGAGCACCGAGCTCGCGCTGGAGCGCATGCTGGCGACGCTGCCGAACTGGCTGGACTCCGTCTGGCAGTTCCTGGAGGACCTGCTGTGGCTGTGGGCCGCCGTGCTGGTGCTGGCGGCGCTGGCGCGGCGGCGGTTCGTGGTGGTCGCGCAGGCGCTGGCGGCGGTCGTGCTGGCCGCGCTGGTCGCGGTCACGGCCACGCGGCTGGCCGTCGGGACGTGGCCGGACCTGCTGACGGCGGCGACCGGCGGCGGGCCGCGCTTCCCCACCGTCTGGGTGGCGGAGGCGACCGCGGTCTGCCTGACCGTCTCGCCGCACCTGATCCACCCGCTGCGGGTCTTCAGCCGGCGGCTGGTCGCGGTGTCGACCGTCGCGGCCGCGGTCGTCGCCGCCGGCACGCCGGCCGGGATCCTGGCGGCCGTGCTGGTCGCGGTCGTCGTCGCCGCCAGCATCCGGCTCGCCTGGGGGACGTCGATCGGGCGGCCCGGGCTGACCGAGGTCGCGGCCGGGCTGGCCGAGCTGGGCGTCGACGCCGATGCGCTGCAGGACGCCGAGCGCCAGGTCGTCGGCGTGTTCCACGTACGCGCGAGCGACCGCGACGGGCGCCCGCTGCTGATCAAGGTCTACGGCCGCGACGCGCACGACACGCAGCTCGTCACGCGGCTGTGGCGCTACGCGTGGTACCGCGGCGCGGGCACGGCGGCGGGCCCGGGACGGCTGCAGGCGGCCGAGCACGAGGCGTTCGTGACGCTGCTGGCGGCCAACGGCGGCGTCGCGACGCAGGCGGTGGTCACGGCGGGAGCGACGCTCGGCGACGACGCGCTGCTCGTGCTGCGCGGCGAGGCGCGCGCGTTCGGGGTGGACAACGACCTCGCCGCGGCGTGGGACGCGCTGGGACGGCTCGGGGACCTGCGCATCGCGCACCGGGCGATCGACCCCGCGACGCTCGCGCTGGTCGACGGCCGCGCCGGGTTCGTGGACTTCGGCGCCGCGACGGTCGCGCCGGACGCCCACCAGCTCGCCGCCGACCGCGCGCAGCTGCTGCTGACGACGGCGATCGTCGCGGGCGAGGACGCGGCGCTCGCCGCCGCGCGCACCGCGCTCGGCGACGACGGGCTTGCGACCTTGCTGCCGTACCTGCAGACGGCGGCGGTCACGACCGCGCTGCGGCGCGCGCTCAAGATCGCGGCGATCGACGTCGACGAGCTGCGGACGCGCGCGGCGGCGCTGCTCGAGGTCGAGCCGCCGGAGCTGTTCAAGGTCCGCCGGCTGAGCGTCTGGTCGGTCGCTCAGCTCGTGCTGCTGGCGCTCGCGTCCTACACGATCATCACCGCCGCGGGCAGTGTCGACTGGGACGAGCTCGGGACGATCCTGCGCGACGCGACGTGGGGCTTTTTGGCCGGCGCGCTGATCACCGCGCAGCTGCCGCGGGCGTGCCAGGCGCTGGCGACGCTGGGCGCGGTCCCGATGCCGCTCCGGTACGGGCCGATCTACGCGATGCAGCTGGCGTCCGGCTACATGAACGTGGCGCTCCCGTCCAGCCTCGCCCGGATGGCGGTCAGCGTGCGCTTCTTCCAGCGCCAGGGCCTGTCGGTGCCGACCGCGGTCGCGTCGGGCGCGATCGACACGATCGCCAACGCGCTCGTCCAGGCGCTGCTGCTCGTGCTGCTGCTGATCTTCTCCGAAGCGTCGCTGGAGCTCGACCTGCCGCTGCCGGAGGGCAGCGCGCGCACGCTGGCGTGGATCCTGATCGGACTGCTCGCGCTCACCGCCGCGCTCGCGTTCGTGCCGCGCGTCCGGCGCGTGATCGCCGACCGCGCGCGCGAGGCGTGGCCGGACGTGCGCGCGGCGCTGGCCGGGCTGCGCTCGTCGCACCGGCTGGCGCTGCTCGGGTTCGGCAACGTCGCCGCGGAGCTGCTGTTCGCGATCACGCTCGGGCTGATCGCGCGCGGGCTCGGCTACGACCTCTCGCTGGCCGACCTGCTGCTGATCCAGGTCACGGTCGCGCTGATCTCCGGGATCATCCCGGTCCCGGGCGGCATCGGCGTCGCGGAGCTCGGGCTGACCGTCGGGCTCTCCGCCGCCGGGATGAGCGAGGAGGCGGCGCTGGCGACCGCGCTGCTGCAGCGGATCGCGACGTTCTACCTCCCGCCCCTGTGGGGCTTCTTCGCACTGCGCTGGCTGCAGCGCGGCCGCTACCTGTGAGCCGCTACGGTGCGAAGCGTGATCGCTCCCATCGTCACCGAGATCCCCATGGGCGCCGTGGTCGCGGACGTGCGCTACTACCTGGACGGCCGCTCCGGGCGTGCCGCCTACGACGCCGGGCACGTGCCGGGCGCCGTGTTCGTCGACCTCGACGCGCAGCTGGCCGCGCACGGCGACCCGAGCGCGGGCCGCCACCCGCTGCCCGACCCGGCGGAGTTCGCGCGCGCGATGGGCGCGCTCGGCGTCGGCGACGCCGACACCGTGGTCGCGTACGACGACCAGGGCGGCGTGATGGCCGCGCGGCTCGTCTGGATGCTGCGCGCGACCGGGCACGAGGCGGCGCTGCTGGACGGCGGTCTGGCCGCGTACGGCGGGCCGCTGGAGCGCGAGACGCCGCTGCGGTCGGCCGCCCGCTTCACGGCGCGGCCGTGGCCGGCGGAGCGGCTGGCGACGATCGACGAGGCGGCCGCTACGGACGCGAGCGTCGTGATCGACGCCCGCCAGCGCGAGCGCTTCGACGGGGCGCCGGACGCGCTGGACCCGCGCTTCGGCCACATCCCGGGCGCGCGCAGCGTGCCGTGCCGCGAGAACGTCGGCGACGACGGGCGCTTCCTGCCGGCCGACGAGCTGCGCGCCCGCTTCGCGGCGGTCGGGATCACCGGCGCCGAGCCGGTGATCTCCTACTGCGGCTCCGGCGTGAGCGCGTGCCACAACCTGCTCGCGCTCGAGCACGCCGGGCTCGGCGGCGGGCGCCTGTTCCCCGGCTCGTGGTCGCAGTGGAGCCGGGACGAGACGCGGCCGCTAGAGACCTAGGCCGGGTGGCAGCAGCGCCTCCCGGCGCTCGGGGCGCGCGCTGACGAAGTCGATCAGCGCCCGCACCGGCGGCGGGAGCGTCGTCTCCGTGTGGGTCGCGGTCACGCCGTCGACCGTGACGCGGTAGGTGGTCTCGTCCGGATGCGGGGCGGCGAGGCCGCCGGCGGGCTCGACCGCGGCCGCGAGCCGCTCGAACGTGCGGCACGCGGGCGCCGGCAGGGCGTCGGAGGCGAGCCGCGAGCAGACCGCGACGCCGGCGATCCCGCCGCCGCGGACGATCTCGACGTTCACGCCAGCACCCCCACGCGCGTCCACGCGTCCGTCACCGCGCGCTCCACGTCGCCGCCGAACAGCTCGCGCGCGACGTCGACCGTCGCGGCCGCCGCGTCCGCGAACTGCGCGCTCGGGCCGAGCCGGTCGGTCAGCGTGACGTACCAGACGCGCCCGACCCGCTCCCACGCGTACCCGCCGAGCGCGGTGGCCGCGAGGTAGAACGCGTGGTTCGGGATGCCGGAGTTAACGTGCACGCCGCCGTTGTCGTTGCGCGGGTCGTTGTCGTCGGGCAGGTCAACGTAGCCGTCCATCGTCGCCGGCTGCCGGTCCCCCTCCCACGCCGTCCCCGGCGCCTTGAGCGAGCGCAGCGCGCGGCCCCAGCGCGGCATCAGCGCGCCCGCGCCGACCAGCCACTTCGCCTCGTCGGAATCGGCCACCGCGCCCGCCGCGTACTGCTTGACCAGCACGCCGAACACGTCGCTGAAGCTCTCGTTGAGCGCGCCCGGCTGCAGGCTGTACTGCAGCCCCGCCGTGTACTGCGTGACGCCGTGCGTGAGCTCGTGCGCGATCACGTCCAGCGCGCGCGTGAACGCGCCCTCCACGAACAGCTGGTCGCCGCCGTCGCCGTAGACCATCTGCACGCCGTTCCAGAACGCGTTCTCGTAGCGGACGCCGTAGTGCACGGACGACACGAGCTCCATCCCGGCGCCATCGATGCTGTCGCGGCCGTAGACGTCGCGGTAGAACGCGTACGTGGTCCCGGCGGCGTCGAACGCCTCGTTGACGGCGGCGTCGGCGACCGGCGGGTCGTGCTCGGCGCGTACCAGCCGGCCCGGCAGCTCCAGCCGCCCGCCGTGCTCGGCGTCGTAGACCGTGCGCCGGCTCTCCTCCAGCTGCGGGACGAGCCGCAGCGCGCCGACGTCCACGTCCAGCGTGCGCATCAGCGCGCCGACGACCTGGCGCTGCGCCCGCAGCGCCGCGGACGCGGCGATCGCGCGCAGCGCCGCGGCGCGCTCCGCCGCGTCGCCTTCGTCGATCGCGTACGCGAGCAAGTCCGGCGGCGCGATGAAGCACACGGCCACGCCGGTGACGCTACCGCAGCGCGGCGGCGAGCACCTCCCGCACCGTGCCGGGCGCGCGGCCCGTCAGCCGCTGCACGGTGTCCGTGACCGCGCTCAGCGCGCCCTCGCGCGTCGCGATCCCGAACGTCGTGTAGACCGCGGCCAGCGCGGGCGGCAGCCCGGCGTGCTCGACCAGGCCGGCGACGTAGGCGCCGTCGTCGACCTGCAGCACCTCGACCGGGCGCCCGCCGACCTCGGCGTAGAGCGCGGCCAGGTCGGCGGCGTTGAGCGCCTCCGGCCCGGTGATGTCGTACGCCTGGTCGACGTGGCCCTCGCCGAGCAGCACCTCGGCCGCCACGCGCGCGCAGTCCTCGCGCGTGACGTAGGACGTGCGTCCCTCCCCCGCGTTGGTCACCAGCTGCCCGCTGGACAGCGCGGCCTGCGCGCTGCTCGGCTGCAGGTCGGCGTAGATGCTGTTGCGCAGGAACGTCCAGGCCAGCCCGCTGGCCGCCAGCGCCTCCTCGGTCTCGCGGTGCTCCTCGGCGACCGCGGACGCGTTCACCGGCGTCGGGTTGAGGATCGACGTGTAGGCGACGTGCTCGACCCCGGCGCGCGCCGCGGCCGCGATCGCCGCCTTCTGCTGCGGCACCCGCGCGCCGACGACCGGCAGCGAGACCAGCAGCATCCGCGTCCCGCCCACGAACGCGGCGTCGAGCGAGGAGGGATCGTCGAAGTCCGCGAACCGCACCTCCGCGTCGAGGCCGCTGATGGCCTCCGGCGTGCGGGTGAGCAGGACGACGTCGGACGTGCGCTCCAGGACGAGCTCGGCCACGCGCCGGCCGAGGTGGCCGGACACGCCGTTGATCAAGAGGCTCATGCACGCATCGTGTCAGGCGCCCACCTCGAGGATGACTTTCAGCGCCGTCCCGCCGGCGTCCGCGACCCGGTACGCCTCGGCCGCGGCCTCGAGCGGGAAGCGATGCGTGATCAGCGTGTCCACCGCCACCGCGCCGCGCGCGAGCAGGTCGAGCGCCTCGGCGAAGTCCGCGCGCGTGTACATCAGCGTGCCGAGCAGCTCGAGCTCGCGATCCTGGACCAGGGAGACGTCGACCGGCACCTCGCCGGAGAACACGCCCACGAGCACGATCCGCGCGCCCTTGCGCGCGACCTGGACCGCGTCGCGCACCGTCGGTGCCACGCCCACGCACTCCAGCACCACGTCCGCCGCGCCCGCCAGGACCGCGCCCAGCGGCGCCTCGCCGGGATCGAGCACCGCGTCCGCGCCCAGCTGGAGCGCCAGCGCCCGCCGCTCCGCGCTCGGATCGCTCACCACCACGCTCCCGGCGCCGAGCGCCCGCGCGACCTGCAGGCACAGCAGCCCGATCGTCCCGGCGCCGAGGATCACCACGTCCTCGCCGGCGGCGATCCGGCCGACGTGCGCGGCGTGCACCGCGACGGCCAGCGGCTCGGCCAGCACGGCCGCCTCGTCCGCCAAGCCGTCCGGCACCGGCACGACCTTGGCCGCCGGCACCGCCAGATAGTCCGCCATCCCGCCGGGCGCCTGGCACCCGATCACCAGCAGCCGGTCGCAGACGTTGTAGCGCCCGGAGCGGCAGTTGCGGCACTCGCCGCAGACCAGCGACGGCTCCACGACGACGCGGTCGCCGACGGCGATCCCGTGCACGGCGGAGCCGACCGCCGACACCGTCGCGACCAGCTCGTGCCCCGGCCGGACCGGCAGGCGGATGAACGGATGCCGCCCGTGGTAAGCGTGCACGTCGGACCCGCAGATCCCGGCCAGCCCGATCCGCAGCAGCACGCCGTCCGCCGGCACCTCCGGCACCGCCGCGTCGCCCAGCACCCGCACCTCGCCCGGCGCGGCCAGCTCGACCTGGCGCATCACGGCAGCACCACGCTCTTGATCGTGGCCCGGTCCGACAGCCCCGCCAGCGCGGTGGCGAAGTCGTCCAGCGCGCACCGCTGCGTGATCAGGCGGTCGACGCGCACCGCGCCGCTCTCCAGGTACGCGAGCGCGCGGTCGAAGCAGTGCGTCTGGGCGAAGGAGCCCTTGACCGTGATCTCGCGGCGGAAGATCTCGTACGGCGACAGCGCAGCCGTGGCGCTCTCCGGATAGACGCCGTAGACGATCAGCTGCCCGCCGGTGCGGACCAGCGACAGCGCCGGTGCCAGCAGCGGCGCCGCCCCGGTCGCCTCGACGACCACGTCGAACCCGTACGGGTTCGCGTGCCCCAGCGCCGCGAACGCGGCGGCCGGGTCCGCGCGATCGATCGCCACCGTCTCGTCCGCCGCCAGCTCGCCGGCGAGCTCGAGCTTGGCCCCCGCCGGCGCCGCCACGACCAGCCGGGCGGCGCCGTTGCGCTTGAGCAGCTGCGCGAGCACGAGCCCCGTCGGCCCGGCCCCCAGCAGCAGCACGTCGCAGCCCGGCGTGAGCGCGATCCGGTCCATGCCGTGCACGGCGCACGCCGTGGGTTCGACCATGATCGCCTCGTCCCAGGAGAGCCCGCGGATCGGGAACACCTTCGCCGCCGGCACCAGCACGTACTCGGCCAGCCCGCCCGCCGTGTTGCATCCGTGCGAGACGAAGTTCTCGCAGTACAGCGGCAGGTCGCGCCGGCAGTAGAAGCAGTGCCCGCACAGCTCCGTGTTGTCGACCACCACGCGCGTACCGGCCGGCAGCCCGGTCACGTCCGGTCCGACCGCCGCGACCTCGCCCGCGATCTCGTGCCCCGGGATCAGCGGATAGGCGGCCAGGAACTCGCCCTCGTGCAGGTGCAGATCGGTCCCGCAGATCCCGCAGGCGCGCACGCGCACGAGCGCCTGCCCGGGACCGGGCTCCGGGGTCGGGACCTCGCGCACCGAGAACTCCTTCGGCGCGTCATAAACCAGTGCTCGCATGCGTCCTCAGCGGTCGGTGGGTTGGAGCACCCGCGCCTGCTGCTCCGGGATCGCGACGCCGGTCTCGACGTCGAAGAAGTGCAGCCGCCGGGTGTCGACCGCGAGCTCGATCCGCTCGCCCTCGCGCGCGCGGCTGGCGCGGTCCACGCGCGCGACGAACGTCATGCGCCGGCGCTCGTCCGACGTCGTCTCGAGCGCTTCGCGCACGGCGTCCGAGCTGACCGCCGCGGCCGGCAGGTCCAGGTGCAGGAAGACGTCCGAGCCCAGGTTCTCCCGGATGTCGACGGTGGCGGTCAGCCGCCCGCCGTCGGGCCCGTGCGCGACCGCCGCGTCCTCGACGTCCTCCGGGCGGATGCCGACGGCCAGCTCGCGGCCGACGTAGCCCGCCAGCGCGGGCCGGGCCGCGACCTGCGCGGCGTCGAGCGTCAGCTCGAGCTCGCCGAGCTGGACGGCGAACTGCCCACCCCGGCGCTCGACGGTGCCCTTGAGCAGGTTCATCGCCGGCGAGCCGATGAAGCCCGCCACGAACAGGTTCACGGGACGGTCGTAGATGACCTCGGGCGAGGCGACCTGCTGCAGCACGCCGCCGCGCATCACGCACACGCGGTCGCCGAGCGTCATCGCCTCGCTCTGGTCGTGGGTGACGTAGACGGTGGTGACCGCGAGATCGCGCTGCACGCGGGCGATCTCCGCGCGCATCTGCACGCGCAGCTTCGCGTCGAGGTTCGACAGCGGCTCGTCCATCAGGAACGCCTGCGGCTCGCGCACGATCGCGCGGCCCATCGCGACCCGCTGGCGCTGCCCGCCCGACAGCGCCCGCGGCTTGCGCTCGAGCTGCTCGACGAGGTCCAGGATGCGCGCCGCGTGGTCGACCCGCTCGGTCACGACCGGCTTGGCGACGCGGCGCAGCCGCAGCCCGAACGCCATGTTCTCGCGGACCGACATGTGCGGGTACAGCGCGTAGTTCTGGAACACCATCGCGATGTCGCGGTCCTTGGCGGGCAGATCGTTGACGACCTCCCCGCCGATCCGCAGCTCGCCGTCGGTGATCTCCTCCAGCCCGGCGATCATCCGCAGCGCCGTCGTCTTGCCGCACCCGGACGGGCCGACGAACACCATGAACTCGCCATCGCCGATCGTCAGGTCGAGCGAGCGCACCGCGTGGGTGCCGTCGCCGTAGACCTTGTCGATCTTCTCGAGCGTGATCTCGGCCATGGCTCAGGCGAGCAGGTTCATCGGCAGCTCGGTCAGCCGCTCGGTCACGCCGTCGTGGCTGATCAGGAACGGGTCCTCGTGGCGGGCGCCGTGGAACACCGGGTGCCCGAACAGGCCGACGTCGATCATCATCGCGATGCCGGCCGGGAGGTCGTAGTCGCTGCGGCTGGTGGCGGTCTTCCACTCCAGGCACTCCGACAGCCCGATGCCGTGGCCGACGCCGTAGGCGTGGTAGCGCTCCAGCCCGACCGTGCCCAGGTACTCGCGCGCGGCCCGGTCGACCGCCGCGGCCGGCTCGCCGTGACGCAGCGCCGCCGCCGCCAGCTCGTAGGCGTGGATGCCCTGCTCGAGGAACTCGACCTGCGCGGGCGAGGCCGTGCCGGCCACGACCGTCCGCCCGAGCGCGGACGTGTAGCCCTCGTAGCGCGGGGCGACGCCGAGCATCACGAGCTCGCCGTCGCGCACGACGCGGTTGGTCGCGCGCCCGATGACGGTGTCGATGCGCTCGCCGGCGCACACGATCGTGTCGAACCCGAGCCGGTAGGCGCCGAGCTGCTTGGCCACGCGCTCGCCTTCGGCGGCGATCTCCAGCTCGCGCACCCCGGGCGCGACCGCGGCCGCCATCGCGCGCATCGCCTCGGTGGCGATCGCGCTGGCGATCCGGAACATCTCCAGCTCGACCGGGCTCTTGTGGTAGCGGGCCGCGAGCAGGATCTCGCTCGCGTCCACCAGCGCGGGACCGAACGTCGCCAGCTCGACCATCTCGCTCGAGAGCACGTTGCCCTGCGACAGCAGCCCGATCGCGGACGGCAGCTCACCGAGCGCGTCCTCGAGGATCTCGCGCAGCGACCAGAAGCGGGTGTCGCCGTAGTCCTGGAACGGGATCTCGAACGCGTTCAGGTTGCGCCAGTCGCCGTAGCGGCCGGCGTCGGCGAACGCCTCGGCGCCCTCGGCGCCGCCGAGCGCGATCACCCCGTCCGGGAGCACGAGCACCGCGGCGTTCTCGAGGTGCGGGTCGTAGCCGGTGAGGTACTGGACGTCGCCGGGGACGTGCGGGGTGGCGTAGGCGAGCCCGACGGTCAGCCCGCGTTCGCGCAGCGCGTCGCGGACGGCCGCGACGCGGCGGACGAACTCGTCCTCGCCGATGGTCTCGAGCATGGGCGTGATGGCGCTCACGACTGCCTCTCAGTGGGATGGCGCACGATGCGCGGGTCGGTGAACTCGTCCAGGTCGTCCCGGCTCTCGGAGGAGAACTCGGTCACGACGGCGCCGTCCTGCTCGGCGCAGAACCAGTGCCACGTGTTCGGGGGGATCGTGAAGTGGTCGCCCGGCTCGAGCGTGACCTCGTGCCAGACCGTGTACCAGGCCTCGCTGTCGGCGGGGGGACGCGCCGCGGGCTCGGCGACCGGCTCGCCCTCGACGTAGAGGTGCACGCGGCCGCTGCGGCAGCGGAACGTCTCCTGCTTGCCCGGCCCGCCGCCGAACGGCGGATGCCGGTGCTGCGGGCACGTCTGGCCGGGCAGGAGCACGAGCTCCTTGGCGCAATAGCGCGGCGTGTTCACGTACGTGAACAGGACGAGCCCCTGCCGTTGGATGTCTTCGAGGCCGAAGTCCGCGACTTCGATCGCCTCCTGCTCGGCCGGCGACAGGACCACGCCGGCGTCCGCGAGCGCGCGTGCGCAGCTGCGGCGGACGGCCTCGTAGCGGTCCGCGGTGCCGCGGTCCTCGTCGCTCGTACTGCTGGTCGTCAACTGCTTCTCCTCACTACTGCGTGTTCGATTCGATGCCGAGCAGCCGGCGCATGTTCCCGCTGAGGACGAGCTGCTCGGACGCCTCGGGCAGCCCGAGGTCGCGGATCTTCTGGATCTGGAAGCGGACGTTCGAGTGCCCGCCGAACGGCATGTCGGACCCGTAGACCACGCGGTCCGCGCCCAGCCGGTCGACCGCGATCTGGATCGCCAGCGACGGCGTGCCGCAGGTCTCCAGCAGGATGTTCGGGTAGCGCGCCGCCGCGTGGAGCGCCTCCTTCCAGAGGTCGGAGAGCCCCATGTGGGCGAGGATCAGCGTCGCGCGCGGCGCGACCCGGGCCATCTCGGCGATCTGCAGCGGCGTCGACGTCGGCGGCGTGCCGGAGTGGATGATGAACGGCACCTCCAGGCGGTCGCCCTGGCGTGCCACGTCGAGCGCCGCCGGCGAGTTGGCCGGGAAGCTCGTCCACCACGGGTGCAGCTTGAAGCCGCGGCAGCCGAGGTCCTTGACCGCGCGCTCCATCTCCTCCAGCGCGGCGTCGCCGTCGCGCGGGTTCACGGACGCGAACGGGATGAAGCGGCCCGGGAAGCGCGCGGCGGTCTCCGCGATCTCTTCGTTGGTCGCGCGGTAGTCGCCCGCGTTGAGGCCGCCGAGCAGGCCCTTGACGGTGAACAGCACGGCGGTCTCGACGCCGGCGCCGTCCATCGTGGCGATCATCTGCTCGGCCGTCATGCCCTCGAGGTACTCGAAGCGGTCGAACAGGTGGGTGTGCGCGTCGAGGATCATCGCCACGCCCCCACGGACTCCAGCAGCGCGTGCGCGTTGCCGCCGAGGACCTGCGCCTCGACCTCCGGCGCGAGCTCCAGCAGCCCGATCTTGAACAGCTCGCTCGCGATCCGCGACGTCGGCGAGTCCGAGCCGAACAGCATGCGTTCGGCGCCCACGGTGGTCAGTGCCTCCTCGACGTAGGCCGCGTGCGGCGACAGCGACGTCTCCAGCCAGACGTTGTCCGCGCGCGGGAAGCTGAGCGGGACGTCGACGTAGAAGTCGGCGCCGCCCATGTGGCCCGCGATGAACTTGCCCTCCGGGTAGCGCGAGGCCAGCTCGAGCAGCTGCAGCGGCAGCGCGAGGACGGGCGTGCCGGTGTGGACGTAGATCACCACGCCGAGCTCGATCGCGCGCTCGACGACCGGCAGCACCAGGTCGTCGTCGATCTGAAAGCCCTGCAGGACCGGGTGCAGCTTGAGCCCGGGGAGCCCCAGCTGGGTCACGGCCCGCTCGAGCTCGGTCAGCGCCTCGGCCTCCCACCAGGGGTTGACCGTGGCGAAGCCGGTGAGGCGGTCGGGATGCGCCCGCATCGCCGCCGCCATCCGGTCGTTGCCGTCGCGGTTGCGGACCGCCAGCTCGGCGCCCATGGGACAGACGACGGCGCGGTCGACCGCGGCGGCGTCCAGCTCCCGCAGCAGGTCCTCGACCGTCTGCGTGACGTACGGCGTGGAGCCGATGTGTGCGTGTGCGTCAATGATCATGATTACTTGACCGCTCCCATGGAGAGCCCGCGGACGATGTGCCGCTGGACGACGAAGGCGAACACGATCGCGGGCACCACCGCCACGATTCCGGCGGCGGAGAGGAAGTTCCACTTGATGCCGTAGGCGAGGATGAACTTCGAGAGGGCGACCGGCAGCGTCTGCGACTGCTCCGTCGAGACCATGATGAGCGAGTAGAGGAACTCGTTGTAGGAGAGGATGAAGCCGAGGATCGCGGTCACCGCGATGCCCGGCGCGGCCAGCGGCACGACCACGCGCGTGAACGTCTTGAGCTTGGACGCGCCGTCGATCTGCGCGGCGTCCTCGAGCTCCTGCGGGATGTCGCGCAGGAACGAGTACATGAGGAACGTCGACAGCGGGAGCACCACGGTGATGTGCGTGAGCACGATGCCCGCGAGCGAGTCCAGCAGCCCGAGGTCATTGATCGAGAGGTACAGCGGCACCGCGATCGAGATGCGCGGGATCGTGCGCATGACGAAGATCCCGACCACCGCCCAGACCATCAGGCGGATCCGCCGCCGCGCCAGGCTGTAGGCGCCGCAGGTGGCGACGACGGTGCAGATCGTGGTCGTCGCCAGGGCGACGATGCACGAGTGCGCGAACGCCGTCATGACCGGGTACGAGGTCGCCGTGGCGGGATCCTCCCCGCCCAGGATCACCGCGTAGTTGTGCCAGGTGAAGTTCTTGGGGAAGAACGTCGGCGGGTACTGGAAGATCTCGACCGGGTTCTTGAACGAGGTCAGCAGCAGCCAGACGAACGGCGCCAGCGTGTAGACCAGCGCGAGCGCGATGCCGAGCGGCACCAGCAGCCGCCGGCCGCGGCGCAGCAGCGGCCGCGAACGGCGGCGGCGCGCGGGCGTGGTCGCGACCGCGGTCACTTGCCGCTCCCGCGCACGCTCAGCTGCCGGAACACGATCCGGGCCAGGAACAGGCCGACCACCAGCAAGGTGAGCATGCCTAAGGTGGTGACGTTGCGGCTGACCAGGGCGCGGTCATACACCTGCAACATATAAATGGCTGGCGTCAACATCATGACGTTTATCACGCCGCTGAAGGCGGCCAAGGCGTAGAAGCTGCGGCGCAAGCGAAACAGCACGTCGGCCAGTTCGGAGCGGGTGCGTGGTGGCTTAGGCATCGGAGGCCTCCCTTTATCACAAAACGGGAAGCCCTTGCGGCGCCCCGTACAACGGCTGTTGTGGCTTCTTGGTCGGCTCGCAGGCGGGTCGCACTGATGGCGATATTGCCCAAACGCTGCGTTGCTCCCACAGACAGCAGCGTAGGTTGCAACGAAACATCCAGTAATATCATTTCGCTCTATAAATACTTTGAACTTTTTATAAGTTGCAGAAAAACAGTGAGTTGCATCGCATTATCATCGCCTAACATTTTTTTTGACGAAATATTGACAAGCTTTTGGCCTACGACTTTAGTCTGAAGTATTCGGGCCCTGTGCGAGCTGGGATCGATGCACGTGCGTTACACCTGTTGCGCACGGTTTACAGGGGCCCTCCGCAACGGGGTGCCTGCTTGCCAAGAAGAGGCCAGAGGTTTCAGCACACGAGTGCTGGGCTACTGAGCCCGGTACACCCAACCAGATTCTGCGCACGTCAACACTGACTGGGCGCGGGAAGGACCCTGTTGCCCTGTGTCATCTCCGGACAGATCGAGGGCAACTGCAATGGCCAATTTCAGCAAGTCGGACCTTGAATTCATCCTCAAACAGATCTTCATCGCTGAGGCACACGCCGATGGCGCCAGCCTGATCGACCTGTTGCCCAACAGCCAGGTACCCTTTGGCCTGCGCACGGTGGATGGCAGCTACAACAACCTGGTCACCGGGCAGAGCGAGTTCGGCGCAGCCGACAACTCGTTCCTGCGCCTGCTCGAAGCGTCTTACCGCGCCAACTATGTCGGCACCGGCAATGTCG